>Ga0335075_10011868_pt1 | contig 13168 bp, 11 predicted proteins | sample Lox_Sample_24_FD_206723 | JGI IMG/M metagenome (GOLD analysis project Ga0335075, IMG submission 206723) | Soil microbial communities from Loxahatchee National Wildlife Refuge, Florida, United States - Lox_Sample_2.4 | ecosystem: Environmental > Terrestrial > Soil > Wetlands | place: USA... | reverse complement strand
GGCCGCCATCAGCGACAAGATGCTGGCCGACTTCTGCGTCATCGGCGACGGCGAGTCGGCGGCCCGGCAGCTGGCCGGGTTCCGGCAGGGCGGCATCGACACCCCGATCATCAGGGTCCCCGACGGACTGGGCCAGCAGGAGACGCTCACCATGATCCGCGACCTGGCCGCCGGGCTCCCGGCTGGGCAGGCCGCCGCGGTGGAGGCCTGAGTGGTGGAAGCGCCCGTGGTGGAATTGCCTGCGCTGAGCGTCCCGGGCCTGCTCGCGGAGCACGCGGCCGGCCCCCTCGGCGACCGCACGTTCCTGATCGACCGGGACGAGCGGGTCTCGTTCGCGGAGCTGCGCCGGCAGACCCTGGCCCTGGCCGCCCGGCTGGCGGACCTCGGGGTCACCCCCGGCGGCCGAGTCGGTCGTGTCCCTGTTCGGCGTCATCACCGCCGGCGCGGTCGCGGTCCCGCTGAACATCAGGATGCGCGCCGAGGAGATGACCGAGGTCATCAGGACGCTGCGGCCGCAGGCGGTCATCTTCACCGAGCAGTTCCTGACCAACGACATCGCCGCGCGGCTGGCCGAGGCGATGGACCGGACCGGGACGCGCGGGGTGACCCCCGCGCTCCAGGTCCGCCCGGTGACACCCCAGGTGTGGGCCCAGCCCTTCGATGTCAGTCCGGGGGCCGGTCCGGATGCCACGTACGCCGCCGCGGACCAGGACACGGACGAGATGATCTGCTACTGGACCTCGGGCACCACCGGGCCGCCCAAGGGCGTGCTGCACCGCCGGGACCTGCTGGCGAACGTGGCCAACTGGACCGGGCTGCTGGGCTACGAGCCCAGCGACGTCATCGTGGCCACCCGGCCCTTCTACTACATCTCGGGCTGCTGCTGGGCGCTGTTCGGCGCGCTGATCCACGGCAGCACGCTGGTGCTCAGCGACACCCTGGCCGTGCCCGACCTGCTCGGGCTGCTGGTGGCCCACGGCGGCACGGTGATGCTGGGCGGGCCGAGCGTCTACCTCCAGCTGATGGATCTGCCCGGGCTGGCCGCGGCCCGGCCCGCGCTGCGCCTGCAGAAGGGCTTCTTCGGCGGTGAGCCGATCCGGCCCGGGTTCACCGAACGGGTGGCCAGCCAGCTCGGCCTGCGCCGGCTCGTGCAGTGCTACGGCATGACCGAGCTGCAGGGATTCGCCTCGTCCACCGAGCCCGGCGACCCCGTCGAGGTCACCGAGAACACGGTCGGCCGCCCGCTGCCCGGCTTCGAGTTCTCGCTGCACACCGAGGACGGCACGCCGGTCACCGAGCCGGACGCCGAGGGCGAGCTGTGGGTCCGGGGCCGGCTCTTCGCCGCGTACCTGCGCAGCACCGGCCTGGACCCGGGGACCGATCCGGACGGCTGGTTCCACACCGGCGACCGGTTCGCCCAGCGGGCCGACGGCCGCTGGTGTTACCGGGGGCGGCTGCGCGACGTGGCCAAGGTCAAGGGTGAGAGCGTCTGGCTGGGCGAGATCGACGCCGCGGCCGAGACCATGCCCGGGGTGCGGCGCTGCGTCTGCCTGGTCCTGGACACCGACGACATGGGCGACGTGATCGGCTGCGTCGTCGAGACGGCGGACGCCGCCAGTGATGAGCCCAGTGATGAACTGACCGCCGACGCGGTGCGCGCGCACCTGCGGTCCCGGCTGGCCCCGTTCAAGGTGCCGCGCGAGATCCGCTTCACCCCGGCCGCGCACCAGTGGCCGGTCACCGTATCGGGCAAAGTCCCCCGGGGAGAGGTGCGAACGTGGTGGCTGGAAACGGCGAGCTCGTGAACGGTGCTGGCGGCGGGGGGCGCCCGCGCTACCGCGATTTGCCCGCGGTGGAGGACGGCAGCGGCGCCCGGCTGGCGTGGGACTACTTCGGGCGCAAGGACGAGCTCGGCACGCTCAACTTCATCTCGCCCGAAGCGGTCCTGCGGGGCCGGGACGAGATCAGGACCGGTGAGCGGATCGGGCTGACCCTGCCGCAGGACCTGCCCGACCCGCCGCTGTCGGTGGGCCGCCGCCCGTACGAGCACGCCATCGAGGTCCGGCGCAACGGCCGGGACGACAGCGTGTCCAGCTTCTTCCTGCAGGGCTCGAGCCAGTGGGACGGCTTGCGGCACGTCCGTTACAAGCAGTTCGGCTACTACGGCGGTCGCCAGGAAGAGGACCTGAATGGCGACGAGCTCGGCGTCGACCGGATGGCCGAGGCCGGGATCGTCACCCGGGGCGTGCTCATCGACGTGCCGGCCTTCCGGGCCGCGGCCGGCCGGACCAGCCAGGCCGACACGCGCGACCCGGTCACCGTCGCCGAGATCGAGGAGATCTGCGCCTGGGAGCGGGTCGACCTGGCACCAGGCGACATCCTGCTGCTGCGCACCGGCTGGCTGGCCTGGTACCTGGGGCTGGACGCGGCCGGCCGGGAGTCGCTCCGGGCCAGCCTGCACAACAGCGAGGGCGGCCTGGAGTGCCCCGGCCTGGCGTCCGGGGTCGGCACCGCGGAGTGGCTGTGGGACCGCGGGATCGCCGCCGTCGCGGCCGACAACCCGGCGCTGGAGGTGCTGCGCGTGGACCGGGTGGTGGGATTCCTGCACCGGTTCCTGATCCCGATGCTCGGCATGCCGATCGGTGAGTACTGGTACCTGGAGGGCCTGCACCAGGCCGCGGCCGGTGACGGCCGCTTCACCTGCTGCCTGTTCTCCCAGCCGCTGCGGATCCCGCGGGCCGCGGGATCGCCGAGCAACGCACTGGCCGTGCGGTGACAGAAAGGACCGGAATGAGCCTGTTGGGCCAGGTCGCCATCGCCGGGATCGGCGATACCGACTACGCCGCCGACTACGCCGCCAACCGGGAGAAAGAAACCCGGCGGGCGCTGCCGTCAGAGTCGGCCGGATACGCCATCAGGGCCCTGCGGCACGCGCTCGACGACGCCGGGCTGGACAAGAGCGACCTCGACGGGCTGGTCGTCGGGCCCACGCTGGCCTACGAGCGGACCGCCGAGCTGGCCGGGCTGGACGTGCGCTGGGCGGCGCAGGCCGACGCGGCGCACGCCATCATCGAGGCGGCCGCGGCCATCAGCGCCGGCCTGGCCAGCTGCGTGGCGCTGGTCTACGGCAACAACCAGCGCACCGCGGGGGTCCAGTACGGCGGCCCGCGCGCCGCGTCCGGGCAGGCCCACCGGGCCTACGTGTACTACGCGCCGTGGGGCCTGACCTCCCAGGGCGGCCTGTACGCGCTGATGGCCAACCGGTACTTCCAGCTGTACGGGATCAAGCCGGCCGACTTCGGCCAGCTGGCCGTCCGGCAGCGGGCGTTCGCGGCGCAGAACCCCAGGGCCGTCCGGCGCGAGGTCATCACGACCGAGGACTACCTGGCCGCCCCGTACGTGGTCGAGCCGCTCCGGCTGCTCGACTACTGCATGGTCAACGACGGCGGCGTGGCGCTGATCCTGACCAGCGCCAAGCGGGCCGCCCAGCTGGCCAAGCCGCCGGTGCTCATCGACGGCGTGGGCTGGAGCGACCTCAACGACGGTGCGACCAGCCTGGCCCCGCGGTTCCGCGACTTCTACCACTCCGCCCACCGCCAGGCCGCCGACCAGGTGTACGCCATGGCCGGGTGCGGGCCGCGCGACATCGACTGCGTGCAGATCTACGACAGCTTCAGCTGTCACACGCTGTTCGCGCTGGAGGGCTTCGGCTACTGCGGCGAGGGCGAGGCCCTGTCCTACCTGTCCACCGACGCCGCGCCCCCGGTGAACACCTCGGGCGGGCACCTCTCGGAGAGCTACATGCAGGGATGGAACCATCAGGTGGAAGCCGTCCGCCAGCTGCGCGGCGAGGCGGGCGGCCGCCAGGTCGCCGGCTGCCGCCGGGTGCAGTACATCTGCGACGCGGCTGGCAAGGTGGCCACGCTGATCTTCTCGGGCGGTGCGGCGTGACGGCCGCCCCCCGCCGGGTGATCCCCGGGCGGCTGCCCGGACGCGACGACGACGCGTTCTGGGCCTACCTCGCGGCCGGCGAGGTCCGGATCCAGCGCTGCGGCGAGTGCGGCCAGTGGCGCTACCCGCCCAGCCCGGTCTGCGCGCGCTGCCTGTCCGAGGCGGCGCAGTGGCTCCCGGTCGAGGGCACCGGCGAGCTGCTGAGCTGGGCCACGTTCCACCGGCGCTATTTCAGCGTGCTCGACCCGCCGTACACGGTGCTGGCCGTGGCCCTAGCCGAGGGCCCGATCATGTGCGGCGACCTGCGCGGCCCAGATCATATCCAGGACCCGGCCGAGCTCAGGCTCGGCCTGCCGATGCGGCTGGTGATCGAGCCGGCGGTGTTCGAGGACGGCCAGGAGTGCTCCATCTTCGGCTGGCAGGTGGCCGAACCCGGGAAAGGCGGAACCCCATGACCGAGCAGCGGCGCCCCCTGGAGGGCATCAAGGTCTTCGACCTGACGGCCTGGATGGTCGGGCCGTGGGCCTCGAGATACCTGGGCGCCCTGGGCGCCGACGTCTTGCACGTAGAGCGGCCCGGCACGCCCCTGGCCAAGCTGGGCCGGGTCCCGCCGATGATCAAGGGCACGTCCATCGGCTACCTGGCGTGGAATTTCAATAAGCGCGGCCTGGCCCTGGACCTCAAGGACGCCAGCCACCTGGCTTTCGCCCGCGCGCTGATCAAAGAGTGCGACGTGTTCCTGATCAACATGCGGCCCGGCGTGGCCGAACGGCTCGGGCTCGGGTACGAGGAGCTGGCGGCCGAGAACGAGCGGCTGGTCTACTGCTCGGTCACCGGCTGGGGTACCGAGGGCCCGATCGCGGCCAAGCAGGGCGCGGACACCCACCTGCAGGCGTACTCGGGGTTCTGGTCCGTGAACGGGGCCGAGGGCGGCCGGCCCGAGTACTACCGGCACTACACCCAGCTGGACGCGTCCACCGGTAACTACGCCACCCAGGCCATCTTGTTCGCGCTGGTCGGGCGGACCCGGACCGGGAAGGGCGGCCGCATCGACGTCACCATGCTGGAGGCGGCCTCGGCGGTGCAGACCCTCGGGCTGGCCACCGCGATGGTGCGCGACACCGACCTGGAACCGCTCGGCAGCGCGGGCCGGTGGGCGGCCCCGGACGAGGCGTACGAGTGCCAGGACCACCGGTACCTCGGCATCTCCGCCACCACCGGCCAGCAGTGGCACAGCCTGTGCCAGGCGCTCGGGCGGACCGACCTGGCCGGCCGGGAGGAATTCGCCGACATCCGCGGCCGGGTGGCGCACCGGGACCAGCTCCGGGCGGAGATCGCCCCGGTGATCGCCTCGATGCCGCGGGCCTACTGGTGCCTGCAGCTGGACCGGCACGCGGTCCCGTACGGCTACCTGCTCGACTTCGACGAGCTGCGCCGGCACGAGCAGGTGCGTGACAACGAGTACCTGGTCGAGGTGGACGCCGGGTTCTGGGACCGGGTCTGGACCGGCGGGTCGCCGTGGCGCTTCGACCGGTACCGCACGGCCTGGTTCGCACCGCCGCTGCCGGGCGAGCACACCGAGCAGATCCGGGCCGAGTTCCCCGCGGCGGTAGCCGCCGGTGACAGAGCGGCGGTAGCCGCCGGTGACAGAGCGGCGGTAGCCGCCGGTGACAGAGCGGCGGTAGCCGCCGGTGACGCAGCGGCCAGCAGTGCTGGGGAGGACAAGTGAGCGCGGGGCCGCTGAGCGGGCTGAAGGTGCTGGAGGCCAGCGAGCAGATCGCCGGCCCGTACGCCGGGCGCTGCCTGGCCGACGCGGGCGCCACGGTGGTCAAGGTGGAATCGCTGGGCGGCGACCCGGCCCGGGCCTGGTGGCCGGCCTGGCGCAGTTCCAGCGTGCCGTTCGCCGCGCTGAACCACGGCAAGCGCAGCGTGGCGCTCGACGCTCACGCGGAAGCGGCCAACCCCGCCCGTTCGGCCCTTTTGGCGTGGGCCGACGTGCTGATCTCCGACGACGGCCCGGAAGTGACCGGCTGGCGGCCGGCCGACCTGGACGCCCCGGCCAGCCTGGTGCACTGCGTGCTGTCCGGCTTCGGCGGCGACGGCCCGTGGGCCGGCCGGGCCTGGAGCGAGCTGGCCGCCCAGCTGTACTCCGAGGGCACCGCCTCGCTCGGGCAGGCCGGCGAGGCGCCGGTCCGGCTCGGGACGGATGTGGCCAGCATGTACGCCGGCCTGTACGCCTCACAGGGCATCGCCGCCGCGCTGCTCGCGGGCGAGGGCGCCAGCGACGGCGGTGGCTGCCGGGTGGACGTCTCGCTGCTCGGCGCCATGCTGACCATGCGGTCCACACTGTGGGTGGCCCGGTCCAACCCGGAGGAGTGGTGGGGCTTCCATCTGGACAACTACGTCAAGCCGCCGTTCCACGGTTACCGGTGCAAGGACGGCCTGGTCTTCTTCGCCTTCCGGATGGCGGCCGACCTGAACTGGGACGCGGTCGTGCGGGAGTTCGGCATCGACTGGTGGCAGGACGACCCGCGGGCCGACATTTTCCGGCAGGACTCCATCGGGCCGGCCTCGCGCTACGGCCACCTCGTCTACGACCTGTGGGAGCGGGCCGTGGCCCCGTTCACCGTGGCCGAGGTCGTGGCCAAGGTGGAAGCCTTCGGCGGCAACGCCTTCCCGATGCTGACCTACCGTGAGCTGCTGTCCGACGAGCAGATGGAGGTGGTCGGCGCGCTCGACCCGTCCGGTGGGGTACCCCGGGTGCGCTCGCCCTGGCGGTTCGGCGGCGAGATCACCCGGCCGTCCCGCACCGAGGTGCCGGAGACCGGGGCCGACTGGGCCGAGGTGCTGGCCGAAGCCGGCCTGGACCAGGCCCAGATCGGGCGGCTGCGGGCGGACGGCCTCCTCGGTGGCTAGCCCGGCCGGGGCCGGCCGGTACGACCTGATCCTGCGCCGGGCGCACGTCCTGGACCCGGCCCGGGGCCTGGACGACGTGCTGGACGTCGGCATCCGGGCCGGCCGGATCGCCGCGCTCGGTGACCGCCTCGGGCCCGAAGGGGCGGACGCGCCGGTCGACCTGACCGTGGCCGGCCGGTATGTGCTGCCCGGGCTGATCGACGCGCACGCGCACGTCGAATGCGGGGTGGCCGAGCCCGGCCACGGGGTGCCGGAGGCCGGCGCCGACCAGGCCGGGGTGCAGGCCGGCGTGACCACGGTGGTAGACGCCGGGTCGTCCGGGACCGGCCGGTGGCGGCCCGGCACGCCGGTGCGGCCCGGGCCGCTCGGCACCACCGTCCTGCCGTACCTGAACATCGGCACGAACGCCCACGAGCGGGCGCGGACGCCGGACGTGCACACGCTCGCCGACGTGGACCGGGCGGCCATCGCCAAGACGGTCGCCGAGTCCGGTGGGGCCATCGCCGGGCTCAAGCTCCGGCTGGTCGGGCCCGTGGTCGAGGAGCAGGGCGAGGCCCTGGCCGAGCTCGCCGTCGCCGTGGCCCGGGACTGCGGCCTGCCGCTGATGGTGCACATCGGCCAGCCGCTGGAGGACCCGGCCCGGGTGCCCGGGCGGACCGAAGCCGTGACCGGCCAGCTGCTGCGCACCCTGGACGCCGGCGACATCGTCACGCACGTCTGCACGCCGTTCCCCGGCGGGCTCGGCGCGCTGGGCCCGGCCCTGCGCGACACCGCCGGCGAAGCCAGGAAACGGGGCGTGCGGTTCGACGTCGGCGTCGGCCGCAAGCAGTTCAGCCACGAGCTGGCCCGGAGCCAGCGGGCGGCGGGTTTCCCCCCGGACACCATCAGCACCGACATGACCGGCGTGCTGGCCACCATCACCAGCCTGGTCGAGTGCATGTCCATGCTGATGGCGGTGGGTTATGAGTTCACCGAGGTGGTGGCCATGGCCACCGGCCACGCCGCCACCACCGTGGGCGCTCCGCAGCTGGGCACGATCGCCGCCGGCGGCCCGGCCGACCTGACCGTCGCCGACCTGGTGCCGGGGACCTTCCGGCACACCGACGGGACCGGCGCCGGGTTCGGCGGCAGCCAGGCTATCCGGCCGGTCCTGACCATCAAGAACGGCCAGCCGGTCGAGCCGGGCCCCGGGCCGCACCCGTGGGGCTGGCTGCCCCGCTCCTCCCCGCAACAGAAAGGCTGAGCATGCCTACCCCCCTGACCACGCTGTGCCGCACCGCCACCACCTTTACCCCGGACAAGGGCCTGGACGAGGACGCGCTCGCGGCCTACCTGAGCCGGCTGTCCGACGTCGGGCTCGGTTTCTACATGGGCAGCGGCGGCTCCGGCGAGGGCCACGCGCTGTCCCTGGAGGAGCTGGAGCGGGTCTACCGCGTCGGCGTCTCGGTGGCCAGCGGCCGGGTCCAGGCCAACGCCAACCTGCCCGAGCAGCACACCGTGGCCAACACGGTCATGCATGCCGAGGTGGCCGTCAAGGCCGGGGTCGACGTCATCAACATTTACCCCCCGACCGCCTGGCACGGCTACAAGGCCACCGACGCCGAGCTCGACGCCTACTACGACGAGGTCCTGGCGCAGGTCAGGCATCCGGTCGCGATCGCCCCCAACCCGGTCATCGGCTACACCCCGTCCGCGCCGCTGGTGGCGGGCATCTGCGCCCGGCACAGCCAGGTGGTGGCGGTCAACCTGGCCGGCCTGAACGACAGCTACTACGTCGCGCTGAAGGACGCGCTCCAGCGAGACGTCGAAGTGTACGTGCCGCTGCGCGCCTCGGCGCACACGCTGGCAGCCGGGGCCACCGGCCTGCTCGGCGCGGAGGCCAACATCATCCCGCAGACGTTCCGCCGCTATCTGGACGCGTACACCGCGGGCGACGCGGCCGAGCTGACACGGTCCTACGCCGAGCTGCTGCGCTTCGGCGACTACACCCGCCAGTTCCAGACCGCCTCGCCGCGCTGGATCAAGATGTCGATGACCCTGCTCGGGCTGCCCGGTGCGGCCGGCGGTGTGCGGGATCCGTACCGCGACGCGCCCGCCGACGAGCTGGAGCGGTTCGCGGCCGGGTTCCGGCAGCTCGATGTGCGCGAGGTGCAGGAGGGCCTGGCCGCGGCCGGCCGCTGAGGTGACGCCCGACGCGGTCATCGCCGGGATCGGCACCAGCCGCGCGTTCGGCCTGCGGCTGGAGCTGAGCCCGCTCCGGCTCCAGCTCGAGGCCCTGGCCAGCGCGCTGGCCGACAGCGGCCTGGACAAGGACGAGATCGACGGGGTCGGCACGTCGCACGGCTCGCCGGGCGGCGTCGACTACGACGAGTTCGTGCTGGCAGCCGGGCTGGACGTGCGCTGGGCCAGCCAGAAATGGACGCACGGCCGGTGGGCCGCCACCACCGTGACCGAGGCGGCCCTGGCCGTGCAGGCCGGGCTGGCCAGCTGCATCGCGGTGATCGACACGACCACCTCGGGCCGTGGGTACGGCCGCCACCTGACCGGGCTCGGCGGCCGGCCCACCCGGGAAGGGCTGCGCGAGCTCGGCGGCAGCCACGGCGAGTGGGACGTCCACGGGGTGGACACCCCGGGCGTGGCCACCGCGCTGGTCGCCCGGCACTACATGGACCGCTACGGGGCGACCGAGGACGACCTGGCCCGGGTCGCGATGGCGTTCCGGGCGCACGCCGAGCTGAACCCGATGGCCATCATGGCCGCCAAGCCGATGACAGCAGAGAGCTATTTCGCCGAGCCGGTGATCGTGCGGCCGTTCCGCCGGGCCGACTTCTGCCTGGACAGCGAGGGCGCCACCTGCCTGCTGGTGTGTGACCGGCGGCGGGCGGCGCAGCTGCGCCAGCCAGCCGTGGCCATCGCGGCGGCGGCCGGCATCCACGCCAGCCGGGACGACCACATCCTGTTCGCCCGGCCCGGTCTCGGCGTCGGGCTGCAGGCCGCCGGGCCGTGGCGGCAGCCCGAGCTCGACGTGTTCGGCCGGGCTGGCATCGGGCCCGGTGACGTGGACGGGCTCTACGTCTACGACTCGTTCGGCAGCAATCTGTGGATGGTGCTGGAGCGCTTCGGGTTCTGCGCCGAAGGCGAGGCGCCCGGTTACGTGCGGGACACCGGCATCGGCCTGGACTCGGTGCGGCCGGTGAACACCAACGGCGGCCTGATGTCCGAGGCGCACCAGTCCGGCTACGGCCACCTGGTCGAGATGGTCCGCCAGCTGCGCGGGCAGGCCGGCCCGCGGCAGATCCCCGGCGCCGCCGTGCTGCAGTGGGCCACACCCCGCGGCGATTCCCTCATCCTGACGAAGGGCGGCTGACCGGTGAGCCTGGACTACCTGACCGCGGCTCCCGGGCCGGCGCCGGTCGTGCACCCGGGCAACGCGCCCTGGTGGCAGGCCCTGGCCGCCGGTGAGCTGCGGCTGCCCCGGTGCACCGGGTGCGGCACCGTCCGCTTCCCGCCGGCCGAGGCGTGCTGGCGGTGCCTGTCGTTCGGCTACGAGCTGGCCGAGGTGACCACCACGGGTACGGTCGAGACCAGCGTCGTGGTCAAGCGGGTCACCGGCCGCTCCCGGTGGCAGGCGGACGTCCCGTACCGCACCGGGCTGATCGCCCTCGGCGGCTTCCGGCTGCCGGGCCGCATCGTGTGCTCCTGCGGCGCGGCGGGGACCCCCGGCACGCCGGTTACGGCCGGCCTGCTGGCGACCGTGGACGGGCCGCCGGTGCTCGGCTTCGCCCACGCCTGCCCCGGATAGCTAACGCCAGTCGATGACCTGCTCCATCAGGTCGGCGAAGTGCTTGCGGGCGAAGACCGAGCAGTAGTCCATGTGCCGGCGCATGAGCCACTCGGCGTCGTTGTCCTCGCCCTTCAAGATGGCCTGGGCGATCCGGATGTGGTCCCGGTCGTGGTGCGACGCGTCGCGCGGGAACGGGTTCTGCCGTTTCATCGCCAGCCAGCATTCCTGGAGTGACTGGACGGTGAGGTCCAGGATGGGGTTGCCCGTCTCCAGCAGCGCCCGGTGGAACGAGGCCGTGGGCGACCGGTGGGTGAACCAGTCCCAGCCGGGCACGTCCTCCCGGTCGCTGCCGGTCAGGTGCCAGCGCAGCCGCCGCATGACCACCGGTGGCTGTCGCTGGGCCACGAACCGGACCACGATGGGCTCGAGCGCGGCCCGCGCGTCGAGCAGGTCGCGGACCTTCACGCCCAGGATGTGGTGATAGAAGGTGCTGGTCAGGGCGAAATCTTCGGTCGTGACCTGGCGGACGACCGGGCCGCCGTGCGGGCCCGGCCGGACCGATACGACGCCGAGCATCTCCAGGATGCGCAGGGACTCGCGCACCGAGGAGCTCGAGACGTGGTACCGGTCCTTGGACGGCCTGATGGCGGGCAGCCGGCCGCCGGGCTGCAGCCGCCGGGCGGAGATGTCCCGGGCGATGTCGTGGGCCACCATCTCGGCGACCTTGGCCACCCGGGGGATCGCCGGCTTCGCCCCCGCGGGCCGGCCCGCGTCCTCGCCCTTGGGCCGGGCGGGACCAGCCGGTTCCGCCGGGCCGGTGGCAGCCACGAGATCCGGCTGTCCCGCCGGAGTGGCCGGCCTGGCTGGCGCCTGCTGCTCGCGGCGCATCGGGGCGGCGCGGTAGCACCAGCCGTGGTGGCTACGGCCCAGGCCGGGCTGTCCCTCCAGCGGCCGGTCCTCTAGCGGCCGGCCGGACGGCGGCTCGCTTCCGGCCGGGGACAGCAGGTCGATCGTGGCCTCGTAGGTCACCGCGCGGCCCCGGCGCTGGATGGTGAGCAGCTCGGTCAGCTGCCGCTCCGCGCTGCGCCACCGGCGGGTGACCGGCGGGAGATGCAAGATGGTCAGCTCGACGTCGATCTGATCGGCGAGCTGCGTCACCGCATGCTCCCACTCCGCGAGCTGATCCTCGTCGGACCCGAAACCGGCCGAGCAGATCAGCAGCCGGCCACGGTCGGGAAACTGAGCCCGGCCGGTGCCCAGCCACCACCGCCTGATCGTCTCGGTGGCCAGCGCCGCCCAGGCGGGGCGCGGCCCGGCCGCACCCGACGGCGAGGCGGAGGCGGGGCCAGCGGCGGCGGGCCGCTCGGACCGCACCCTGACCTCCACCACCGGGAGCGAACGGGCCAGGAACTGACCGGCGAGCCGGGAGACCTGGCCGAGCTGAGCCTCCATGTCGCGGCGCCGGTACACGGTGGTCAGCCGGGACCCGTTGAGCTGGAATCCCTGCGCGTGCAGCAGCTGAGCGACGGTTCCCGGGCTGATCTCGTACCCCTGCCCGCCCAATGCACCAGCCAGCTCATACGTGGACCAGAAGGTCCAGTCCAGCGGCTGGCCAGCCGGCGCATCGCCCTGGCCAAGCAAGCGGGTGAGCTGGGTATCCAGGTTCGGGTAGCTGACCTGCACCGGAGGCCGCCCAGCACCCTGACGCCGGACCCGCTCGCCCGCACCGACCTTGGCCGTCACCGACTCCTTGCGGCCGGCCGCGACGGTGTTACGGGCCATCCCCGAGGCGCGCGCCACCGCGCTATCCCCGCCACGGCCGAGCATCGCCGCGGTCGCGCCGGCCAACAGCCGGCGCTGCCGCTCGTCAAGATGGGGCAGGACGGCGGACAGGTACTGGGTCAGGGCAACCTCAGGGATGTGCACCGGCGAGCCAGCGTCCGGTGGATGGCCGGTGAGTGCCTCCGGCCGGCCCGCTGCGTCCCGGTGCCGATGATCCTCCGCCATGTTGCCGCGTATTGGTTGCTCCCCTGGCCGCGTCCTACCCTTGACCCGTGTGCGCTTTACGCACACGTGTACGAAATGGATGGATTCCTCCATAATGATCACCCTGGTTAGTAGTGTCAAGAGACGGGCCGCATCCGTCAGCTGAGCGAAGTGTGCTGGTCAGGAAGCCAAAAGCCCGCCCGAGCAGGGGTTCCGGAGGGTAACGGGAAGGAGGAGCGTGACGAAGAGCACAGCCGCCGTCGTGGCGCGCCGTGGCGCAGCTCCGGTGATCGAGGAGCTCGACCTCGGCGAGCCCGGTCCCGGCGAGATCGCCGTCCGCGTCGCCGCCACCGGGATCTGCCGCACCGACCTGCACATCCGCGACGGCGAGTACCCACTCCCGGATTTCCCGGTCATCCCGGGACACGAGGGCGCCGGGGTGGTCACCGCCACCGGCCGCACGGTCACCGGCGTGCAGCCCGGTGACCATGTGCTGCTGACGTACCCGTTCTGCGGGCGGTGCCCGAACTG
>Ga0335075_10011866_pt1 | contig 13170 bp, 12 predicted proteins | sample Lox_Sample_24_FD_206723 | JGI IMG/M metagenome (GOLD analysis project Ga0335075, IMG submission 206723) | Soil microbial communities from Loxahatchee National Wildlife Refuge, Florida, United States - Lox_Sample_2.4 | ecosystem: Environmental > Terrestrial > Soil > Wetlands | place: USA... | reverse complement strand
TCACGCCGGTCTCCTTTTACTGCGCGCCCTCGCTCTTCTTGCGCGCCGCCTCAAACTCGTCCCCGCGCTGCCATTCGACGCTCTTCGGAAGCGCAGACGCCTCCCACCCTAGGATGAACCCGAAACGGGCCATTTTGGCATCGCCGCGGAAATCCATCGACGCCTTGTATTCGTCCGAAGGCTGGTGATAATGATGCGCCGTGAAGTCCTCCATCTGCGCCACACCCCAGGCCGCATCGTGCCCTTCGAAGTGCGTGCCCTGGCCCACGGAAAACGATGGGATGCCCACCCGGGCAAAGCTGAAGTGATCGGAGCGATAGTAGTGCCCGGCGGCCGGAAACTGGTCCGGCTGAATCGTCAGGTCGAACGCCTTGGCCGTCTTCTCCACCGCCGGATAGAACGTCGTCCGCTCCGCGCCGCTGACCTCCGCATCCAGCGGAACGCCAATAGGATTCAGCATGTCGTAGTTCAGGTCCAGCGTGATATCCGCCGCCGGAACCGGCGGGTGCATGCCCAGGTACTGCGAGCCCAGCAGTCCCTGCTCCTCCGCCGTGACCGAAGCAAAGAAAACACTGTGCGGAGGACGCACCGGCGACTCCGCAAAGGCCCGCGCCAGCTCGAGAAGAATCCCGCAGCCCGTGCCGTTGTCCGCAGCCCCGTTGAAGATATTGTCGCCCTTCATTGCCGGGTCGATGCCGAGATGGTCGTAGTGCGCGGAGTAAATCACCGCCTGTTTCTCCACGCCCGTGTCCGCACCCGGCAGCTCGGCAACTACGTTATCTGAGACATAGCGGCGAACCTTGCTGGTAACATGCGCCTTCAAGCGTACCGGCAATTCAAAGGCATGAAAACCGGGCTTGCCCGCGGCCACGATCAGGTCGTCGAGGTTCTTGCCGTCCAGCGCCATGAGCTTCCGCGCCACATCGAGCTGGATCCAGCTCGCCGCCTTCAACGTTGCATCGGGATCGCCCTGCAGGTACGACTTCTCCACCGCCTGCGAGTTGCGCACCACATCCCAGGGATAGCTGGCCAGATCCGTCCGGTGGATGATCAGCACCCCAGCCGCGCCTTTGCGCGCCGCTTCCTCATACTTGTATGTCCAGCGTCCGTAGTAGGTCAGTGCACTGCCTTTGAAGAAGTTCTCATCGGTTGAAGGCGGCTCGTTGACGATTACCAGCAGCACCTTACCCTTCACGTCCACACCGGCATAGTCGTCCCACTTGTATTCGGGAGCATCGATGCCGTAGCCCACAAAGACGATCGGAGCGTCGATATCCGCCGACTCGCCGCCCGTCTCGTCTTTCGTCACGTAGTCGGTTCCATAAGCCAGATCGACCGGCGCGCCGGACTGCGGAACGAAGCTGAACTTCGTCTGGTCCTCGACCGTGTGCACCGCGTACAGCGGGACTTTCTGAAAATAGGTCCCGTCGTCCCCTGCCGGCTTGAGTCCGTCGAGAGCAAACTGGGTGGCAATGTATTTCGCCGCGATATCGCCGCCGCGTGTGCCCGGGCCGCGCCCCTCGAGGAGATCGTCGGCCAGAAAACGCACATGGGCGCGAATCTTCTCAGGGTCGATCGAGGCTGCCGCCTGCCGCGCCGCGGCCGGAACTCCCGCAATCTCCGGAACCGCCGCCTGCTGCGCAGACGCGGGCAAGAATGTGGTCAACAGCAACGGCAGCGAAGCGAGTGGGACAATCTTATTCATCTGACTCCTGGTTTATTGCGAAAACTCCGGCTTGCTCTCACCGAATCTCACCTGCGGCTCACGCGTCGTATAGCCGGGCAGCGCTTTTAACCTTTTCAGCACCTTGCGCGCCAGGCCGGTCAGCGGAAGCTGCGCGAGTTCCTCCACAGCAAACCAGCGGCGGACTGTGCCGCCTCGCCGAAATGCCCGCTCTTCTTCCGCTTCATAGCCATACACGGTTACATAATAGTTGGTCACCGTGATCGAATGCCGCACCGCGAGCAGATGCCGCTCGGCCGCCGCCGTGTCCGGATCGATGGCCGGCAGCTCCCACATGCCCGGCATCAGCGACCCATCCTTGGGACGCTGCGCAAGCAAGACCTCGGGCACTTTGCGCCGCGACACTCGCCGTACGAATGCGTATGCGGCGCGCTGGCTCTTCATCTTTTTGCGCTCGCCCACCGCATGCTCACCGCGCGTCAAGCACTGCGGCTGCACCGGGCATTGGAGGCACAACGGCGCGCGGGGTAGACACACCGTCGCCCCCAGCTCCATCATCGCCTGGTTGAAATCCCCCGGCCGGTCCTTCACCAGCAACTTCGCCGCTTCCTCCCGCATCCTGCTCAGCAGCGCCGTTTTTTCATCCCATCCCAGCACCCGCGTCAGCACCCGCTCCACATTGCCGTCGATCACGGCAATCGCCTCTCCGAAACCGATACTGGCGATGGCGGCGCTGGTGTACTCGCCGATGCCGGGCAGCTTGCGCAGCTCGATCGAGGTCTCAGGAAACCGGCCGCCCAGCTCGCCCGCCACCACCTTCGCCGCCCTGTGCATCAGGCGCGCGCGGCGGTAGTACCCGAGGCCGCTCCAACTCGCGAGCACGTCCTCTTCAGGGGCGTCGGCCAGCGCCTGCAATGTGGGATAGCGGCACATGAAACGCTCGTAATGGTCGAGAACCGCGGCCACCCGCGTCTGCTGCAGCATCACCTCCGAAACCCAGATCGCATAGGGGTCGCTGGTTCGCCGCCAGGGCAGGTCCCGCGCATTTTTATCGAACCAGGAAAGAAGTCGGCTGCGGAACTCTTTCCTTTCTGGCTCAGCTGTCATAAGTGCGATTGTAAAGGGCAATCTATACTGCGCTCGTGTCCACTGTACGAACTTTTAAGGACCATCTCGGTCTCGCCGAAGGCGGCTGGGGATTGCGGCGCGCCCAGACTGCGGCGGCGAAAACTCTCGAGAATCCTGGTCTGATCAAACCGCTGCTGAAGGCGCTGCTCTCCGGCGACAGAGCGCTTCGCCAGCGTGCTTCAGACACCGCGCGGCGCATCACCGAAAAGCAGCCCTCCCTGCTCCAGCCGCACGCCGAAGCTGTGATCGGCGTGTTCAGCCAGAGCGACAACGACAATTGGCGGACTCGCGCCCACCTCGGCCTCGTCGCCGCCCGCATCGCCCACACCCGCGCGCAGCGGTTGCGCGTAGCCGGCCTGCTGATGCCGCTCTATTACGATCCTTCGAATGTAGTCCGCTGCACCGCTATCGAAGGCCTCGGTCTCCTCGCGCGTCGCGAGCCGAGCCTGCGGCTGCAATTCGAGCCGCTCGCCGAAGAAGCACTCGCGACAGGAACGCTGGCCATGCAGAACCGCGCCCGGCATGCTTTGACGCGGTTAAGCTCTCCTGCGGTTAGAGCCAGGCGATGACTTAAGCGACGGCCAGCCTGCGCCGCAGCGCGAGCACGGCGTTCGCCACCCGCATGGCGGTCTTGGTCACCCCGAAGCCGAAGTGCTTTTCGCCCGTAGCCTGCTGCATGGACTTGAAGGACGCCGCCACAGCGGCGAATCCATACTCGCGCATAGCCGACTCATATTCGGCAATCGCGGAAAGCAGCGGCTGCTCTCCTCTTTCCGCCGCGGCCAGCTTCGAGCACAACAGCGCCGCATCTTTCAGCGCGATGTTGGCGCCGATGCCGCGATACGGAGTCATGCTGTGAATGGCGTCGCCCAGCAGGGTTACACGCGTGGTTGGCCACGCGGCCACGCGCTCGGAGGTGCGAATCCGACTGGGAAACATCTGGCTCTCGTCGAGCAGCTCGACCAGTTTCCTCACGGTCGGGTGCCAGTGCGCTACCTTGCGCCGGAGTACGTCCTTCAATACCGCACCGCTCTTGGCATCAAGATCGCCGTCGAGTTCAACATATTCCCGCCGCACCCCGAAGCCGAGAATCACGTAATCGCTCTCTTGTGGAAGCTCGCTTCCCATTCCCAGCTTGCGGATCAGCTCCTCGCCTCGGGACTCGCGCTTCCAGACCGCCATGAAAAGACTGCAGGCATCCTGCGGCACAAGAATCACCGGACCATCCAGCATGGGCGCCGGCAGCATGGCCATCACCCCGTCGGTCAACGGAATCTTGCCCCCGAAGGTGACCACCCCGGTGTCCAGCGGCCGGGCGTGGGGCAGGTATTGCCCGCGAACCGGTGAGTTCACTCCGTCCGCCGCCACTAGCACATCGCCTGCCGCCGTGCTGCCATCGGCAAAATGGGCCGCGATCTTTCCATCCGCCCTCTCTTCGTAGCGGACGAAGCGCTTATCGAAGTGGACCGCGTCTTCGAGACCGGCAAGCAGGATGAAGCGCAGGGTATTCCGGCTGACCGAACGATGCCGCGCGATAGAACGGCTGGAGCGCGCGCCCGCCTCCCGGAGCGACAGCAGCTCGTGCAGCTGCTCGGTCAGCACCGAAAAACCTTCCCCGAAGTGACCGCCGGTGCCGTCGAATATCTCCCAGAGATGCTCGGGCAGGCACTCGTGCAGCGCGTTGCTCCCCTGCGGGTCGATATGCACGCGAAATCCCTGCAGGCGCGAGCTTGGCGACTCGTCGCGCTCATAAACGGCTACGCTTACCCCGGCCTTCTTCAGCCCCTGGGCCAGGCAGAGGCCTCCGATACCGCCGCCGATGATCACTACATGCAGGTTCTGCTTGCTCATTGCTCCGCTCCCCTCGTTGCCTGCCATATCGCCTCGGTCAACAGCCAGCGCTCGACCGCCCGCTGCACATCGCCGAAGTCATTCTCCTGGCGCGTACTCGCGCCCAGGAACACGCAGTGCAGCATGGCCAGAGTTTCCTCCGGGTCCAGCTCGCTGCGAAAAGTCCCCTCGGCCAGGCCCGCGCGCACCATCTTTTCCAGGTTGTCCCGCCAGTGGCCGTACATCATCTCTACCACCTTCTGCACCTCCGGGTCGCGCCGGCCGCGCATCGTGAATTCCTGAAGGACCATCAGCAGGTCGGGCTCGTGGTCGAAGTAGTAGCGGCCGTCGGAGAACTCCTGGCGCAGGCGGTCCAGCGCGGCGAAGCCGCTGGGCTCGGGCGGCGGCCCATGCAAGGCGACGAACTTGGCGCCCAGGAATTGCGCCACGCCTTCGATCAGTGCCTGCTTGCCGGGAAAGTAGTAGTGCAGAGTCGCGACATTCACTCCAGCACGGTCGGCCACCGCCCGGGTGCGCAGCCCCTCGAATCCCAGCTCGGCAATCACATCGAAGGTGGCCTGCAGCAGCGCGGTCTTCCGTTTACCCTGCTCATCGCTGGGATTCAGAAGCTCGAGAAGATATTCTTCGGCAGAACTGATGCTCATGTGGCTATTTTATCAACTGATTGATTAAACGTCAATCAATCAGTTGATAAATGGTGACCTCGAGGCCTGCCGCCATCCAGACCGGCCTCGATAACACTCGAATCTAATTGGTTATCGTGCGCAGCCGGATGCCAGGCAGCGCACGGACAAGCAAAAAGGCCATCCCCAAAGGGATGGCCTCTGTCTTTTGCTTTTACGCCGAAGGCGCGGATCGCTGGACGCGCAGTCCCTGCGAAGCCGCGATCATCTGGACGGTTAGTCCCCCATGACGGGTTCTTCGGACTGCGGTGCAGGAGCAGCCTTCGGAGCCGGTTTGATCGAGTCGAGCGAGACCAGTCCTTCGACCGGCTTCTCGCCCAGCACGTGCTCGCGATACAGCTTGGCCATCTTGGCGTTCTCCGCATCCTGCTTCAGCTTGGCGTCGCGGGCGCGAATCTTTTCTTCGCGCGAGTTTTTGGCGATGCCCAGCTTGTCGAGCGTGTCGTTGGCTGCCGCGTTCACATGCTCCTGATGCAGGATGAGCGTGTGCTCGGCGCTGCCCATGCCCACCTTCTTGCCGCCGGCGAAGATCTCGTGACGGCCATGCTCGTCGTACCACTTGGTAAGCGTGGCGGTCATGTGCATCTTCTCGATGATGTTCCGCCAGCCCACGCCGGTGTTGTAGGCGCAGAAGCTGATCTCGCCTTCCTGCGTGGCGTAGGGGATGATGCACTGCTCAGTGCGGCGGAAGTCGTAGTTGAAGAGGTCCTGGAACCACATGCCGGCGATGAACAGGAAGTTCCAGCGGTCTGCGCGGCGCTTTTCGATGTCGGCCATGGTGCGGTCGCTGGTCACCTTGCCGTAGTTGCGGCCGGTGGCGCCGAAGCACTTGTCGAACTTCTGCAGCAGGTCGAGGATCTTGAAGTGGGTCGGCGACTTGGTCGGATCGTAGTTGCGCAGCAGCGCGAGCGTCACACCGACAATCGAGAGGAACTTGCCGCGGGCCGCGTCGTTGATCTTGGCCACGTCCTTGGCCAGGCGGTCGGCGTTGAGGAACGCGGTTACCGGAACAGCTTCCTTGGTTTCCTTGTCGATCATCAGCGCCATGCCGATGCCGCAGTTGGGGTGGCATCCGCAGGAGAGCTGACCCCAGTCGTGGTTCGGTCCGTGCACCAGATCGGCCCAGTCGGAGAAGGTGGACATGAAGCTGATCGGGAACCAGTCGCGGACCGGCTCGCCCAGGCCGGTCTGGTTCTTGATGTCGTGCGCCATGTGGCTCAGCGTGTAGCGCTGCGCCTCGCGGCGCTCGTCGCTGACCGCCTCGTCACGGCCGGTGAAGGAAACCGGCTGGAAGCTGAGGAAGTTGATCTTCTTCGGGTTGTCGAGCGCGAACTGGATGATGTGTCCAACCTGCTCGTTGTTGATGCCGTTGATGATCGTGGTGACGGGAACGATGTCGACGCCGGCCTCGTGCAGGTTATGGATGGCCTGCAGCTTCACGTCGAACAAGTTGCCGACCTTGCGGTGCGAGTTGGCGGCGTTGCCGATGCCGTCGAACTGCAGGTAGGCGTAGCGCAGACCGGCTTCCGCGGCCGCGCGGCAGAGTTCTTTGGATTTCGCAAACTCGATGCCGTTGGTCGCCGCCTGCACCGAGTTGTATCCAACCTTGCGGGCGTAGGCGACGGCGTCGAGGAAGTAGGGCGAGAGCGTCGGCTCGCCACCCGAGAACTGGACCGACATCTGGCGGCGCGGCTTGATGGTGATGGCGTTGTCCAGCATGGTCTTGATCTCTTCCCAGGTCAACTCATGCACAAAACCTACCTGGTTGGCGTCCATGAAGCAGGGATCGCACATCATGTTGCAGCGGTTGGTCAGGTCGATGGTCAGCACCGACCCGCGTCCGTGCGTTACGGTCGAAGTCCCGTGGTTGTGCAGCTTCTCATCGTTGTGGGCCTTGATGTCGCGGCCGGGGAAGACCTCTTCCAGGTGCTTGAAGAAAGCGGTGTCCATCGACATCACGTCTTCGAAGTGGCCGTGCTTGGGGCAATCCTTGACCATCAGGATCTTGCCGTCGCGCTCGATGATCTGCGCCTTGATCTCGCCGACCTTCTCGTTGAGCAGGATCTCGTGGGGCAGCTTGCCGTCGACGATCTGCTGGCGGATCTCAGGGACGCACTTGGGACAGAGCGAGTCGGTCGTGCGGGGCCAGCCGAGAGGCGGCTTCTCCTTCTGGTAGGACTTGAGCAGCGGCTTATCCGACCACTTCGGGGTAAAGGAAGCGTTCGGCCGGATGCTGTTGATCTTTTCGAAGACAGACCACGCGCCCTGGGCTGCGATGGTTACCGCTCTCTCGGCGTACTTGACGGCTTTCGACATGAACGTGATCTCCTGATACTCGCGTTTCGTACTCGTCGTTTCCGCTGGCAGCCGTGATGGGGGCCGGGCGGGTTAAAAAGACCTGCTAACGGTCGGAGCGGCCGGCCGGAAACGTCTTCCGGCAATCTGCTTCGCCCCGAAGGCTTTATCACTCATTAGCATAGGCGTCCGGCAAGGGGAGTTGAACAGGTTGTAATCGAATGGTGAAAATCGGCAGCCGGGCGGCAGTTGCCGTCCGCGAACGGAGAGGTGGGAACAAGGTATCTGGCTTCGAATCCGATGAACTATTGCTTGACCGCCCGAATGAGCACCTGCCCCCCAAACAAATTCGGCCAGCGACGGTCACCCCACTCGTCGATACGTTCACACCAGCTGTTGGGAAGAACGTGCCTGCGCAAAAACCACAGAGGGACACTGCCTTTTACCGTCTTATGCGTCAGCGTCAAATCGCTCGTCTGCGCCAGCAGGTATCGATCGGCTGTGAAATAGGTGAAAAAACGAAGGTGGGTATCGTCCATGGGGCCTGACGGCTGGTATTGAAAGTCGCCACGGAGAAATTGATATCGCATTCGAAACGACAGGATATTGGGGACGGCAATCAACACCTGGCCGCCGTGGCGCAAAAGCCGGGCGAAATTCGCCAGCACGACTGCCGGATCTCGCATGTGCTCCAGTACATGGGAAAAAATAAGCACGTCAAACGATTCGCTGAGCAGATCGCTGGGAAATTCCTTTTCAATGTCCGCTACCCAGCATTTCTTCATGTATGCGAGAGCACGCTCGGCCTCCGCTGGGGAGTGGGTTACACCAAAAATCTCGCTGCCCGGAAACCGCGATCGAACCAGGGCAGCGTTATCTCCGGCTCCGCAACCGATGTCAAGCACGCGGCTGCATTTGCTGTCCAGCAAGTCGATGAGGGGAGTGTTTCCTTTGTTTGTGTAGACCCGTTCAATTGGCGCAAAGCTGGTTTCGCGGTTCACTTCCTTGCCGAACACAGTCGGCCCTGCAGTGAGGCGTTCTTCCATAGAATCCGGCGCTCCTTCGGGTTCACTCGTCCATGATGGCTGTCTTACCTGATGTACGCATGATAACCTTTTGCCCTCTGATGCGACATCTCGTTCATTGCATCTCTTCCTCAAGAAATTAAAGAGAATGTGAAAATATCGCCGGGGCGGTTTCAGTCTCCGGCTTCTATGTCTCATACAATGGATGCGGAGGATTTTCCGTAGCCGATGCGCCTCATCCGACTCGTTTTACCTGCTGCCTCGTTATTTGCCTTTGTCGCAACTTTCTCCCCATTCGCGCAGGCGCAAAATGTCCTCCACAACAGCGAGGTGTCGCTGAGTGCCTTCGCCCAGTTCAGTTCGAATTCGAGCGGCAACGGCGTCACTGACAATCCGACCAAGTCGGCGGGAGGGCAAATCGCCTTCCGGCACAGCTATCACTGGTGGCTGGGTTACGAAGCGAGCTACGACTATACCCGCTTCGCCGAGCGCTATTCGCGGCAGCCCTATACCTTCCAGCACAACACCCATGAGTTTGCCGGATCGTACCTGGTCAGCGGGCCCTCCGCTCTGGGATTTCGGCCCTTCGCGCTGGCCGGTGTGAGCGCGCTGGTGTTTTCGCCGTCGCTCAACGGCGGCCAGAACGTCTCCTACCAGGGGCGGCCGGCATTCAACTTCGGCGTCGGCGTAGAGAAGGGATTGCTGAGCGACCACTTCGGTGTCCGCGTCCAATACCGCGGGCTGCTCTACAAAACTCCCGACTTCGGAGAGGCGGCACTGATCACCAACAGCTTCCGCAGCACCTCGGAACCGATGGCCGGAGTGTTCATCCGCTTCTAGATTTCCGGGCGCGTCACTGCGTGCTGTTCAAAGCCTTGTCGCCCGCGCGTGACTTCCGGTTCCGGTGGAAGACCGCATCGCGGATATCCGGCCAGAACTCCGAGAACAGATTGTCCACTTCCGCACCTGCCAGCGACGTACCCCAGGTCCGGAATACGACCGTCGCTCTTACGCTGGGCTCCGGATAGTAGGTCGCGGTGAGGCCGGAGGCCGCCAGGCGTCCGAAGATGGCGGAATAGTTGAAAACACGGGCCCCGGAATCCTGCTGATGGATGAACAGGTCTTTCAGCGCATATCCGCTGCGCGCCCCGGCGCCGCCGTAGGCCTTCCGGAAATAGCGCGGGTCCGAATGCGTCAGCGTAGGCAGCAGGCTATCGGAGAAGAAGCGCATACTGGCCTGGCGCAGGGCTGCCGCGCCGAGCTTTTCGCCAAATGCCCCGGCATCGCTGCCGTACTTCGGATCAAAGCCGGTGACCTGCCCATAACCGGCGGAGATAAAAGCCGGAACCAGGCTCGTCGGGCTGACCTCTTCGTGCAGCCAGAACAGCATCTTGTCCCGCGTATGCAGCGGGGGAACGCGCTCGCCTGGGTCGACGACGCCATACCACTTGCTCGGTGCGATGTGGCTGGTGTCGGAGGCGTGATCCGGCTCCGGAGCATTCGGCAGGGAATTTCCATCCTGGCACAAAGCCGGCAGCGCCGGACCGATGACCAGCAAAGCGCAAAAAATACGGAGAAGGGATTTTACAGCCGCCATGTTCGAAGAGGGTCCTCAATGCTGATTAAGCAGTCCTTGCCAGCAGGAATTCCGGGAAATCCTTGACGGCTGCGAACTTACCCGTTTCGTCTTTAGAGTTCTTTTCAGGCCGATGAGATGCATCAGACGTTGCAAGAGCGTGACCCGTTCCGGCCCGGCATATTCCTTCAGCATTGCCCTGCCCGTAACTCGTTAGGCACCATGCGCCCGGGGCCCATTGCTTTCGGTTTCAGCGCCGCCGATACTGACCATGCAGGAGTCTGCGAGGAACCATGAACGACCAGAGAGGCCGGGGATTCGAGAATTTTGGCCGGAAAGTCGACGAAAAGTTCGCCCAGGCCATGCCGCGCCTCGAAGACGAGGTGAAAAAAGTGATTGCCTATCTCAATGACGAGGTGGTGCCCGGGGTCCGCGGGAACTCGGTGAAAGCTCTCCGCACCGCTTCCGATCAGCTATCCAAGCTTGCCGACAAGTGGGAGCAGGCCCAGACCGGCGCGCAGCCGGGCGGGCCAAAGTAGATGCGGCGCACCGCGGCGTCTTTCCTGAGCGCGCTGGGCTCGGCAGCTCTCCTGGTTGCCGCCGGATGCGGTCATCGCGCACAAACCGCCTACACCCCACCGCCGCCACCCATCGCCGCCCAGCCCGCTCCGGCGCGGGCGCCCGGTGTGGCTGAGAGCAACGTTCCGCCCTCGACCCAGGCGGGGCCAGTTGAGTCCCGCACGCCGATCTATTCCGAGGTAGGCATGGCGAGCTGGTACGGGCCGCCCTATAACAGGCGGCGTGGGGCAAACGGCGAGGTGTACGACCAGAACGCCATATCCGCCGCGCATCGCACGCTGCCGATGGGCTCTTTGATTCGCGTGACCAACCTGCAGACCGGACAATCGGCGATGATGCGCATCACCGACCGCGGTCCGTTTGTGCCCGATCGCGTGCTCGATCTTTCTGTCGGCGCGGCCAAGGCGGTTGGCGTCTGGCGTCCCGGAACGGCAAGGGTTCGCATCGATGTCTACGAGGCGCCGAAGCCGATTGCGCAAGGCGGCCGCTGGTGCGTGCAGATCGGCGCGTTCTCACACGAGCACGACGCGATCAAGCTCGAAGAGCATCTCGAGCACAAGTATCAGTCAGCAAATGTCATCGAATTCGCCGGGCCAACCGGCCACTGGGTGAGAATCCGCCCCGCCGGCGATGATCGCGGCAGAGCCAGCGAGATCGCCAGTGAGCTCACTCCGAAGGAGGGTGAGGCTTATTTGGTGAGGCTCGACTAGTCCAGCCGGGGCCAATCTTCCTATGCAGCAAAAAGGGGAGGCGGCACCCTAGGTTCCGCCTCCCCGTCCAGTGCTGAAGTCTTCGATCTGACCGGGCTTCAGCTGGCCGCGGCCGCGCGCGATGCTTCGCTCGGCTTCACGCGGTAGTGCTTCATGTTGATGCGCAGCGTCCTCTCCATCTTGCGGAGAATGTGCTTCTCATCGGGGGCGGCAAAGGTGGACGCAATGCCCTTGGACGACGCACGGCCGGTGCGGCCGATGCGATGGACAAAGTCCTCGGCCTCGCGCGGCATGTCGTAGTTGACCACGTGCGCTACATCGGCGACATCGATGCCGCGGGCGGCCACGTCGGTCGCGACCAGCACCCGGTGGCGTCCCTCGGCGAAGCTGCGCAGAGCGCTGTTGCGCTGCGACTGCGAGCGGTCGCCGTGGATCTGCGTCGCGCTGTGTCCGCTGCGGGTAAGACGCCGGGCCACGCGGTCGGCTCCGTGCTTGGTGCGCACGAAAACCAGGAAGCTGCCCTGATGCGATTCGAGCAGGTGCTCGAGCAGCTCGTGCTTCTTCTCGATGGGTACCTCGAATGTCTGCAGCTCGACGTTGTCTGACGGCTTGAGCACCGAGCCGATCTCCACCCGGGCCGGATTCTTCACGTAGTCGCGAACCACTTCCTGGATCGACGGGCTGAGCGTCGCGGAATAGCAAAGCGTCTGGCGCTCCGCCGGCAGGGCGGCAACGATGCGCTTGATGGCGGGCTTGAAACCCATGTCCAGCATGCGGTCCACTTCGTCGAGCACCAGCATCTTCACGCCGCTGAGGTTGACCAGCTTGCGGTCGAGATAGTCCTGCAGGCGGCCGGGGGTGGCGACAATGAGGCGCGCGCCGCGGCGGATCGCCTGGAGCTGCGGCCCTTCGGCCATGCCGCCGACGACGACAGCGGCGGTGTTGTAGCTGCGGGTGATCTGCCTGTAGGCTTCCACCACCTGGATAGCCAGCTCGCGCGTGGGCAGAAGAACGAGCGCCGCGGCGCCCTTGCCGGCCGGCATTCTCTCGATCAGCGGAATCAGAAAGCTGAGCGTCTTGCCGGTTCCGGTCTGCGCGGTGGCGAGAACGTCCTGGCCTTCGAGCGCGGGCGGAATCGCTCCGGCCTGGACCGGAGTGGGGGTAACAAAGTTGCAATGGGCCAACTGCTGCTTGAGCGAGGCCGAAATGTTGAAATTGAAAAACTGGTTCTGTTGATCCTGATTGGTATTCACTGAATCCTTGGAGGCGGCCGGTCCGGTTTCATCCGCGTATCTGGTTAACCGATACACTGCGGCGGCCGCATCTGCTGTCTTCCCGCGCCCGGATACAAGTCCGGCGGGAAGTTGAAAGTAAGAGCGTAGGGAAAGACTGAGCTGGTTTTCGAAACCAGTAAGCCTAGGCATTGTTCCGAACGCGGCGTCTTCGGCCGGACCGCATATGGGGAAACTCACCGTTGCGGCGACCTGGCCGGGGTCAATTACTGACCGGCCATTACGCTGAGGGGCTTGGAAACATCTTGCCAGGCGATCTAGCTGGATGAGGGCGAGAGCGGCTCACATGCCAAACAACTGAGCGTGGTTTCAGTATAACAGACCCGCCCGGCGTCATCGGCGAGCCA
>Ga0335075_10011864_pt1 | contig 13171 bp, 9 predicted proteins | sample Lox_Sample_24_FD_206723 | JGI IMG/M metagenome (GOLD analysis project Ga0335075, IMG submission 206723) | Soil microbial communities from Loxahatchee National Wildlife Refuge, Florida, United States - Lox_Sample_2.4 | ecosystem: Environmental > Terrestrial > Soil > Wetlands | place: USA: Florida... | reverse complement strand
TATCAGCGACGGTACCGTAAGGTGCATGGACTTCCTCGTAGTTGGAAATGTCGTAGCCCATGTCAATCTGAGGAGACTCGAACATTGGAGATATCCATATCACGTCCACACCCAGTGAGGCAATGTAGTCGAGCTTTGAGATGATGCCTGGCAAATCACCAAAGCCGTCCCCATTCGAGTCCTTGTATGAAGCAGGGTAGACTTGGTAGAACGTGCCATCTTTCCACCAGGTGTATTTGGTCAAGCCCATGATGTCGCCCTTGACGTCCTTGGCCTTCAAGACGTTTTCGTGCATGTAAGGCATGTTGGGGGATAGGAGCGACGAGGAACGGAGAGTGCAGTTGCAAGCGCTTGTGGGCAGTTTCGGGGCTAGAGATTGCTTTTTCGCAAGGGGGTAGAAATACTAGAAACAAGTAGATGGTGACGCTTTTGCACAAAGACGGTGAAAGCTGCAAAACAACGTGCTATGCAAACGGGCGACAAATGCAAGCAGAGCGGCAAACGAAAGATATGGAGATTCTGTAGCTGACGATTAACGAGATGAAAGGTCTGTTTTATATCTCCACGGTTGCCCTACTACAGGCGCTACAACCTCAGACTTCACGATGATTGACATGGCGAGCGTCAGCAGGAGAATTCTGACATCCTTCGTCATCGGCTCCACAATTCCCAAGTGAGAAGATGATAAGAGAAAGTCACGATATGGAGCAAAGACGCAGGATTCGCCCCGAATGTTTGAAGCTTACAGAGCGGGCGAGATTGCTGAAGTTTCGCCGAACAAAACGCCGCCCAGCTCTGGGCCAGAGTACACACGCTGCCGTTACAATATAAATTCCATCCTCACTCCCCCGTTGCTGTGGTCAAAGAAAGGGAATATTGGTCTCGCACGGCATGAAGCCAAGTTGTTGTCAGGCCTAGAGGTTCGTTCACGCCAACACACAGCGAATGTAAAAATTCCGTACATGGAAAATCGATCGAACAACCCTAACCTGTTTTACCTTGCGCAATTTTCATTGCTATCCTGAATACAGAGTTCTACGTCTGGGTGTTCAAGAGAAACAGCGTATGTATTCGGTTGATATAAGTGCCTTGCACCTCTGTAAGGGAACCAGGGACAGCGTACATCAAGTTGACAGCGACAGAAGCCAAATGTGGTGCGCATTTCGATGCTCCTAACAAAATGGTCAAGTCGATAGGATACCCATATGTAGAACAGACTCATGCATCCTGTTGTGATTTTGATGAATCTCATCTTGCCCATGAGTTTGTGATGAACACGGTCTTGCCCATGAACCATTCGTCGCGGTGCTCGCTAGCATGGAATTGATCGATGAGCTATCTGGCAAACACTGACACGGGAAAGTGTCAATTGCATATTGATAGGGCCACTTTTGTGCCAGGAGCTCCAGCAAAGTCGAAGATGTTTAGAAGGTCAAGGCTGACTCAACGCCCTTCAAAATAGGGCCGAGGTTAGACCGCTACAGCCCCTCATTCTACTCGTCGCGCCGGCCCATATCTCGAAGCATCTCGGTACCGGATTCCATCTTTGCAAATTATAACGGTCGCTAGCTGTGGGGTGACGTTTACCGACAGCTTTCAGGTCAACAAACATCGATCTGAAGGAAGTGGAGAAGCTGGCCTGCGCGTCCTATTTGTCCCGAAAACCCGAGCCACTTGAGCAGATACAACTCGGTCAATTCTACCGATCATGCAGCAGTGTGAAAGGTGGTGGGTGCAGAGGCTCCGCAACCTGTCCCTTTGTCGTAGGGAGAAGATCTCATCTCTCATACGTCACTTCTGCCTTCCTGTTTCTGCATAGAATTTCAGATGGCTACTTGGTGCGACACTCACTCTTCTACTGTCGTTCCCGACAATGGCTTTTCAAGCTCCCACAAGTCTTGCAGGTACCCTTGCGAGATTTGCCTCAACCGGCAAGCCCATCAACAGAAGCCCCGAACCTCCCAGAGTAGCGGTCTATCATGAGGAAGAGACTACCTTGCAACAGGACCCTCCAGCGTCGAATACGATCTACCAACGCTCCCTACCTTCCCTACACTTCCTACGATGGCGCCCAATGTACCACATGATAGCTTCAAATGCATGGATGAATGACCCGTGTGCGCCTGGCTTTGACCCTGCCACCGGCCTCTACCATCTGTCCTTCCAATGGAACCCACGTCGCAATATATATGGCAAACTCGCATGGGGGAGTATTGCTTGGGGTCATGCCACCTCGAAAGATCTCATACACTGGACCGTCTCTGGCAGTCCCAGCATCAAGCCAAGTGCTTGGTACGATAAGGAAGGCTGCTTTACAGGCTGTATGCTACCCACCGGCATTGATGGCACACCTGGCGTGCTAACCATCATGTACACGGGTGTAAACAAATTGCCTCTACATTACACTCTGCCCTACCAGCAAGGCGCAGAAACCCTGAACCTTGCACAATCATGGGATGGAGGTGCAACCTGGAGAAAATACAAATCAAATCCCATTCATCCCGAGCCCCCAGTAGGTCTCACCGTCTCTGGCTGGCGTGATCCTTATGTGGCCCCTTGGCCCTCGCTCGACCGCGCGATGGGCCGTGTCGACTGTGAAGAGACGTTGTATGGCATCATTTCTGGTGGTATAAAAGGCCGGACACCCACCGCTTTCCTCTACGCTGTCAACAAGACGGACCTTGCTCAGTGGATCTATATCTGCCCTCTGGTAGATCTTGGACTGAACCATATTATTTCTCGATGGTCTGGCGATATGGGGGTCAATTGGGAATGTGCAAATTTCATGACGTTTACTGATACTGAGGACAAGACGAGCAGGGATTTCATCGTCGTTGGTGGTGAAGGCTCCATAACTTCTAAACCAGACTCGACCTTCGCCGAATATCCTCAACTGGTGACAAATTTCCCGCGAGAGGCGAGATCGCTTCAGTGGATGTGCGGCACGCTTCGCCAGGTGCAAAAAGATGACGGTAATATTGTTCCTAAAATGGAGTACGTGACTGGTGGACGCTTTGATCATGGCTGTCTCTACGGTGTTAATACATTCCTTGACCCAGTTACGTCAAAGCAAATTGCTTGGGGATGGATCACCGAAGAAGATCTGCCGCAGAATCTTGTAGACCGACAGAACTGGAGTGGCTTGCTCTCATTGCCGAGAGAGCTGAGCTTGCAGTGTCTGCGTCACGTCAAAGGAGCTCTTATCTCCAATCTGAACGACATCACATCTATCGAAATAGAGCCTACTTCAGAAAGCACCTGCACAGTGAGAACACTTGGGATCTCGCCAGCTAAACATCTGGAAGGACTTCGGCAATCTACCCAAGAAGTCGCGATGTCAGGGCCTGTGAGCCTTACATCGCCGGGGCAGAGCTCGCTGGATATCCATAGCTGTCGCTTCGAGCTCTCGGCGACTCTCGCTGTTTCTGACACGTGCTCACGCATTGGACTTTCAATTTTCCATACTAAAGAACAGGATCCTGCGTTTGCTACTACAATATACCTTACTCCTGCCACCGAAACGCTCACCGTCGAGAGACCAAATTCTACTCACATAGACCCGGCGATCAACACTGCACCGGAAAATGCTCCATTCACGCTCTTCACATTTGCAACTATGAATGGGGATATGAGAGAGAACCTAGAAATACGAGCATGGTTCGACGAGTCAGTGCTTGAGGTTTTTGCGAACGATCGATGCACCTTTGCTACCAGAATCTATCCTGCCACCAAAAGATGCTGGGGCGTGAGGTTCTGGGCTGAGGATGAGATGCAGGCCTCACAGTTGATCCAGGCTAGAGCTTGGGATGGACTTAGAGCTGATATCCGAGTCTTATGAGCCCTCTGGCGCCGATGTTCGGGGTGCTCAAATCCTCCTCTACGCCAGAGACCTCTGATTTGATCTCCACCCTTTACACACATAGATAGAGACATCCGCGGGGACAAGATGGCGGTCAAATCGGCGTGGAGAGGCACATACGGCACATTCGAGTTCGATTAAAGTTGAGGTCAATACCAAATCGAACACTAACACCACATGCATCACTGGAAACCCCCAAACTTGGTGAGATCGAGGGCCGACTTCTCGACCAATCATACATGGCCTATCCACCCTACTCCAACCTCTCTCTGATCCGTCACGTGGGGATTGGAATATCCTCCAGTGCGCTCTCGAACCACACCGTCACAACATCCGTCTTGATAGGAGCGGTAACCTTCTTCAACTCCTTGTGCGCCTCACATTCGGTGTCGTAGTAGTCCATATCCGCTTTTGATGCAAATGTCGATTTGACGGCAAGAGTCCAGCCTTGGGCTCGTGCTTCGAAGCTATCAGGCGGATGAGAAGGTGTTCAGCCGGGACACTCTGGTGCGGAAGGGGGGAGGAGATAGGTTGGAGAAATGAAGGCAATTGAGCAAAGTAAATATATTCGCCGTGAAAGCATCCCCCGGAGTAGACAAGGGAAAGGATGTAGAGATCACTCACCCAGCATGGCCGGCTTCGATGGCGAGGATGTAAGGCTTGCCGTCCTGAGAAGAAACATCAGCTTTGAATTGAAGATGCCTTGACCCTCTCTGGTCTCAGGTCCGCAGCTTCTACATGGGCCGCGAAACTCCCCGTAGCCGATATAAGCAAAAATCACACAAACCCATTCCTTTTCCTTAAGACCGCCCCGTAGCTGGCATTTCTTAGACTCGTCTACACAATTTTTCGTACCTTCACAGCTGTCCTCTTAAGCACCCTATATTGTTGCAGTGCGCTGTTGCGATCCTCCTCCCTCGGGATCTTGAACATCGTGATCCGCTCGATCTTGCCCATTGTCGCCGGCTTCTGCGTTTGCGTGCTGTGTCGTCGGTACAGATGTTGACTTGACAGACATCGAGGATGTGACACACGATGAATGGACGGCAGGATGTGGCCAGCAGCACGCGATCTCACTGACATGAAGATTGTTTGTTATATCCTCCTATATGAAGGAGGATTCGCTTCCTCTTGTCGGTGAGGTCTAGATGGCTGCTCACCCCTCACGAGGAGTGCGGAGAATCTGTACATCTGGGTGAAAATGGGCGCCGAATCTGGTGTCTTTGCTGCCGCTTTCTACTCCCTTCGTGCCCACGCTAGTGCGCATTCTCCATAGCGCCTGATTGCTAGCTGAAGTTTCATGAGGCCAAATGGGTATTGAGCCCTTTATAGTAGAAGGGAGAAGATCCCTTCAGTGCACACAACCATAGGTATCGGCGGGGGCTAGGTTAAGGGTAGTGTGTGTCGGCGTAGCCTGAGGTCAACACCGACCTTCCGGACCCCCCTCCCAACCTAAGAGTCGGCTGGCGCGCCGCAGCTGTAACCCGTCCAATTTCCCCCTTTCCCTCCAGCTAGAGGGGGGGAGGTGGTGATATCTGAGGGCCAGGTTAGTATGGGTTACGGTGGTGACGGCGTTTTCCGGCCGGTTTCTCCAGCGAAACGTCGCGTTCCCGGCCCACTGACCCCTCCGGCCGGGCCCTCAGATATCTGACATATCATGGGGGGCAGGTTAGTATGGGGTTATGGCATTCCCCGGCTGGGTAGGGAAGGGGAGGGAAGGCGCGTCGGCGAGCGACCGTCTAACCTTCACGATCGCGTACGATTCCCCTACCGTCCCTCACGACTACCGTTCGAACCATCCAATGTCGCTCCCCTTCGACCCTCCCTCTTCGTCCTCTACCCACTTTACTTTACTGTTGCCCCTGCCTTGAGCTTTCTGTTCCTCTCCTTCCTGCGCGGGTAGGTCGAAAACGCACCGCCGAGGATTGCCAGCGAACAGCAGAAGAGAATGACTGGGTATCGGGGGCCTACGAAGAGGAGGATAGTGTACAGTAAACGAAAGACGAGCCTTCGAAAAGATACAAACAGAACCAGCAGGAGCCCTAGATCAGTGGATAATATGAGTGTCCGACTCTGGCGATTTCCTTAGGGGCTTCAGCTCTCTTCCCTCCTCGGCTCACTGACCGGATCCACGTAGTTTCATGTCGAGAAAGGGCATTCCTGCCTCGGAGTGCCTGCAGAAGAACTTCCCGGCCTTAACAACGTGCTTGTTAAAGACTTCGCCCAATGGTACTGCAAGTCCCGTCGTGGCCGGCTCGCACCACTACCCTCAAGTCGGTTAGAAATATACTGAAGAAATTCTTCGCCGGCTTCGAGCGGATCATCAAGACAGATCAGTAATGAATTGGGAACGGATGTCTATACTGTGAGTGTTTCTTGAAGAAGATACATTAACAGTACCGTAGCTGCAAAAATGTGCCTCAGGGTGGTATGCCCTAAGGCGGATTAGTTTGGGCAGGTTCTGGTGTCAGCAAAGCTGTACCTTTGCTGGTGCTACACCTTTGCCGACCTTGGCAGGAAAAGGAACAGAAATCTGCAGCAAACTCACTTTGCACTCACCCCCTCCGACGCCCTTTTGCCGGTACCCACCCTGAGCGTGGGTGAGTACAGGGTGAGCGGAGGTGAGTTGAAGGTGAGTCGACAGGCAGGCCTGCCTCGCAATCCGCCCGCTCGTCGCTCGAAGCCCAAAATGGCCTCCCTCTATTTTTGGTGGCCTTCTGAAGACTCGTGCCATGTCACCATGGTGGTCAGCTACTCCGGAAGAGCTGCATACCTTTGGAGTTCAACTGCCATCAGTCGCAGATTTTAGTTCTGCACGGGTTGTCTTCGGCCGAGAAAGGGCTTACTCCAGGACAGCCAAGTTCCTTCACATGTCGCTCTACTGCCGGAACTGCATGCGGTATGACAATGCTTTGCAAATCTGCAAGACATATCCGCTAACCAAACTCTGTTCACGCTGTGTGAGGAGCAATATGCCAATCTTGATCCTATGTTGTCAGGATCACGGGTTCAGATCTGGATTTCGAGAAGTTCATCAAATCCTTTACAAAAGAAATATCGCAGGAACAGCATATAACTACTTATCAACTAGTGACTCCAGACACTCCACTCACGTCCCCGAGTGGTCAACACAGATCACCGCTCCCGCTCCAAATCCGGAACAGCGTACAACGCCATCCTCCGTCCCGCCGTATCACAACTCGCAAACTTCCACCATCCTGGATGCAGAACCTTCGCGCCGCTCATCAGTATCCACCTCACCAGGCCCGGGATCGGCGGCCAGTTCGTCCACAGACCATCCTCATACTTGCGATCGAAGTTGAACAAAAAGAACGGCAGGACGTCCGTCACGCCTGACTTGATGAGGCTGTTCCTCTCACGCATGTCGACGGCGGCCGCGGTAGCCTTCTCCTCCGCACTCCCTTCCTTGGGACTCCGCGGGTGGTGCGCTAGATCCGCGATGGTGGAGATCTCGGACCGGAAGTGTGCTTCGAATGGCTCTTGGAAGGAGGCCATGATCTCCAGTAGTTTGGTTCCTGAGAAGTCGCTTGGAGACTTGAGGTTGACTAGGTAGTCTTGGAACTTGGCGATGCCGGGCATGAATGCGTCTGAGCATACAGAAGTTGCCTGTCAGGTCATCTGTCCCGTCTTTCGCCGCGCCCCAGACAGGTTCTGACGTACCATGCTCCTTATGCGACTCCTCCCAAATCGTCTTATCTTCCAAGAGCTCCTCAATCATTGGGAAGAGACTGGTTTCTTCATTTTCGGCATGCGTCTTCACGAATTTATACCACGTCAAACAATACCCGACGAAGGCGGCCTTGTCGGCTTCCGCGATGTGTGGTGCCTGGTGATAGACAGAATTGTACCCCCGGAAGATGGAGTTGTGCACCATACACATGTGGCTCGCACCACTCGTGAACATGTCGTGCTGACACGACACGTTGGGCTCAGCAGCTCGTCGCCACAGAAAGACAGACACCAACCTTCTTAGTTGCGAAGAGAGGAGTAGGTATCAATGCGAGGGGGCTGTCGGCCCATGGCTTCGGAGAAGCCGCGCTGGTCGTCATTCTGAACAGCAAAGGGAAGAAGGATAAGGTTGCAAGCTTTGGGGGATCTAGGAATCGGCTTGCTCCAGAGTTGCAGATACGTTTTTGATAAGTGTAGAACTGCCGGACCGGCTGTAATGTATTCCGCAAACTTGGCGGCCTGATGCCCCACGCGTTGCCACAAAAAGCCGACTGACCCCCCTTAGACCCCTGCTCCTTTCTCGCTCTCCCAGTTCCCGCGACTCCGGCGCTAGTCGTGCTCCCTCAGGGCGGGGCTAGACCCCAGGCCCAGAGGGTTAGTGGGCTCGATGCAGATTTCTGTTCACTTGGCGCCTTCTATCCTTCCCTTCGTCGTAGGCGCGCGGGCTCGCCAGTCCACATGGACCCTCAAAGACGGCTCTCAGTCCTCATATGCCATTTCGACAAAGAACGGCATTAGGCACCAGAAAGGCTCTGGCACCAGAAAAGTGCTGACACTAGAAAAGGCTCCGGCACTAGAAAGGTGCTGACACCAGAAAAGGCTCCTGTACCAGAAAAGTGCTGGCACCAGAAAGGCTCTGGTGCTACACCTTTGCTGACGCTACACCTTGGCTGACGCTATACCTTGAGTAGTACTACACATTTGCTAGTGCCACACATTTGCTGGTGCTACCACATGTGCTGACGCTACACCTTTGATATCAAGAAAGTTCGGACGTCCAGATGGTTCGGCCATCGAGACGTATCAGCCTCATGGGCGCCACAAGCCCCCCTTGGACCGTGGCAAGCCCCTGCCTAAGATGTCCCTGACGACTATCTACCGTACGAAGACGAGAATGTTATGGAGAAGAGTTGGATAATTTTGAGGATTACTGGCAATCCTAGCCCAAATAGTCAATGACTACTTGTTACCAGAAAGGGAGTGGGCGAGAGACCGTCAGTGTTATGCTCCATAGGAACCTGAACGCCGGACGGGTAATCGCAAACCGGGTTTGCGATTATATCATCAGGCCTTGGATCTGTGGCGGCGAGTTACAAGAGCGCGTGCGGGCTTAGTGCCCAGTTTTCAATGATCAACAGTGCTCTATTGCCTCTATGCTCCTATCCCTAAGAGTCAGGCGTAACTTCTGGAGCCCCAAGAAGTCGCGCACTTGCATGGCAGAAGTTTATCACATGGGACTGAAAGGAGCCACCAGATCACGACAGCAGTAAGAGCCACTTTGGGATCTGTAGCGGAGTCTATTATTGGACAGAAGCCAGAGTTAGCAGCTTCAGGCTCCCCCTCGGACCGCTTCTTGACAGCTTGGCTATCTTCGTAGCCATTCTCGATGAGTGACGTGTCCTGAAATCCCTGCCCTGCTAGGTCATCAGCAGAGCAGTTGCCATCTCCGCTTATGACCTCATAAGCTTGTTGCGACTCCTTTCTTCACTGCCTCCAATGAGTATACCAAACATACTGCCATACCCGCGTCAGGTCAGCCGTCACGTGATACACTTCAAGGATGATCTGCCACGTCACCGGCCTCGTTAACAGAACCCTTGGCATGCTCTCTGATAAAGATTGCAAGCTGGGCCGTATTTTTTTCTCTGGTGAAGGAGGTAGGCAAGACAGCATACGCTTGTCAGCGTGTCTAGGTGCTCGTTTCCTAGCGCCTTCTCATCCCCTCCAGCGCTCGTCGATTCATCTCTTCTGCTGCTTCGTACCTTCCTTGGTTCCGCAGCACCAACGCCAGGTTGCTCACGCTGGTCAGCGTAGAAGGGTGCTCCTTTCCTAGAACCTTCTCGAACCCCTCCAGTGCTCGTCGATTCATATCTTCTGCCGCTTCGTACTTTCCCTGATCCTGCAGTACCAACGCTAGGTTGCTCACACTAATCATCGTGGAAGGGTGCTCGTTTCCTAGCACCTTCTTGAACCCCTCTAGCGCTCGTTGATTCACCTCTTCTGCTGCTTCGTACTTTCCCTGATCCTGCAGCACCAACGCTAGATTGTTCGCGCTGGTCAGCGTGTCTGGGTGCTCAAGGCCGAGCACCTTCTCACTCCCCTCCAGCGCTCGTCGATTCATTTCTTCTGCCGCTTCGTACTTTCCCTGATTCCTCAGCACCAATGCTAGGTTACTCACGCTGGTCAGCGTGTCTGGATGCTCAACGCCAAGCACCTTCTCCCCCGCCTGCAGCGCTCGTCGATTCATTTCTTCTGCCGCTTCGTACTTTCCCCGATTCCTCAGCACCACCGCTAGGTTACTCACGCTGGTCAGCGTGTCTGGATGCTCAACGCCAAGCACCTTCTCCCTCCCCTGCAACGCTCGTCGATTCATCTCTTCTGCTGCTTCGTACTTTCCCTGATTCCTCAGCACCAACGCTAGGTCACTCACGCTGGTCAGCGTGTCTGGATGCTCAACGCCAAGCACCTTCTCCCTCCCCTGCAGCGCTCGTCGATTCATCTTTTCTGCTGCTTCGTACTTTCCCTGACCGTGCAGCACCAACGCTAGATTGTTCGCGCTGGTCAGCGTGTCTGGGTGCTCAAGGCCGAGCACCTTCTCACTCCCCTGCAGCGCTCGTTGATTCATTTCTTCTGCCGTTTCGTACTTTCCCTGACGCCCCAGCACGCTCGCTAGATTGCTCACGCTGGTCAGCGTGTCTGGATGCTCAACGCCTAGCACCCTCTGTCTTATCTCCGTTACTTCTAGTAGGTGACTCTCCGCCTCACTGTATCTTCCATCGCTGAGCAGACACATCCCGACTTTTTCTAATAGTTCCACACGATGTTCCTTATTCTGGCCCACGTCTGGGGAAAGTAGTGCGTAACTCGCATGTGGCAGATACGCTCTCCACACATTCCTATTCTCATGCCTGCTGTTCGGGAATACTTCTGCTAACCGTGTTACAGCTTTAGACGCCCATTCAGTTATATGGCAATTCTCCGACAACCAATTGCGTATCGCAAGATGCACTAAACGGTGAAGATCAAGGACTGAACTTGTTGGTCGCCTGGTCACAAATGAATAGGCATTAAGAGTACCAATTGCGTCCATCTGTTTCTTCCGAGTCGGTCCTGCCGGAAGAAGAGATTCAGGAATACCTTTAGGCTCAACACAAGCCATTAAACACAGATACATTGCCGCCAGTGTGTCGCGCTGCGAGATCTGTTCGAATGATATTAGCCACGTTGTGGCCACTGGATTCTTGATATTGTGATATCTGCCGTCATCTTCAAAGTCCTCGCTAAGCAGCTCAATGGTGCTGTCATCCTTCTCAGCTAGTAATGATATGTAGTCTGCGATCGAGATCCCATTCTCGTTAATGTACGCTGATGCTTGTACGATAGCGAGTGGCAGGTAAGTTAGTTGTGCCAACAAGGCCTTAGTAGTGCGGTCGGTGTCGGTCGGAACAGGATTGATTAAGCACTTCTGCAACAGTTCTTTGGCTACCTCTTCGCTCATCTCTGGTACCTCTATTACGTTCTGAGGCGCCAGCTTGACGGCCGCCTTCCTATCTCGTGACGTGAAGATAATGTTTCCTTGCGTGCTTCGAGGTAAATAATCGACAAGACGGCGGCTTAAACCTGGCTTCGAAGGTGGCTTGTGCATCCACATATTAACTTCATCTGCGTTGTCAAACACCAAGAGCCACTGTCCTGCACTGCTTTTGCTCAGATACTCTTGGACCAGATGCTTTACATCTGTACCGTCTTTGTTCCAGCCAGGTATGCTGAGCTTCTGTGCGACGGCTAGATACGCTTGGTGAAGGCTCTCCGGGTCCATCGCGGGCATCCAGAACACTAAACAGTCTTTGCATTTCTCCATTGCTCGGTGAACTAGCTCGATTGCAAGCTGTGTCTTGCCTACGCCTCCGAGCCCAGTGATTGCAACTTTTGTGGTTTGACCGGATTGGAAAAGCAGCTGTTCGAGCCTAGAAAGCTCAGACTCGCGGCCGGTAAAGCGAGGGTTGCGTTCGAACGGCATAATTCGCGGTGACTCGGTACCTGCGCTCCATTAAGACTGATCAGTAATCATTATTGAATATGCTACAATAATCTCACCCAATAACTGCGATCCATTTTGGCCAGACTCTTCGATCTCTTTTAGAAGGCGTTTCATCGCTTTCGTATATCTTTCTCCGTATATGAGCGGCATATTAACGTCGAAAATGCCAAGTAGACAATATGCCTTGTCCTCCTCTTCGGTAGTTTGTCGCTTCTCTCCCCATCGTAAACGCTCCTCGACGCTGAAATCACCTAGATGGCGTCCTTGAAGCGCTTCAATTGCGATTCCCGTTATCTCGTAGATCTTCTGTTTAAGTGACTCCTTGTCACCAAGTCGAACGTGGTCTCGGGAGTAGAACTCGACAATCTTAGGTGCGAGAAGTTCTTGGAGCGTCCACCCTCGTGTGAACCATCGACTGTTGCGGAAAGCTGACTCCCGTTCTACCTGGCGGAGCTGGCCATCTTGCGTATGCACCGAAATGTCGGACAGATAGACGTAGCACCTCGCTGCATTTTGATACCAGCGAAACATGGAGTTAATGGCTGTTGTAAGTTCATTGTTGTTTGACTTGTCGATGCAACATGTGTCCACCCAGAAGTAGTGTAGGTCGTCGGCCTTTGCTTGATTGCCGCAAAATTGTAACTTCTGGACACCCCTCTTCTTATCGCCGGTGCCATGTATCACGTCCTTAAATGTGACCTCGTCGTCTTCTCCTCTTCCCCAGGTATGAGACAGTATGGCATATGGGGGTATGTTGTCCTTTGGGAACCACACTAGGCTGAAGCGGCCGTCGTCGTTAACCTTCAAAAGGCGCATCGTCTGAGGTGGATTCGCGCGATAGAAATATTATCGTTGCCATAGGAGGATATACAAAAGTCGCATTGCACAGCTTTGGGATAGCATCTTCGTTGGGTGACAAACTCATAGCGGGTGGTTATGGTGAGCAGAGAAGGATGTTCTGATGCGCGGGGCTGTGTAGAGTACGAGCAGGACAAAGACGCTGAGCTGGTCCCTACGGCAGCACAGTACAAGATCTCGTGCATGCACCTAGTACATACTAGCACATGTTCTTCAAGCCAAAAGCTTGAGAAGCTTCTACGTAAAAACTGGCACAGAACAGATATATTCGATGCGATGACACCAACGTAGTTGTTTCGGTGACTGGCCGTCCCGAGCGAGACCTTGCCAAGCGATCTGACGTCACAGGCACAGTGCTGGGCGATTCGAAACAAACGGCCGTTTCGTATTGAAAAAATGGCGTTTTAAACGCGCTTTTTTCGATAAAAAACGGAGTAAAAAAC
>Ga0335075_10011862_pt1 | contig 13173 bp, 9 predicted proteins | sample Lox_Sample_24_FD_206723 | JGI IMG/M metagenome (GOLD analysis project Ga0335075, IMG submission 206723) | Soil microbial communities from Loxahatchee National Wildlife Refuge, Florida, United States - Lox_Sample_2.4 | ecosystem: Environmental > Terrestrial > Soil > Wetlands | place: USA: Florida... | reverse complement strand
AGCCACCGCTGGGCGCTGCGCCTTTTCCAGGCGGACTATCAGTACTATCACGCAGACTTCGGTCCGGAGCCGACGTATGGAGGGCGCGCGAACATCAACGCCGTGCAGCTGAGCACCGGCATCGTGATGCACTTCGGCAGCATCGCGCCGCCTCCGCCGGTGCAGTATGCGTGCTCGGTCAACAACGCATCGGTTTTTCCTGGAGAGCAGGTCACAGTTACGGGGACGGCAACGAACCTGAATCCCAAGAAGACGGCCAGCTACAGCTGGAGCGGACAGGGCGTCACCGTGAGCGGAACGAGCGCGACCGCGAACATCGATACGGCCAGCCTGGCTCCGGGCAACTACACGGTTACGGGTCATGTGACCGAGGGTCCGAAGCCCTGGGAATCGGCGGACTGCACCACGCAGTTCACCGTGAAGCAGTTCGAGCCCCCGACGGTCAGCTGCTCGGCCAATCCCACCAATCTGAAGCCGGGTGACAGCGCCACGATCACTGCTACCGGCGTGAGCCCGCAGAATCGTCCGCTGACGTACAGCTACTCGTCTTCGGCCGGCTCAGTGAACGGTACGGGCAACACGGCGACCCTGTCGACGACGGGCGCGCCTTCGGGCTCGATCACCGTGACCTGCAACGTTCAGGACGACAAGGGCCAGACCGCTTCGGCGACGACCACGGTGGACGTGGAACAGCCGCCAGCGCCTCCGGCTCCGAAGACCTCGACGCTGTGCTCGATTCAGTTCGATCACGACAAGGCTCGTCCGACCCGCGTGGACAACGAAGCCAAGGCCTGCCTGGACGATGTTGCGCTGAACGCGCAGCAGAAGCCGGATGCGACCCTGGTGGTGGTTGGCAACTCGGCGCCGGTGGAAGCTCCGAGGGGCAAGCATCATCATGCGCATGAAAAGAGCGCCGATCAGATGGCGGCCGAGCGCGCGGTGAACACCAAGGCCTATCTGGTGACGGAGAAGGGCATCGATGCCAGCCGCATTCAGGTGCGGACCAGCACGAACGGTCAGAACGAGGTGGAGGATTACCTGGTTCCGGCGGGCGCCAACTTCGACACGGATGTTCCGGGCACGACGGCGGTCGATGAAAACTCGGTGAAGGCGCAGCCGCGCACGGCAGTTGCGGCACATCACCACCACAAGAAAGCCGCAGGCAAGAATCAGTAAGCTGCGCAGCACGACAAGTCAGGGCCGGTCAAAATTGGCCGGCCCTGATTTTTTTCCGGCAGGAACCCTCCCTGATGCCTCCGCAAGTGGCCCGCCGTCATCCTGCATCTGGAATCGCTCATCGAGATCACGCGGTTCCCTCGCAGCGGACAGCCCGCTGAACGCGCAGAAGAATCCATAGGCGGACTCACCCGAAGGCGGGTAAACTTTCGAGGAAATCCGCGCACCCGATGGATCTGGAATGAAGCCCGACCTGTATCGGATCCCAACTCTCGCGTTGCTGAGCGTACTGGTAGCCGTTTTCGGCGCTCTCTGGCTCGAGGGGCATACGCAGCCGCTGCGTGTTGAGGACACGGGGGAAGCTCCGACAGCGCGCCGCCGGCTTCTGCTGTGGCTGCTGGGATGGACCTTTGTGGTGCTTCGTCTGGCGCTGCAGGTGAGCGGCTGGGCCGCGCCGGGACTGGGGCAGGCCACAGCCCAGGCGTGCATGGAACTCGCTCCGCTGCTTTTCCTTGGCTCCCTGGCGCCGCAGTACCTTTCGCGCAAGCCGCCCATCCTGTATGTGGTGGCCTTCGGCTTACCGATCATCGTCTACTGCGCAGTGATTGGGTTCGATCCACACCCCGGGGCATGGGGCAGAGCCATCATCGGGCTCTGCACGCTCACTGCGATTGCCGTGGCTGCCCGATGGAGTCTCTACCGATATCTGCTGCCGAAGTGGCTCAGCCTGCTCATCGTGGCTCTCGTGGGCGGCGCCGCGGGAGGGTTCACGCTGCGTCAGCACTATGAGATTGTGGGGGCATTGGCGCACAGCGGAATGCTGCTGATGAGCGCCCTGCTGTTTTTAGCGGCATTTCGCCGTTGGACGGCCGGTCTGTTGTTCACCGTGGGCGGCCTGCTGCTGTGGTCGATCCCGGCGCTGATCGAGCCTTTCGTTCCGGAGTTCGTCATTAGCTCGCCCTATGCACGCGCGCTCAATCTGATCAAAGTCATTACCGCAGTAGGAATGATCGTGTTGGTGCTGGAGGAGGAGATCGCTTCGAATCAGGCGGCGCAGCAGCGCGACCGGCGCGCCCGGCGGGAACTGGAGAGATATGCAGGGTTGCCGCTGGCGGCCAGTCCTCTTGACGAGGAGGCCCACCAATACGACGCGGTGTGCGCTGTCGTGGCGGAAGCCAGCCGGTTCTCGCAGGTCGCCGTCTTCATGCGCACGATCGACGGAAGCTTCCGGCTGTGCGGGCGCTCGGGCATGAGCGGAGCGCTGGAAGGGGCGCTCGATGCATTGGCTCGGCGCACGAGCGAGGAGAATCTCCAGGAAGCGGCGCGAAGGAATTACTTCACGCCGGTGGTGGGCAATCTGACGCTTTTGGATCTGACCCCGCTGCTCGCGCCCGGCGACGAGCTGGGACAGATGAATTTCCGCCGCGCGCACGGACTGGCTGTGACAACGCGCGGCGGCCAGCTGCAGGGAGCGATTTTGCTGGCCGGACTGCGGAACCCGGAGCAGCCGCTGGCGACCGAAGATGTGCTGCCTCTGGAACTGCTGGTCGCACGCCTGGGCGCGGGCCGCGAGCACAACGGGTTGCTGCGCCGCGTAATGCAGTCGGAGCGGCTGGCGGGACTGGGCCAACTGGCCGGTGGCGTGGCGCATGAACTCAACAATCCCCTGCAGGCGGTGACCGGATTCGCGCAACTGCTGGCCGAAGGCGACAGCCACGCCGTGCAGGAGCACGCGGGCGTGATTCTGTCGGAGGCGAGGCGGATGAAGCAGATCATCGAGAGCCTCATGCGCTTTCGCCATGCGGAGTCGGCGCGGCGTGCAGTCGTCTCCGTCGGCTTGCTGCTGCGCGACATCGAGAAGCTGCTGCATCACGATCTGGAAAAGGCGCGCATTCGCCTGGAACTGACGATTCCCAGCCAGGTCGCGCGCGTGAAGGCCGATGGAGAGCAGATCCGCCAGGTGTTTCTGCAGGTGATGCGGAATGCGATGGCGTCGCTGGCCGAGGCGCCGGAAGGCGTGGAACGCCGGCTCCTAGTGGAGGTGGCGAATATCCCGCGGGCAGTCGAGATCATGTTTTCAGACTCGGGACCGGGATTCGCCGAGCCCGGACGCGCCTTCGATCCATTCTTTACCACGCGGAATCCGGGCGAGGGCGTGGGGCTGGGGCTCAGCATCTGCTACGCGATCGTGCGCGAGCACGGAGGCGAAATCTCGGCCGTCAACCTGCATCCGCGGGGTGCGGCGGTGGTGATCGAACTGCCCGCGTTTACCGGCGAGCCGGCAGTAACCGAGGAGATGAGCGAATCGGAAGAGCGCGCTCCTGGAGAGGTTTAGGATATTCGGTGCGAATCCTTGAGAACTTGTTGTATGGAGGGGCCATGAGGGCACACGTGTGGGCGGGGGCAGTTTTGATCGCGGCCGGACTGGCGGCGGGTGCGCAGACGGCCGCGCCGGGAGAGGGGCCGGCGGATCAATCCGCGACAGCCAGGCGGCCGATGACCTTCGGAGACATGATGAAGATGCGCCGGCTGGGCGACATTGACGTTTCGAAGGATGGGAAGTGGGTACTGTTCACGGCGACGGATGTGGACCTCGAGAAAAACACGCGGACGCCGCACCTGTGGGTCGTGCCTGTGGATGGAAGCGCCCCGGAGAAGCCGCTGACCAGCGCTCAGGTGGGCGAGAGCCGCGGGCGGTTTTCGCCGGATGGGAAACAGATCCTCTTTCAGACGGCGCGGGACGGCGGACAGCAGGTCTGGCTGGCTGACTTCGATGTCAGTGCGGGGACGATCGGCGAGGCGCATCAGCTAACGCACATCAGCACCGAGGCGGACAACGCGACGTGGTCGCCCGATGGCAAGCACATCCTCTTCACGTCGGCGGTGTATCCGGAGTGCTCGGCTGGAACGGGGCCGGGCATTGCGCCAGCGAGCGCGGATGAGGATGCGTGCGACAAGAAACGCGATGACGAGCAGGCTGCGAGCAAGGTGAAGGCGAAGATCTTCACGCATCTGCTGTATCGGCACTGGAACGCGTTCACGGGCGACAAGCGCAGCCATTTGTTTCTGGCGTCGGCGGAGGATGGGAGCTTTCGCGATCTGAATCCGGGCGACACGCACGATATTCCGCCATTCTCACTGGGCGAGCCGGATGGGTGGGACTTCTCGCCCGACGGGCGCGAGATCGCGTTTGAGGAGAAGAAGGTTGACGATCCCGCGTTGAGCACCAGCGTGGCACTGTACACGCTGCAGCTTTTCGACGACGCGGGGAATCCGGCGAAGGACGCGCAGCCGGTGAAGATTTCAACGAGCGCGGGGGGGAACTTCACGCCGCGGTATTCGCCGGACGGGAAGTGGATCGCGTGGCGCTCGCAGGCGCGGGCGGGATATGAGAGCGATCGGTTTCGACTGGTGGTTTTCAGCAGAGAAACGGTCAGCGGTGAGGCCGTCAGCGGTAAAGCTGTCAGCGGAAAGACGGTCAGCGGAAAGACGGTCAGCGAAGCGCGGGTTCGGGAGTTGCTGCCGAATTTCGATCGGTGGGTGGATGAGGAGGCTTGGTCGCCGGATTCGAAGGCGATTTATTTCACGGCAGGAGAAGCGGGTGAAGAGCCGGTGTTCGGCGTGAGAGTTGAAGATGGGCAACTGTCACGAATTGTCACCCTCAGTCAGGGCGCAGGCAGCTATAGCGATCTCCACATCATTCGTGACGGGGATACGATCGTCGCATCGCGAGCACAAGTCGATCAGCCGGGCGAGGTTTACAAGCTAGGGCCTTCTCCCGCGATCATCGATCCAAGCACAAGTCAGAAGGCGCTGGCGCAGATGCGGGTTCTCGGAGCTCCGTATGCGAAAAACGCTGGGGCCCTCACTCATCTCAATTCCGCAGTTCTCTCGGAACTTGATCTTGGCAAGCTCGAGTCATTCTGGTTTCCCTCCACCGGAAACGTCAAGGTCGAGGGGTTCATCATTCGGCCGCCGGGGTTTGATGCGTCGAAGAAGTATCCGGTGAAGTTCCTCATTCATGGTGGGCCGCAGGGGGAGTGGGGCGATTCGTGGTCGTACCGGTGGAATCCCGAGTTGTTTGCGGCCAACGGCTATGTCGTCGTCATGATCAATCCCGGTGGCTCCACAGGCTACGGACAGGCCTTCATCGACCGCGTGAATGGCGACTGGGGCGGACGGCCGTTCATCGACCTGATGCGCGGGCTCGACTACGCCGAACAGCACTATCCGTTCATCGACAAGAACCGCGAGTGCGCGCTGGGCGCGAGCTACGGCGGCTACATGGCCGACTGGATCCTGGGGCACACCGACCGCTTCAAGTGCATCGTGAGCCACGACGGCATGTTCAATACCGAGTCGGCGTACGGGACGACCGACGAGCTGTGGTTCAACGAGTGGGAGTTCAAGGGCACGCCGTGGACGAATCCCGCAATGTACAGGCGGTGGTCGCCGATGCTGGCGGAGACGCACTTCAGGACGCCGACGCTGGTGGTGCACTCGCAGCTCGACTATCGGCTCGACGTGTCAGAGGGGTATCAGCTGTTCGACACGCTGCAGCGGATGAAGGTGCCCTCGAAGATGCTGTATTTTCCCGATGAGGGGCACTGGGTGCTGAAGCCGCAGAACTCGCAGCTCTGGTACAAGACGGTAAATGACTGGGTGGATGAGTGGACCGGCCAGGGCGCAGGCAAAGGGCAATAGGCAACACCGTGCAAATCCAGAGGTCGCTCTTTTGACGAATGCGCGTCGATGGGGCACGCTGCTGGCGTGCGGCGGGTTAGTGGCTGGGCTGGGCCTGCTTTGCGCGGCTGCGACGCCGCAGCAGGCAAGCGAGCCGGCGACACCACGGCACGCGCCTCCGCCGGCGAGCGCGTATGCAGGCGATGCCGCCTGCGCGGAATGTCACGCCAAAGAAGCGCGAACGTATGAGGAGACGGCGCACGCGCACGACTCGAGCGTTGCCGACCGGAAGACCATCCTCGGCGACTTCACGCCGGGGAAGAATGCGCTGCCGACCGCGCAGCCCAACGTCATTCTGGCGATGATCGATGCGCCCGACGGCTTTTATCAGAGTGCCGTCAACATTTCCGATCCGCAAAACCTGAGCGGCGAGGCGCAGCGGTTCGATATTGTGATCGGCTCGGGCCGGCGCGGGCAGACCTACCTCTACTGGAAGGGGAATCAGCTGTTCGAGCTGCCGGTGTCGTACTGGTCGCCGACGCATGAGTGGGTGATGAGCCCGGGCTACAACGACGGGATGCCGCACTTCGATCGCCCGGTGCCTCCGCGGTGCATGGAGTGCCATGCGAGCTATTTCGAGGCGCCGGCGCCGAGCGGGTCGGACGCATCCGCGGCGCCCCTCAATGCCTATCGCAAGGACAATCTGGTGCTGGGAATTGGGTGCGAGCGATGCCATGGGCCGGGGGCGGAACATGTGGCGCGTGAGAAGAGCGCGCATCCGCCCGCGGCGGGCAGCGCGCAGATCGCGATCGTCAATCCAGCCCGGCTCTCGCGCGACCGGTCGCTGGATGTGTGCGGGGTGTGCCACGCCGGCGCGGGTCCGCCGATTGGGCCGTCGCTGGCGTTTCAACCGGGCGACGTGCTGGCGAACTATGTTAAGGCCACGGTTCCCGCGGAAGGAGCGCCAGTCGATGTGCATGGGAACCAAGTCTCGGCGCTCGAACGGAGCAAGTGCTTTACGTCAGGAAAGCTGACGTGCGCCACGTGCCACAACGTGCACGAGAAGCAGCAGGACGCAGCGGCCTTCTCAGCGAAGTGTCTGACGTGCCATGAGCCGCGCGCGTGTCCGAAGTTCAGGACGATGGGCGCGGCGATTCGCACGCAGTGCATCGGCTGCCACATGCCCGAGGGCCAGTCGCAACTGATCACGGGTGAACGCAGCGACGTGATGCTGCGCGCGCAGCTGCGCACGCATCGGATCGCGATCTATCCCGCCGCGGCGGCAACCGTACAATGAGGCGACAGGAAACCGAATGATTGCGCATTTGCGAGGGCGGCTTTTTGCAAAACAGCCAGGGCAGGCGATTGTGGAGGCCGGCGGCGTGGGCTATGACGTGACGATCAGCGTGCCCACGTTCACGGCGCTGCCGACCGAGGGCGGCGAAGTGTCGCTCTACATCTACACGCAGGTGCGCGAGGACACGCTGGCGCTGTACGGATTCCTGGAGCGCGACGAGAAGCGGTTGTTCGAACGGCTCATCACCGTCTCGGGCGTGGGGCCGAAGCTGGCGGTCACGATTCTGAGCGGGCTGAATCCCGAGCGGACGGTTGCGGCCATTCGCGCGCAGGATCATGCGACGCTGACGCGGATTCCTGGGGTTGGGAAAAAACTGGCCGAGCGGCTGGTGGTGGAGCTGAAGGAGAAGCTCGAAGACTTCGCGGTTGCAGCTCCCGTGCCGGGCGTGACGGCTCCCGCGGCCGAGGATGTGCTGTCGGCTCTGGTGAACCTCGGCTATCAGCGGCCGGCGGCGCAGAAGGCGATTGAGACGGCTGCCGAGAAGGACAAGGCGGCGGGCGAGGGGTTCGACGCGCTGTTCCGGGCGGCCCTCAAGGTGATCCGTTAGCCTCTCTGTTCACAGATTTTTCTTCGGGCCCTCGGCAAATGATTGAATCTGCGGCAGATCGAGGGTAATACCCTGCGGGTATTACCCTGTTTTTCCCGGAAATGACAGGTGCTCCGGTCAGATTGTGGCGGTCGAACCGCCTGAGCGAGGGTACGGAGTTGGGAGCGCTGCTCCAAGTGCGATGCCCGCGGTTCGTGGGTCCTGCCGCAGAAATTTGTGGCCGGGGGTCGGCAAACCTATGATTCTGCGATCCATCGAGGGTAATACCCTGCGGGTATTACCCTGTTTCGCCCGGTACTCTCCGGAAGGAGGCTTCCTGGGAACGGGCGAGCCACGGTGCGGGCTTGCGGTGCTCGATGTCAAAGAACGATCGCACAGACCTGAGCCAGGCGGCAGCCAGTTGGCAGCAAGAGAAAAGCCCTGCTCCAAAGAACAGGGCTTGCCTCCTTTTCAGGATAGGTAATGCGGAGAATTGAAGGCAAGGTAAATCGGGTGCGCGGGCAGCCGGAGGTAACGGTACGGGGGTCATGGAGCGACCTGGCTGCTCACGCTCCGTGCTGCGCCGGGCAAGTTAGCTTGTGATGCGCAGCAGGTGGTAATTCTTCTTGCCGGTGCGGAGGAGAATCGCGCGTGGCCACTTGAGATGGTCGCTCGTAATCTTTGCCGTTTGGACCTGGCGTTCATTGTTGAGATAAACGCCGCCGCCTTCGATGAGCTTGCGCGCCGAGCCCTTGCTTTCCGCGAGCTTTGTGCGCACCATCAGGTCGACCAGGGTGATTCCGGCTGCGAGCTCCGATTGGGGAAGATCGGTGATCGGGACTTCGCGTGCCAGCAACGCGATGGTTTCCGGTGTCGGGGCTTCATCGGAAGCGGAGAAGAGGATTCGGGTCGCCGCTTCCACGCTGCGCACCGCGTCCTCGCCGTGGACGATGGTCGTACATTCGGTTGCCAGGACGCGCTGGGCCTCGCGAGCTTCGGGGCTGCGCAGCGCTTCGGCCTCGAGGGCCTCGATACGTTCCCGATCAAGAAACGTGAAGAGGCGGAGGAAGCGGCCGACGTCGGCATCCGCCGTCTGCAGCCAGTATTGGTACATCTGATAGGGGCTGGTGCGAGCGGCGTCGAGCCACACGGCTCCCTCTTCGGTCTTGCCGAACTTCTTTCCTGAAGACGTGGTGAGGAGCGGGAAGGTGATGCCTTCGGCGGACTTTCCCAGGATCCGCCGGATGAGGTCTTTGCCGGAAAGGATGTTGCCCCACTGGTCGCTTCCGCCCATTTGCACCGTGCAATCGAAGTGCCGGCACAAATAGAGAAAGTCATAGGCCTGGAGCAGCATGTAGCTGAACTCAGTGAAGGAGATGCCCTGATCGCGCTCCTCGAGACGCACGCGCACCGAGTCGCGGCGGATCATCTCGTTGACGGAGAAATGCTTGCCGATCTCGCGCAGGAACTCGACGAGATTCAGCTGCAGCAGCCAGTCGGCATTGTTAAGGAGCAGCGCGCGGTCATCGGAGGAGATGTCGAAGAAACGGCTGAGCTGGGTGCGGATGGCGGCGGCATTTTGCTCCGCGATCTCGGCGGTGAGCAGCGTGCGTTCGAGGGATTTGCCGCTGGGGTCGCCGATGAGGCCGGTTCCACCGCCGACGAGGACCAGGGGCCGATGGCCGTGACGCTGGACGTGCGCGAGGCCCATGACCGGAATCAGGCTGCCGAGGTGGAGACTATCGGCGGTGGGATCGAATCCGACGTAGATCGTACGGCGGGTCTCGTTGAGCCACGCGTCGAGGTCATCGCTGGTCGTCGCCTCGAGAAAGCCGCGCCACCGCAGTTCTTCGAGAAGGGAGCTTTTGGGGCTGTTTGCGGGCGACGAATCGGTCATGAATTCTTATTTTCCCATAGGGGAGGTGGCCGCCGAAGCGTGGGATGCGATGCGGGGAAGCGCGGAGGCACGCTGCGTCGCTGGCCGGCTTCTTACCAGCCGAAGGCGTCGGGGATGAGCTCGAAGGCGGGCGGCTTGCCGGATTCGAAGTAGATGGAGAGGACGTCGAAGCGGGCGGGGACATCGCGGTTGGGCAACTGGCGCATGTAGTGGCGGGCGAGGCGGCGGAGGATGCGGCGCTTGTCCTCGTCGACGGCGAGGTATGCGGGGGCGACGGCGCGGGTGGTGCGCGTCTTGACTTCGACGAAGCAGAGTGTGGGTTGGTTTTGGAGATTATGCTGCCAGGCGATGAGGTCGAGATCGCCGCGGGCGCGGGAGGAGCGCCAGCCACGGGCGACGATGGTGTATCCATGATGCTGGAGCCAGAAGAAGGCAGCGCGCTCGCCGCGTGCTCCGGTGACGAGGTGCGGGGCGCGGTCGGGCTGACGGAGGGCACCGTAACGATGGAGAGCCTCGACTGCGGATTCGAGCAGGCGGAGGCGGAGTTGGCGGAGGCGGGACACTGGAATGATTGTTCAGCGGGCGGCGCGCGGCGACAAGGCACGAAGGTCACCTGAACAGGGAACGGGGAACGGCGGCGATCGCGATCGCGGTGCAAAGTTTCGTCTAGCGAAGGAACAGCAGATACACGCCCATGCCGACGCCGACTACGGCGAGGAGGGCGGCGAGAGAGACGGCCTGCCAGGCGATGCGGCCGGGGATCCACGAGCCGGTGCGCAGCTCGCGCGTGGTGCGAACGTGATGGGCGATGGCCGCGACGTTGACGAGGACGCCAAGAGCGACGAACGCGACGCCTGAATCGACGGTGAGACCGGTGTGGTGCGGGGTGGCGTGCTGGTTGGTTTGAAACTCGCGGAGAAAGAGGCCGAAGCGAGCGAGGGCGAAGCCGACGCCCATGAGGCCGAGTCCGGTGCGAATCCAGGCGAGGAAGGTGCGCTCGGCGGCGAAGTAGGTGCGCGGGTCGTCGAGCTCGGTGGGCATCGCACCTTAGGATGCAGGTGATCGAGGCCGACGCGCAAGCGCGAGACTGCGATCACGAGCGACAAAGGCAAATGGCGAGCCGGAGCTCGCCATTTGACCTTGTTGACTTTCTGAAATTGGTTGCGTCTTACAGAGGCTGCACGTCAGCTGCCTGCCAGCCCTTCGGCCCCTTCACGACGTTGAACTGCACGGCCTGACCTTCCTGCAGACTCTTGAAGCCATTCGCGGAAATGGCAGAGTAATGCACGAAGACATCTTCGCCGTTCTGGCGCGAGATGAAGCCGTAGCCCTTCGCGTCGTTAAACCACTTCACAGTACCTTGTTCCATTGTGTTGCTTTTTCCTGAAAGATTGAATTGCGCTGGAGTGAATCGGAGCGAACTGGCAGACCCTGGATCCTGCTTGGTTGGGCGAGGCGAAAGACTGCTCTTGCCCGGTTCCTTTCAAACGCTGATCAAGTGTAGCAGATTGGCAAGAGGGGGGTTGCGCCGGACAAATTCGGGGGCGGCCTGAGGCCCGCTTACGCCGGGGTGCGGAAGCCTGGGCTGCCGGGACAGCGGAGACGTTGCTCTACTGGGCCGTAAAGACGAGGATAAAGAGCACGACGCAGACGAAAAGCGCGATTCGCAGGAGAGCATGAGAGTGTGGCATACGCGCCTCCTGCCCTATGCTGACACCACTGCGGGCTGGCGGGACGCAGAGAGTATGCTGGTTTTTGCGTCATGAAAGTCTCCTTTTCTGAACTGGTGGGTCCCGCAATGGAACGGCTGGAAGGTGGATTTTCCGGCTTGCCGGATGCGGCCCTGGATCCGCCGGGAATGGAGCGGGCGGCCGCGGTGCTGGCGGAGACGGCGGGGCGGCTGCACGATAACTACCCGTATTTTCATCCACTTTACGCGGGGCAGATGCTGAAGCCGCCGCATCCGGTGGCGCACGCGGCCTACGCGATGGCCATGCGGGTCAATCCCAACAACCATGCGCTGGATGGGGGACGGGCCAGCTCGAGGATGGAAGTGGAAGCGGTGCGGGCGATTGCCGCGATGTTCGGATGGACTGAATATCTGGGCCACCTGACGAGCGGAGGGACGTTCGCGAACCTGGAGGCGCTGTGGATTGCCGGGCAAATGGCGCCGGGGAAGAAGGTCGTAGCGTCAGAGCAGGCGCACTACACGCATAGCCGGATCAGCGCGGTGCTGAAGCTGCAGTACGAGAGCGTGGGAACGGATGCGCGGGGGCGGATGGATCTGGCGGCGCTGGAGGCGGCGCTGGCCGGGGGCGATGTCGGGACGGTAGTGGCGACGCTGGGGACGACGGCGGTCGGGTCGGTGGATCCGCTGGATGGGGTTCTGGAATTACGGAAGAAGTATGGCTTCCGGCTGCATGTGGATGCGGCGTATGGGGGATATTTCCGGCTGGCGTCGAATTTGGGCGCGGAGGCGGCGCGGGCGTTTGAGCGGATCGAGGATGCGGATTCGATCGTGGTGGATCCGCACAAGCACGGGCTGCAGCCCTATGGGTGCGGGTGCATACTGTTTCGCGATCCGGCCATGGGGCGGTGGTACAAGCACGACTCGCCCTACACGTATTTCACGTCGAGCGAACTGCATTTGGGCGAGATCAGCCTGGAGTGCTCGCGGGCAGGGGCGTCGGCGGTGGCGCTGTGGGCGACGCAGCGGCTGCTTCCGCTGGAGCGGGGCGGGGCGTTCGCCAAGGGACTGGAAGCGGGGAGGGAAGCGGCGCTGCGGCTGCATACCTGGCTGGCGGAGGACGCGCGGCTTGCCGGGAGGTTTGTTCCCGGACCGAAGCCGGAACTCGATATTGTGGTATGGGCCTTGCGAGCCGGGACGGCGGCCGAGGCATCTCAGCAGGCGCAGGCGATCTTCGACCGCGCGGCGGAGAGCGGACTGCATCTCGCGCTGGCGAATCTCCCGGCGCGATTTTTTCCCGGGGCGAACTGGAGCGACGCCGGCGAAGAGAGCAGGGTGATGTGCCTGCGGTCGGCGCTGATGAAGCCGGAGCATCTGGCCTGGGTTGAGGAGATCGGCGAGAGGCTGCTGGCGGCTTCAGCGAAATAGGAGCTTTGGAGGATGGACGTGGAACCGGCCGAGTTGATAATGAAAACGGATACACTGCGGGCGACGGTGATCCCGGCGCTGGGCGGGAAGATTGCGTCGCTGCGCTGGTTGCCGGGGAATTTGGAGTTGCTGCAAGCGCCGCTGGCCGAGTATGCGAAGAGGACGCTGACGATGGGGTTCGACGAAGGCGATGCCAGCGGGTTCGACGAGTGCCTGCCGTCGGTCGCAGCGTGCGCGGTGAAATTCGGAAGCGAATCGGCAGAGGTGCCGGATCACGGGGACTTCTGGCGGCTGGAGTGGGAAGCGACGCAGGAAGGGCACACGATCCGGATGGCCGCGACCGGGGTGAGCTTGCCGCTGCGGCTGGAGCGGGTGGTACGGCTGGAGGGAGACACACTGAGCCTGGACTATCGGGTGAC
>Ga0335075_10011861_pt1 | contig 13174 bp, 9 predicted proteins | sample Lox_Sample_24_FD_206723 | JGI IMG/M metagenome (GOLD analysis project Ga0335075, IMG submission 206723) | Soil microbial communities from Loxahatchee National Wildlife Refuge, Florida, United States - Lox_Sample_2.4 | ecosystem: Environmental > Terrestrial > Soil > Wetlands | place: USA: Florida... | reverse complement strand
CCTGGTCGAGTACCTCGCGCGCCACGGCCACCATCAGCGGGGTATAGGCGGGGTCCTCCAGCCCGTCGGCGATCGAGAGGTCGCTGACCGCGATCGCGGCCAGCATCGCGCCGTAGGCCTCCTTGCCCCAGAGGTAGCCCATGATGTGCTCGGTGATCTTGGAATCGGCGATGTCCGCGGCCAGGGCCTTGACCCGCTCGGTGATCGTGCCGTCCAGCTCGCCGATCATGAAGGTCTCGCGGCTGCCGCGCAGCACCACGCCGGAATCGATGACGTCCGCGCCGAAGTTGACGAACGCCTCGACGACCCGCTCGCGCCCGACGGCGTCCGCGATCACGTCCGCGTTCAGCCCGTTCTGCAGCGACACGACGTACCCGTCGCCCTGCACCCGCCCGGCCAGGCAGGCCACGGCGGCCGCCGTGTGCTGCGACTTGACCGCGAGCAGGACCGGTCCGTCCAGGCGCTCCGGCAGGTCCCCGGGCAGCACGGCGGGCATCATGACGGTGAAGTTCTCGACCGGGCCCTCGATCCGCAGCCCGCGGGCGTTGATCGCCTCGACCACGGCCGGGTCGGCGTCGCTGACCAGGACGTCATGGCCGTCGCGCACCAGCCCGGCCGCGACGGTGCCGCCGATCGCACCGCAGCCAAGTACCACATAGCGCATGGGGCCCCCAGGGTCGTCGCAGGTGAAACACCGGCCGGTGTATGTCCTGAGACTTTACAACTTGCCGCCTGACCGCCACATTAGCAGGAAACAAAGGTTTGTTTTGATGAGGCGCCCGGGCCCGGGAGCCCCGGGCGCACAATTGTGGCCGTGACGAGATCAGGAGAAGCAGTCATTACGCCCTTGATGATCGCCAGCGAGCGAGGCGAGGTTGGCCTGGCCGCCGGTATCGAGCTGCTCCGCGGCGGAGGCACCGCGCTGGCCGCGGTCGAGGCCGCCGTCCGCCTGGTGGAATCCGATGAGGACAACCACACGGTCGGCGTCGGCGGGCTGCCGAACCTGCTCGGCGAGGTCGAGCTCGACGCGTCGATCATGGACGGGGCGACCCGGCAGGCGGGCGCGGTCGCCGCGGTCCGCGGCTTCCCGCATCCGATCTCGATCGCGCGCGCCGTCTGCGAGCGGCTGCCGCAGCACCTGATGCTGGTCGGCGCCGGCGCGGAGCGGTTCGCCGACGAGGTCGGCATCGAGCGCGGGCCGACCCTGACCGACGAGGCGCGGCGGCGGTGGCGGGACGGGCTGTCCGCCGCCGGGATCGACGCCGGCGAGGCCCGGCTCGGCCCGGGCGAGCGGGCCTACCGCGAGCAGGCGCTGGCGCGGATGGCCGCGATGGGTTTGCCGGACCCGCCCTGGGACACCGTCGACGTGCTCGCCCTCGACGCCGGCGGCAACCTGGCGGTCGGCGTGAGCACGAGCGGGTACCCCTGGAAGTACCCGGGCCGGATCAGCGACTCGGCGATCATCGGCGCGGGCAACTACTGCGACGACCGGGTCGGCGGCGCCGCCTGCACCGGCCGCGGCGAGCTGGCCATCCGCGCCACCACGGCCCGGTCCGTGCTGCACGCGCTGGCCGCGGGCGGCGATCCGGCCAAGGCCTGCGCCGAGGCGCTCGCGGAAACACTGGAGCTGCCCGACGAGTTCCGCTCGCCGCTGCAGGCGCTGTGCCTGACCCCGGACGGCCGCCACGGCGGCGCCTCCACCATGCCCGGGGCCACCTACAGCGTGATGACCATCGAGGATGACACCTTCCGGATCGAGGAGCGGAGACAGATTTGAAGATCTTCCTGTCCAGCGACATGGAGGGGACGGCGGGCGTCGTCGACTGGGAGCAGTGCGTCGGCGACGGGCCGCAGGCCGCGGCCGGCCGCAAGCTCCTGCTCGACGAGGTCAACGCGGCCATCGAGGGGGCGCTGGCCGGGGGCGCGACCGAGGTCGTGGTCAACGACTCGCACTCCACCATGCGCAACCTGCCGCCGGACGCGCTGGCCGGCGAGGCCTCCTACATCTCCGGCAGCCACAAGCCGCTCTACATGATGCAGGGCCTCGACGACAGCTTCGACGCGGTGCTGTTCGTCTCCTATCACGGCTCGGTCGGCGCGCCCGCCGGGCTGTCGCACACCTACAACCCGCGCGCGGTCGTCGAGGCCAGGCTGGACGGCGTGGTCACCGGCGAGGCCGGGATCAACGCGCTGGTCGCCGTGCACCACGGGGTGCCGGTCGTGCTGGTGACCGGCGACCGGTGCGCGTGCGAGGAAACCGCCGCGCTGATCCCGGGGGTCCACGCGGCGGTGGTCAAGGAGCCGGTCAGCCGGGTGGCGGCGCACAGCCTGCATCCGGCGCGGGCGCGGCAGCTGATCCGGGAGACCGCCGAGAAGGCGGTGGCCGGGGCGGCCGCCGCCGAGCCGCCGCCGCTGGCGTCGGCCACGCTCGAGCTGTCGGTGCGCACCACCGACGTGGCCGAGGCGGCCAGCTGGGTCCGCGGCGTGGACCGGACCGGCCCCCGCGAGTTGCGCATCCGCGGCGAGGACCCGCTGGCGACCTACCGTTCGTTCTGTGCCGCGATCCTGCTGACCAGGACGGTCGCCGAGACGGTATGACGGAACCGGTCCGCGGCGGGCATGATGAGGGAGCGCTGGTCAGGTGGGCATCGAGCGTTCCGTCCGGGTCGCGGGGCCCCCTGGGCGCAGTCAGGATGACGGGTGAGGCGGGAGTGATCAGCGGAGGCGGAGCGGCGACGGCGTCGCCGCCGGGGGAGCACGGCCGGGGCGACCAGCCGCCGGGGGAGCACGGCCGGGGCGACCAGCCGCCGGGCGGTCCGCGCCGCTCGCGGCTGGTGGACATCGCCGAGGCGGTCGGGGTGCACGTGTCCACCGTGTCGCGGGTGCTCAACGGGGATCCCGCGCAGTCGATCCGGCCCGAGGTGTACGAGCGGATCCTGGACACCGCTCGCCAGCAGGGCTACCGGCCCAACGCGCTGGCCCGCGCGCTCAAGCGGCGCCGCACCGGGGCGCTCGCGCTGGTGGTGCCGCTGCTGCGCAACCCGATCTGGGCCAAGCTGCAGCGCGGCGCGCTGCAGCGGGCCCGGGACCGCGGCTACGTCATCATGATCATGGAGGAGCCGACCGAGGACCCCAGGCCGCCGGCCGACTACGGCTACCTGGTCGAGGAGAGCCGGGCCGACGGCCTGCTGCTGGCCACCGCGCTGCGGATACCCGAGCACGCGGCCGTGGTGACCGAACCGCCGCACGTGTACATCAACCGGCGCGGGCCCGATCACGGCCACGACGTGGTCATGGACGAGCCCGGCGCGATCCGGCTGCTGCTGGACTGCGCGGTCGGCCTCGGTCACGGCAGCCTGGCCCTGCTGGACGGGCCGCCCGAGGTGGACACCGTGTACCGGCGGGTCGGCGCGGCGCGCCGGGCCTGCGCCGCGCGCGGGCTCAGCCTCACCGTCCGGCACGCGGCCCCGACCGAGGACGGGGGCTACGAGGCCACCACGAGGATGCTGCGGCGCGGGCCGCGGCCGACCATGTGCGGGGTGGGCAGCCTCAACCAGGTCTTCGGGGTCCTGGCCGCGCTGCGCGAGGCCGGCGTCGAGGTGCCCGGCGAGATGTCGGTGGTGAGCTTCGACGACGACGAGTGCCTGGCCTACCTCGAGGTCCCGGTGGCCAGCATCAGCATGCCGCTGCCCGAGCTCGGCGCCGCGGCCGTGGACGCGCTGATCGCCCGGATCGAGGGGGCGCCCGCGGGCGACGTCATGGTCGGCGAGCCGATGAGCCTGGTGCGGCGCGGATCCGTGGCTCCCGCTAAGGCGGGCCCGGGCGCAAGATAAGGCAGTTGCCCGATGTGCCCGCCCGGGGCTTACGACGAACCTCGAGAGTGCCGGGCCAGGACGGCCCGCACATCGAGGAGGACACCATGCATCCGGACATCACGCAGGCCCTGGTGACCGACCGGGTCAGGGAATGGCGTGACCGCGCGGCGCGGGACCGGCTGCTGCGGGACGCGCGCGGCCGCCGGCACACGGCGTCGGCGGCGGCCGACCGGCTCAGCCCGCTGATCAGGCTCGGCCGCCGCGCGGAGACCGTCGCGGCGGGCGACCACACCGGCGCGACGGACCATCGTCCGTCGCCGGACAGGCGGGCCGCGTGACGTGAGCGGCACCGCCGCCGCGCCGGGTAAGGCGGTGGCGGCGGGCGGCAGCCCGCTGGCCCACGCCCGCACCGGCGCGGCCTGGCATCCTGTGGACATGGCCGCGCGCAGCACCAGCCCCGTTCTTGTCGGGCGCGAGGAGCAACTGGCGACGCTGGAAACGGCGCTCGGGCCGTCGGGAAAGGACGGCCCGAGCGTCGTTCTTATCGGCGGTGAGGCCGGGGTGGGGAAGTCCCGGCTGGTGCGCGAGTTCGCGGCCCGGGCTCAGGCGGCCCGCGCCCGCGTGCTGATCGGCGGCTGCGTCGAGCTCGGCACCGACGGCGTGCCCTTCGCCCCGTTCATCGCCATGCTGCGCGAGCTGGTCCGCGACCTCGGCGCCGAGGGCCTGGCCGGGCTGCTGCCCGGCGGGGTCACCCGTGACTTCGCCCGGCTGCTGCCGGAATTCGGCGCGCCGGACGGCGACGCAGGCCAGGCCGACGAGACCCTGGCCCGGGCCCGCCTGTTCGAGCAGATGCTGGCGCTGGTCGAGCGGCTGGCCGACGGGGGACCGGTCGCCCTGATCATCGACGACGCGCACTGGGCCGACCGTTCGACCCGGGACCTGCTGGCGTTCCTGGTCAGCCGCCAGCAGATCCTGGACGGGGTGCTGATCATCGTCACCTACCGGTCCGACGAGCTGCACCGCACCCATCCGCTGCGCCCGCTGCTGGCCGAGCTGGGCCGGCTCGGCTGGGTGGAGCGCATGGATCTGCCCCGCCTGGACCGGCTGCAGGCCGATGAGCTGGTGAGCCGCATCCTCGGCCGTGAGCCCGAGCCGACGCTGGCCGACGCGGTCTATCAGCGCGCCGCCGGCAACCCCCTGTTCGTCGAGGAGCTGCTGTGCGACCGCGGCGCCTGCATGCCGGCGATGCTGCCGGCCTCGCTGCGGGACCTGCTGCTGATCGCGGTGCAGCGGCTGCCGGAGCCGACGCAGGAGGTGCTCAGGGCGGCCAGCGTGGGCGGGGAGCGCACCGGGCATGCGCTGCTCGCCTCGGTGACCGGGCTGGACGACGACGCGCTGTCCCGGGCCCTGCGGCCCGCGGTCGAGGCCAACGTGCTGATCGCCGACGCGGACGGCTACGCGTTCCGGCACGACCTGATCAGGGAGGCCACCCTCGACGACGTGCTGCCCGGCGACCACACCCGGCTGCACACCCGGTTCGCCGAGGCGCTCGAGGCCGACCCCGGCCTGGTCGCCCCGGGCCGGGCCTCGATCGAGCAGGCGTTTCACTGGTACGCCGCGCACGACACGGTTCGGGCGCTGGTCAGCAGCTGGCGCGCGGCCGCGGATGCCGGGCGGGCCCTGGCCCACGCCGAGCAGCTCAACCTGCTGGGCCGGGTGCTCGAGCTCTGGGACACCGTGCCCGATGCCGGGCAGCGGGTCGGCGCCAGCCACCTGAGCGTGCTGGAGCGCGCCGTGGCGGCGGCGAAGATAGCGGGCGAACGCGAGCGAGCCGCGGCGTTCGCCACCGCCGCCCTGGCCGAGGTCGACCCGGCCGCGGAGCCGGCCCGCGCGGCGCTGCTGCTCGAAGCACGGAGCGTGCTGAAGACGCGCGACTATCAGAGCGACCTGCGGGCCGCGCTCGACCTGGTGCCTTCGGGCGTGGCGGACACCGCGCGGGCGCAGGTGCTGGTCAGCTTGGTCAAGCGGGTGTGGGAATCGGCCGGGCCGCAGGCGGTCGCGGCCATCGACGAGGCCCTGATGCTGGCCCGGCGGGCCGGCGACGCCGCAACCGAGGCTTCCGTGCTCGTGGAACTAGGGCTGGTCCAGTCCCGGGGCGGGGACGACGCCGCGGCCTTGCGCACGCTCGCCCGGGCCCAGTCGCTCGCCGAGCAGGCGGGCGCCTACGAGCATCTCCTCCCGGCGGTGATCAACGAGTCGCACGTGCTCGAGGGCATGGGCGAGCACGAGCGGGCCGCGGACCTGGCCCGGCGCGGCATCGCCCGCGCCGAGGACTACGGCGTCGCGCGGACCTGGGGCACCTTCCTCGGGATCAACGTCAGTGAGCCGCTGGTCTCGCTCGGCCGATGGGACGAGGCCATCGAGTCGCTCGAGCACGCGCTGGCGCTGGCCCCGCCGTACGGGCACTACCGGGCCGCGCTGCGCCAGCTCATGGCCGGCGTCGCGATCGGGCGCGGCGACCCGGCCGGAGCCGAGGAAGCGGTCACGGCCGCCCGGGCCGCCCTCGACGCGGGCCCGTTCGGCCGGGTCGGCCAGTACCTGATCCCGCAGGCGCGGGTGGAGACGGAGCTACGGCTGGCCCAGGGCCGCCCAGCTGACGCGCTGGCCGTCGCCGCCGACGCGGTCGGCCGCCTCAACCTGACGCACGAGCCCCGTTACGCGTGGCCGCTGCTCGTCGTGGCCGCGCGCGCGGCCGCCGCCGCCGCCGCGTCCGGCCGCGGCGACGCCGCGCCCGCCCGGGCCGCGGGCCTGCTCGCCGGGGCGCGATCGCTGGCGGCGGGCCTGCCCGCCCAGGGCCCGGTGCAGCAGGCGAACCGGCTGACGTTCCTGGCCGAGGCGGGGCGGGCGGAGACGGCGGGCCCGGCCGGCGCCGCGACCGCCGCGCAGCTCCTGGCGGCCTTCGACGATGCCGCCGCGGCCTGGGAACGTCTGGGCCAGCCCTACCCGCGGGCCGAAGCGCTGCGGCGCGGCGCCGAGGCGGCGCTGGCCGCCGGCGACCGGCCGGGCGCGACGGAGCGGCTGTGCCGCGCGGGGGAGCTGGCCGGCTGCCTCGGCGCCCGCCCGCTGGCCGCCGACATCGCGGCGCTGGCCAGGAAGGCGCGCATCCGGGCCGCCGACGACCGGGCGGGCCCGCGCCCGGTGCCGGTCACCCCGCTCGGCCTGACCTCTCGGGAGTTCGAGGTGCTGCGCCTGGTCGCCGACGGCCGGTCCAACCCGGAGATCGCCGCGCGACTGTTCATCTCGGCCAAGACGGCCAGCGTCCACGTCTCGAACATCCTGGCCAAGGTCGGCGTGGCCAGCCGGGGCGAGGCCGCGGCCGCGGCCCACCGGCTGCGCCTGTTCGACGCCGCGCCCGCGTCCTAGCCCGGTTCGCGGGGCCCCCGAGCCCCGCAAACCGGGCGGGCGGACGGAGCGGCTTACCTGCGGCCTGCGGTTCGGGCCAGCTCGGGGACGAACAGGGCGGCGTTGACGGTGCCCACCCCCGAAGCCAGGTCGTAACCGGGGCGCGCGCTGAACCCCTTGACCGTGTAGGACGTCCCGTTCTGGGTGAACCCGACCGTGTTGTTGCCCGTGATCACGTCGACCAGCCCGGGCGCGTGGACGGCGGACAGCAGGTACAGCGCCGGGTTGATCAGCCCGAGCGAGTGATGGGCGACCTGGTCGGCCAGGGCGACGATCCCGGCGAACAGGGGGGTTGCCTCGCTCGTCCCGCAGTCCACGTACCAGCCCGGGTCCTCGCCGCCGAAGCTCTGGTACGTGACGACCAGGCCCGAGCAGGCGCCGCTCATGGCGATGTCGGGAACGCCCCGGTGGCGGCCGACCACGCGGGCCACGCCGGCCTGGTACCCCGGCCGGCCGAACAGCACCGACGTGCCGCCGCCGGTGGCCAGCGGGTTGGGACCTGGGTCGCCGAAGAACACCTCTTGCAGCGAGGTGTTGTAGGTGTCGTTCCACACCTGGTCCGGCGCGGTCCGCTGGCCCGCGGCGTTGAGCTGCAGTTGCGTGCCGCCCACCCCGGTGACCAGGGGGTCGCTGGCGGGCCAGTCGGTGGCCCGGTGGGTGAACAGCGTCGTTTGCGCCGCGTCGGCCCAGTCGGTCGACCCGGCGTCACCCGAGGCGGCCAGGACCGTCACATGGTGGCGGTAGGCGTTGACGTAGGCGCCGCGCAGGCCGAGCACGGACTGCTCGGTCGGGAACGTCGGCTCGGTCGCGCCGAAGCTCTGGCTGATCACCTGGCCCAGGTGATGGTTGATGACGTAGTTCTCCGCCTCGACGATCTGCGGGAAGCCGGCCACGCCCTCGGTCTCGGCCACCGGGGTCTCGACCAGCAGGATATTGGCGCCGGGCGCCATCGCATGCGACCACTCCACGTCGAGCGTGGTCTCACCGGCCCAGCCGAGCATCGCGGAGTTGGTGGGGTCGTACGGCGGCACGGCCCCGGCCGGCTGGATGACCCGCAGCGACGGGGGCGCCGGCAGGCCGGTCTGCGCGTCGAACGTGGCCAAGTCGGAGGCGATCGTCGGGGACCCGAACGAGTCGACGATCACGATGGTCTGGCCCCTGCCGGTGATCCCGCGGGCGAACAGGGGCTGTTCGTTGTACGCGGCCTGGAACTGGGCCGGGTCGTAGCAGGGGACGGTGAATGCCGCGACGCATTGCGACTGGGTGGGGGGCTGGGTCTTGGATGCCAGATGCTTGACGATCGATGCCGGCTGGACGCCGACGGTGGCGGCCACGGTGGGCGCGCCGGCCGCGACGAGGGATCCGCCGAGCAAGGCGATGGCTCCGGCGGCTCCTAAATATCGTGCCCTGTGCAGCAAAACGACCTCCTCCATCGAGGGGCGCCGCAGGTCCCCGTTGACATGCGGCGTCGTTGCCGGGCTCGGGTCCCGGCAATCCACGAAAACTCTGTCCCAAAGCCGTTAGCCCGGGCAACCACATTGTTGACTTGCAGGCATTTGCGCCACAGTGGTACCTGGAGCTAAGGAGGCCTCGATGAGTGATCCGCAGGTGTTGTCGTTCCGGCCGGAGGCCGCCCAGTACGCGTGGACGTTCGGCGGCGCCGCGCCCGTCGCGCGGATCATCCCGGGAACCGTGCTCGACCTGTGGACCGAGGACTGTTTCGCCGGCCGGGTGCGCGGCCAGAACGACTTGGTCTCAGAGGTCTGCGAGTTCCCGTTCCTGAACCCGCAGACCGGCCCGTTCTACGTCGAGGGCGCGGAGCCCGGCGACACCGTGGCCGTGCACTTCGTCTCGCTCGAGCCGAGCCGGGACTGGGCCGCGTCCACCACCGTGCCGCTGTTCGGCGCGCTGACCTCGACCCACTTGACCGCCACGCTGCAGGATCCGCTGGATGAGGTCGTCTGGATCTGGGAGCTGGACCGGGACAAGCAGCTGTGCCGGTTCTCGGCCCGCGACAGCGACTTCACCGCGGACCTGCCGATGAGCCCGATGCACGGCACGATCGGGGTGGCGCCCGCCAACCTCGAGGTCCGCTCCGCGCTGGTGCCGGACGCGTTCGGCGGGAACATGGACACGCCCGAGATGCGGGCGGGCGTCACCTGCTATCTCGGGGTGAACGTCGAGGGCGCGCTGCTGTCGATCGGCGACGGGCACGCCCGCCAGGGCGAGGGCGAGACCTGCGGCGTGGCCGTGGAGTGCGCGATGAACACGGTGCTGGTCGTCGAGCTGCTCAAGGGCGTCGCCACGCCGTGGCCGAGGATCGAGTCCGACACCCACATCATGACCGCGGGCTCGGCCCGGCCGCTGGAGGACGCGTTCCGGATCGCCCAGAGCGAGCTGGTGCACTGGGTCGCGCAGGACTGGGGGCTGTCGGTGCTCGACGCCTACCAGTTCATCACCCAGGCGGTCGAGGCGCCGCTGGCCAACGTGTGCGACACCAACTACACCTCGGTCGCGAAGCTGCGCAAGGACTACCTCCCGGGCGGCGGTGCCACCATGCGCGGGGTGCACGAGCGGCTGAAGGAACTGGCCCGGGCTTACCGAGGGTAGAACGGGACCGGGTCGGGCGCGGCCGACGCCGCCTTGACCGCGCTCAGGTCGTCGGGCTCGGCCTCCGCGGCCAGCTCGGCGGCCACGGCGCCGCGGTACCGGGCGAGCTCCCGTGCGGTCCGCGCCTCGTCCCAGCCGAGCACCGGCGCCATCAGCGCGGCCGCGTGCGGCGCGGCGGTCAGGCCCCGGTCCGTCACCTCGATCGCGGTGCGGGTCCGGCGTGCCAGCGCGTCGTCCAGCCGGACCGCGCCCTCGTGCGTGCACGCGTAGACGATCTCGGCCGCGAGGTAACCGCCGCTCCCTTCGAGCGGGCGCGCCAGCTCCGGGCGTTCGGCGATCAGCGCGAGCAGGTCGTCCGCGCACGACCCGTACCGCCCGAGCAGCCGCTCGACCTGGGCGACCGGCAGGCCGCTCCGCGCGGCCAGCTCCGCCCGCCGGGCCCAGCGCTCGCCGTACCCGGCCGCGCCCAGCAGCGGCATCCGGTCGGTGCGCGACGGCGGGATCGTCCCCGGCAGGTCGGCCGCGGCGACGTCGATGAGGTCGCGGGCCATGACCCGGTAGGTGGTGAACTTGCCCCCCGCGATCGCGGTCAGGCCGGGCGCGGGGGAACGCACCGAATGCTCCCGGCTGAGCCGGGTGGTGTCCCGGGCGTCGAGCGCGGCCACCAGCGGGCGCAGCCCGGCGAACACGCCCTCGATGTCGGCGCGGGTGACCGGCTCGCAGAGCATCGCGTTGACCTTGGCCAGCAGGTAGTCGATATCCGCGCGGCTGGCCACGACCCGGCCGGGGTCGTGCGGCCACTCGGTGTCGGTGTCGCCGATCAGCCAGTGCTCGCCCCAGGGGATCACGAACAGGACGCTCTTCTCGGTCCGGGTCAGCAGCCCCGTGTCCATCGGGATGCGCCGCCGAGGAACCAGGATGTGCACGCCCTTGGACGGCCGGACCGCGAGCCGCCCGGCCTCGGTCCAGGCGCCGGTCGCGATAACCACGTGTCGCGCCCGGATCGTCAGCTCCGACCCGGTCAGCAGGTCGCGCGCGGCAACCCCGGTGACCCGCCCGCCTTCGGTGCGCGGCCCGGCCATCGCCACGTTGGTGGCCAGCGCCGCGCCCCGGCCCGCCGCGGTCCGGGCCAGGCAGGCCACGAACCGCGCGTCGTCCTCCTGGGCGTCGTAGAACTGGACCGCCCCGGTCAGGGCGTCCGGCCGCAGCGCGGGCGCCAGCCGCAGCGCGCCCGCCCGCGACAGGTGCCGCGCCCGCGGCACCGCCCGCCGCCCGCCGATGCCGTCGTAGAGCAGCAGCCCGGCGCCCACATACGGCCGTTCCCAGCCGCGGTGGGTCAGCGGCCAGAGGAACGGGACCGGCCGGACCAGGTGCGGGGCCAGTTCGGTCAGCAGCAGCTTGCGTTCGTTCAGCGCCTCGCGGACCAGCGCGAAGTCCAGCATCTCCAGGTAGCGCAGGCCGCCGTGGATCAGCTTGCTCGACTTGCCCGACGCCCCGGCCGCGTAGTCGCGCGCCTCGATGAGCGCGACCGACAGCCCGCGCGACGCCGCGTCCAGCGCGGCCCCGGCCCCGGTCACGCCGCCGCCGACGACCAGGATGTCGAACGCCTCGCCGCGCATCCGGGCCAGCGACCGGTCCCGGTGCGCGGGACCGAGCGCGGTGGGGTCAGCCGACGAGGCGGCCGGGCCGTCCGGCGCGGCGGTCACGATGGGGCTCCGGCCGTCGGCACCGACCGGTCCAGCACCGTATGCCAGGCATCGCGCACGGCGGCACGCGCGTCGTGCGCTAGCACCGGCCGGACCGGCTCGCGAGCGGTGAACGGCGTGGCCTCGATCGTCTCCAGGTCCCACAGCCCGGTGCCCAGGCCGGCCAGCGTGCCCGCGCCCAGCGCGGTGACCTCCTGCGCCGCCGGGCGCTCCAGCACCACCCCGGCCAGGTCGGCGACGGCCCGCAGCAGGGAGTCGTTGCGGCTCATCCCGCCGTCGGTGCGGATCGCCGCGAGGGGGCCCGGCAGGCCGGCCGCGACCGCGTCAATCGCGTCCGCGACCTGGTGGGCCACGCCGAGTAGCGCGGCCTCGGCCACGTCAGCCGCCCCGCTGCCCGCGGTCAGGCCGACGATGTCCGCCCGCGGCTCCGCCGTCCATCGCGGCGTGCCCAGCCCGAAGATCGCGGGCACGCACCACAGACCCCGGCCCGCTCCGCGCCGGGCCGCCGCGACGATAGCGCCCTCGCGGATGACCGGCCACTCGTTCTCACCGAGCACGCCGAGCTGGCGCAGCCAGGACGTGACGCCGCCCGCGTTCGGCACGAAGCCCTCGAGCGCGTAGGCGGCGCCCAGATCGCCGATGCCGTCCAGCTGCCAGGCGCAGCTCGCGACCACGCCGTCGGGGACCCGGGCGGGAGGCACCTGGCCGGCGTGGCACCACAGGAACGCCCCGGTGCCCAGGGTCAGCTTCGCCATGCCCTCGCTCCAGCAGCGCTGGCCGAACAGCGCGGCCTGCTGGTCGCCGGCGCTGGCCCCGATCACCGCGCGCCCGCCGCAGACGCCGGGGTCGGTCACGGCCAGCCGCCCGGCCGTGCCGGTCACCGCGGGAAGCAGGCCTGCGGGCACGCCGAACAGGTCCAGCAGGACGGGGTCGAACGCCCCGTCGGACAGGTTGAACAGCATGGTCCTCGCGGCCATCGACGGCTCGGTCACGTGCGCTTGGCCGCCGCTGAGGTTCCAGGTGAGCCAGCAGTTGACGTCGCCGAACAGCAGCTCGCCGGCGGCGGCCCGGCGGCGGGCGCCCGGCACCTCGCCGAGCAGCCAGGCCAGCTTGGCCGCGCTGAACGCGGGCTGCACCGGCAGCCCGGTGCGGGCCCGGATCTCCGGCTCGCAGCCGGCCCGGCGCAGCTCGGCGCAGTGCCCGGCGGACCGCCCGTCCCGCCAGCTGATCGCCGGGTAGACCGGCCGGCCCGACCCGCGCTCCCAGACCACGAACGTCTCGGTCTGCGCGGCCAGCCCGATGCCGGCCACGTCGGCCCAGACCGCGCCGGCCTGGTCCATCGCGTCGGCCACCGCGCCGAGCACGCTGGCCACCAGCTCGGCCGGGTCGTGCTCGACCCAGCCTGGCCGGGGGAACGAGCTGGCCACCGGGCGGCTGGCCAGCGCCAGCGGGCGCAGCGCCCGGTCCAGGGCCAGGCACCGGCTCGACGAGCTGCCCTGGTCGACGGCCAGGACGATGCCCGGCATCGAGTCACCCTGCTTTCTGGTTCGCTAGCTCACGGCTTCCGGCCCGGGCCCGGCC
>Ga0335075_10011860_pt1 | contig 13174 bp, 11 predicted proteins | sample Lox_Sample_24_FD_206723 | JGI IMG/M metagenome (GOLD analysis project Ga0335075, IMG submission 206723) | Soil microbial communities from Loxahatchee National Wildlife Refuge, Florida, United States - Lox_Sample_2.4 | ecosystem: Environmental > Terrestrial > Soil > Wetlands | place: USA... | reverse complement strand
CTTGGCCCGGCCCGACCACAATCTTGGGCGAGTTCCAGCCGCCGAAGAAGTAGATCGCCATCCAGACGATGAAGACGAACAGTGCGCCCCACTTCGCGACCGTCGGCAGTCGGAATGGCCGCGGAACTTCAGGCCGCAGGTGCCGGTAGACGAAGTAGCCGGCGAACGCACCTGCGCAGGACAGCAGGTACCCGCCGTTGGAAATGATGTAGATCCGCAGCGGTGAGCCCAGCAGCACGAGGAGCGCCGCGCAGACTACGTTGAAGCCCATCGCGTAGTCGGGGACGCCGTGCCTGTTCTTGTGCTCGAAGAAGCGCGGCAGCAGGCCGTCCTCGGCGGCCTGGTAGAGCGACCTGCCGACTCCCATGATCGCGTTGAGCACCGAAAGTGCCAGCGCCAGGATCAGCGGTATCCCGACGAACCACCTTTCCCAGTTCCCCGCTCCGAAGATGTGGTCGGTGTAGGTCAGGTACAGCGTCAGCGGGTCGGAGGTGGTGAGCAGCAGGCCGAGCACCGCCACGAACATGAGCGGGGTCATGATGTAGATGAACATCCCGAAGATGCCCTCGGCGGTGAGCGCTATCTTGGCGTCCCTGGCTCCGCCCCGGCATTCGCCGACGTAGCAGGCGGCGGCTTCCATCGCGATCACGTTCCACAGGATCGGGAAGAACCAGGCGAAGATGAACGTGATACTTCCGTGCACATGCGGCGGCAGGTGGAAGCCGGCGACATTGCTCCAGTGGATCGAGCTTGACTTGAAGAACGGCAGGAAGATCATCGCCGTGATCGGCAGCATCGACAGTACGCCGAGGACCGTCGCGAACGCTGCGCCGAGCCTGATCCCGAGATAGGCCGGTATGAAGATGACGAGCAGCAGCGCGAAGCAGATCAGCATGATCGTGACGCCGATCGGCGAACCCCAGGTCGTTCCGACCGGGTCGATCATGTGCCCCGGACTGAACTTGAACAGCACGGCGAAGTAAGACGCCGTCAGGATTACGTTGATCGGCGCGACCGGGAACCAGCCCAGCCAGTACGCCCATCCAGACACGCCGCCGAAGTGCCGCGCGGCGGTGTCGCCGACGAGTGGCCGGAATGACTCGGTCGCCAGTCCGGGTATGCCGCCGGTCCGGTCCGGCCAGATGGTCGCCAGCTCGGCCAGGCAGAGGCATAGGAAGCACCCGGCGATCGTCATGACGCCGATCAGGATGATGCCAACCGCCCCAGTTCCCTGGACCACATAAGGCGCGATGCCGGTGACAAGGATCGTGCCTGCCAGGCCGATCACGAAAGCGCCCCACCAGTTCGTGCCCTTGACCAGGCCCTTCTCCGGCACCGACCCCTCTAATGTGGTCATGTCCCCTCCTGTTCCTGCGGGAGTACTTCCGGGCGCTCCACGCGACCGCGTAGAGAGTTGCCTAGTAGAGCGTCAGGTAACGCTCGACTTCCCAATCGCTGACGATGGAGTGCCAGGCGTGGAACTCCTCGCGCTTGACCTGCGCGAAGTAGTCAACATAATCGCCGTCGGGCGTCTTGCCGAGCGCGTCACGCATGACGTCGTCGTCGACAAGCTCGTCCATTGCGTGCAGCAGCGTCGGCGGCATCGTCTTGATGCCGCGCTTGGCGATTTCCTCGGGGGACAGCGTGTAGAGGTTGTCGCGATTCGGCTCGCCCGGATCTAGAGCTCGGTCGATGCCGTCCAGGCCGGCGGCGAGCTGCGCCGCCATCGCGAGGTACGGGTTCGCCGAGCCGTCGACGCCCCTGTTTTCCACGCGGCCGCCGTCGGGTACCCGGAGCATCTGAGTTCGGTTGTTGCCGCCGTAGGTCGCGTACGCGGGGGCCCATGTCGCGCCGGAAAGCGGCGCGCCGACGCCCATCCGCTTGTATGAATTCACCGTCGGGCAGGTCACGCCCACCAGCGCGGGTCCATGGTCGATCAGTCCGGCGATGTACTGGTACGCGAGCTGCGACAGGCCGAGCCCGCGCGAGTCGCTCGGATCGGCGAACAGCTCGGCACCCGTGCTGATGTCCCACAGGCTCGAGTGCAGGTGCAGGCCATTGCCCGTCAGGTTGGCGAACGGCTTGGGCATGAACGTGGCTGCGCACCCGGCCTGATGGGCGACCGTGTGCACCATGTAGCGGAAGAAGATGAGTCGGTCGGCGCTGGTGAGCGCGTCCGCGTAGCGGAAGTTCTGCTCGAACTGGCCGTTTGCATCCTCGTGGTCATTGGCGTAGTTCTGCCAGCCGAGCCGGTTCATGTACTTCGAGACCGTGGTCAGGTGGTCGTACATCCGGGTCAGGCCCTTGGCGTCGTAGCAGGGCCCAGCCAGCCGGTCGAGCGGGTCGGCGACCTCGATGCCACCGGCGTCGACGCGCCGGACTAAGAAGTACTCCGCCTCCATGCCGACCTGGTAGTCGAGGCCACGGTCGCGGGCCTTGTCAAGCATTCGCTTCAGGATGAGCCTCGGGGTGTACGGCCAGGGCTGCCCGTCAACGTGGATGTCACACTGCAGCACGGCCAGGTTGGGCTGCCATGGCACGTGCGTGTACGAAGCCAGGTCCGGCACGGCGATCATGTCAGGGTCGGCCGGGCTCTGGCCCATCGGGCCTGCAGCGAATCCGGCGAAGCCCGCGCCGCCTCCGACCAGCACATCCGTCGCCTCGACGGGCACCATCTTGGCACAGGGCCGGCCGTGCATATCGACGAACATCGCGAAGTAGAACTCGACGCCGTCTGCTTCCGCCCGTGCCCTAAGCTCGCCAGCGACATCCGGCATTTCGGCTCCGCCTCTCCGTCTAGTCAGGCCCGTGCACCCTGTGTCATTCGGAAGGCTGTCGCCAGAGCGCCAGGGCTGCGATGGTTAAGTCGTATTAGTCCATTTCATGAAATAGACTATTACGCCCGTTAAAGGGCAATGGCCCTGGGAACAGCACACCATCGAGCTGTCACAGAACGACGTGGCTGAACGGATGTTCACCTGGCGAGTGCACCCGCGTCACCGTTCTTGGCGGCCAATCTGGGTCGTATGCAAAACGTATTGGCGGTCAATCTAGGTCGTATGCAGAACGTATGTCAACGGTTACTCGTGAGTCGGCAGTGATCGAGCCAGCCATTGCACAATGTAATTGCCGAGGCGGCCATTGATGAGCTGGCGGAGCCAAAAGCGCTGGCCAGTGACTCAAATCCAGATTCGCCCAGCGCGCTCCTGGCCGACTCGCGATAGGCAGGGACGTGCTGCCACTCGCTCAGCATCTGATGAGTCACCTCGACGTGGAACTGGACGCCGTAGGCCACCTTGCCGAAGCGGAACGCCTGATTCCGATAGGCCGCGGACGAGCCGAGATGCACGCCGCCGGCGGGGACGTCGAAGGTGTCCCCGTGCCATTGCAGCGCCTGGAGGCTTTCGCCGAGTGCGGAGAAGACCGGGTCTGCCCGTCCTTCCGCGGTCAGCTTCACCGGAAGCACGCCGACCTCAGGCATCGGACCAGTGCTGACCTTCGCGCCGAGGCTCGCGGCGAGCAACTGGGCGCCCAGACAAACCCCGAGATACGGCTTCCCGGCTCGGACTGCCTGCGCAATCCACTGCTTTTCGCCCGTCAGCCAGGGATGGTCGGCCTCGTCGTAGGCCCCCATCGGTCCGCCCATGGCTACCACCAGGTCGACGTCCTGCCAGTCGGGAAGCTCGCCGCCCTCGTCGATCTCGACTGTGTCGATTTCGATGCCGCGCACTCGAAGAAGATCCGCGAAGATCCCCGGCGGTTCACATCGGATGTGCTGTACCACGCATGCTCGCGCCACAACGCAGCCTTGTCCTCCCTGCAACGGACTCAGCGGACGATAAGGACCGGGCGGTGGGTGAGGTGGATCACCTTGTGGGCGGTGCTGCCGAGCACCAGCCCGGCGATGTCACCCCGCCCGCGTGAGCCCATCACGATCACGCCGACGTCGTGCTTGTCGGCGGCTTCGACGATGTAACGAGCCGCGTGCCCGAAGATGGCATCGTCCACCACGCCGTGTGCTGTGATGCCGGCGTCGGTCAGAGTTTTCACTGCCTTATCGACGCCTTCCATGGCCTCCTGGTCCGACTCAGTCGGGATAGCGCCGCCGCGCATGACTTCCCGCTCGCGCAGGTGCATGACCCAGACCTCGCCCTTGGACATGGCCGCGAGCTCCTTGGCCGCCGCCAGCACGTGCTCCGTGGACGCAGAGTGATCTATTGGCACCAGCAACCGCTCATACATCGCGAGCCTCCTCGCTACCAATTCCCTGGCTCCACCATGAAGGTTCAGGGCGGCGCGCGCAAGGGACCTTGGTCCGCACGCAGAACTAGGCCCTTGCCGGAAACGTGCTGTCGCGGCCTACCGTTGCCCTGGTATCCAGTCCGTTCCTGCTAGCGGCACTTTGGCCATCGCCGCAGCCTCGATCGTGAGCGCGACCAAGTCGTCGGGTTCGAGATGATGAACGTTGGACTTGCCGCAAGCCCGGGCGAGCGCCGTGAGTTCCATGGTCAGCGCCTTGAGGTAGTTGGTCATCCACCGTGCCCCGACTTCGGGGTCAAGTCGGCGCTCAAGATCTGGGTCCTGGGTAGTCACGCCGACCGGGCATCGGCCGGTGTGGCAGTGGTGGCAATAACCAGGAGCGGTGCCGATGGCCGCGTAGTCGGCCGTCGCGTCGTGATCCTTACCGTTCATCCGGTACGTGGGCTTGTTACAGCCGAGCCCGACCAGCGAGGCAACGCCGATCGAGACGGCTGTTGCGCCGAGAGCTAGTGCCTTCGCCACGTCGGCTCCCGACCGGATGCCGCCGGAGACGATCAGCTGCACCGTGTCTTCCATCCCGATATCCCGCAGCGCCTGAGCCGCGAGCCGGACGGCGGCCAGAGTCGGGATGCCCGCATGCTCGATGAAGACCGTCTGCGTCGCGCCCGTGCCGCCTTGCAGGCCATCGACCACCACGACATCTGCACCTGAGGCCACCGCGAGCTTGACGTCGTGCTCGACCCTGGTCGCGCCGAGCTTGACGTAAACGGGCTTCTCCCAGCCGGTGGCCTCGCGCAGCTCCTCGATCTTGATCCTCAGGTCGTCTGGCCCGGTCCAGTCGGGGTGCCGGGAGGCCGAGCGCTGGTCGATCCCGGCGGGCAGCGTTCGCATCTCCGCGACCCGCTCGCTCACCTTCTGGCCGAGCAACATTCCGCCGCCGCCCGGTTTAGCGCCTTGCCCGATCACGACCTCGATCGCATCGGCCGCGCGGACGTGATCCAACGTGAATCCGTAGCGCGAGGGCAGGCACTGGTAGACGAGCGTCTTCGATGCCCGGCGTTCCTCCTCGGTCATGCCGCCGTCGCCGGTCGTCGTTGATGTTCCGACAGCAGTCGCGGCCCGGCCAAGTGCCTCCTTGGCGTGAGCGGACAGGGAGCCGAAGCTCATCCCGGCGATCGTGATGGGGATTGCCAGCTCGATCGGCTTGCTGGCGAACCGGGTGCCGAGCACCGTCGTGGTGTCACATCGTTCCCGGTAACCCTCCAGCGGATACCTGGTCAGTGACGCGCTGAGGAAGACCAGGTCGTCAAAGGTCGGCAGCTGTCGCTTGGCTCCCCAGCCGCGAATCTCGTACCTGCCGACCTCGGCCATCGCGTGGATCTGCCCGATGACAGACGGCGGAAAGGTATGGCTGACCTCGGTCCCGGTCCACGGAATCGGCCCCTGGTCGGTTGCTGGCGCCTGCCCGTTGGGATGAGCGTCGGGGGCGTGCAAGTCAGGCTCCATCAGTATTTCTGGTCCTTCAGCGCGTCGAAGCTGTAGAGGGTCTTGGCGGATATGACCTTGGTGACATCCTCGGGGGAGATGTGCGTGAAGCCCGCAGCTGACACCAGGTCGCGGACCGCTACCACGTCTGACTCACCGAGTTCGGAGATCTTCGCGTCAGAGCCGAGCGAGCGAATCTTCCCGGCGACGTAGATGACGGTCTCGTAGAGCGAGTCGCCGAGCGAGTCGTAGGCGTCGCCGCCGACGAGGATGGTGCCTGCCTGCGCCATGAAGCCGGTCATGTGCCCCACATCGCCGGCTACCGCGATCGTCGCACCCTTGAGTGAGATTCCGGCGCGCGACGACGCGTCACCATCGATCATGATCAGGCCGCCGCGAGCGGATGCTCCCGCGCACTCGGAGGCGTTGCCGCGTACCCTGATCGCGCCCGAGCCGAGGTTCTCGCCGACTGACCAGCCAACGAAGCCCTCGACGGTGATTTCCGGGCCGTTGCACAAGCCGCCAATGAAATATCCGGCGTTCCCGGCGATCGTGATGTTTAGTCGCCCGGAGAGGCCAACGGCCAGGTTGTGGTGGCCGCGCGGCTGAGTGATCCGGACGACGGTTCCATCGGGAAGCCCCCGGAGCACGGCATTTATCTCCCGCACCGACAGTTCGGCACAGCTAAGGTCGACCGTGGTCAGCTCTGCCACGTGCAGATCTCCTCGGGCATGGGCTCGAACACCTCGGCCTTCTCGATATCGGGCAGGCTCGCGAGTGCCACGTACTCCGACGCGACCGCTACGTAGTCAGCGGTGTCGGCCACCACCATCGGCTTGCAGGCGAAGGAATCCCGCACGACAGCAAGCGACTGCTCGGTTGCCAGCAGCAGCGTGTAGAAGCCGTCGAAGACCTTGAGCGTCTGGCGGAGCGCTTCCTCAGCGTCCGCACCAGCGGCCACCTCACGCGCGATGTACCGCGCCGCCACCTCGGAGTCGTTGTCGGTATCGAAGTGAACAGCGTTTGCGGCGAGCTGCCGGCGAATGGTCGCGTAGTTCGAGAAGGTGCCGTTGTGAACGAGAGCCAGGTCCGGGGCGACGGCGAACGGATGGGAGTGCTCGATCGTCACCGCGGACTCGGTCGCCATCCGGGTATGGCCGATCGCCTGGTATCCCGCCATGCTGCCGATTCCGTATCGCTTGCACACCTCGGCCGCCGACCCGACGTCCTTGTAAACCTCGATTGACGAGCCGAATCCGAACAGCTTGACCGCGGGGTCGATGGCTGCGAGCAGGGAACGGCCGGTGTCGGGGCTAAGCGAAGTGACGATCACCGCGTCCCTGCCTCGGCGGCGGAACTCGACCGGCAGCACGCCGGCGGTGACTTCGAGCGCCGCGACAAAGGCCGGCCAGTCGTAGTTGTCGACTGGCGCGCACAGTGAGTACTTAGTCGCCCCAGCAGGCGCGTCGTGGCAGTAGATTGCCACGCCGGTTGAGTCCGGGCCGCGTAATGCCAGCGGGTCGAGCATCTCCGCGACCAGTTCGCCGAGAGCGGGGCAGAGGTCGGGGTTCTTTAGCCGGATGCCAACGATTCCGCACATGCTCCGCGCCCCTCCCGCATCGGCAGCTCAGGCACGATATGCCGACTTCGTGTGAGGCTAACACGCCCGCGAAGTCAGAGCACAGTACGCTTTCGGGCGGTGCGAACGGCTTCGATTACGAGAAGAAGGAGAGCGGGCGTGGCATGGGCATGTGGTACCGGCTAGAGGTCCGCCTCTCACCCTCCGACGTCGGCAAGCGAGTCGTGATCCGGTGGTGTCCTGAGCCAACTGTTAGCAAAAAGGTGACCGACGTGCTCGGCATACTCGAGCGGGCGGACGAAACCTCATTCGCGGTTCGGACGCGGGCCGGGAAACTCGTGGTCATCCCCGCCGCGCAGGCGCTGGCCGGGAAAGTTATTCCGCCCGCACCCCCCGCACCGCCCGCAGCGTCCCAGTCCTAGGCCGCCTTGGCGGCGGACCGGTAATCAGCGACCAGGACCGGGCACGGCGCATGCACCAGGGCGCGCAACGTGACGCTGCCCAGTAGCCGGGTCGCGAACTCGCCGCGACGCGGGCCGCCCAGCACGATCAGATCCGCATCCCACTCGGCAGCCTCGGCGACGATCGCCTCGGCCGCCCGGTCGACGAGGGCGTGGCCAAGCACTCCCGAGGCCGGGATACCGGCCATACGAAGCTCGAAGACGGCCGCCTCGACGACATACGACGCCGAGGATTCAGTCTCCACCGGGAAGCGGTGCCCCCTGATGTTCTCGTGAAGATTGAGGTGAAGGACACGTGCTTCAGTCGCGCCAGCACGCCTCGCCAGCTCCACCGCGTGCTCCACGTGCTTCGCATCCTCAACAGCGATGAGGACTCGCCCGAAGACCGGGTGCGCACTCGTGCCGAACTTCGTTACGGGCACCGTCTCGGCCACAGGCGCCTTGTCGTGTACGGGCACATTGTCGCCCAGAGCAGTCATGAGATCCTCCCAAGTCATTCCAATTCCGCCCCGGCTACAAAGGCGCCGAAGCCGATCTCATGTCGATCCCAGTGTAAAGCAGATGAGATTGACGACGAACTTTCTAGTAGCAGTGCTGTATACCTGTGGCCCGCCGGCGTTGGGTCCGCGCGTGTCTCGGCGCCGACAGCGGTCGCCTTGCGCCCTTAAAATGGCTTCAAGATTGGCCTAGGGTTTGAAGCATGGCTAATGATTCTGCCAGTACTGGCATTGCCGAGCTTGACCGCGCTCTCGATGGCCTCTACTGGGGTGACAACGTCGTCTGGGTGTGGGAGGCCGGCGAGGCCCTATCCCAGGGCGCTATCTATGACGCAATAGCACGGCAGCGCGAGGACTTCGACAAGAGCGGGTACGTCGTCGCCTCAAGCGATCCCGCTGAGGTAAGGAAGCGGTGGCCTTGGATCGAGCCTCTCGACGCGCGGCGGGGCACGCCTCTGTCGAGCCCGCGCAGCCTGCTCGACGCCATCCGGCAGTTCTGCGTACCCGCGCGCAACCCCCTGCTGCTCTTTGACTCCTTGGAGGAACTGTCGAACCGATGGGGGATGCAGACCGCGAGCGATTTCTTTGGGCGTTGCTGCCCGATGCTGCTCGACCTCGGCGCCATCGCATACTGGTCAGTACCTGGGGCCAGCCACTACCGAGCCTTGCACCGCGATATTGAGCAGATCACCCAATGCATCATCGTCGTCGGCGAGGGTCGCCTCCGGATCAGCAAGGCTGAGGGACGCCCGCCGGGAACTCAGGGTCAGCTGTTCCGCTACTCCGTCCAAGACGGGACGCCGCAGCTGCAGCCGGCGCTGGCCGCGGCGCGGGTCGGTGCCGCTTTGCGCTCCTACCGGCTGCGCCGGGAGCTCAGCCAGAGCGATCTCGCCCGCCTCGCTGACGTTTCTCCCAGCGCCATCTCTCAGGTGGAGCGCGGCGAAAGAGGGCTATCCCTGGAGACGCTGCTCGCCTTGTCCCGGCGACTGAACATTACGCTCGACGAACTGCTTGGCGGCGAGGTCACGCCCGACTACCGGATTGGCAGGCGCCACGGCGGCCGCAACGCGACCGCAGGCTCGGTCATTCCGCTGCTTGACGACGCTGAGGCGGGCATGCGCGCCTACCTCATCGCATTGCCCCGATCGGCGACCGTTGAGGCTCCGTTCACCCATAAGGGCGCCGAACTCGTCGGCGTGGTGAGCGGTCTCGTGCAGGTGGTGCTCGGATCGGGCCGTCCTGTCCTTCGCCGGGGCGAGACCTTGCTCGCTTCCCGACGGCGGATTGACGCATGGCGGAACGTCGGAGAGAGCGACGCGCAGTGCCTGTGGGTGCTCCGTGACTGAGCGAGCCCGCTACCGCTGCTCGAACTGGCTGTCCCTGGCCCGCACGAAGTCGGTAAGCGGCACTTCACGCCGTTCGTCCTCCATCTCGCGATAAGCGTGCGTGGCGTTGACCAGGCTGCTGACCATGTAGTTGTCCTCTACGGCGCTTAGCATGCCGAGGCGCTCGTACATGCGGTTGATCGCGGCCTTATTGAGCTTCATCGCGTCAGGCGGGATGCGGCTGAGTCGCTCGGCAATGGCGACGGCCTCGCTGTCGAGGTCGGCATCAGCGACGACCTTGGTCACGATGCCCATACGCTGGGCTTCGGCGGCGTCGATGAAATCGCCGGTGAGCAGAACGTACTTCGCTGCCTTCATCCCGGTCAGCCACGGCAGCATGGCCGCGCCCGGCCCTGAGGCATGCCTGATCTCCGGGGCGCCGAACTTCGCTCCCGCCGAGGCAAGCGTGATGTCGCAAAGTAGTGACAGCTCCAGCGCGCCGCCCAGGTTGTAGCCGCGAATCGCGGCGACGAACGGACGCGAGCTGCGCCAGATGCGTAGGAACACCTGCCAGTCCCCGATAAATCGGTCAGCCCATGCATCCGGGGTCAGCGGATCCTCCGCGGCTTCGGCCTTGAGGTCGAAACCTGCGGAGAAGGCGCGGCCGGCTCCGGTGAGCACCACAGCGCGAACCTCGGGATCGGCCTCGAGTTCCTGGAGCACCGCATCAAGGTCGGCCAGTAGGTCGCGGTTGATCGCATTGAGTACCTCGGGGCGGTTCAGGGTGACACGGGCGACCCCGTCTGCCGGCCGGTCATGCAGGACTGTCTTCACACGATCTTCCTTCCGTCAGCAGGCTGACCTTGGCGTCCGCGACGCTCACACCGTGCGGGTGCACGACGACCGGGTTGAGGTCGACGGCCTTGATCTGCGGGTCCAGCCGATCTGGCAGCCGCGCCACGAGCTCAACGACCTCAAGCAGGGCGTCCAGCCGGACCAGCCTCTGGCTGGGTTCGCCGCGCAGCCACCGGCCGACCCTGGTTGCGCTGAGTAGGTCGGTCGCGTCGCGGTGACCCAGCGGCAGCGGCGAGACAACGACGTCACCGAGTTCCTCGGCGTGCTGCCCGCCAGCGCCTAGCACAAGCTGCCAGCCGAAGGTCGGGTCCTTGGAGATGCCTAGGTAGAACTCAAGGCCGGGCTGTGCTTGGGGCTGTACCAGCAGCGGACGGAAGTCATTCAGATCGGCGAAAGCCGACCTGACCCGGTGCGGTCCGTCCAAGCCCGTCCGCACTCCGGCTGAACCCCGGTGCGCCGGGCGTGATGCCTTGAGCACGACCGGGTAGCCGAACTGGCTGGCCGCGGCGCAGGCGGCGTCTGGCGTGTCTACCTCCTGCAAGGCCAGTATCGGCAGTCCGGCGTTCCGCAGAAGCCTGGCCGCCTCGACCGGGCTGAGCAGGTGGGGCGGCACGCGACTGGTTTGCGGGATAGCCGTGCCCGGCTGGCGTGATGCCGCCAGGGCGCGCAGCATCGGGACCAGGCCGGGAAATACTGCCGACCCGTTGTCCCGCCACCGGCCCCAGACGTTGTCAAACTGACTGCTGCATTCGGTGGCAACCACGACTCTGCCGAGCCCGTTGCCCGAGATCGGCTGCAGCTCGCTGGCGAGTTCGGCCAGGCTAGGCGAGTCGCTGAGTACCGCGAGCACTCCGTCAGCCGCCGGGTCTGCGGCGAGCTGGGCAATGCGCGCCGCGTTCTGTGCGGGGCTCGCGGACGCGGCTTCTAGGTCAACCGGGTTCCCCGCGGCAGCCTCAAGTGGCTCAGCGAGTTCTACGCCGAGGACGGACGCTTGGTCGGCGGCGACCGCAGCCAGCGCCCCCGACAGCGTCGCGACATGCCAACGGCGGCCGGGGATCAGCGTCGCCGCGGAGGTGACCAGCAGCTCATGGACATCATTGGCGAGTATCAGGCCGAGCTCGTCGGCCAGCCGGGTGAAGGCGCGCCCGCTTCCCGCCAGTGCGCCTGAGTGAACCGCTGCGCGCTCACTGCCGGTCGGCGTCATGCCGCCGTGGAGCACGACCACCGGGATTCGGCGCTCTGCCAGCTCGCGCGCGGCCGACGTCAGCAGCGCCACGTCGACATCCTCCAGGTAGATGGCGACCGCCCGGATGTCGTCGCGCCGGACTATCTCCAGCAGCACGTGCTCGACCCTGATCTGGGCCTGACTGCCGGTAGACACGCATAGCCCAAGACCGATCCCGAGGTCGGCGGCCCTTGCATGAGCCACGCCCATAATGGCGCCGCTTTGGCCGACAAATGCGATAGGGCCGCGACGATATGGCCGATCGAGGCTAATCGAGCTGGACAAGATGACCTGCGAATTCGCGTTGATCAGTCCGAGGCAGTTGGGTCCGAGCACAGTCAGCCCGAACCGGTCCGCGGTAGCCCGAATCTGTCGCTCGCGGCCTAGCAGGTCGCGCGCGAAGACGACCACAGCTTGGCTGCCGATCTGCCCGGCTTGCTCCAACAGGCTTAGCACCGTGTGCGCAGGCGTGGCTAACACAACAGCTTGCGGGGCCGGCCGGACGGCACCCAAGTCAGCCAGGCACTCGGCGCTGCGCACGGCCGAAGGCCTAGCGTTCACTGCGACGGCCCTGCCTCGGTAGCAGCGAGTCAGGTAGGTCCAGATCCGGCCGCCGAAACTGGTCATGTCGTCGCTGGCGCCGACCACGGCTACAGACTCGGGCTCGAGAAGCCCTCGCAGCGACGGCGGCCGGGTCACCTATGAGCCTCGGTCAGCAGCCTTCTGAGGGCGGCAATGGATGTGTCGTCAGGAATGTAGACGAGCTCGATGGCCGTGGTCGACCTAGGCAGCGCTTGGTGTACGGCGTCGCGCGCGAGCGTTCCGTAAACCACACAGCTTGCCTTCCTGGCCAGCTGGCGAAGCTCGCGTGCCGCGGCAGCCTCGCAGCTGCCGATCACGGTCAGGTTCGGATTCAGGCCGCCGATGGCGGTGATCATCCCGTCTAGGAACTCCGAGCCCGCCGAGACGACTGCCACCCTGGTTCCGGCTGGCAGGTGGATGATGCGCTCGCGAGTGTCGTCACGCAGCGTCGCCAGCAACGGGATGACTTCGATGCTGGCCCGGCTGAGCAATGATTTGGCCTGCTTCAGGTCGAAGAGCAGGCAGCAGACGCAGCCAGCCTTGGCGAGCCGGGGCAGGTAGCCGTCGAGGTCGGCGGCGAGATCCTCCAGCGCCAAGCCGGTGACCTCCGCGCCCGCATCAGCCAGCGCGTGCCGCAGATGCATGGCCAGCTCGTCCACCCGGCCATCCCGCTTGCACAGCACGATCAGCTGGGGCCGGTCACGGGCGAGTCGCTGCTCGGCGACTTCGGCCAGGAAGATCTGCAGTACCTGGTCGATGCCGATACCGTCCGCGGTGGCGCTGGCAAGCAGGTCCCGGGCCTGCTGCCGGACGCGGGCGTGCGGCTGCGTGCCAGCTGGCCCGGCGCCGACGACAAAAAACCCGACACCCTCGTTCGAAACGGTGAGGCTTGCACTCTCCAGTTC
>Ga0335075_10011859_pt1 | contig 13174 bp, 10 predicted proteins | sample Lox_Sample_24_FD_206723 | JGI IMG/M metagenome (GOLD analysis project Ga0335075, IMG submission 206723) | Soil microbial communities from Loxahatchee National Wildlife Refuge, Florida, United States - Lox_Sample_2.4 | ecosystem: Environmental > Terrestrial > Soil > Wetlands | place: USA... | reverse complement strand
ATGCGCGCTCCGGGCCGGGCTGGGCGCATCAACTGCGCGAACGCGGCGCGCACCGCGTCCTTCCCGCGTACCACGCCGTTGGCCGTGATGAGTACCGCGTCATCGGCATAGTCGCTGACGACGGCATCCAGATCGCGCGCGGCGGCGGCCGCAAAATGGTGTCGCACGACCTGCTCGGGAGTACGTGAGCTGGATTCGGTGGCGGGCGCCTGTGCCAGTGTCAGAGCCGACGCTGCAGTCAGCGCCAGCGCAATGCCGGCGCTGGCGAATCTCGATCGCATGATGTACCTCCGTGATGCTGGGTCAGCGCATGCGCAGCAGGTTCAGTTCTTCGACCTGCACGGCATCCGTCATCCTGCGCAGTGAGCGCACCTGGTCCTCGTTGACGGCCCCGGCGGAGTTGCCCCACGCACCACGCATGTAGGTCACCACGTCGGCGAGCTGCTGGTCATCCAGCAAGCCGCGGAAGGACGCCATGCGGTAGAAGTCCGGGTTTCCCGACACGACCAGCGGCGAGGAGCCGTTCAGCGTGATGTTGATGAGCGAGACCGGATCGCTGTCGAGCACGGCCGGATTGCCGGCCAGCGGCGGGATGAAGGGCACCTGTCCGGAACCATCGCGGCGATGGCAGTCGCCGCAGTACTGATAGTAGATCTGCGAGCCGCGCGCTCCAAATTGCAGCTGATTGAGCGCCGTGGCGCTGGCCGGATTGGGCTGCCAGGTCTGCGGCGCGTCCCGGTGCGCCGGCGGCAGGGACTTCAGATAATGCGCGATGGCAGCGTTGTCGGCATCGCTCAGATACTGCGTGCTGTAGTTGATGACGTCGATCATGGAGCCGAAGGCCGTGCCGCTGGCGTTGTGGCCGGTCTTGAGAAACTGCACCAGCTCCGCCTCGCTCCAGCGGCCCAGACCGTAGGCACCGTCGCCGGTCAGGTCTGCGGCCGACCAGTTGTCCAGCGGTGCGCCGGCCAGGTAAGCGCCGCCGCGCTCGGACAGCGCCTTCTCTTCAAACAGCCAGCCGCGTGGCGTATGACAGGCGCCGCAATGACCGGCTCCCTGTACCAGGTAGGCACCGCGGTTCCACTGCGCATCGTGACCGGTCGCGTTCTGATAGGGGTGGGTGTCCAGAAAGAAGGCATTCCACAGAACCATGAGCCAGCGCATGCTCACCGGCCAGGAGATCTGTGGCGGGTGATTGGCCTGGTGCACCGGCTTTACGCCGAGCATGAAATACGCGTACAGCGCCGCCACATCCCCATCGGAGAGTTTGGCGTAGGAGGGATAGGGCATCGACGGATAAAGATGATGCCCGTCGCGCGCGACACCGCGCCGCAGTGCCCGATCGAAATCCTGCAGGGTGTAACGACCAATGCCGGTATCGGTATCCGGGGTGATATTGGTCGTCCAGACCGTGCCCATCGGCAAACCCATGCCGCGTCCGCCGGCATAGGCCGCCCCTCCGGGCGCGGAGTGGCAGGCAACGCAGTCGGCCGCGTGCGCCAGATATTCCCCCTGCGGCAGCAGCGCCGAATTGGCCTGACCGCTTCCGACGGCCGGCGCTGCCGCCTGGCCGAGTACCAGCCGACCCGCCAGCAGCAGCCCCGCCGACAGTGCGGCGTACACCGCAAGCCTTGCAAATGATCGTGGCATTTCCGCTCCCCTCCCCCTCGTTACTGCGAACGGCAGCGGCACCGTCGCCGCGCGGATCTTCCCACAATCAATCCCTGAGAACGAGCGCTGGCAGCAAGTGACGTACCAAGCGGACGCCTCGCCGTATAGGCGGATATATAGCGATGCGGGCTCATGCCTGAATTTCCAGGCCACTCGCGACGGGAACGTTCTCGCTCGTCAGGCGCATGCCCCCCTGGGCGGCGAGGGTCTCGATGAGCGTGGCAAAGTCCTGCCCCAGATAGCTTTCCGCATCCTGGCGCAGACTGGCCATCCCGACGTGGCCCTGCAGCACTTCGCGGATCGCCGCGGTCACGGGCATGGCGACGTCGAGCTCGCGGGCGCTTGCGAGGCCGAGATCCACGTCCTTGCGCAGCAGCGCCATGGTGAAGGTAGGTGTGAAATCCAGATTCACCAGCGCGGGGGATTTGTAGCGCGTGAAGATGGATCCGAGCGCGCTGTCGTTCATGAACTGCAGAAACGCGTGTCGCGCCACTCCGGCCTTTTGCGCCAGCAGCGTCACCTCGATGAGGTTCTCGATGACTGCCGCCAGGAAGACGTTGTGCGCGATCTTGCAGATGCGCGCCAGCTCCCCTTCCCCGACGTACGAGACACCGCGCACCGCGTAGGTGCGGATCAGTGGCTCGACCGAATCGAACGCGTCCTTCGGCCCCGAGACGACGCTCGAGAGCTTGCCCGCCGGGACGCAGCGCGGATTGCCACTGACCGGCGCCGCCAGGTAGCGGATGCCCAGAGCGCTCAGGCGCGTGCGCACCTGAGCCGACTCCTCCACGCCGATCGTCGAGCAGTCCACGACGATGCCCGGCCTGGGTGCGCCATCGCCCTGTCCCAGCACGCCGTTGGTCCCGAACAGCACCTCCAGCAGGTCATCGCCGGTCGCGAGCATCGTGAACAGCACCTGGGATGCGGCCAGCTGCGCACTGCGCTCAGCCAGTCGCGCACCACGCGCCGCAAGCGGCTCGGCCTTGGAGCGCGTGCGGTTCCAGATGTGCAGCGGATGGCCCGCCGCGAGCAGCCGCTGCGCCATCGCGTAGCCCATGCGTCCCATGCCAATCCAGCCGATCTGCATACGGTTCTCCTGCCTAATCAAAGTTGTTTTTCCTGCCCTTGCGCACATAGTCGACGGTGTTGCGGATGTGGTTGCGTCCGTGCACCGCGCGCTTCTTGGCCACGTGCGCAAACATCTGGATGCCAAAGCCGCCGTCCAGGTCGTTGGCGATGCGCGCTCGCCAGGGACGACGCACGATCTGTGTGGTCAGCCGCCGCGTGGTGCGTGGCTGCGTCATGATGTGATCGGCGATCTGGTAGGCGCGCTCGATCAGCCGCTCGCGCGGCAGCACCTCGTTGACCATGCCGTATTCGAGCGCCTTGCGCGCATCGATCGCCTCTCCGGTCAGCAGCGCGTAGGCCGCCCGCTTGACGCCCAGCAGCTCCTGAAAGCAGCAGTGGATGCCATCGCCGGGCACCGAACCGATATCGTAGTGCAGGTCGAAGATCACCGCGTCCTCGGCGCAAAGCGAGATGTCGCACATCAGACAGATCTCGCTGTGAAACCCCGGCCCGTTGAGCAGCCCGACGGTCGGGATCTCCAGATCGTTGACCAGTGCGCTGACGTTGATGCGCCCGTCCTTGTAGGCATATTCATAGGCCCAGTAATCCCCGTCCTGCTCCTCGAGCGCGAAGCCCTGCGGGTCCGCATCCATCATGAATTCCTCGCCGGAGCCGGTCAGGATGAGGATTTCGTTTTCCGGGTCGGCCCCGACGGTCTTGAGCATCTGGCCCAGGGAGCGGTGGTTTTCCACGCTCAGCTGGATCGGGCCGCCCTGCGTGTGCGCCTCCACCAGCAGCACGCCATCGGCGCGGCGCTGCATGCGGTAATGCTCCTTGAAGCGCTCACGATATTCCTCGAATCGCGGCGCGGACACGAACGATGTCAGTGACATGGGACTTCTCCATGACGGTGCCGTGACCGTCGACTGCGGCGTTAGACGGGAGCGTAGGTGCCCGGTGAAGCGGGCACGCTGGGCGCGCATGGTACCGGTCCTGGGCGCGCGAGCGCCTCCCAGGCCGTGCGCACGATCGCCTGGGTGTCCAGGCCATAACGGCTGAACAGATACTCGCGGCTGCCGGACTCGGCGAACACATCGGCAATACCGACGCGGTGCAGCGGCACACCCAGACCCGCGCCGGCCAGTACCTCGGCCACGGCCGAGCCGAGCCCGCCGATGATCGAGTGGTTCTCGGCGCTGATGATCACGCGCGACTCGCGCGCGGCGGCGAGGATGGTCGCGCCGTCGAGCGGCTTGATGACCGGCGCATTGATCACGGCGACGGCGAGCCCCTCGCGCTCGAGCGTGCGAGCCGCCGCCAGCGCCGCCGGCAGCATCATGCCCGCGGCGATCAGGCAGACGTCGCTGTGGCCCCGGCCGGCAAGAATCTGGGCGCGATCGAGCTGCAGGCGGTGCGACTCCTCGAAGATGAGCGGGCTCTCACCGCGCTTCAGACGCATGTAGACGGGCCCGACATGCCCGGCCAGGGCCACGACGGCCTGCCGGATCTCGGTCGCGTCGGCGGGCTCGAGCACCATCATGTTGGGCAGTGCTCGCATCAGCGCGACGTCCTCGATCGCCTGGTGGCTCGGGCCGCCGGGACTGGACAGTCCCGGCATGAAGCCGACCAGACGCACATTCAGGCGCGGATAGGCCACGGCCATCGCGATCTGATCGAAGCAGCGGCGCGTGCAGAACACCCCGAAGGTGTTGACGAACACCACGTGTCCGGCGCGCGCCAGTCCCGCGGCGATGCCAATCATGTTGGCTTCGGCCATGCCGGCATTGAAGAACCGCTCGGGAATGGCGTCCCGGAACAGGTCGGTTTCCGTCTGCCGCGTCAGATCGGCACCCAGGCAGACGATCTCAGGCCGCGTGCGTGCCAGTGCCGTGAGCGCCTCCCCGTAGGGCTTGAGAACCGTAGCATAGGGCGGCTCACGCATCGGCGCTCGCAAGCTCCTGCGTCAGCTCGCGCTCGAGCGCCGCGCGCAGCGGCTCATCGAGCTTGAGGAAATGCGCATCGAGCGTCGTGGGCAGGCAGCGCAGGCGGCCGAGGCAGCTGGTGCGCGCGATCAGCGCCAGCGGCGCATCTGGGCTTCGGCGCTTCAGTGCCTGATCGAGTGCCGCGACATCGTGTCCGTCGACTTCCAGCACCTGCCAGCCAAAGGCGCGCCATTTGTCGGCCAGCGGCTCGAGCGTCGTGACGGAGCTCACCGCTCCGTCGACCTGCGAGTTGTTGGCATCGATGATGGCGATGAGCCTTCCCATGCGCCGACGCTGATGTGAGGCAAACATGGCAGCTTCCCACACCTGACCTTCCTCCATCTCCCCATCGCTGAGGAAGGCGAAGGTGTCGCGCTGCTCGCCTGCCAGCTGCGACGCGAGTGCAAAGCCCACGGCCGCCGACAATCCCTGACCGAGCGAGCCGCACACGAGGTCCACGAGCGGCGTTCGCTCCGAGCCGATTGCCTCGAGCTGCGTGCCATCGCGGCCGTAACTCGCAAGCTCGGCGGGGTCGAGCAGCCCGACCTCGGCGGCCACCGCGTACAGCGCGATGACATAGTGGCCCGGGGAGAGCACGAAGCGATCGTGCCCGGGACGCAGCACGCCGCCGCCGAACAGGGTCGCGAAGATCTCCGCCGAGGAGAGTGCCTGACCGAGATAGCCGAATCCCTGAATCGCGACCATGCGCGTGGCGTTCAGGCGGATGCGCGTGGCCAGACGGCGCACGGGCGAGTACTGCTGCGAGGGCATGGTGGACCCGTCGACCGTGGCGCGCCAGCGATGCTGCGGCAACTTAATGAGGCCTTGCAGCAGTGTCAATACGGCGCGGCCTTGCGCACAATCAGGCCATGCTGCTGATCTCGATCCAGGATGCCGTGCTCGCCTTCGGTGAGCGGCCACTGCTCGATGGGGCAGCGCTTGCCGTGCGCCGGGGCGAGCGGCTCGGGTTGATCGGCCGCAATGGCACGGGCAAGTCCACGCTGCTGGGCGTGATCGCGGGGCGTACCTCGCTCGATGAGGGCAGCGTGCAGCGTGCCGACGGCCTGCGGCTGACGCTGGTGGAGCAGGAGCCGGTCCTGCCCGACGCGGCCACGCTGCGCGAAAGCCTGCTGGCGCGGGCAGCCGCCCAGGGCGTGGCGACCGACTGGCAGCTGCTGCCGCGGCTGAACGCCCTCATGCACCTGCTTGGCCTGCCAGACGCTCTCGCGCCCGCGGCAGCCTCGGGCGGTGAGCGCAAGCGTGCGGCGCTGGCCCTGGCGCTCTGTCTCGAGGTCGACCTGCTGCTGCTCGATGAGCCCACCAATCATCTTGACATCCGGGCCATCCAGCAGCTCGAGCAGCTGCTTACGCGGCCGCCGGCGCTCATCGTGGTCACCCACGACCGCGCCTTCCTCGATGCGACCACCAACCGCATCGTGGAGCTGGACCGCGGGGTGCTGCGCTCCTATCCGGGCAACTTCGCGGCATACGAGCGCCGGCGCGAAGAAGAGCTCGCCGCCGAGGACACGGCGCGGCGCGTCTTCGAGCGCTTCTGGGCGCAGGAGGAAGCCTGGATTCGACGCGGTGTCGAGGCGCGCCGCACTCGCAATGAGGGTCGCGTGCGACGCCTCGAGCGCCTGCGCGGGCAGCGCGCCGCTCGGCGCGATCGCATGGGCGCGGTACGCATGAGCCTGGATGCGGGCTCGCCCTCCGGTGAGCTGGTAGCTGAGCTCACCGAGGTCAGCAAGGGCTTCGGCGAGCGTCGCATCATCGAGGCGCTGTCGATGCGCATCATGCGCGGCGATCGGCTTGGACTGCTCGGTCCCAACGGCGCCGGCAAATCGACGCTGCTGCGTCTGCTGCTCGGTCAGCTCACGCCGGATCGGGGCAGCGTGCGGCTCGGGACCAACCTGCGCATTGCCTATTTCGATCAGCTGCGCGAGCAGCTGCTGCCCGATGCGACGCTCGCCGAGATGATCAGCCCCGGCTCGGACTGGATCCAGCTCGGCGCAGAGCGCCGTCACGTCATCGGCTATCTCGGGGACTTTCTGTTTTCTGCCGCGCGTGCGCAGTCCCCGGTGCGCATGCTTTCGGGCGGCGAGCGCAACCGGCTGCTGCTCGCGCGCCTGTTCGCCCAGCCCGCGAACCTCCTGGTGCTCGATGAACCGACCAATGATCTGGATATCGAGTCTCTCGAGCTGCTCGAGCAGCGCCTGCAGGACTATGCCGGCACGCTGCTGCTGGTCAGTCACGACCGCCGCTTTCTCGACAATGTCGTCACGCAGGTACTGGTGGCGGAAGGGTCCGGCCAGTGGCGCGAGTATGCCGGCGGCTACAGCGATTGGCAGCGGCTGCGCGCCGCGCAGCCGCTGGGCACGGACGCTGCGACAGGCGCCGCCGCTGCGCCCGGGCGCGGCATCGACGCCACCGAACGCCGGCCCGCGCCGAGCCGAAGACTCAGCTGGCGCGAGCAACGCGAACTGGAAGCGCTGCCGCAGCAGATCGAGGCGCTCGAGCGCGAGCAGGCCGAAATCACACAGCGCATGAGCGCCGGGGACTATTGGAATGACGCGCAGCGCGCCCGCGCCGACGGTGAGCGGCTCGGGCACATCCAGACACTGCTGGCCGAGCGCTTCGCGCGCTGGGAGACGCTCGAGGCGCAGCGCGGGCCGCCGAGCTGAAAGCCCAGCCTAGTTCGCGAGCTCCGCGCGTGCCTCGGCGAACATGCGCACCGCCCGATCCAGATCATCGCGTGAGTGCGCCGCGGAGATCTGCACGCGGATGCGCGCACGCTCGCGCGGCACGACCGGATAGGAAAACGCCACCACATAGATGCCTTTCTCGAGCAGCCGTTCGGCCAGCCGCAGTGCGGCGTGTGCTTCGCCCATCATCACCGGTACGATCGGGTGCTCGCCGGGCAGGATGCTGAAACCCTGAGCGCTCATCTGCGCGCGAAACCAGGCGGTGTTTTCCCGCAGCCGGCGCCGATGCTCCCCGGTGCCGGCCAGCAGCTCCAGCACCTTGAGCGTCACCGCGGCGATCGGCGGCGGCAGGGAGTTGGAAAACAGGTACGGCCGCGAGCGCTGGCGCAACCAGTCGATGATCTCGCGTCGTCCCGAGGTGTATCCGCCGCAGGCGCCCCCCAGGGCCTTGCCGAGCGTACCGGTGAGTATATCGACGCGATCGATGACGTCGTGATGTTCGGGCGTGCCGCGCCCGCGCGCACCGAGCACGCCGACCGCGTGCGAATCATCGACCATGACGAGCGCGCCATGGCGCTGCGCCAGATCGCAGATGTCGCGCAGCCTTGCGATGTACCCGTCCATCGAGAACACGCCATCGGTGGCGATGAGGATGCGACGACTGCGCGGGACCGCCTCGCGCAGTCGCTGTTCCAGCTCGGCCATGTCGCCATTGCGGTAACGCAGGCGCTGCGCCTTGCACAGGCGGATCCCATCGATGATGGAAGCGTGATTGAGCTCGTCGGAGATCACGCAGTCCTCCCCATCGAGCAGTGTTTCGAACAGGCCACCGTTGGCATCGAAGCAGGAGTTATAGAGAATGGTTGCCTCGGTGCCCAGAAAGCCGGTGATCGCCTCCTCGAGCTCGACGTGAATGGACTGCGTGCCGCAGATGAAACGCACCGAAGCCATGCCGTAGCCCCAGCGCTCGAGCGCCTCGTGTGCAGCCTGGACGATCTGCGGATCGCTCGCGAGACCCAGATAGTTGTTGGCGCAGAAGTTGATGACCTCGCCGGTGGCGACGCGGATGTGCGTGCGCTGCGGCGACTCGAGCTGCCGCTCCTGCTTGTAGAGTCCGGCCGTGCGCAATTGCTCGAGATCAGCCTGCAGTTGCCTCGCGAGCTTCCCGTCCATCGCCCACCTCCGCTGCCGTAGCGCCCGCGGCGCGCGCCCTACACCCGCCAGTCCAGCAGGACCTTGGCGGCCTCTCCTGCGCGCATCGCGGCAAACCCCTGCTCATAGTCGTACCAGGGCAGGCGGTGCGTGATTACCGGGGCAATGTCCAGCCCGGACTCGAGCATCACAGTCATCAGATACCAGGTCTCGTACATCTCGCGCCCGTAGATGCCCTTGATGGTGATCATGTTGAAGATGACCTTGCGCCAGTCGATGGGCACCGACTGCGACGGGATACCGAGCATCGCGATTTTGCCGCCGTGGCAGAGGTTGTCGAGCATGTCCTGCAGCGCCGCGGGCTGACCGGACATTTCCAGGCCGACGTCGAATCCCTCCTTCATGCCGAGCCGCTGCTGAACGCGCGCGAGCGGCTCGCTGCGCGGATCGATGGCGAGGGTGGCGCCCATGCGGCGCGCGAGCTCCAGGCGCCGCGGATTGATGTCGGTGACCACGACGTGGCGCGCACCGGCGTGCCGCACCACCGCGGCGGCCATCATGCCGATCGGTCCCGCCCCGGTAATGAGTACATCCTCTCCCAGCACTGGAAACGACAGCGCTGTGTGCACCGCGTTGCCGAATGGGTCGAAAATCGCCGCGATGTCCTCATCGACGTGCGCGCTGTGGCGCCAGACATTGCTCATCGGCAGGCAGATATATTCGGCAAAGGCGCCTGGACGGTTCACGCCCACACCTTCGGTATGCGCACACAGATGTCGTCGGCCGGCCAGGCAGTTTCTGCAGCGGCCACAGACCACGTGCCCCTCGCCGCTGACGATCTCACCGACGTGAAAGTCGGCGACGTTTGCGCCCACCGCGGCTATTTCACCGACGAATTCATGACCGATCACCAGCGGGGTGACGATCGTGGAGCGCGCCCACGCATCCCATTCATAGATGTGCAGATCGGTGCCGCAGATGCCGGTCTTGTGCACGCGGATCAGTACGTCGTTGATGCCGGGCTCTGGCACCGGCACGTCCGCGATCCACAGGCCTGGCGCGGCCTGCGACTTGACGAGCGCCTTCATGTCCCCGGCATCATAGGGCGCGCGCGGCGTGTGCGAAAGCCGGAGGCGTCAGGCCAGCCATCGTCGCATCGGCAGGTCGCCCGACGCTGACAGGGCGACGGCACACCGACACCCCGCGTAGCCGGGGACCGGATTGCCGCCAGCTCTCGGCTGCCTCTAGACTGCGCGACCCTCGAGAGGGAGCTCCCATGGGACTGCTTCATATCCTGCATACCACCACCTATCGCTACCGCAGCCCCGTGCAGCTGGGCGAGCATCGGCTGATGACGCGGCCGCGTGACAGCCATGACCTGCGGCTGCTGGATACGGCTCTGAAAATCGAGCCGGCGGCGAGCCACGTGCGCTGGATGCACGATGTCTTCGGCAATTCGATCGCCATCGTGAGCTTCGAGGCCTCGGCACAGGCCCTGACGTTCACCTCGGATTTCCGAGCCGAGCACTATCCAACCGCACCGCAGGAGATCACCATCGAGCCCTACGCGGCGGTATTCCCCTTCAGTTACTCGGCCGGCGACGCCGAGGATCTCGGTCGCACCAAGGAGCGCCACTACCCCGACCCGCAGCATCGCATCGATGACTGGGCACATGCGCTGCTGCAGCAGGGTGCACAGGCGAGCACGCTCGAGACGCTCAGCGCCATGACGCGCGCAATCAAGAGCGCCTTCAGGTATCAGGCGCGCGAAAGCGAGGGCGTGCAGACGCCACTGGAGACGCTCGATCTGGGCAGTGGCAGCTGCCGCGACTTCGCTCTGTTCATGATGGAGGCGGCACGCAGCCTGGGCCTCGCCGCGCGTTTCGTCTCCGGCTACCTCTACGATGAAGGCAAGATCGAGTCGGGAGAAAAGCTCCTGGGTTCAGGCGCCACGCATGCCTGGGTGCAGATATACCTGCCTGGTGCCGGCTGGGTCGAATACGATCCGACCAACGCGCTGATCGGCGGGCGCAACCTCATCCGCGTGGCCGTCACGCGCGACCCCTCTCAGGCCGTACCGCTGGCCGGCAGCTTCAAGGGCGCACCGGACGCATTTGAGTCGATGACGGTGAAGGTGGAGATCACGGCGGAGTAGCCCCGCGGCGGCAGCCGCGGCAACTGCAAGCGCCGGCAGCAGAGTGCGGCACAGCCGCGCGGTTACTGCGCCGCTTCCAGCGGCGCGACGGCCACGCTGACCGACAGCTCGTGGGTACCGCCTCCCAGTATCACGCCGCGCAGCGGCGAGACATCCCCGAAGTCGCGCCCCCACGCGACCGCGACATGGTCGGTGGCGACGCGCGTATCGTTGGTGGGATCGAGCTCCACCCAGCCGAATGGCGGCGCATAGACGGCAATCCAGGCATGTGAGGCGTCGTCCGCGCCGCCCGATCGGTGCACGTAGCCGCTGACATAGCGTGCGGAAAGACCGAGCGAGCGCAGGCACGCGATCATGACGTGCGCGAAATCCTGACAGACACCGCGGCGCTGCTCCAGAACCTCCAGCAGCGGAGTGCTGATCGTGGTCTCGCCGGGTGAATACTGGAAGTCGCGATGCAATTTGCTGGACAACGCGTCGGCGGCCGCCAGGATCGGGCTGCCGCTGACGAAACAGTCCGACGCATAGTCCATGAAGGCGCGCTTGATGCGCACATAGGCAGATTCATGCCGGAATACGCACGCCTCCAGGTGCTCGCGTCCCGGGGGGCTGCAGGCGTGATAGCTGAGCGCCTCCCGGACCTGCTCCCACGCCCACGAGTCTCCGGCCAGCACCACGGGACGTGTATGCACCTGTACGTCCATCTCGGCGACGACGCAGAGCTCTCGATGCGGATGCTCGAGCTCGATGCTGGTCATGGGATTGCCGAACACATCCACCTCGTCGCGCCGCTCGCGCGGCGTCGGCGTGATCTGCAGCGCGTACTCCAGGCACTGCTGGAAGGGAGCCGGCCGCGGCACCAGGTGCAGCAGCTGATGCGAATGCACGACGTCCGCGCTGTACCGGTAGAGCGTGCGATGTCGAATGTGATAACGCAAGATGGCGCGCCTTTCAGCTCGCGAGTGCGTGGCTGTCCAGGCGCGTGTGCGAAAAATAACGCATCGACAACCGGTCGGACAGCCGCTCGGCGGCCTCGCACTGCAAGCGCAGCGCGCGCGACAGCGCAGTGCGCGGCTGTGCCTCGGGTCCCTCGAGCGCCACCAGGTCGGCGTCGCTGAGGCTCGGCAGCGGCTCGCCCAGGGCCTGCATGTCCGACATGTCGTGTGCGCAAAGCATGGCAAGGTCCTGCGTGAGCGCCTGCCACTGGAAATTCAGCGAGCGCGGATGCTCGCCGTCGCGCACCAGCAGATCCAGCATGGGACCGAGCCGTGGCGCCACCGCATATCTCGGACGGTAGACACGCAGGCTGTCGCAGGCCGTCAGCAGCCACTCCACCTGCGCCTGCTGTGTCGCCGGTGCACTCGCCAGGTAGAGCGCCAGCAGCTGCGTGCAGAACTGCAGCCGCTCGATCCGCCGACCGATGCTCAGCAGCCGCCACCCCTGATCCTGCCGCATATCATCGAGCGCCAGTCCTGCGAAGGCCGCCAACGACAGCAGCAGGCCCTCCAGGGCCTTGCGCGGATCACCGCGCCGCCCACTGTCCTGCAACTGCCGCTGCAATTCTGCGACCGTGCGCCAGTAGGTCGCCGAGAGGCGGCTGCGTATCTGCGAGGCGCACCAGACAAGACGGCGCGCGTCCGCGATGATGCCGTGCGTGCTGACATCCTGCCGCAAGGCTGCACTCGGATCGGCATCGGCAGCCGCTGCGCCAAGCTCGCGACAGATCCCGATCGCCGTCTCGTAGACTTCGGTGTCGATGCGCGCCGCGAGCGTGGCACGCAGCAATCGGGCCTTGTCCTCACAGCGCGAGCTGTAGCGGCCGAACCAGTAAAGATTCTCCACCAGGCGCGAGGGCAGCTCCTCATGCCGCACCAGCGAAACAGGGGAGCGCACTGCCCCATCATGAACGTCCACGCTGGCAGCGTCGGGCAGAACCCAGATGTCCTTGCTACCTCCACCGCGCTGATGGGAGACCACATCGAGCGCCCCCGAGGCCGCCACGCGCGCCAGACCGCCCGGCAGTATCACGCAGCTGTGAGCACCGACCAGCGCGAACACGCGCAGCGACATCGATCGCGCTTCGATGCTGGCCGTGGCGTCGGAGCGCAGGCTCGGCGCCTGCGAGAGCACCACGGGGTCCTGCGCGACGTAGGCATGGGGCTGGGCGCGCAAATGTGCGATCAGCTCCGCGCGGGCCCGCCCCTCGAGCGCCCCACCGCGCGGCGGCTCGAGACGCTGGTTCGGATAGGTCGGCTTGATCAGCAGCCGGTCGATGTGACGCAACACGTGCTCGAGCGCCGGACGCTCCCCACACCACCAGCTGCCAACCGAGGGCAGGTGCAGCGCTTCGCCGAGCAGCCGCTCGGCAATTGCCGGCATGAAGCCGAGCCAGGCCGGTGATTCCAGCACGCCAGCCCCCAGCGCATTGGCCAGCGTCACGCGGC
>Ga0335075_10011858_pt1 | contig 13174 bp, 9 predicted proteins | sample Lox_Sample_24_FD_206723 | JGI IMG/M metagenome (GOLD analysis project Ga0335075, IMG submission 206723) | Soil microbial communities from Loxahatchee National Wildlife Refuge, Florida, United States - Lox_Sample_2.4 | ecosystem: Environmental > Terrestrial > Soil > Wetlands | place: USA: Florida... | reverse complement strand
GACAAGCACGCTCATCGGCTACCCTAATGCGCTGCGGAACCCTTACAACGAGCAGTGGATATTGAGCGTAGAGCGGCAGCTTGCGCCCGGCTGGGTACTAAACACGGACTATGTGGGGTCGCATATGTTGATGATCGTGCGGCCGCTCGATGTGAACCCGCCAACTTCGTTTGTGCGCACGGCGCAGGGCCAGACCCGCAGCGCGCAGGCGGCCAATTGCACGCGGCCTTACTGGATTGCATGGTTCGCAGCGGAGGGAACGGCGTGCAATCCAGCGAGCAGCGTGGGCCTCGAGCCGCCTTACAGCGTCATCCAGAGCGATGTGAACGACGGCCTTGCATATTACGATGCCATGGACGTCAACCTGAGCCATCACGCGAGGAACGGATCGGCGCTGCTGGTGAGCTATACATGGTCGCACACGCTCGATACGGTTGACCCTGACGTTCCGAGCCAGAACCCGAACGATCCTCGGATGACTGGCGAAACCGAACTGGGCAATGCGATCTTCGACCAGCGTCACCGGTTGGTGTTGAGCGGAGTTTACGCGGCGCCGTTCGGGGTCACCACGGGCGGAATTGCCACGCTGGCAAGCGGGCTGCCGTACAACGTGGTGACGGGCACGAACAATAGCGGCGACACGGGCGCTACTACCGACAGGCCGGTGATCGACGGCGTGGTCGTAGGCCGCAACACAGGACGGGGCACGGCCATTTACAGTCTGGACCCGTTTGTTGCGAAGAGCCTGAAGCTGGCGAGCAGAAGCGGAGACCGGCCGATGGAGCTGAGCGTCCGGGCCGAGGCGTTCAACGTATTGAACCATCGCAACGTCGTCGGCTTCAGCGGCACATACGGGAACGGCGCGACGCCGGGAGCAGGATTTGGAGAACCTCTGGCTGGGGTAACGAATCAACTGCCGGCGCGGGAGATGCAGTTCTCGGTAAGGATAGAATTCTAAGCGACGCCAGAAGACCCCGCGGCGCGCACATCAACATGCATCCGGCGTTGGCCGAGAAGGGAATTCACTCGATGAAGATACACATTGCCTTGCGCGCGAAGGCCGTTATGGCCGCGACCTGCGCGGCGCTTCTGCCTGTTCTCTCGTGCCTGGCCGCGAGCTACAGTGGGCCGATGCCCGACATGCACTGGCGGTTGATTGGGCCGTTTCGCGGAGGGCGGACCCGCGCCGCAACCGGTGTGCCGGATGAGCCCAACTTGTTTTACGTGGGCCAGGTGGATGGCGGCGTCTGGAAGTCCATCGACTACGGACGGACGTGGAAGCCGATCTTCGATAAGGAGGACACGCAGTCGATTGGAGCGATTGCCGTGGCGCCTTCCGACGATAACATTGTTTACGTGGCCAGCGGCGAGGGGCTGCACCGGCCCGATCTTTCAGTGGGCGACGGGATCTACCGCTCGGACGATGCGGGAAAGACCTGGACGCATCTGGGCCTGCGGGACGGCGAACAGATACCCGCCATCGCCGTGGACCCGACGAACCCGAGTCGCATGTTTGCGGCGGTGCTCGGACACCCTTACGGGCCGAATGAAGAGCGGGGCATCTTCCGCTCGGAGGACGGCGGCAAGACTTGGAAGAAGGTTCTGTACAAGGGCGAACGCATCGGCGGCTCGGATGTGGCAATCGACCCAAAGAATTCTCAGATTGTGTATGCGTGCCTTTGGGAGGAGACGCTGGGTCCGTGGGAAGATGACAACAGCTACGACGGGGAGCATGGAGGCCTCTTTAAGTCGACTGATGGAGGCGACACGTGGACGCAGTTGACCGATGGGCTGCCGGCGAACCTTGTCCAGATCAATGTGGCCATTGCTGCGAGCGATCCACAGCGGCTGTATGCAACGGTCTCGACAACGGTGGAAGGCGGCTACGCCACGGACAAGGGATTGGGCGTATACCGCTCGGACGATGCAGGCGAGCACTGGCGGAGGATCACTGACGATCCGCGTCCGGCGATGAAGATCGGCGGCGGCGATCTGCCCGTGCCGGTTGTGGACCCGAGGAATCCCGATATTGTTTACAGCACCAGCATCGTCACATGCAGGTCGGAAGACGGCGGCAAAACCTGGATCAGTCTGCGCGGCGCGCCCGGCGGAGACGACTACCAGAACATGTGGGTCAATCCGCTGAATCCGAAGATTCTGCTGCTGGTGAGCGATCAGGGCGCGGTAGTCAGCGTGAACGGCGGCGAGACTTGGAGCTCGTGGTACAACCAGCCGACGGCGCAGCTCTACCACGTGGCGGCGACAAACACGTTCCCCTACCAGGTGTGCGCGGGCCAGCAGGAGAGCGGCTCGGTATGCATCTCGTCGCGCGGTAACGACGGCGAGATTACGTTCAAGGACTGGCATCCGGTGGGCATCATCGAATATGGCTATGCCGCGCCCGATCCGCTCGACCCGAACATCATCTACGGCGCGGGCCGGACGCAGGTGACGCGCTACAACTTGACCACCGGCGACACGCAGGACGTAACGCCGCTGCCCATGCACAAGAAGGGATTCCGCGCCGGCCGCACCGAACCGATTCTGTTTTCGCCGGTGGATCCGCACATCATGTATTACGCGGCCAACCATCTCTTCAAGACAACCGATGGCGGGCAGACGTGGGAGACGATCAGTCCCGATTTGAGCCAAGTGGCGACAGTACAGCTCTCCAGCCTTCCCACGCTGACGGCCAAGCAGCTTGCGGAGCGGCGCGGGGTGATCTACTCCGTCGCCTCTTCGTATAAGACGACGCAGACCATCTGGGCCGGCACCGACGACGGTCTTGTCTGGATTACGCGCGACGGCGGCGCGCACTGGACCAACATCACGCCGCCCGGAGTCACGCCGTGGAGCAAGATCGCGCAGATCGATGCTTCGCGCTTTGACGACAACACGGCTTACCTAGCTGTGAATCGCATGAGGGTCGACGACATGCGGCCGTACGCCTATCGCACCCACGACGGAGGAAAGACGTGGACGGCGATCGTAAATGGCCTGCCGGAGGACGGGCCAGTGAATGCCGTTCGCGCCGATCCCGTGGCGTCGGGACTGTTGTATGCGGCCACGGAGCGCGGCGTGTATGTGTCCTTCAACGACGGCGATGCGTGGCAGCCGCTTGAGTACAACCTGCCGCATACGTCGATGCGTGATCTGCTGGTTCACGACGGCGATTTGATTGTGGCGACGCACGGTCGCTCATTCTGGATTCTTGACGGTCTGGCGCCGCTGCACACGATTGCTGAGGACCAGGCCAAAGGGCGCCCTCTGCCCATGCTCTTTCCACCGGCGCCGACCGTGCGCGTGCGGCGCGACAACTACACCGACACGCCCTATCCGCCCGGAATGCCGGCCGGTGAGAATCCGCCCGATGGAGCGATCCTCGACTACAAACTGCCGCACACCGCGCAACAAGTGACGCTGGAGATTCTCGATTCGGCGGGCAAAGCGATCCGTACGTATTCGAGCGCCGATCCGGTGGCGCCGACCCCGGAGAAGATGCGTACGGAACTCATTCCTCCCTACTGGCCGCTGATCGTGGGTCCTATGCCAACCTCGGCGGGAATGCACCGCTGGGTATGGGACCTGCGCGAGACCACGCCCGTGGCCACCAACTACGATTATCCAATCTCGGCCGTGCCCCACCGCACGCCGTTCACCCCGCAGGGACCGCCGGTGCTGCCCGGCGTCTACCGCGTGCGGCTTACGGTGGACGGCCACAGTGAAACGGAGTCGCTGACTGTGAAGATAGATCCGCGGGTCCACGTATCCACTGCTGAACTCACGGCGCTGCATACCGCCGAAGACGATATGGCCTTGGCGCTGAGCGCGGTGGCGAAGGCCGACCTGGAGGCACACTCCGTGCGGGAGCAGCTTTCGTCGCCGCTGAACGCATCGGCCGCCGCGGAGCTTGCTCCATACCTGAAAGAACTGGTCACACTGGCGGACGGAGCGGGGCACGAGGAGACCACCGCTCCAAAAGGCACGCTACCGGTTCACCGGCTGCCCGGGCTGGACGAAGTGAACGGGGAAGCGACCCAGCTTTACGGCGAGCTGGACCAGTCGGATCAACCGCCCACACAGGCGCTTCTCGCAGCTTCACAACACGTGGAGCACGAAGTAACCGAGGTTGTTCCGGTGTGGCAAGCATTCGAGAAAAACAAGCTGCCGGAGGTAGACAAGATCCTGCTGAAGGCTCACCGGCCGCCGGTGAACCCCGAGCGGCAGCCCGCGAGTATGCCGCAGACGGGAGATGAGGACTAGGCGGCGTTCCGGCAAAACGCTCCCCTCACCTCATGCAGACAAATGCACCCCCGACTCTGGCGCCGCCTTCCAGCCACCCTTGGCTGGCTCTTGGGCTGACGTTTTTGCTGCTGGGGTTGAGCTACGCGCTTCCCTTCCCCTTGGCGCGAACGCCGCCCGCGAACCTGTGGCAGGGCGCGGTGGCGCCGTAGATACTGAACCCCACGCGTGGACGGCATTCGCCGGATGGGGATACTTTGTCTTTGCATGGCGGGGACAGTGGATGGCTACAAGCAGCCTCCCCGGGCGTTCGCAAGCGGGTTACTGGGCGCTTGTCGCCGCGGCGCTCGGGATGCTAGCCGGAATGCGGGCGCTGCTGGGAGCGGTGCTTTTCAGCGCACTGGTATGGATCCGGTTCATCGGCCACTTTGTAAAAGCGCAAGTAGTTTTTGCCGGGCGCGCCGCGGCCGTGGCAGGCAGTTGGCGCCGCTCGTATCAGCCGGTGTTTGCGTTTGCCTGGCTCTCGGTGGTTCTGTTCAACGTGGGACCCATCCAGCAGCACCGATGGCTTTTGTTCGGCGTTTGCCTGTTGCTTGGCGTCACGATGCTTGCGGCCGGAGGCTGGCGCACGCTCTCGGGAGAGACGCACAGGCTGCCAGCCGTGGCGCGGTTTTTCCCGGGCGAGTCGCTTGTGTGGAGAACGTATGGCGTCATATATGACGCCAGCCTTTCGAGTAGGTGTGTACGTGTTTCATGTGGCGGGCGCGAGCTTCTTCCATTACCTGGGCAGTTATGCGTATGGGCGGGAGAGGACCGGAGACCGCTGGCTTGGGTTCACGCCGATTATTGTCGTAAACCTCTCTCTAATCTATATGGGCCCGATGGTCGCATCGGACTGGCCTTGGCCCGCTGTCCAAAGGATGCTCGATTCGGTGTTCGGCATTGGGTGTTTTACGTTATGGGTGGCCCTGCATCTAACCGGCAGCGACCTGTTGCCGGTGTGGAAGCGCATAGCGGCGCGGCGCGCTTAACACTTTCCCGCAGTTCCGGCTCCCACGATAAAATGTTCGCGTATTCGATGAGCGGACAGGTCTCCATCCCCGCACGGCCCTTCCTGAAGCGCTTCCGGCGTGGCCGCCACGACCGTGGACGGCCGCTCTCGCGCTGAGTAATCTATCCCGTTAGAGATTTTCCCGTCCGGCGCGCTGCGTCTTCGCGCCCGCCGGACGCGTCCCCGCGATTCAACTCCACCGTGCATCCGCCCGTAGAGCGGATAGAAAGGGATTCCTCCGATGTACAGCCCGATCAATAGCTTTGCCAGCCGCGCCGTGCTCACTTCCGGCGGCCGCCATTACACCATCTTCCGTCTGCCCACTTTGGCCGAGCGGGGCATCGACCTCGCGCGCCTGCCCTTCAGCCTCAAGATTCTCCTTGAGAACCTGCTGCGCCGGGAGGACGGAGTGAATGTCACCTCAGACGACATTGAATTCCTGGGCAAGTGGGCCCCGAAGGCAGAGCCGAGCCGCGAGATTGCCTACATGCCGGCGCGGGTGCTGATGCAGGACTTTACTGGCGTCCCCGCGGTGGTCGATTTGGCCGCCATGCGCGATGCGATCAAGATTCTCGGCGGCGATCCGGAGCGGGTGAACCCGCTGGTGCCGGCTGAGCTGGTGATCGACCACTCGGTGCAGGTGGACGAGTTCGGCACGTCGCAGGCCTACGATGCAAACTCGCTGCTCGAGTTCCAGCGGAACCGCGAACGGTACGCGTTTTTGAAGTGGGGACAGTCGGCGTTCCGAAACTTTTCGGCGGTACCGCCGGGGATGGGCATCTGCCACCAGGTGAACCTGGAGTACCTGGCCCGCGTGGTGTTCACGGCAGAGATCGACGGAGAGATGGTCGCGTACCCAGACACTTTGGTGGGCACGGATTCGCACACGACCATGATCAACGGCCTGGGCGTGCTGGGCTGGGGTGTGGGCGGCATCGAGGCCGAGGCGGCGATGCTCGGCCAGCCGATCTCCATGCTCGTGCCGCAGGTGGTCGGTTACAAGCTCACCGGCAAGCTGCGCGAGGGCGCAACGGCCACCGACCTGGTGCTGACCGTGACGCAAGCGCTGCGCAAGCTGGGCGTTGTCGGCAAGTTTGTGGAGTTCTACGGACCGGGGATTGCGGAGCTACCGCTCGCGGACCGCGCGACGATCAGCAATATGGCTCCGGAGTACGGCGCGACATGCGGCATCTTCCCCGTGGACGCCGAGACGCTGCGCTATCTTCGGCTGACCGGACGGCCGGAGGAGCAGATCGCGCTGGCCGAGGCATATTACAAGGAGCAGGGACTGTTCCACTCGGCGGGCGCGCCAGAGGCCGAATACAGCCAGACGCAGGAGTTGGACTTGGCCAGCGTGGAGCCAAGCGTGGCCGGGCCGAAGCGGCCGCAGGACCGCGTGCTGCTGAAGGACGCGGCGGCGAGCTTTGCGCAGCAACTACCGGGATTGCTGGCGCCGACGGCCAAGCCGCTGGGAACGCGCGCGGCGGCCGTGTGGCAACGGCAGACAGTGACCGATGCGGCCATCGCCGAGGCCGCTCCGCTGCACGTCACGACGACGGTGAAGGAACGTTTCAACGTGGATCCGGACCAGTACCTGGACCATGGATCTGTGGTGATAGCCGCGATCACAAGCTGCACCAATACGTCGAACCCCTCGGTGATGGTTGCCGCGGGGCTGCTGGCAAAGAAGGCCGTGGAGAAAGGGCTGACGGTGCCTCCGTGGGTGAAGACATCGCTTGCGCCGGGCTCGCGGGTGGTGACGGACTACTACCAGAAGTCGGGGCTGCTGCCGTATCTCGAGAAGCTGCGCTTCAATGTGGTGGGCTACGGCTGCACGACATGCATCGGCAACTCCGGACCGCTGCCGGCAGATGTTTCAAAGAGCATCGACGAGCATGGGCTGGTGGCAGTCAGCGTGCTCAGCGGCAATCGCAACTTTGAGGGTCGGGTGAACGTGGACGTGCGGGCGAATTATCTGATGAGCCCGCCGCTGGTGGTAGCGTATGCACTGGCGGGGAGGATTGGACACGACTTCGAAACGACTGCGTTGGGCGACGATCTGGACGGGAATCCAGTGTTTCTAAAAGATATCTGGCCGACGCAAGGCGAGGTGGCCGAGGCGATCGAGAAGGCGGTGAGCAGCGACGGCTTCCGCAAGGAGTATGCGACGATCTCGAACGGCGATGCGAACTGGCAGGGGCTGAAGTTCCCAACGGGCAGCGTGTACGAATGGGAGCCGGATTCGACCTACATTCGCCAGGCGCCGTACTTCGACGGCATGACGATGACACCCGCACCGGTCGAGGACATTCTGGGCGCACGGGTGCTGGCGGTGCTGGGGGACTCGGTGACGACGGACCATATTTCGCCGGCAGGAAACATCAAGAAGGACGGACCGGCCGGCAAGTATCTCGCCAATCATGGCGTCAAGCCCGCCGACTTCAACTCCTACGGGTCCCGGCGCGGGAATCATGAAGTGATGGTGCGAGGGACGTTCGCCAACGTGCGGCTGCGCAACAAGCTCGCGCCGGGCACCGAGGGCGGTGTTACGCGCCTCTTGCCTGAGGGTGAGCAGATGTCGATCTTCGATGCCAGCGTGAAGTACGCCGAACGCGGCGTGCCGCTGATCATCCTGGCCGGCAAGGAGTACGGCTCAGGCAGTTCGCGCGACTGGGCGGCCAAGGGCCCGAAGCTGCTGGGTGTGCGCGCGGTGATCGCCGAAAGCTACGAGCGGATCCACCGCTCGAACCTCGTGGGGATGGGAATTCTGGCGCTGCAGTTCGAGGCAGGACAGAATGCCGAATCGCTGGGGCTGACCGGCGAGGAGACCTACGACTTTCCTGGATTCCGGGATCTGCTGGCGTCAAAGTTCGAAACCGGACGGACGCTGACCGTGGTGGCGACGGCGGCCGATGGGTCGAGGAAGACCTTCGAAGCGCGCATCCGCATCGACACGCCGCAGGAGATCCTCTACTTCGAGCACGGGGGGATATTGCAGTACGTGCTAAGGCAGTTGGCGGCGAAGTAGGCACAGACATACAAGAAAAGCACGGGAAAGCGGGCAGGCCTATTCTGGACTCTGCTCGCATTTCTTCTCCGCGCGATACGGGCAGTGGCGGCAACCCGATCCACAGCAGTATCCGCGTTTGAGATGATAGGCCGCAGTGAAGACCATGTACGGGCCCTCATAGTAATAGTCTTCGTGCGATAGTGCGGGTGGTGGCGCAGGATTGGCCGGCTTGTCGTTCATGCTTTGTATTCTCTCGTGGAAGAGCGCGTTGCTGGCTTCGGACATTCGGGGAATCAGTCGATAAAATCGAGCTATGACTCTTTCCGCGCAGGACCGCGCCCGCAAGATCAAGATCATTCTCTTCGACGTCGACGGCGTTCTAACGGATGGCGGCATCTGGCTCTTCCCTGCCCCTGCGGGGGGCAAAGTATTGGACGAGCTTTCTCAAAAGGCCGCACTCGCCGACGGGGGGTTCGGATTTCAGTCGACCACGATGGTCGAGGCCAAGGGCTACAACGCGCACGACGGTACTGGGATCTCGCTGGCGCGGCTGGGGGGGATGAAGTGCGGAATCATCACCAAGCGGATCAGCGAGACCGTGGCTCTGCGGGCGCGCGACCTTAAGCTCGAGTTCGTTTACATGGGCCAGGCGTACAAGATGAGGCCGATCCGCGAGATCATGGCCAAAGAGGGTGTGGCCCTTGACGAGATTGCCTACGTGGGCGACGACGTGATCGACCTCCCGCCTATGCGGGAGGTGGGTTTTGCCGTGGCCGTGGCCAACGCACGGGCGCGGGTGAAGGCCGAGGCGCACTACGTGACGCCGAACGCGGGCGGCCATGGGGCGGCGCGTGATGCGGTGGAGTTCATCCTGGAGGCCAAGGGGGTGCTGGACCAGTGCATCGACGCCTACATCGACGAGCGGAATCCGATTCCGGCATCGATGGACATTGGCAAGGGCGGCGACCTGCAATAGCCCTGCGAGCCGTCACTCGGAGGCCGGCGGAGCCGCGGGCTTGGCTGGCGGCTTGAGCACGAAGCCCTTGCGCACCAGGGCAAATCCCTCCTCGGGAAGCTCTGCCTGCAAGAGGCGGTTCTCAGGGCCGGTAAAGAGATCTGTGTTTGTCCCCGAGATCGTCGCCACCAGGTGGTGTACCGTGATTGGTTTGCCGTTTAAGGTGCCCTGCTGGTCGGCGTAGGTGGCCAGCTGGATGGGTTCGACAGAGCCCATCTGGGAGCCGGACTTCTTGGGAATGATGGCCCAGAGGCCGCGGTTGTTGTGCTCGGCGGCGAGGGCGAGCAGAGTCTCAAGGGCGCCGGGATCGAAGTCGGGCATAAAGACTGAGACGGCGTGCGCGGGCAGGCGGGTTGTGGTGCTACGGCCGTTGGCCGAGAAGTTGAGCAGCATTTGAGCCGAGTCGGACGCGCCCACAACGGTGACGGCCTCTTTATTGATGACTGCGCTGAGCATCACGTGGCGCAGTTCATTGGCCGGCGTCAGTCGTTCATTCTTCGAAAGTTCATAATCCAGTCCCTGCATGGCTACGTGGACGACGGAGCTCGACTGGTAGCCCTGCGGCGTGGAGACGAAGTTGGTGCTCGCGGAGCCGACATTGTGGCCGTTGAGTGCGACGACGAATTGGCCGGATTGCGCTGAGGCGGCCAACGGCACGGCCGCGGTCAAGGCAAGAATCCCCGCGAAAGGGAGAGCGATAGGACGGCGCACAGGTTTCCGAGTTCCCCGTACATTTAGACGGAAATATAACGACCGAGGCTCAGCGGCCATTGCGCCGAGCCTCGGTCCAAGGAGCCTGTTGAGCTTGTCTCCTTACTTTTTAGCGTGTTCGAAGCGCTTGTTGACCTCGGCCCAGTTGACGACGTTCCACCAGGCGGCGAGGTAGTCGGGGCGGCGGTTCTGGTACTTGAGGTAGTAGGCGTGCTCCCAGACGTCGTTGCCGAGGACGGGGTACAGGCCCTGCATGAACGGCGAATCCTGATTGGCGGTGGTGATGACCTTGAGCTTGCCGCCGGTGAAGACGAGCCAGCCCCAGCCGGAGCCGAACTGCTTGGCGGTGGTCTCGTTGAAGGTCTTCTTGAACGCCTCGAAATCGCCGAAGTCGGCGGTGATCTGTTTGGCGATGTCGCCGGTGGGGTGGCCACCGATGCCGGAGGAGTTGGCGGGGCCCATGATGTTCCAGAACATGGTGTGGTTGGAGTGGCCGCCGGCGTTGTTGCGGACGGTGGTGCGGATGTCCTCGGGGACCTTGTCGATCTGGCGGAGCACGTCCTCGACGGGCTTGCCGACCCACTCGGGATACTTGGCCAGGGCGGCGTTGACGTTGTTGACATAGGCCTGGTGGTGCTTGTCGTGGTGCAGATGCATGGTCTCGGCGTCGATGAAGGGCTCGAGGGCGGCGTAGTCGTACGGGAGGGGAGCGAGTTCGTATGCCGTTGCGGTAGCAGTAGTCATAGGGAAGTCTCCTCAGCTTGGATTGTACTGCGTGCGGGTTCGCGCTCGTGCGAAGGGTAAGATGCGCGAAGGACAAGAGCCGCGGCGGCGGAGGCCGGGAATCCGACCGAGTGGCTGCGCCGCCTTGAACGAGGGATGCAGGATCGGGGCGGAACGGTGCGGAAAGTCCGGAGCGTTCGATCGATGGGTTGGAAAACGGGTTTGGGCGGCTCAACAGCGTCCTGCAATCCGGGAAAGCAGGAGCGCAGCCAGAAGATTTCCACAAGCTGAACCGGGGCGCAAAACGGCGAATCAGCAGCGGTTTAGCTCGGAAAATGGGGCGAATTGTGTTAAAGGCATGTTAATCAGGTAACTGATCGGTTACCGAATTCCTCTCTCGCTTTCTTTTGGATTCAACAAGTTACAGATGCGATTGCACCAGAAGCGGGGCAAACTGTGAAGAGGGGTCCCCCCCCCGGCAGCTCCGAAGCGCCCTGGAGGCGTTTCGGAGCTGCCACGAGCCGCGGGGAAGCCGGGCTTGTCCCATACTCAGTCTGCACCAGAGAGGGGAAATTCCATGCAAATGCAAGTGCCGGCGGATGTGGGGGTTGGGGGATAGGAGGGTGGACGGCAGGCTGGCGGGCTGGCGAGTTAGCGGGTTGGCGGGGCGCGAGGAAGAAGAGACTACTCCTCGATGTCGTAGGTGTATTCCTCGATGACGGGGTTGGTGAGGACTTCGCGGGCGATGCGGTCCACTTCGGCGCGGGCGGCATCTGAGGTGAGAGACGGGTCGAGGGCGAGGACAAAGTATTTGCCCTGACGTACGGAGTCGATGCCGGCAAAGCCGATCTTGCGGAGGGCGTTGTGGATGGTCTGGCCCTGGGGGTCCAGGACGCTTGACTTTAAAGTGACATAGACATGGGCCTTCATCATTGGCGATTATAGTAGCTCGGGCGCGGCCCCGCCGCGCCCGGGCAGGGGTCAGGGATCAGAATTGCCGGCCGTGGCCGAAGGTTAAGGGCATGGCGCAGGGTGGGACGTGCGGCTGCGGATGCCTGCGGATTCAGGAGAGAATGGAGTTACAGTCGCCCGCAACGCAGAGTTTTGAGTGGAAGAGATGGTTGGCGAGACCGGCCGGCGAGGACGATGAAGGGCAAGATTGCCGCGCCGCCGGGAAGGGACAGAGAGCGGAGCGGTCTTCCTCTGGATTGAATCGAGACGGAACCGAGACGGCGGCCGGGGACGCTTGGCCGCGGCTCGAGAGCGCTGCTTGAAGGGAGCGGGCCAACCCTATCCATCCGACCGGCCGATCAGCCAGACCAGAGAGCGGGATTGACGGGCGGGATCGATCGACAGTTTTTATCAAAATCTATCAGGATTTACGAAGGAGAGATGCATCGCAATGGTGAATTATCTGGAGCTACCGGTGGGCGATCGCGCACCTGAGGTATTTCGGGTGGTGGTCGAGATCCCGAAGGACGGGACGCAGAAGTTCGAGTACGACAAGCAACTGCACGTGTTCAAACTGGACCGGAACCTGCACTCGCCGGTGCACTATCCGGGCGATTACGGGTTTATTCCGTCGTCTTTGAGCGACGACGGGGACCCGCTGGACGTTCTGGTGCTGGTGGCGGACGCGAGTTTCCCGGGATGCGTGCAGGAGGTGCGGCCGATCGGCCTGCTGGAGATGCTGGACCAGGGCGTACTGGACGAGAAGGTGCTGGCGGTGGGCAAGAATAACCCGCGGTTCGCCAACATCTGGAACTACACGGATATTTACCCGCACATGCTGAAGGAGATCACGCACTTCTTCTCGATTTACAAGGACCTGGAAGGCAAGCGGGTGGAGATCAAGGGCTGGCACGACGCGGCGTATGCGCGGGACCGGGTGCTGCGCGCGATCAAGTCGTTCAAGGACGGGAAGGGGAAGCACGCGCCGCAACTGGAGGGGAAGGTGGCGGAGGCGAAGAAGAAGGTGGCGGTGTAGGGGTGGTTCACAGCTTGCAGTTCACAGTTCGCAGTTTCCGGTTGGCTGCTGGCGAGGTGAGCCGGAGGTTCCTGTAAAGGAGCGGAAAGGCAACTGCGGATCCTTGGCTCACCCTCACCAGACCCCGCCCTACGGATCAAGACCCGTCCGTAGGGGCCACCTGGAAGACAGGGCAATCGCATTTCAAGATAGGGGAAGATTTTGTCTTGAAAGGGCACGGCCTGGGCCGTGCCGAAAAAGGGCGGAATAGAAAGACTTGGGCTTTAGACCCTGAGGCATGGTTTTGCGGGAAGCTAAAATACATTCCTCAGGGGCTAAAGTGTCTGCGTGAGAACTCAAATTCTTCTGGCGGGTTGGCGACCAAATGCCCGCGGCTAAAGCCGATCCTCCGTTCCGCGCCCAATTCAGCAGCCTGAAGGCTGCTGCTCCCTCCGA
>Ga0335075_10011857_pt1 | contig 13175 bp, 13 predicted proteins | sample Lox_Sample_24_FD_206723 | JGI IMG/M metagenome (GOLD analysis project Ga0335075, IMG submission 206723) | Soil microbial communities from Loxahatchee National Wildlife Refuge, Florida, United States - Lox_Sample_2.4 | ecosystem: Environmental > Terrestrial > Soil > Wetlands | place: USA... | reverse complement strand
AAGTCCTCGATCGGGCTGATCTCCTCGAAGATCTCCTCGAGGCCGGACTGATCGGGCAGGTCCTTGTGGCCTGTCTTGATCTCAGCGTCAATCCGGGCTCGCCAGCGCTCGTTGCCCAGCAGCCAGTCGAACGAATCGGTCTGCAGGGCCAGGAGGCTGGGGACTTCGAGTGGTTCGTTGATCCGAGCGAAGGAAACGCGACGTGGACCAGATACGGTGGCTGAGGCGCTGCGCGAGGCTGCCAACAGGGGTCCTTCCGAGCTTGTGGCGGACGGCTAGCGCAAGCACGCGAAACGCCCTGCGGACACGCCGCGAGGGGTATTCGAGGATGCCGAGGACGTCACAGTGCAGCGCAAATTAGCAGTGTAGTCTACGGACACACCGCTGGTCAACTGTACGCCACTGTGATGTTCACGGTTGCAACGCAGCATCGCTCCTCCGCCGCGAAACGTCAAGCCCGCATGCCCTCGTGTCGGCCGAACACGGTACGTGACGAACGTCACAGAGACGTCAAGGTTTGGACTCCATCCAGGGCGGGTATCACGTATATTCGGGCCTAAACGCGATCGCTGCCCCGTTCGTTGCATGCCTTCTGACCTGCGGCCACGTCTTACTGGGCGGCGCGGGCCGCCCTCGTTTCGCGGGTTTCGCTCGTTTCGCTCGTTTCGCGGACTGGACGCCGCGTGCGCGGGCCGACCCGGTTGCGCGCGCCTGCCCGCCACGGGACATAACCCGCGGCGGGCAGGCAAAGGTAGGCGCCTTAGACCCGCTGAGCGCGCGCTGAGCGCGCGCTCAGCCGGGCTCAGACAGGCGCCCGCGTGCTACTTGACCGTCACCGTGGCGCCGGCGCCCTCCAGGGCGGCCTTGGCCTTGTCGGCGGACTCCTTGTTGACCCGCTCCAGGACCGGCTTGGGCGCGCCGTCCACCAGGTCCTTGGCCTCCTTCAGGCCGAGGCTGGTCAGGGTCCTGACCTCCTTGATGACCTGGATCTTCTTGTCGCCAGCGGCCTCGAGGACGACGTCGAACTCGTCCTTCTCCTCGGCCTCTTCGGCGGCCGCTCCGGCGCCGCCGGCGGCGGCAGCCGGGCCGGCCACGGCAACGGGGGCGGCGGCCTTGACGTCAAACGTGTCCTCGAACTGCTTCACGAACTCAGAGAGCTCGAGCAGCGTCATCTCCTTGAACGCATCGAGCAGGTCGTCGGTGCTGAGCTTCGCCATCGTGGTCTTCCTCTTCCTTCTTTCCTACGTGCACGGGCCGGCTACTGCGGCCCGCATGTCCTTGGGGTGCCGGGGCTCGCGCCGCGATATCCCGGTCAGCCTTCCTGCGCTCCCCCGGCGTCCTGCGCCTGCGCGGTCGCGTCGTCCTCCGCGGCCTCCGCCGCACCGTCCGCCGCCGCACCGTCCGCCGCCGAGCCGTCCTCCGCCGGGCCGTCCGCCGCAGCGTCCGCGCCGCCCTGCTTCTCCTGCAGCGCCGCGAGCAGCCTGGCCATCTGGGTCGGCAGTGCCGCGAACGTGGCCGCCGCGCCGGCCATCGAGGCCTTCATGGCGCCGGCCAGCTTAGCCAGCAGCACCTCGCGCGACTCCAGGTCGGCCAGCCTGACGATCTCGTCCGGGGTCATCACCTTGCCGTCGAGCACCCCGCCCTTGATGACCAGGAACGGGTTGGCCCGGGAGAAGTCGCGCAGTCCCTTGGCCGCCTCGACGACATCGCCGTCTACGAACGCGATCGCCGACGGGCCCGTGAGCATCTCGGTCAGCTCGCCGGCCACACCCGCGTCATTCGCGGCGATCTTCGTGAGGGTGTTCTTGACCACGGAAAACGTCGCGTGCTCGCCGAGCGAGCGACGCAGCTCGCCGAGCTGCGCCACGGACAGGCCGCGGTATTCGGTCAGCACCGCTCCCGAAGAACTCTGGAAGCGCTCGGTCAACTCGGCGACCGCGGCCACCTTCTCCGCCCTCGCCATGGGCCTCCCTTCTCGTTCCGGTCGCCCGCATGGCGGAATCCCGGCTACATCCGGCGCCGGTGAAGGGCTGCTGACATACGAACGCCCCGGCGCAGCGCGCCAGGGCGGAGCCGCGATCCCGGGTCGTGCGCCGGGTCAAGCGGCCTGACTCTGTCGCCTGCGCGGGTCGCCCGCCTGAGCGGGGCCTTCGGTCACCACGCGCGTGCATGGCGACGACCGACGGTCTTTGGCGCCACACAGAATACGCGGCAACCAACCGCCCCGCCAACTCGCCGCCCAACCCAACCTTTATCTGGTCCGAAAATAAGACCTCAGCTGGGCGCGCGGCAGCGTCCGGCGGCGCGTCAGCGCCGGCGGACTGCGGGCATCGGTGATGGCGGTTAGCCGGCTGTGGCCAAGAGCTCGCCGGTGTCGGGGTTGACGGGCTGGATGGTGACCCTGTAGCCGAGACGTTGCAGGCCTTTGACGTGGTTGCGGGCCTGGCGGCGGACGTGCATGCGCTGTTCGTAGTAGCCGGGTCCGAGGTCCTGGTAGCAGGCTTCGGGGTCGGACAGCAGGGCGTGGATGCTGACGAGCATCGAGTTGCCGGTCGCGACCAGGGCCTTCTTTTTCGGCATGCGCCGGATTAGCCGCCGGTATTTCGCGCCGAGGAAGGACTGAGTGCGCCCGGCGCTGCTGACGGCCTCGCCAAGAGCGGCGCCCAGGTAGGGGTTGCCGCGGCCGGTGGCGTTGCCGCCCTTGCGTTTCCCGGCCGACTGCTTGACCTGGGGCGACCATCTGGCCCAGGAGACCAGGTGGGCGGCGGTAGGGAAGACGGTCATGTCAGCGCCGATCTCGGCGATGATGTCCTGGGCGCAGACTTGCCCGATGCCGGGCACGGCGTCGAGCTGGCCGGCCTGGCGCAGGTACGGGGCGATCAGCGCCTCGATCTTTGTGGTGAGCGCCTCGATCTGGGTGGTGTAGTGGTCGATGGTGAACAGCATCATCGCCAGCACGGCGGCGTGCTCGTCGGTGAAGAACGAGCAGTCCAGCGCCTCTTCCAGGCGGCGGATCTTGCCGCGCATAGTGCCGCGGGCCAGCTGAGCCAGCGCCTTGGGGTCGCGCTGCCCGGCCGTGATCGCGTCCAGCATGTCCCGGCCCGAGACCCCGTGGATGTCAGAAATCACTGACGACAGCTTCAGGTGCCCGTCTTCGAGCAGCTTTTCCACTCTCTGTTTCTCGGCGGTGCGGGCCTGGGTGAGGTGCCGGCGGTAGCGGGTGTGGGTGCGCAGGCGGCGGATCGGCTCAGGCGGGACAAAGCTAGAGGCGACCGTGCCGCGCTCGGTGATCCTGGCCAGCCAGATCGAGTCGGCCCGGTCGGTTTTGGGCCTGCCGGGCAGGGCTTTGACCTGCGCGGCGTTGTACAGGTGGCCGTCGAACCCGCGTGATTCGAGCAGGAAGAACACTGGTTTCCAGTAGTCACCGGTGGCCTCCATGCCGATCTTGGTGACGCCCCAGCAGGCCAGCCAGTCTCCCAGCGACTCCAGCTCGGCGCGGGTGGCGCCGAAGGCCCGGGTCTCCTGCTGGCGGCGGCCCGCCGTGGTGTCGCTCGGCACCCGGATGGTGACCTCCACCCCGGCCTTGGCGATGTCCAGGCCGGCGACCCGCTCAGCGAACAGCGGCTCGTCTTGCACGTCTTGCATCATCAGCTCCTACGATCAGAAGGCAACCAGCTGCGGTCGCGGTCGTTCGCAGGAGCCTGGGGCATCGGTAAATCTGGTCCGCGGGCTCGAGGCACCATTTAGCGGCCCTGAAGATGGGCTCCCGGCGTCAGACTTTAACTCGGGGTCCAGCCCGCCAAAGAAACACGACGTCAGCGAACGACCGCGGCCACAGCCTCCCAGACCACCCGCCCCTTTCGCATAAGCCTTCGCCGGTGCAAGAACCCGGCCGATCCCGGCGCAGCCGGGCTCACACCGCCCAGCCGACGGCCACCCCAGCGCGGCAGCGCCCGGCGCAGCCGGGCTCACAGACGACGGCGGGTCAGCTGACCAAATTTTCACGCCGTAGCGGCGTCACAACCGGGCAACCGCGACTTTAACGCCCCGCCCGGGCCGAATGCCCTCGCCACCCGGTCGCGCCAGCCCGGGGGCTACCCCGCCTGCGCCGAATGCCCCCGCCACCCGGGTGCCCCGGCCAACCGGCACTTCTCACACTTTCCCTGGGACAAAGGCCGCAAATTGGGTGATCAAATCCCCGGAAGGCGTACAGAGTCAAGATGATCAAGCTCCTGCGGCACCCGCAACACGCCGCGGGGCCGCCCAGGCCAGGCTCAAACCGGCCCGGACGGCCCCAGAAAGCCGTACGAGGCCCGGACGACGCGGCCCGGGCAAAGGAGGACCCTTAAAATGGCGCCTCGACGTCAGCTGGCGACGGCGTCCTCGAGGTCGCCGGTGATGCCCCGGGTGATGCCCGGGTCGACCGGGATCCCCGGACCCATCGTCGTGGTGATCGTGGCCTTCTTGAGGTACCGGCCCTTGGCCGCGGCCGGCTTGAGCCGGACCACCTCGTCGATCGCGGCGGCGTAGTTCTCCACCAGGGCCCGGTCGGTGAACGAGGCCTTGCCGATCACGAAGTGCAGGTTGCCGTGCCGGTCCACCCGGAACTCGATCTTGCCGCCCTTGATGTCGGTGACGGCCTTGCCGACGTCGGCGGTGACGGTGCCGGTCTTGGGGTTCGGCATGAGGCCGCGCGGGCCCAGAACCCGGCCCAGCCGCCCGACCTTGCCCATCAGGTCGGGGGTGGCCACGACCGCGTCGAAGTCGAGGAACCCGCCCTGGATCCGCTCGATCAGGTCGTCGGCACCCACGTAGTCGGCGCCCGCCGCCTCGGCCTCCGTGGCCCGGTCACCGGTCGCGAACACCAGGACGCGGGCGGTCTTGCCGGTTCCGTGCGGCAGGTTCACCGTCCCGCGGACCATCTGGTCGGCCTTGCGCGGGTCCACGCCGAGCCGCAACGCGACCTCGACGGTCGGGTCGAACTTCGTCGTTGATGTCTTCCTGGCCAGGGACACGGCCTCGACCGGGGTGTACAGGCGGGCCGCCTCAATGAGCTCGTCCGCCTTGCGATATGCCTTGCTGCGCTTCATCAGTGCGCTCCTTGTTCCGTTACGGAGGTCGTGGTCCGCGGGCCAGCGCCTGGCCCTGCCACTGGTCGGGGTGGTGCCGGAAGGTCAGCTCACGACCGTGATGCCCATGGAGCGGGCCGTCCCCGCGATGATCTTCTCCGCCGCCTCCATCGAGGTGGCGTTCAGGTCGGCCATCTTCACCTGCGCGATCTCGCGGACCTGGGCGGAGGTGACCGAGCCGACCTTGGTCTTGTGCGGCTCGCCGCTGCCCTTCTCCACGCCCGCGGCCTTCTTGATCAGCTCAGGCGCCGGCGGCGTCTTAGTGATGAAGGTGAACGACCGGTCCTCGTAGATGGTGATCTCCACGGGGATGATGTTGCCGCGCTGCGACTCGGTGGCCGCGTTGTACTGCTTGCAGAAGTCCATGATGTTGACGCCGTGCGGGCCGAGCGCCGTGCCAACCGGCGGCGCCGGGGTGGCCGCTCCCGCATTCAGCTGCACCTTGACGACCGCAGCGATCTTCTTCTTCCTCGGAGCCATGTTCTTTCGCGTTCCTTACTAGATCTTGCGACTAGATCTTGCTGACCTGATCGAAGGACAACTCGACCGGCGTCTCCCGGCCGAAGATCGAGACGAGCACCTTGAGCTTCTGGGTGTCGGGGTTGATCTCGTTCACGGTCGCCGGAAGGGTCGCGAACGGCCCGTCCATAACCGTAACGGACTGGCCCACCTCGAAGTCCACCGAAGCCGCGCGCGCGGTCTCGGCCTTCTTGGCCACCTTCTCCTCCGGCTCCGGCGCGAGCAGCACCGCCACCTCGTCCAGGCTCAGCGGGGACGGGCGGCTGGACAGCCCGACGAACCCGGTGACCCCCGGCGTGTTCCGCACCGCGGCCCAGGACTCGTCGGTGAGGTCCATCCGGACCAGGATGTATCCCGGCAGCACCTTCTCCTGGACCTGCTGGCGCTTGCCGCCCTTGATCTCGGTGACCTCGTGCGTGGGCACCTCGATCTGGAAGATGTAGTCCTCCATGTTCAGGGACTGAGTACGGCTCTCCAGGTTGGTCCGGACCCGGTTCTCGTACCCGGCGTACGAGTGCACCACGTACCAGTCACCCGGCAGCAGCCGCAGCTCGGCCTTGAACGCACCGACCGGGTCCTCATCGCCCTCGGCCTCGGCCTCGGCTTTGAGCTCCTCGGCGGCGTCGGTCTCGGCCTGGGCCTCGACCTCGTCCTCGGCCTGCGCCTGCTCCGCGGCTTGAGCCTCGAGCGCCGCCTCGGCCTCCAGCTCGGCGCCGGCCTCGGCCAGCGAATCGGCCACGGGAGCGCCTAGCACCTCACCGGCAGCCTGATCGTCCGGCTGCTCGTTGGAGCCGTGCTCGGCCGGCTCTTGGCCGCCCTGCAGTTCAGGATCGGACACGATAACTCTTTCTCTCCGCTCGTCATTCCCGGTCATTCCGGCGTCTGCCCGGCGCTCCACGGTCATCGCGGCCAGCGCCGGCCAGCCTGTGACCGGGCCGCCGCCAAGGGCGCGCCGATCACGGCTCAGCCAGCCGGCACCTCAGCCGAAGACCTCGAAGACCAGCTTGGTAAACGCGGTGTCCAGGCCGGTCACGATGCCCACCATCACCAGGATGAAGACGATGGCCACCGTGGTGTACGTGACAAGTTCCTTGCGGGTCGGCCAGATGACCTTGTGCAGTTCCGCAATCACCTGCCGCAGGAACAGCAGCGGCGTGGTCCGTTCCGGCTTGGCCGGGCGTCCGGGCTTGGCCGGCTTCTCCGCCGCGGTGCCACGTATCTGAGTTGCCATGTCCTCACCTGAGCAGCACTTCACTGACCGGCTGGCGCCGTGCGTCCGCCACATGCGCGGGTCGCACTCGCAGGGCAGGAGGGACTCGAACCCCCAACCGCCGGTTTTGGAGACCGGGACTCTAGCCAATTGAGCTACTGCCCTATGACGGCACGACCGCGGCAGATGCCTGCCGCGACGCTCCGCGGGCATGCCCCTGCCACTGGTGGACCGCCACCAGTTGTCGAAGTCTACGTTGCCGGAACCCCTGTCGTCGAACCACACAGCGAACCCGCGGCCCCCGATCGCCGGACCCGCACCAGGACCAGTACGGGCCAATGCGCGAGCCCGGTCCGGCCCCCAGCAAGATCCCCCACCCGGGCCCCGGCGGGCCGGCCGGGATGCAACCATGGATGACATGGCTTCCTCACAGCGCAGGATCTCGACCAGGATCGGGGCGATCACCGAGTCGGCGACGCTCGCCGTGGACGCGAAGGCGCGCGCGCTCAAGGCGGCGGGCCGGCCGGTCATCGGCTTCGGCGTCGGCGAACCCGACTTCCCGACCCCCGATTACATTGTCGAGGCCGCACAGCGCGCCTGCGCCGTGCCGAGGTTCCACAAGTACTCCCCCGCCCCGGGCCTGCCCGAGCTGCGGGAGGCGATCGCGGCCAAGACCGCCCGCGACTCCGGCTACGAGGTAACCCCCGGCCAGGTCGTGGTGACCAACGGCGGCAAGCAGGCCGTCTACGAGGCGTTCGCCACGCTGATCGACCCGGGCGACGAGGTGCTGCTGCCCGCGCCGTACTGGACCACGTACCCGGAGGCGATCAGCCTGGCGGGCGGGACGCCGGTCCCGGTGATGACCGACGAGAAGTCGGGCTACCTCGCCTCGGTCGCCGACCTCGAGGCGCACCGGACCGACCGGACCAAGGTGCTGCTGTTCGTGTCGCCGTCCAACCCGACCGGCGCGGTGTACCCGCCCGATCTGGTCGCCGAGATCGGGCGCTGGGCCGCCGGGCACGGCCTGTGGGTGATCACTGACGAGATCTACGAGCACCTGGTGTACGGCGACGCGCGGTTCACCTCGATCGCGGTGGCCGCGCCCGAGCTGGCCGACCGCGTCGTGGTGCTGAACGGGGTGGCCAAGACCTACGCCATGACCGGCTGGCGCGTCGGCTGGATGATCGCTCCGCCCGACGTGGCCAAGGCCGCCTCCGACCTGCAGTCCCACCTGACCTCGAACGTCTGCAACGTGGCCCAGGCCGCCGCGCTGGCCGCCGTGGCCGGCGACCTGTCCGCCGTGGCCCGGATGCGCGAGGCGTTCGACCGCCGCAGGCTGCTGATGACCGCCATGCTGAACGACATCCCCGGGGTGATCTGCCCGCTGCCCGACGGCGCGTTCTACTGCTATCCCTCGGTCAAGGGGGTGCTGGGCAAGGAGCTCGCCGGGCGCCGGCCGGCCGACACCACCGAGCTGGCCGAGCTCCTGCTCGACGAGGTCGACGTGGCCGTGGTCCCGGGCGAGGCGTTCGGCACCCCGGGCTACTTCCGGCTGTCCTGCGCGCTGGGCGACTCAGACCTGGAGGAGGGGATCACCCGGCTCGGCAAGCTGCTCGCCCAGGCCCGCTGACGACGGGCCCGGCGACGTCGCTGACGCCGGAGCCGGGCGGCCGACGCCATGGCACGCCCCCTGACCCGACTCCCCAAGGCGCACCTGCACCTGCACTTCACCGGCGGCATGCGCCATTCCACGCTGGTCGAGCTCGCCCGCGAGCACCGGGTGCACCTGCCGGAGGCCCTGGTCGAGGAGTGGCCGCCGCGGCTGCGGGGCACCGACGAGCGCGGCTGGTTCCGCTTCCAGCGGCTGTACGACATCGCCCGTTCGGTGGTCCGCACCGAGGCCGACGTGCGGCGGCTGCTGCACGAGGTGGCCCAGGACGAGCGGGACGAGGGCTCGGGCTGGCTGGAGATCCAGGTGGACCCGTCCGGCTACGCGGCCAGGTTTGGCGGCCTGACGAGAACGGTGGAGCTGATCCTCGACGCCGCGGCGGCGGCGTCGGCGGCCACTGGGGTCGGCATCGGAGTGATCATCGCGGCCAACCGGACCCGGCACCCGCTGGACGCGCGCACGCTGGCCCGGCTGGCGGGCGCCCACGCCGGCCGCGGGGTCACCGGCTTCGGGCTGTCCAATGACGAACGGCGCGGGGCCGCCGCCGATTTCGCCCCGGCGTTCCGGATCGCCGCGCGCGCCGGGCTGCTCGCGGTGCCGCACGGCGGCGAGCTGTCCGGCCCGGCCAGCGTCCGTGCCTGCCTCGACGAGCTGCACGCCGACCGGGTCGGGCACGGGGTTGCGGCCGTAAAAGATCAAGAATTGTTGGAACGCGTCGTCTCGGGGCGAATCACGCTCGAAGTGTGTCCATCGTCCAACGTGGCGCTAGGGGTCGCGGCCACGGCGGTCGACGTGCCGCTCCGGCCGCTGCTGGATGCGGGAGTGCGGGTTGCGCTCGGCGCCGACGACCCGCTGTTGTTCGGCCGGCGTCTGAACGCCCAGTACCAGATCGCCCGGCAGGCGCACGGGATGTCCGACCCCGAGCTAGCGGAGCTGGCCCGGATGTCGGTGGATGGGTCGGTGGCGCCCGCCGGCGTCCGGGCCCGGCTGCGCAGCGGCATCGACGCCTGGCTGGCATCGCCCGAAGCTGCCCCGCCGGAAACCTCGTCGCCCGAGGCCGCGTCGCCGAGAACCCAGGCCGGGCCGCGGTCGGACCCGGCCGCCAGCCCGTGGCCGGTCGCCGACTGAGGGAGGGCGCCCGCGCCCTCAGCCGGCCACCGGAGCGCTCCGGGTCAGGGACCGATCTGCGACGGCACCTGGTCGGTGTGGCCCTCCCAGAGCTCGGCGTCCTCGGCCATCCAGGCCTCGCGGCGACGCTCACGCTCGCGTCCGGCCCCGCCGGCGCTGCCCGCGGGCATGCCCATGCCGCCCTGGCCGGCCTCGGCGCCCACGGCCTCGCCGTCGGCGCCCACGAAGCCCGTGGCTCCGCTGTCACCGGCCCCGAGGCCGCCGCCCGCGTCACCCTCGAGGAAGCCGTTGGCCACGCCACCGTCGACCACGCCGCCGTCGGGGAAGGCCTCGTCGATGCCCACCACGCCGGGGCGGCCAGATTCCAGGCCGACCTCGCCGCCGCCCGGCCCGCCCGGGCCAGAGCCGATCATGCCGTCGCTGCCGATGACGGCGGTGTCACCGGGGGCCACGCCGACCACGCCCTCGCCGCCCAGGCCGCCCTCGCCGCCGATCAGGCCTGGGTCGCCGGGCCCGGCGCCGTCGGTGAGCGCGCCCGGGTCGCCCAGGTCGCCCGGCTCGCCGGGCGGCGGGGCGTCACCGGGAGGCCCGCCTCCGGGGACCACCGGGAAGCTGCCGCCACCTGGCCCGCCGGGCCCGGCGCCCGGCGGTGGGGCGCCGACGCCGCCCGGGGGTGGCCCACCGAAGCTGGTGCCGCCGCCCGGGGCGCCCGGCGGTGCCCCGGCCAGCTGAGTCGGCGGCGGGGTGCCGGTCGGCCCCTTTGAACCGGCCGGAGGCTTGCCAACGGTGACTCCACCGCCCGGCAGCTTCCCGACGGGCTGGCTGCCGCCCGGGCCACCGACCTTGGTCCCGACTCCGGGGCCGGTGCTGCCGCCGCCGGACACCCCGGACGCCGCCGCACCCGCGCCGGCCGGACCGCCGGGCCCGGCGGTCAGCGGGGACTTGGTGTCCCAGCCGGCCGTGGGCAGGTTCTTGGTCACCTCGGTGGGCAGGTTCTCGTTGGCCTGGACCAGGCGGTTGTTGAACCGCTCCAGGACGGCCTGCGCCGCCTTGTCCGACGGGTTATCGCCGAAGGCGGCCTCGATGTGGCCGAACAGGCTCAGGGCCGGCGCCTTGTAGCTCTTGTAGAAGGGAATGATCCCGCCCATCCAGGTCAGCACGGCGCCGGTCTGCGCGCTGGCCTGCGCGAGCCCGATGGCGGTCTGGTGCAGCTGCTGGAAGGCGCCCACCGCGGTGTCCGACGCCGTGCCGGTCCAGTTCTGGTGCAGCACCTGCACGTGCTTGACCAGGGAGTCGGCGATGTCGGCCAGTATCTTGCTCGCGTTCGTGTGGGCGGTGCCCGACTGCGTCACCAGGTCGGCATCGGGCAGGTAGGAGAACATCTGCTCGATCTCGGCGGCCGAGAGCCCGCCGACCGAGCTCGGCGCGACCGCCGACTGCTTGATGTGGAACGAGTTACCGCTGATGGTGCCGAACCCGCCGCCATCGATGAGCATGATGGGGTTCCTCTTTCCCGGCCGCGTTAGCCGCTCAGGCGCCGCCCGGCGCCGAGTCCGCGCCGATCCGGCTGGCCGCGCTCGACGTGGTGTCCTCGGCGTCGGCGTAGTTGGTCACCGTCTTGCTCAGGTTGCCGATCACCAAGTCGTAGGCCGCGTTCAGGGCCTGGATGAATTGCGTGATTCCCTCGTACGCGTTGGTCGCGTTGCCGCCGAACGCGTCGGCCGTGGACCAGCCGCCGATCGCCCCGCCCATCGCGCCCTCGCCGCTGAGCTGCGACAGGGTTCCCTGCAGCCGGGCCAGGTCGGCGGCCATCTGGCCCCGGACCACGTTCAGCTGACCCCGGTCGACGGTGAGCTCTTTGCCGCTCGTCAGGCCCTTGGGAAAGGTCGACTCAGGGAGCTTCGGCGGCCGGAAGTCATTGGCCTTCGCCGAGCCGTCCGCGTTGTATTCGCGGGCGTTCTGCGCCGCCTGCTGCTGGTCGAGCTTTTCCTGGTCCTGAAGCGCCATCTCATCCTGGATCGCGCCCATTACGAATCTCCCCTGCCCGCACTCAACATTTCCTGCGGCCTCGCCCTGATTATTTCGTCTTCATTGCCGTGAGAAATTGCGTCCGAAGCGGAGGCGACGCCGTGCCGCGAAGCCGTCGCGGCACGGCGATCACAACCGTGTCAGCTCCACATCGTCCGGTTGGCGGTCTCCGCGCCCTGGAAGTTCTCGTTGGCCGTGTTGACCACCTGGCCGAGGCTCTGGATCACCGTGGCCATGTCGGCAATCGCGGCGTCCCACTTCGCCTTGCACTCGTAGTACGCCTGCTGCGCGGCGCCGGTCCAGGTCGACAGGCTGGAGCGAAGCTGTGAGTCGAGGTTGTCGACCGTCGAAACCACCTGGGCGTAGGTGGAGGCGAACTCCGATGCCCCCGTGTCCAGCGTGCCGAATACGGCCTTGGTGTAATCGCCACTCATCTTCCGTCTCCTTTATGTCCCTGGCTCAGCGGTTCAGGGCCTGGGCGATCCGGCTGGCCGAGGTCGTGTTGGCTTCCTCGGACGCGTTGTAGTTCGTGCGCGACACGACGAGCTTCTCGTGCATGACGTCGAGCGCCTGGATCACCTTGGAAAAATCCGCGTTGAACTCATTGAAGGCCGCCGTGAACGCCGACGCGCTCTGGCCCGCCCAGCCGGCCATCAGGTCGCCGTGCGCCCCCTGCAGCCGCGACTGCAGGGCCTTGATCTGGCCGACCGTGCTTTCTACCTGCGTCGCAGCCGTCGCCATTGACGATCTGTCAAAACTGGTCTCGTTCGCCACGCCGCACCTCCTCATCGTGCGCGCATTTCGGATGCCGATTTGCCGTTGAGGCGGGCGATCCTGGAGCCATCCCTTACCCCGTCGGCGCCCCGCGGCAGCAGCCAACGCCGACCGCCACAGAACGGCATCAAGTCAATCCAAGTCCGACATTAGTGTCAACCAGGACAGGCGACTACACGGCGTGAACGGCGAGGTACGTGACGTCCCGGGCATTCCTGATCTGGCCCGACCGGCCGTTACCGGCCGGTTTTCCGAAATGGCCGCACGGAAACGTAACCCAATCGTCATCCCCCGGCCGGCGCCGGCCGGGCCGCCTGGGCCGGGTCGAGCGCGGGCCCGGACGGGATCAGGTCCACCACGCCCGCCGGCAGGACCACCGCCTGCGACAGGGTGTAGCCGAGCATGCCCGCCACCCCCTTCGAGGCCAGCGCGTACCTCTGCCCGGCCACGACCAGGAAGTAGCTGATCGCGCCGCTGGCCTGGCCGGTGCCCGGCGCGTCCCCCACCAGGGCCCCGGCTCCGGCCGGCAGGGCCACCGTCGTGATTCCGGCCGCATTGCCGGTCGCGGTGCCGCCGGATGGCATCCGCCCTCCGGTCTCGACCTGGCTGGCCAGCGCCGGGCCAGCGCCCGCGTAGACGACGCACAGCGGAGCCGACGAACCCGGCGTCACGACCGGCGGGACGGCGGCCGGCAGCCCGCCGGGCGGCACCCTCGACG
>Ga0335075_10011856_pt1 | contig 13175 bp, 8 predicted proteins | sample Lox_Sample_24_FD_206723 | JGI IMG/M metagenome (GOLD analysis project Ga0335075, IMG submission 206723) | Soil microbial communities from Loxahatchee National Wildlife Refuge, Florida, United States - Lox_Sample_2.4 | ecosystem: Environmental > Terrestrial > Soil > Wetlands | place: USA: Florida... | reverse complement strand
ATTGGCGAGGGTCATGATGCCGATCGTCTGGCCGCGGCCCTGAATGCCCGCCCGATAGAGGGGATTGAAGTCGTAGAAATTGGCGACATCGCCCACGGTGTAATCCCCGGGTACGCCGCTGGCGGTACCGCTGGTCGGCCAAGTGACCGCCGCCGGCGTAGCAGCGGAGTAGGCGCCCTGACCGAGGCGAACGTTCTGCGGATGAAATTTCCCCGCGCCGTTGTCGAGGCCCGGAACCGAGAGCACGAGCGAGGCGAACTGACCCGGCAGAACGAATTTCCACGCCGGCCGGTGGAAGGTCTGGCCGTTGCGCGTGTAATCGCGCAGTTGCGTGGCGAAGGCCGCGTTGAGCTGCGCCGCCGTGCCGGTGACGGTGATGTCCAGGTTGTCGGCGTACACCTTGTCTATGGTGATACCGAAGGATTCGAGGTATTGCTCGAACTGCTGGATCTGCCGATTCGAGGGCGCGAAGCGCTGCACGAATTGATTGACGTTGAGGAAGCGATGGTACTCGGGGCTGCCCGGCGTGCTCACCGACGCAACGAAGCTCTCCAGAGCCTGCTGGTTCGTCACGTTGAGGATGATCGAGGTCGTGACGTTGGTGGCGGGAGCCGTGGTGACGGAGCTCTGACTTTGAGCGTTGAACGGTTGGTTGGTCGCGGCGGAGGCGGCACCGAGGAATCCGGCGGCGCACGCTGCCGTCAAAAGGCATGTTTGAAGGCGCATGATTGTATCCCTGGAGTTGATTACGCTTTTTCTAACGTTGCGCGCGGCGGTCCTTCTGCGCGGCCGTGTTCCCCGCTGCAACGTTTGTGGCGCGAGTATAGCGCTTCCGCTCGAGGCAGAGTAAGCCGCCTCGCGATCGGGCTCGGACTGCTGCTGCGTTCGAGCTGCAATTACGCTGCTGTTACATCGCCGTTACTGCGCACGCCTGAAGTGCGCGCGACATCGGGCGAACGCATGAAGGTGCATCGCCGCTGAGACTGCAAGAGCGCCCGGGTCGGCGGCAATACTCCGCAGACGTGAGTTCCCTTCAGCCCGTGCCAGGTTCACGGGGACTTCACATAATGCAGACCGCCACGAAGCTCAGGCCCCCGCGCAGGCCCTGAATGCGGCGCATGCGCGCCATCAAGTGGCCCCGGCACCTTGCGGATCTGGATCGCTCTGGCCGTCGGCATCGTCGTCTTCTTTCTTCTTCCCGGTCATCCGCACGAGCTCGTTTCGTTCGCGTTCAACGTCGCTATACTCCGCTTCGCGATCAACATCACGGCGGGGCTCGTTTCCGGTTAGCACCGCTCGACGCCGTTCCGGGAGGACACCTTGGAAATCGCACGGCCTACCCGCGAGGAGCTGATCCACAGGCTCTACGAAGCCGCGGAGCTCGAGCACAACCTGATGTGCACCTATCTCTATGCCGCCTTCAGCCTGAAGGCTGCCGAGGACGGCCTGTCGCCCGAGCAGGCCGCGGCCACGGCGCGCTGGCGGCGCGCCATCATCGAGGTCGCCATCGAGGAGATGGGACATCTCTGTGCGGTGTGGAACATCACCGCGGCGCTCGGCGGCGCGCCGCGCTTCGGCCGGGGCAACTTCCCCCTCGATCCCGGCTACCTGCCGGCGGGCGTGGTCGTGAAGCTCGCGCCGTTCAATGAGGCGGTGCTGCAGCACTTCATATATCTCGAGCGCCCCAAGGGTTCGACCGAGCCGGACGGTGCCGGCTTCGAGCCGCCGGTGAAGTATCAGCGCGGCGGACCGGCGCCGCGGCTGACGCCGATGGGAATCGACTACGACACGGTGGGCGATTTCTACGCCTCGCTCGGCGAGAGCGTCACGCGCTTCGTCGAGCGGGTGGGCGAGAAAGCGGCGTTCTGCGGTGATCCGGCGCTGCAGCTGTCGGCGGCGGAGATCGATCTCGGGGGCGCGAAGCCGGTCATTTGCGCCAAGACGGTACTCGCCGCCTTCGATGCGATCGTGCGCCAGGGCGAGGGGGCGCCGGCCGACAGCGAGGGCTCCCACTACCAGAAGTTCGCGGCCGTCCGGCGCGAGCTGCGCGCTCTCAAGGCGGCGGACCGGAGCTTTCAGCCGGCGTTCCCCGCAGCAATCAATCCCGTGCTGCGCCGCCCGCCGCGCCCGGAGGGCCGCGTGTGGATCGAGAACGAGGACGCCGCCCAATGCGTCGATCTGGCCAATGCGGCCTACGGACTGATGGTTCGCCTCATTGCCTACTCCTATGGTGTGCCGCGCCCCGCTCCGGCGAAGGCGGTGGCCCTCGATCTCGGCATCGGCCTGATGGCGGCCATGACCCTGTTGGCCGAGCGCGCGGTGCGCCTGCCTGCCGGCCCATCCAATCCGGAATGTCATGCCGGCGTGACATTCGTGGCGCTGCGGGACTCGGCGCCGTTTCCTCCCGGTGCAGCGGCGCACCGTTTCTTCATCGAGCGCCTCGACGAGCTCGCGAAGGGCGCGGCGACGATCGACACCGAGGACGCGCGCACCAGCCGCGCGGCGCGCTTGCTCAACGATCTCGCCGCGCGTTCGCACCGTGAGTTCGAGGCTGCATCGGCTGCGATTCCCGGGCCGGCGGCGTCGATCCCGAGTGCCGCCCCGAGCACCGCCGCCGCGCCGCCTGCCCCCAAAACGGTCGCTGGCGTCGATGCGATCGAAGGCCAAGAGCTCACGCTGCTCTTCGATTCCAGGAAGTGCATCCACTCACGGTTCTGCGTCACCTGGGCGCCGCAGGTGTTTCTCGCCAATGTACAAGGCCCCTGGATCCATCCCGACGCCATGGAGGTCGAGCGCCTGGTCGAGATCGCACATGTCTGTCCGTCGGGCGCGATCCGCTACCGGCGCAAGGACGGCAAGCCTGACGAGTCGGCGCCGCTCGTGAACCTCATTACGATCCGCGAGAACGGTCCGTATGCGGTGCGCGCCGATATGCAGTTGAACGGGCAGCGTGGCGTGTTCCGCGCCACTCTGTGCCGCTGCGGCGCCTCCAAGAACAAGCCCTTCTGCGACGGCTCGCACAACGAGGTGCAGTTCGCCGCCTCGGGCGAGCCGGCTTCGGGGAAAACAGACATGCTCGCGGCGCGTGACGGCGTTCTCGCGATCGAGCCCGAAAGCGACGGTCCGCTGCGCGTGCGCGGCAATCTGGAGATCACCTCCGGCACCGGCCGCGTGGTGGCCCGCGTCACACAAGCGCGGTTGTGTCGTTGTGGAGGCAGCGGCAACAAGCCATTCTGCGACGGCACGCATGCCAGGATCGGCTTCCGTTCGGGCGATACGTGAGCGTGGCAGCAGGCCAACACCAGGCTCCGCATGGATCAACCGTCCGCTCTCGACCGTTGTGATACCGCATGCGTAGCCTTATCGTGAAATCCCTCGGCAGCGCCCTTGCAGTCGCCGTTTTGCTCGCGGGCTGCAACAAGCTCAGCCTCGAGAAGCTCGGGCTTGGCGGCCAGTCGGCAAACTCCAAAGAGCTTCCAAGCCCGCGGCAGCTGAAGACAATTGCCTATATGTCGCAGGCCAAGAGCGGCCCGAACGGGCGACTGATCTACGACCGTCTCGAGCAGGCCAGATCGTGCCACGACCTCCAGATCGCGATGCGGTGGAATCGGCCGCCGGACATCAAGGCCGGTCCCTTCAATGAAAAGATGACGTACATCTCATCCAGTATGCCGGCGAGCCTGTCGAAGGCCTCCGAGGTGTTCGTCACCGGCAAAATCAAGGCCGGCCAGTCGCTGCCCTCCGGCGGCTCCGACTGGTGGTTGACATTGCAGGACGGCAGCGAGATCCAGGCGATCGAGACGCCGGAGTACACGGAGAAGCAGGAGGAGGCGCAGCAGCAGCCGGGCGCACCTGCGACCATGTACCACCCCTACACACCCGGGCGGCTGCTTTGCGCCTACGGGGTATACCAGGGCGATATCGGCATGGCGCTGGGCCAGCCGCGGCACGTGCCGCTGGTTTCCGTACTGTTTGCCATGGACCGCTCGAGATAGACGGGCTCCACAAACATACACGCGTGCCTGACACGCGGCGCCTGGCCCCTCCCCTCCTTTGACACAATGCTCGTGGGAGGTGACCGAGCTCACACTTTCGACACAAACCCGCATGCTATCTTGTTGATTCTCGCGAGGAGCTCGGAGAGCAAGCGTCATGGCTGAGAAAAGCAGGAGCGAGCTCGACCGCCGCGACCCGATCCGCGTCCTACTGGTCGAGGACGTGGATTTCGAGGCGGAGCTCACCTGCCATCACCTGAGGAAGCACGGCATCGCGCATCTCGTGCAGCGCGTCGAGACCGATGCTGCGATGCGTGCGGCCCTGCGCGAATTCAAGCCCACGATCATCCTGTCCGATTTCAGCCTGCCGACCTTCGACGGGTTGCGCGCGCTCGACATCGCGCGTGAGTGCGCTCCCGAAGTACCGTTCCTCTTCGTCTCGGGAACGATCGGCGAGGAGCGCGCGATCGAAGCGCTGCGCCGCGGCGCGGTCGACTACGTCCTGAAGAGCAATCTCACCCGTCTCGGATCGGCCGTGCTGCGAGCGCTGCAGGACGCGGAAGCCCGTACCGTGCGGCGCCGTCAGGAGCAGCAGATCAACCGCCTCACCGGGGTGCTGCGCATGCTGAGCGGGATCAACGGCGCCGTCGTACGGATCCGCGACCGCACCGAGCTGTTGCTGGAGGCCTGTCGGCTGGGCGTCACCGTCGGCGGTTATCCCACCGCCCTCGTGGCACTGCGCCAGCCGAAGGCACAGCGGCTCGAGCCGGTCGCTCACCAGGGCGCGGATCCGTTGCTTGCTCATACGCTCTGCGAGCTCCTGGAAGGCAGGATGGCGCAGGACCGCCACAGCCGTGACAAGCCCCGTGACCCTGCCGCGCCCTTTATTTGCCAGGACGCGGGTGCGACTCATGCTGCCGTGATCGGTCTGCCGTTGATCGTCGACAAGACCGTCGTCGGCGTTCTCGGCGTGTGTCCGCGCGATCACAGCGCGATCGCGGAAGAAGAGCTGGTCATGCTCCGCGAGGTGGCGGCCAACCTCTCATTCGCGCTGCAATACCTGCGGCAGGACAGCAAGGTCCGGCTGCTTTCGTACTTCGATGTGCTCACGGGCCTCGCGAAGCGCTCCCTCTTCTGCGAGCGTCTCGGGCGGAGATTCCGCGAGTCTACCGGCGGCCTCGGCTCGTCCCACGCCATCGCGGTGCTCGACATTCAGAATCTCAGCGCCGTCAACGACGCATTCGGGCGCCATTCGGGCGATCAGCTGCTGCAACTTCTCGCCGATCGCCTCAAGCGGCGCTTCACCGACACCGAGCTCCTGGCGCACTTCGCCGGCGGAACATTCGCCCTGGTACAACCCGTGGAGCGGTCGGCGGCAGCGGCGCTCGATGCGCTCAACCGGCACGTCGATCAGCTGTTCGCGGAGCCTTTCTCGCTACAGGGCAAGGACGTGCCCGTGGCTGCGCGCAGCGGCATCGCCTTCTATCCCGAGGACGGCAATGATCCGGAGACCCTGGTCAACCGCGCCGAGGCCTCCCTGCGCAGCACCAAAGAGAGCGGCCAACGCCGCGGTCACTACAGCGCGGAGCAGCACGCCGAAGCGCTTGCTCGCGTTGCCCTCGAGAGAAAGCTGCGGGTGGCGCTCGAGCGTCAACAGTTCGAGCTCTACTACCAGCCAAAGATGAGCGTGAAGACGCGGCGTATCGAGGGCGCAGAGGCTCTCATCCGCTGGAACGATCCGGACTCGGGCCTGGTCTCCCCGGCCAGATTTCTCCCGATCCTCGAGGAGACCGGTCTGATCGTCGACGTCGGCGAGTGGGTGATCGAGCGTGCCGCACTCGAGTGCCGGCAATGGCAACGGCAGGGGCTGCCACCGCTACGCATAGCGGTCAATATTGCGCCGCTGCAACTGCGCCAGCCGGATTTCGTCGGCCGCTTCCTCAAGCACGTCCACCCCTGGGCGACGGCGAACTGCGGGCTGGATGCGGAAATCACCGAGGGCGCCCTGGTGGACGATTCCTCGGCAGTCATCAACAAGCTGAAGATGTTGCGCGCGGCCGGTGTCAACATCGCGATCGACGATTTCGGCACCGGCTACTCCTCGCTGAGCAGGCTCGCGCACCTGCCGATCGACACGCTCAAGATCGACCGCAGCTTCATCAGTGAGATGTCCGCGGACGCGCGCAGCAAGCGCCTGGTATCGATCATCGTCTCGATCGCGCGAGCTTTCGACCTCGTGGTCGTCGCCGAGGGCGTGGAGTCCCAGGAGCAGTTGGACACCCTGTGGCAGCTCGGCTGCGACCAGTCCCAGGGTTACCTGCACAGCAAGCCGGTACCGGCGCAGCAATTCGCCACGCTACTCAGGGCCAGCCCGGGCTACAACTCCCAGGCCGGCGATTCGGCTGACCACGCCGCGGCGGACTGACGCCAATGCCGCGCGTGGGGTAGCATGCCGTGAATCGGATTCACCCACGGAACCGAACATGGCCCCACAGAACCCCAGGGTCGAGGCTCAGCCCCTCATTGCAGCGCGCAATGTCAGAGCCAGCAGTCGCTGGTACGCCGAGCTGCTCGGGGCGGACTCTCTTCCAGAGCACGAGCATCGCGACTTCTACGATCGGATCACGTGCTCAGGCCGTCTGGTTCTGCAGCTGCACGCGTGGGACGAGGAAAACCATCCCAACCTCGTGAACGCGGACGCGGCGCCGCTCGGGCATGGCGTCGTGATGTGGTTCGAGGTAGACGATTTTGACTCTGCGGTGAAGCGAGCTCGCGGCTTGGGCGCCGAGATCATCCAGGGGCCCCACTTCAACCCCGCGCCACGGCACATGGAGATCTGGCTGCGCGATCTCGACGGCTACGTCGTGGTGGTTGCCGGTCCGGACGGTGAAGCCGGCTAGCGGGCTCTACTTCAGTCCTTCGGCGGCCGCCTGCGCCCGCTCGAGCAGCTTCGGCGCCGCCAGCCGCTGCGCCCAATCCGCAAACCGGCTCGTAGGTCCTCGCCACCGGATCTGCTCTACCGCCGCAAAAAGAGGCGCGTCCGTCCGCAGAGTCGCCAGCCTCTTGAAGAGCAGCGCCAAGTCGCGCCGCTCGCCGAGCACCTGCTGCGGGAAGTCCTCGATCGGGCCATGGCGGGCAATCAACCCCGCTGCGCCCTTGGGGCCGATGCCATCGATTCCCGGGTAGCCGTCCGCGTCATCGCCGACCAGCGCCAGGTAGTCCGGAATCCGCTCCGGGCCAACCCCGAACTTGGCCCGCACACCATCCTCGCCTCGGATCACGTTGGTCTTGCGGTCGACCTGAACGATCCGCTCACCTCGCACGCATTGCGCGAGATCCTTATCCGGGGTCCAGATACATACCTGCTGCACCTGCGGGTCATCGCCGGCGGTCCTCGCAGCCGACGCGAGCGCATCGTCCGCCTCCAGCTCCTCCATCGCCCACACGGCGATCCCAAGCGCGCGCAGCGCCTCCTCGAGAGGCCAGAATTGCGCCCACAGTGCCGGGTCGATGCCATCACCGGTCTTGTAGCCGCTCCACAGCTCGTTGCGAAAGGATTCGATCACGTGATCGGTGGCGACACCGAGGTGCGTGGCGCCCTTCGCCACCATCTGGAGCACGGTCGTCAGCACGCCCGCAACGGCGCCCAGCGGCTTGTCTTCGCCCTTGTTGAATCTTCTGAGCCCGTAGAAGTGCCGGAACAGCTCGTACGTGCCGTCAACCAGATGAACGACCACTGAGTCCCTGCCCCGTCACCATGTCGTCGGAGTAACCGACTGTACACCAAGCGCGGCCCCGCGGACCACCCGAGCTCCCCTGCCGGCTTACGGCCACCGGATTGCACGGTTCTGCCCACCGGTGGCAACATCGAACCCACGAAGTAAATGTGACATGACAATGACATCCACCGGCGCCAGGCTCGGCTACGTTTTTCGACAGCGCGGCCTGTACGGCGCACTGCCTCTTTGGATAGCGCTCGGCGTCTCACGTGACGATCGACACGCCCCTCATCGTGAAGGATTTCAACATCAAATAGGTCATCGCGTACCTCGCCTCGCCCGGCGCTCCTGAATTCGAGCCGCCTGCGCTGCGAGCGAATTTCAGCGAGACTGCGAGGAACCTTCACTCCGCGTCAACGGACGCCTATAATCCGAGGATTCGCCAGTACGCGCGACTGGCGGGCCGCCAGGCGCGCTGCGTTGCTGAAGCCAAGCGGCGACGTGGGCGTCGCATTATGCCTTGGGATGAAGGCGCCGATTCAGAAACCAGAAGGCATCGGAAGCCGCCGCAACAGGGGATTCTGAAATGAACGCGCAAAAATTAGCGTACCGCACGCAATCCATCATGACGACAGGGAAGTTATCCATCGCAATGCTGGCCGGCCTGCTCATCGTGGGTGGCGAGTCGGCCAGGGCATCGATGATCATCGCCGATGGCCTGCACATCCTCGCGAACAGTGGCCAGACCCAGACTCAGCGCGAACTTGACCTTTACGCGTGCGCGACTTGGGCCACGGATCAGACGGGCTTTGACCCGATCACTCATCCCGGTGGGACACCGCCCGCCGCGAGCACCGCCCGCCATTCGCAGTACCGGCTCGCCATGGCCGCCTGCCTTCAGGCACGCGGCTACACGGTGAGCATGGCGCCACCGGCTCCGGCTGCCGTATCGCCGGCGCCGCGCCGAGTTGCCATTGTGTCGCCGGCTGAATCGTCCGCGCCGCCCCGGAAATGGGAATTCCTGGGTACATATCAAAGTCCCATGGGGGCCGGGCGTGAGAGCGCCGTCATCGACCTGACTTCAAGCTATAACTACGACTATGTCGCCTACTACGTGTGGGTTGGTGGAGGTTTCGTTCAACAGGGCGGCAATTGGGCGCCGGGTCCCGGGCAGTGGGCGTCGTCCAACGTGGATATTGACTGCAAGCATCACACTTTCAAAGAGCACAGGTTCGTCAACCAGGCGGGGTCGATCCCACGGTCAGGCGAGGGGTGGATCGCGATCAAGGACGGCTGGCGGCCTATCCAACTTGCCGCGAAGCAGGTCTGCGAGCAAATCGAGTAACGGAGGGGTGCGGCCCAGGACCGCTCGACGCCCCTCGTCCCGCCTGTCAAACAACTCCGGCGGATCGCCTCCACCGGTTGCGCCGGCGTCGATAGCCAATGACCGGCAATGGCTGGAGGCTGTCCGGGCGCCTGCGGTCGAACCCGACGTCGCCGGCGGCATCGCCCGCGAGCGGGTATCATATGCGTAGTAATCCAACCTGAGGAGCCTGCGTGGAGACGATAGGCGAAGACCTGCGCCAGATGATACGGACACCACTTTCCCGCTCGCATGTTGAGGCATTGCGGGCGGCGGGGAAGGTAGTGACGTACCCCAAGGGCACGCTCATGGTCCGGCAGGGCGAAAAGGCGAACCGCTTCGTGTACGTCGAGGAAGGCGAGATTGAAGTAGTCAATCCGTTCACCGGCGAGCGTCATTATCCGTCGACCATTGGGCCAACTCAGTTCATGGGGGAGATCAGCCTGCTGTACGGCGGTACCGCCTCCTTGCCGCTGCGCACGGTAGTCGATACGCGAGTAATCGAAGTACCGCGCGAGACCTTCCTCACGCTCATGTCGCAGATCCCCGAGATGTCGGACATCATCATCACCGTGTTTGCGGCCCGACGCCGCCGGCAACTCGAGGATCGCCGCAGCGGCCTCTACCTCATAGGCGAGGAGGCCGATCGCAACGTGCGTCGCATCGCTGAGTTCGCCAGCCGCAATCGGTTGCCTTACGCATCGGTGCCCCTGCACAGCCCGGAAGCCGAGGCATCGGCCAAGAGTTGCGGAATCGATGCCAGAACTCCTGCGGTTATCTTCGGCAGCAAAGTACCGATCACGGATGCGACGCCGGATAAGATAGCGCGGCTCCTCGGGCTCAACATCGACTTCAGCGGCGACGAGCATTTCGATGTGCTCATCGTCGGTGGGGGGCCGGCCGGCGTGGCGGCGGCCGTTTACGCTGGCGCCGAGGGCCTACGCGCGCTGGTCGTCGAGGACATCGTTTTGGGAGGTCAGGCGGGAGCGTCGAGCCGAATCGAGAACTACATGGGTTTTCCAACCGGCATCTCCGGCGCGGACCTCCTGTGGCGTGGCCAGGTGCAGGCGACGAAGTTCGGCGCCCGATTTGCGATACCGCGCCGAGTCACGACGCTGGAGGCGCAAGAGAACGGTGCCTTCTGCGCCACCTTCGAGAACGGCCAGCGCGTCCTCGCCGCTGCAATCGTAGTCGCGAGCGGGGTGCAGTATCGGCGGCTTCCGCTGGAGCGACTCGCCGATTTCGAGGGCGCGGGCGTGTACTATTCGGCCACCGAGATGGAGGCCCGATATTGTAAGGACACCGAGGCTGTAATCATCGGGGGCGGCAATTCCGCCGGCCAAGCGGCAATGTTCCTATGCCGCTATGCGCGGTGCGTCCGAGTGCTGGTGCGGGGTTCCTCGCTCGCCGCTTCGATGTCGAGCTATCTCACCAGCCGCCTTGAGGCTGACCCAGGTATCACGATCGAGTACCACTCCGAGGTCACGGCACTGCAAGGCGGCGAGCACCTGGAAAGCGTCACCATCCGTAACGCCGCGACCGGGCAGTCGCGGAAGATTGCGACGCGGGCGCTGTTCATCATGGTGGGTGCCGCGCCAAACACCGAATGGCTATCGGGTTTGGTGCAGCTCGACGACAAAGGATTCGTCGTCACCGGCCTCGGCCTGCCGGCTTCGCCGTTTGCGACTTCCTACCCCGGCATTTTTGCCGTCGGCGACGTGCGGGCCGGGTCGGTAAAGCGGGTAGCCTCGGCGGTGGGCGAAGGCTCCGTCGTGATCTCCAAGGTCTGGGAACACGTGAAACAGACGGCACCGGAAAAAGGCTGAATGCCCGCATCTTGACTCTTGGCGCTCGAGCGGAAATGCTTAGCCGATGGCTTCCGGTACAGTGCACAGAATGCCGGCAGATTTTCGCAAGGCGATCGAGTCTGACGCAATAGTAAAGGATGTATGGGCGAGCATTACGCCACTGGCCCGCAATGAGTGGATATGCTGGGTCACATCCGCCAAGAAGGACGAGACCAGGAACCGTCGCATAAAGGTCGGTCTCGACAAGATGCGAAAAGGCATGCGCCGACCGTGTTGTTGGCCCGGATGTCCTCATCGCTGAAGCAATTCGCTCCGCGGGTTACCACGAAGGCTGTTCCAATGATGTTGACTCGCCGCTCACTTTTTTCCGCAATACCGGCTCTGATCGCGTGGCCAGCCCGCGGCCGCGCGGCGCCGGATGCGTTAGTGGCGTATGAGCGTGATACCGGTGGGCGAGTTGGGCTCTACGCTGAGAATCTGACGACGGGTCTGAGGATCTCTTGGCGCGCGAACGAGCGCTTCGTGATGTGCAGCACGTTCAAGGCCTCGCTTGCCGCGATGATCCTGTCGCGTGTCGATCACGGGCAGGACCAGCTGCGACAAATGATTTCCTACGGGCCTGAGGACGTGCCCGACTGGTACGCGCCTGTGGCCAGGAAGAACCTGGCCAAAGGAGTCATGTCGGTGGCCGAGATGTGCGAAGCGGCGGTAGAGTACAGCGACAACACTTGCGCAAACCTGTTGCTGGCGAGGGTCGGCGGCCCCTCCGCGCTGACGGCATTCTGGCGCTCGATCGGCGACGCGGTCACGCGCCTGGACCACAACGAACCGATTCTGAACCGCTCGCCTCCGGGCGACCCGCATGACACGACCACGCCCGCCGCCATGGCAGCCAACCTGCGCCGCTTTTTGCTGGGAAATGTTCTATCGGCGGGTTCGCGCGAACGCCTCACCGGCTGGATGGTGGACTGCAAGACGGGAGACGAACGGCTGCGTGGCGGCATTCCCAGGACTTGGAGGATCGCCGACAAGACAGGCAACAACGGCAAAGACGCGGCCGGCGACATCGCGGTGGCGTGGTCCAAGCCGGATGCGCCCATATTGATCTGCGCCTACACCCAGGGCGGCTTACCCACTGCCGCCAGGGTGGCGAGCGTTTTCGCTGCCATCGGTCGGCTGGTCGGCCAGCAACTCGGTTGACCCTCCGTCTCACGCAGCAGGCGCGTAGTTATCCCGTCGCCGCAGCACGCAGATCGGATCCCGACCGGGTCGCGCACTTGCGTACGGGATAGTTTGCGTGGCTGATCTGCCACATGGCAGAGCATAGTTGCCATTTGACAGGTCTTCACGCGTGAGGCATCAGCGTCGCAGCCGCCTCGCAGCGATCCCGCTACACCCGTCCGGAGGAAACTAGTAGCATTCAGTCATGCGTTGGGCGAGCCTTGTTGTAGCTGGTGTCCTGCTGATTCTTCGCGTCGGAATTCATCCCGCGGTGGCATCACCGAATCCCATGCTCCATGCCGCGAGCGACGCAGTACTCGATGCTCATGGCGATCGGGTGTTGCTGCGCTGCGTGAACCTCAGCCCCTGGCTCGTGCCTGAAGGGTATCTCATGGCGGGAGGCAGCCTCGCCGCGCTGACCGCTTCTCCTTCGCAGATCAAAGAGCGGCTCGCGGCCGTAGTGGGGCCGGAACGAGCCGCAGCCTTCTGGCGGCATTGGATCGAGGCATTCGTCAGTGAGGCGGACTTCCGTCAATTGAGAGCCGCGGGCTTCAACTGCGTTCGACTGCCGCTCGATGCAAATTTCATTGCCAGCCGGATTGATGACGATCACGTGGCGTTCGTGCCCGACATGATGCGGCCGGTTGACAATGCCGTCGCCTGGGGCGCGGCGGCAGGCATTTATGTCGTTCTCGATCTGCACGATGCGCCGGGCGGGCAGAATTCCCTGTCGACCGTGTCGGACGTGCCCTCGAGCGACCACACACCGAGACTCTGGCAAGGCCCTGGCGCAGCCGACAACCAGCGCAAGACCGCTCTGCTCTGGCGGGCATTGGCCGCGCGCTATGCCAATGCGCGCTCGGTCGGGGCCTATGATCTCCTCAACGAGCCTGCGCTGCCCCGTGGAGCACCCGACGATGAGCTCGCACATTTCTATCAGGCGATGATCGCGGCAGTGCGATCGGCCGATCCTGACCACATGATCGTGATCGAGGGCAACAACTACGCTCACGATTTCTCCACGCTGCAAACGCTGAGAGATGGAAACATCCTTTACGAGTTCCACGAA
>Ga0335075_10011855_pt1 | contig 13175 bp, 12 predicted proteins | sample Lox_Sample_24_FD_206723 | JGI IMG/M metagenome (GOLD analysis project Ga0335075, IMG submission 206723) | Soil microbial communities from Loxahatchee National Wildlife Refuge, Florida, United States - Lox_Sample_2.4 | ecosystem: Environmental > Terrestrial > Soil > Wetlands | place: USA... | reverse complement strand
GCGCGGCCGCAGCGCTGCTTTGTCCGGGAACCGATGTCTTGCGTAACCGACGCAGGTGATGCCATGTGGCGAATCGCTCCACCGGTGCACGCACGGCCGGCTCGGTGACCGCCTCGAGTTTCGCGGTAAGCCAACGTTCAAACCAAGCCAGCGGTTCGTCGCGGGCAGTCAAGATGCCGGCGTGTTCAAGCAGGCTGCGCAGATGATTGATCGCTTTGTCCGTGCCGGCTTCATTAAGGCCCTGATGAGTCAGCGAGATGGCCCCGGACGCCAATCCGGTCAGCAGTTCTTGGACCCTGGGCGAGCGTTTCCAGGTCAGGATGCTGGCGGGCCGCTCGACACCGCACAGCGCCTCGACGATTGGGGCCATGGCTTGAGGGCTACGGGCGTCGTCGATCATCAAAGCGGTCAGATCGTCGCGAAGGGCGCACCGAGCACAGGTTTTACGACGGTAGAAATCGCCTTCGGCCGCACCTGCGGCAAGACTGCGGTGCGCCCTTCGTTAGACCCGCTAGTCGACTGCGTCAGTGATGAGGCCATACGGAGGGTGGTCAGGGTCACGTGTGAACTCGATGACGACGTCACCGACAACGGTCTCAGGCGGCGAATTGTCTACCACGATCAGTTGCGCGCCTGCGCCATTGCCTGCGAGCCACGCGCGAACGTGTTGGTAGAAGTTCTGTACTAGCGCCGTATCCGCGAATTCCGAATCACCCTGAACTGCACTGTGGCCCAGATTCTTTTGTGGACTGTCCAACACGAGGAGTCCTGGGGCTGAAGCTTGCCTTTCATGAGCGACTTCCCACATAGCCAGATGCCACGCCAGGCTGATCAGAACGCGGCCACCGCTACTGGCGTGGGTGTACGCCAGGCCTCTGACATGGGGAACCAAGGATGCATCGACGAACGGCTCACTGAGTTTCGGGTATCCAATTTCGCTTAGGACCTCACCGAAGCGTTGGGACAGCACGCTGACAACTTCCCTGCGATCCACGCGCTTTCGAGCAGCTTTACGGAGTTCTCCAATGCGCTGCGCTTCCAGAGCCAGTCGATCGCGGTTGGCTTCGGCATCCGAAACGCGACTCCACATGTTGGTTCCGGCCTGCGCGGTTTGGGACACCAGTCGCGCCTCTGTCACGCGGCGCGAAAGGTCATCGCGCAGCGCCAGCCATGGAGCAGGGCTTGTCGCAACCGAATCTACCGCCTCCGCCGCAGTGGCGGCCGCGTCGTCCGCCCGCATACTCTCTTCGACGAGGACCTGCAGGTGGTCATCGAGGCGTGCAAAGTATTCGTTAAGACTATCGAGTCGGCGGGTGACGGCACGGACCTCGGTTTCGATCAAACCAGCTGACTCATTTGGCTTCTGGCGTTCATCAGCGCTCCCATTTGGCGAGCTTGGTTTCTCTGACTGCGCGTCGTCGACCGAGTGCCCGCACAGACTGCAAGCTCCGCGGACGACGGATGGCAACACCTTCAGATCGTTCAGACATGCAGGGCAGACAACAACGTGGAGTGGATCAAAGAGACGTTCTGCGTCGCGCAGAAAGTTGAGCTTCCGCTTGTCGTCAGCGTACTGCCCGCGCAACGCTGAAAGTCGTGCCAATAGACTGCGTCGGTCCCGAACTCGTACGCGTGCATCTCTAGCGCGCTCCTCGCTCTCGGCAAGCCGTTGCCGAAGCTGTTCGGAAGCGTTTGCATCCGTTCGCTGTTGCCGGTCGAGCTGATCGAGCTGTAGCCGTAGCTCTTCGATTCGTCCCTGCGCATCGACATACTCCTGACCAAGGACCAGGGGGCCCTGCGGATAGTCGGCTTCAGCGAGCTGGCGCAACGACACAGCGGTCTGGGTCGCGGTGCGAGCAGCGCTCTGCGCCGCATTGAACCGGGCGCCCAGACTGGCGCTCTCGCTGTCGTGGACTCCGAATATTACGTCTACAGTTTGAAGGAACTTCTGCCGAACCATGAAGTTTGCCTGCTCGAACACAAGGTTCTTGTTGTCGAGTCGTTCGTTTGGTACGAACATCACTCGAAATACATCGCGGATGCTCAGTAAATGAGTTGGGGAGTCCTGTTTGGATGGTGCCTCGGGTAGTTCGATGCCGTTTAAGTCACACGCGGCGAGGACTAGTTGCGATAACCCATCAGGGTCTGAGTGGGCTCCGCGCTTACGCGAAGCTCCGACGACTCGGGGATATCAGCAAGGCCGGAGTTCCACACCGAGGCAAACTTTGAAGAACTGCCAGTTGCTGATCTCTCGATCGTGCATCGATCGCCGTTGAGTTCGGTCTCGAGGAGTGCCGACCGGACCGCGGTCAAGATTTCCGGATGTTGAGGGTGCACATCGTCGCCGAGGCAGTATTTGATGAAGTCGATGATGCTAGTTTTGCCGGTCTGGCTCGGGCCGGCGATGATCGCGAGCGGCCGGAAGCTCCCGTCGGGTGACGTGACCCGGAACGACGCTCCATAGGGAGCGGCCGATCCTGGTCCACCGGTCAGCTTGAGTTCGTTGATGCGAATTCCAGTGCTCACTTGATCCTCACCTCGGATCCTGCCGTTGCACTTGGGCTTGATCTGGGAAGTCATGCGGCGCAACTGTTTCGGATATGTCATCGAGAAGATCGATAAGGAGCCAAGATTCGCCCAGCCAACGCCGTACTGACATCTCTAATGCTGTGTTCGACATGCTCGAAAGTCTCCGCAGGACGATGCCTGCCGATACTCGGTAGGCGTCCGCGTATACCGACCTGAGCTCCCCGGCGATCTCAGCTCCTCTCTCGCTGATCTCGTAGCCATCCCCAGCAAGGGACACCAATCCGTACGCGATTAGTCGTGACAGGTCATGCTGTATCCGTCGCCGCCGAGACGCGAACCGGTGTCCCGAACTGGCATAAGCCAACTGGTCGGGCACAAAGCCAGCCATTTCGAGTGTCAGTCGATCGTCCTTGTCACGTTTCGTGTCTCCTTCGATCACGATGAACGGACCGTCGGCAAGGAATTCGTAATACCCAAGTCGATCGACCGAAGCGACTCGGCGGCCCGATGATCTTGCTACGTCCAAGAGCAACAGCATCTGCGCAAGACGGAAAATCGTGTGAGTTTCGGGCGGACGGGGCACTGGGGCCATCAGGGTGTCCGGCGATACTGCCGATTCGAAGTCGTACTCACTCATCGACTCGAGATCCCTCGGTGTCGTCGGCGTCGTCTGCGAAGTCGGCCGGAGCGGGGGCACCTACCGCAACCAGCCCGCCTTCAACATCAAGCTTCTCAGCGCTTGAAGCAGTGTGGTCGGCAGCGATTTCTCGCCAGTGCCTGACCCAACCCGCGCTTGCAGCCTCCACGAGTCGATGTGCTGCGCCCTTTTTGTGCGCGGGGCGGAGGATCAGGTGCGCAGGATTCGGCCGTGCAGCCGCCCGTTCCATCACCGTCTCAAGGAGGGCTTTGATCCTGCCGTCCTGATCTGCTCCGGCAACACCCTCGTTGAACGCGAACTCCCAAACCTCTTGAATATCAAGGTGTAACTCCTGCAGTGCATCTAGGGACCGTTGATCGCCTTTGGCCGTGTAGTCGCGGAAAAGTGCCTCGGTGGCGAAGAACAAACCACGCATGGCATCGGTCTCGAGGTGACCCGCCGCATACAATTGCTTGACGAATAGCGCGTCGTCGAACTGACGGCGATCGGTGACCGTGGCTATACGTTCCGCGCTCGGAACGGCGGCGACCTCACGGTCGACCGCCGGCATCGTGTCGGGAAAATATTCGCGTCGAACGTCTCGTGCATCCTCGCGCATCAGTTGGTGTCTCAGATCAGTGCCATTAAGGATCTTGACTTCAGTTCCGCACTCCGATTTCTGCTTCCTAGCCCAAGTGGTGAACCACTTCTGCTGCTCCGGATGAAGGTTGCACGGGACGCACAGCGTCCATACCTTCACGGCGTGCCCCTTCTCCCGCGCCTTTTCCATGACGTCCTTGAACGACTTCCGCACCTGGCTTTGGGGCCCGCTATCCTCCCAGGACAGAACGAATTTCGATTGCCACACGAAGATTTGGCCGTTTAATTCGCCGACGAACGTGTCAATGCCCCAGTCGCGACCGCCAGGGCCTTCGACCGCGGTCGCAAGCGGGTACTGGATTTTGATGAGATCTGTGATGAACATCTGGAAATTCGTGCGAGCACCACTTGCAGTGCCAGCGTCCATCTCGAATCGCCGGAACAACAGGTGCGGCTCGGGCAATACCATGCGTCTACCAGCTCCATGCGGGGCGCACAGGCAGCCTGCCTTCAGCAGGCGACATGTTCCCCCAAGTTAGAAACGGATGGTGATTGCCCAATACGCCAGGTTACCTTCCGCTGAGCATCCGAAAGGCGCTTCCAGCCTGTGGCGAGGAAAGGGTCTCAGGCCGAGAACCTGAGCGGTGTTGTACCGGACCGGTCAGCGAGCTTGGATCATGCATGCGCAAGCTGCATTGCTCATCCAAGCAGGTCACCAATCGTATCCACCGGCTCAGCGTTCCGCTGGAGCTATGGGGTACAAACCCTCACCCCACTACTGTGACGGCAGACACGTACGACAATTACCGGTACCCCTCAATATTCGGTCTGGCCGTATTCGGTCGTGTGGAGAAGGTGCTGTGGGCTTCAGAATCGCGCATCGTTTGGTGTGCGATCGTCGTGGTTTCGTGCCCGGTGTGGCGTGGCCGTCGTTACTTTGCGGAGACGCCGTCGTGTTTGCTGGGGTGTGACCGATCGGCGGCCAACAGGCTTTATCTGCCGCCGTCCGCGGGGCAAGGACGGTCGGAAACGATCGTTCATGAGACACGGTGGGGCTAATTGGGTGCCGCAGGGTGGATGTCACTGAATCTGTAAAGGTGGCCGTGTACGCGCCAATGTCAGCCTCTGGGGGGTTCGTATTACACTGCGCGCCATGCGAGTCGGCTACGGACGGGTCTCCACCCGCGACCAGCATCCCGAAGCCCAGTACGACGCGCTTGCCGGGGCGGGGTGCGAGCAGATTTTCATCGATAAGGCGTCGGGCAAGCTGGCTTCGCGCCCCGGTTTGAGCAGGGCGCTGCTGGTGGCTAACCGGCCCAAGGATCAGTTGGTGGTGACCAAGCTTGATCGGCTCGGCCGCTCCCTGGAGCATTTGATGGAGCTGTCTAACACGTTGCAGGGGTGTGGTGTGGATTTGGTGGTGCTGGATCAGGGCATCGACACCTCTACGGCGGTGGGGCGGATGTTCTTCCAGATTCTGGGCACTTGCTGATCGCGCTCGCTTATTACTCGCACTCCGGCTCCCGGCATGCGCTTCGCCGCCTCGGTGTACTTGGCCACATTCGTCTTCGCTAATCGCAGCTCTGGCCGAACCCTGCGCAGCACCCCGAGCCATCGCTTGCTTCGACTCTGCAGATACACCGTCAAACCTCCCAACCGCTCACACGCCGCATCACCTCCGACGTGTCGGACGTTAGTGACCAGCGGTGACAGCAGAATCGGCCGTCATCTGCAAACAGCATGAGCGCTCTTGCCCCGATCACGCATTGCCCGCAAGGCACGCCCGCACACCACGCGCTGTGCCCCGCGCTGCTGCGCAGCTCGCTCGCGCAGCGCCTGCTCCCGCTTGGCCAGCCACGCATCGACAGCGAAAGCACGTTCGCGGGCCGCCATGAACGCCGCCAAATCCTTGATATCGGCCCATTCGCGCCACGCCGGCTCCTCGAGCGCCGCCAAAGCCGCAAGGCGCTCCGTATGACGCGCCGCACGGCGTGCCCTGCGGCGCGCTTCCATCATTACCGCCATATTGCCCATAAACCACACGCTAAGCCCGCCAAACCCGTTACGCCGCACCCGAACCCAAAAACTCTCCCAGCAAGCCACTCCCCTCACCCGAGCCGGACCGCCCACGATCGCAGTCACCCGGCAGTTAGGCCACCCTAACTTCACCTGCCCGCCGAACATCACACCTCTTGCAACCAAGGCGAAGTCGAGAATCAGCGTATCGCAGTTCTGGCGCGCTGCGACACGACCAGCGAGCTATCATGGGTAACTGCGGCTATCCATCAAGGGCCCTATATTCGGTATTGCGTTGTATTGCAGGGTATTTCGTCGCACCAGTTATCCCTGACCGCACGCTTTATCGTGTAATACACTGCAGCACATTCGTATTGGGCGCCGACTAGGTCGCAGCCCAGAACGTTAGGTAATTCATTAGATTAATCAGCGCTGTCCACCCGGCAAGGTAGGTGCACTCCGCTGCGGGGCCCTTGGTCGCGGGCCACTCGGTGGTGCCACTCCCCCGCCGGTGGACTGAAGCCGGGGCCTTGCCAGGCGGCGTCGGCGATGCGGCTGCTGAATTGCTGTGCTTGAAGTTCGTGGCGCCGGAGGCAGGGACGCGTTGAGGCGCGTGCATCCTCCGGCTCCATGGTGGTCGTTATGTCGCCTCAAGGTCGTCGTTTCGGTCAAAGTTCGAGGCCGCTGTCGCGGCCCCGGTTGCGTTCGCGTTGCTGCTGGCGGACGGTTGTAGCGTCGATTTGCGCTGCGGCATCGGCAATGTCGCGGAGGCGTTCGAGGATTTGGTTGCGCCGGTGAAGTACCTGGGCGGCTTGGTTGCGTGTGGTCTTTGTTGCGTTGGTGGCGGCGAGCTGATGTTCGACTCGTTGGATCGCGGTGGAAGGCTGCGGGTGGTCGTGTTCGAGGTTGCCGATGTGCTGTGCTGACGGCAGGTCGTTGGTGAGCACAGGCAGAAGGGTCTCGGCGGCTTGGCGGCTTCCGGGGGTGCTGATGAGGATCAGCTTGGTGTTGGTGGAAGCGGCAGTTTCGACGAGCCAACACAATTGTTCGGGCTGGAGGTGGTCGGCGTCGTCGACAATGAGCAAGCTGCCGGCCGGTAGTTTCCATTGCTTGTTTTCCACTTGGGTGCGCGCGTCTCCGACTGTGGTGGTGGTGTCGGCGTAGCGGTTGCGCACGGCGTATTGGGCGGCGGCTGGCGTGGCCGGCAGCGCAAGGACATGGTGGCTGTGGTGGTGGGCGGTGTCAGCGATCGCGGCCAGCGCGCCGGCTTTGTTGGCGCCGGAGTGCAGTTGCAGCGGCACGACGGTTTGAGCGCTGCTGGTGATGGCCGTGACGGCGCGGCCGTGATCTGCGTCGAGGCCGCGCACGGCGGTGTCGGGGGGATGGTAGATGGCGGCCGGGCTGGTGGTGCTGGCCGCCTGGAGAAGCTCGACTTCTGCGCGCAGCCGCGGGATGTCGGCGGCCAGATCGTAAGTGTGAACGGAAGTTTCAGCAAACGCGCGCGCGGCCTGAGATTCGGCTCTTGATAACTGATCGTCGAGGTCGCGAGCGTCGCGGCGCGCAGCGGTGAGGGATTCGGTGTCGGCGCGCAGCGCCGCGGCCCGGCGGGCGTGCAGCTGCTGGTCGGTGATGATGTTGTTCACACCGCCCGCGGCGCGGATCAGCTCGGCGCGGGCGGCGTCCAGGCGGGTGCGGGCTGCGCGCACGGCGGTGTCGACGCGTGAGGTTTGTTCAGCGATACGGTCGCGGTGCTGCTGGTAGTGCTCGGCGGCGTTGTCGTCGCCGCGCCGGTGGGCGGCGGTGATGGTGGCGGCGAGTTGGTCGAGCAGCTGGTGATGCAGTTCAGCGGTGTCTTCGGCGTGCACCCATGAGGCGTGGGCGTCAGTAAGGGAGCGTTGGTAGGGCCGCTGTTGGATGAGTCGCCGATGCAGCTCAACCAGGTCGGTGGCGGCGGCTTTCTCGGCTGGCCCACCCCCGCCGAGGATGGCGTGTGCGAGTTGTTGTGCGTGTCGGTGGGCGGCGTCGCGGCGGGCGCGCAGCGCAGGTATGTCGATGTGGTCGCCGCGCTGGGTGGGGGTAGGCCGGTGCAGCGGCAGGTCGGCGATATCCAGGTCGCCCAGGTCGTCTTCGGCGAAGCCGTAGGGGTAGTCGTAGGGGTCTGGTGGCGGTTCGTGTAGGTCGTGGGGGGTGTCGAGGTCCTGGTCGTTGAAGGTGAATTGTTCGCCGGCGGAGGGTGTTTCGGCGCATTCGGCGGGATGCGGGATGTCGGGGTCGATGGTGGCGGCGTGGTGGGTGAGCAGTTCGACGCGCAAAGTCAACAGCCGGGCGTATTGGTCGGGCCGGATGGGTTCGGTGGCGGCGATGTCGTGCAGGTGCTCTGTTGCTGCCGCGAGCAGGTCGCCCGGTGGCCAGTCGGAGGCGGCGACCGCGGCCACGAGTCCTGGCCAGGCGGGGTCGGTGATGACGGTTTCGGCGATGCGGGTGCCCAGCAGGTGGTGGAGTTCGGCGGTCCAGGGTGGGCGCAGGTTGGTGTCGACTCGATCCAGCGACGGTGGTGCCAGGGTGCCGGCAAGGCGCCACCACAAGGCGGCGGCGGGCATTTCGTCGGGCAGCGGGCCGTGCTGGGAGGCGGCTTGGTGTAGCAGGGCGCCGATGTCGGCGCCGGCGCGTGCGGCGTCATCGAGGTGGGTGGCCAGCCGTGGCCAGAACGGGTCGACGGTGATGTCGGGGTCGATCTGTTCGGCCATTTGGCGCCACCGTGCGGTGTGGGCGCCGGCGCGGGTCAGGTCGGCATCCAGGCGGGCGTGGATGAGTTGTTGGACGACGGCTGAGCGGTTGGCGTGTTGTTCGGGGCCGGTGATGCGGGTGTCGGCGGGGTCGACATCGTGGGCGGCGCGAAACACGGCGATTTCGGCCATCAGCGCCGGTCGCCGATCCAATAGGGGCCGAGCCCATGCGGGGGCGCTGTCTGGTGCCCAGGCGCGGGCGGTGTCGCGGATTTCTTCGGCGAGGTCGCTGACCAGGTCGGCGCGGGCGCGCAGGTAGGGACCCCACTGCGGGTGGGTGTCAAGCAGGCCGGGGATGACGGGCAGCCAGCGCAGCGGGCCAACGCGGTCTGCGGCGTGGGCGGGGGGTGGTAGGCGCCAGTCGAGGACGGCGGCGGGATCGTGGGCATCGTCGAGCGGAGGGCGGGCGGCGTCGTTGAGCGCCTCGACCGGGTTATCACCTTCGATGGCCAGCAGAGCCAGGTTGCGCCGCAACACAGGCCATGCTTGAGCCTCGGTGATGCGCGCGCCCAGCCCGGCTGCGGCGGTGTCGATCGCGGTCATGACCACGGGCCCGGCTTGTTGTTCGGCGGCAGCGCCGAGGGCGTCGGCGTACATGTCGGCGGCACGGTGCAGGCGGGTAAACGGGTCGGTGTCGGCTGCGGCGACGGTGTGAGCCGACTGCTGGGCGCCGTCGCGGCCCAGGATCGTGGTGAGGACGTCCACGGCGGTCGGCGGATGGGTGGCTTTGGGCGCCAGGATGCGATGCGGGTCGGCTTCGGCCGTGGAGCCATAGAAGTGGTTTTCGGTGCGTCCGCGGGTGCCCGCAACGTAGAGCTGCTGGCGGGTCAGGCGATCGGAAATGACGGTGTGGCAGGTGCCTTCGATGTCGCGGCCACCGGCGGTCATGCCCTGTGCGGCGTTGATGGTGCTGGCATAACCCAGCGTGGTGTAGGCGGATACATAGCGTGCGGGAAGGCGCACCGGGGTGGCGCGGCCGCGCAGCGGGACGACGGTCAGCGAGCCGTCGTCGTGGACGGTGCGGATGACCCAGCGGTGCCCGTTTTTGACCCAGGAACCGTCGCTGTTGCTGACCAGCCAGCGCGCGTTTTTGCGGGTCGCGATCCAGTCACCGGCCGAGGCGGTCAGGCCGTCGGCGAGGGTGACGGTTGCCGCCGATGCCGTGGTGTCGGTGGTGGCCGCGAGGCGGTCAAGGCGGGCGCGTTCATTGAGTTCGGCGACGAGTGCATTGGTCGGGGCTAGCAGGATCGAGTCGCGTCCGGCGGCACGGTCGGCGACCCAGGCTTGGTAGGTCATGTCGGCGGCGGTGGCGTCGGCGCCGACATGGACCCGGTGGTGGTCGATGTAGAACCCAATTCCGGCGGGGTCGCCGGCGCGGATGGCCAGGCTTGCGGCGGCTTCTGCGGGCCCGGTTTCGGGGTGGGTGAAGCGTACGACGGTGCTCAAGGTGACGGTGTCGTTGGCAGCGGCTAGGTCGCGCAGAATGCCGCCGGCTGAGATCGACGCCAGCTGTTGATCGTCGCCGATGAGGCGCACGCTGGCGCCGCGCGCCACCGCGTAGCCGATGAGGGTGTCGAGGTCGCGTGTTGAGGCCATGCCGGCTTCGTCGACGATGATCAGCGTGTCGCAACCGATGGTGGAAAACCACTGTCGGGCCGGGTCATCGGCGCAGGCGTGCCGCCCGCTGCCGGTGTCGGTGAGTTGGACGAGTTTGGCGATCGTGTCGGTGGGGGCGCGCAGGTCTTCGGCGAGTACTTCGGCTGCACCGGCGGTGGGAGCCAGGCCGATCACGGTGCCGCCGCCGTTGGTCCAGGCGGTCGCCAACGCGGCCATGGCGGTGGTTTTGCCGGTGCCGGCAGGCGCCAACGCCAGCTGGACTCGAGCAGCGGAGGCGGCCATTTCTTGCACCAGCGCGATCTGCCCGGCGCCCAGCGCCAGGCCTTGGTTGGCTTCGGATTCCAGCAGGGCCAAACCGATGCTGGTGTCATCGACGATGCGGCCGTCACGTAATGCGGCGGCCGCCATGATCCGCCGCTCGGCAGCCATAATGGCCGCGCTGGTGTAGACGCTGGTGTCGTGGCGGGTGTAAATGCTGGACTGGTCGCGTCGGCGCAACGACAGGGGCTCGTTCATCTCGGTGTCGGCACGTGAGGTCAACGCGATGCTGTGCTCGGACAGGGCGGTCGCCACGACGCGGTCAGCAAGCTCGGGGCCGCCGGGGTGATTGGCGTAACGCAGTGTTCGTTGGGCTTCGGCGCGAACGTGGTTGACGGTCCAGGTGGCCCGTGTTTGGGCGACGGTGGCGATGATGGCGGCGGCCCGCTCGTTGACCCAAGTGTCGGTGATCTCAAGCTGGGCCGCCGTGCCCGGATTGGTGACTTCGGCGACCATGGTGGTCAACGCGCGCTGGCTGCCTAACACCTCGATGGCCTGGGCCCGCCAGGCGTGGCGCTGCTCGGCGAGCGAGCGTGGTTCGTGCTTGGCTTGCCGGGTTTCCAGGGTGGCCTGCTGCGAGAGGGCAAGCATCTCGACGACGGTGGGTTCACGCCCGTGGGCGGTTTGAAACTGCTTGGCTAGCTGGCCAACACGATCGTCGATCGCCGCGCTTCGCGAGGAGTATTTGTCGATCAATTCGGTGGGGATGCCGACCCATTCGCGCACCGGGCGTTTGCCCCTTTTGGCGGGTATTTCGGCGAACCGGCCGCCGACTTTGGCGATGAGCAGCGCTTCGATGCGGGTGTTGTAAAACTCTGATGCCGCCACGGCAGCACGGTGCAATGGGGTGCCGTCCAGCGCGAGCCAGCGTGGTATCCCATCGGAGCCGATAGCTTGCACTTTGTTGCTGATCACCAGATGGGTGTGCAGGTTGGGGTCACCGGCGCGCGAGTCGCGATGGTCGAAGGCGGCGGCGATCACACCGGTGGTGTCGACTTGAGCCACGCCGTGGGTGCCCATGCGGGAAAACGCGGCGTTGTCTTCGAGGAATTGCAGTGTTTCGGCGATGGCTAGGTGGTGGCATTCCTCGATGGCACGCGCGATACGGGTCGGCGCGATCGCCCACAGCGCCGATACCGATTTAACCGGGGTGAAGGTCAAGTCGTAGCCGGCCACGGCGGTGGTGGCCGCGCGGGTATGGCTGGCGATGAAACCGGATAGCTCGCGCTCGTCGGCGGGGGGCCGGCCGAGGCTTTCGGCGAACATATCGCGCCCCAGCGCGGTGCGGATTCGCGCTTTGATGCCGTCGGCCAGCGGGGCTTTGGCGTCGTTGCCGACGGTGAGGTTGTAATCGCGGTAGGCCGCCCGCAGCCGCGTAATGAACCGGTTCTCGGTGGCGTTGATCGCAAACGGCCGCCCGAGGCGCGCGGCGGCGATCGCACCGCTTTGTGCGACCCCAAATCCGGTGAGACGGCGGGTGATCGCCTCGGCATTGGGGTGCAAGCCTTCGCCGAAGAGCGCTTTCATTTGTTCTTCGCTGACCGTGGAGCCGTGCGGCACTGCCCACAGTTGGGCAACGAGAGGATCGGATGGGTCACGCGAGACCGGTGATCCCAGCGCGGCCAGGCCGCGGCCTAGCCAGGTTCCCGGGGCTTCGCCCTTGGCGCTGTAGTAATCGGACAGGCTGGCTCGGCCACGTTCGGTGGCATCGGAGGCGGCGACTTGGCGCAACAGATACATGTAGCCGTCGCCGGCAGTCAGTTTGTGCAAGCCCATCACCGGGGCATCACCATGAAATCCAGCGTCGCATCGGCCTGGTCGTTACGCGACGGTCGACAGCCGAAAAATCAGCCCGATTGGGCGAACTCACCCGGCGCCGTTACCGTTTCGTGACCTGTGTGCAAGAGGTGTGATGTGTTTGGAGGCAGCTGGCTTAGGGTGCCCTAAGTGCCGGTGGGCTGGTGTGGTGAGTGGTCGGGCCCGGGCTTGCTGAGGGTCTCGGCGGGAAACTTTTTGGGTTTGGGTGCGGCGTAACGGGTTTGAGGGTCTTAGCGTGTGGTTCATGGGAAACAAGGCGATAAGCAAGCAAGCGCGCCGCGCGGCGCGGCAGGCGGCGTGGGCCGCGCAGGAGGAGCTGGCGCGGCGCACCCGCGCCAACATGCAGGATTTGGCGCGGTTCTTTTCTGCGCGCGAACGCGCCGACGGTGTCGATGAGTGGTTCGCCACGCGCGAGCAAGCGCTGCGTGAGCAGGCCGCGCAGCGCCGCGATGAGCAGCGGGTGCAGTGCGGGCTGGCGCTGCGGTCGATGCACGATCGGGGTCAGAGTTTACGGGAGGTGGCCCGGATGGCCGGTGTGGCCGAAAAGACTGCGCGCGAACTGATTCGGGAAGCCGAGGCGGCCCTTGAGGCGACGGTCGGGTCAGAGCCGGACGAGGGCCAGGACGACGGTGCGGCCGCGGCGGCACCGTTGGTGAGCGTCGGACCCGCGGGCGCCGAGCTGGCGGCACGGGCGCAAGCGTGACGGTGCGGTGTCGGTGAGTGCGGCGAGGATGGGTGAGCAAAGCGGCGAAAAGGGCGGCGCCCGGACCGGAAGGCGTGGAGACATTCGGACGTTCGCAACCGCTACGGCTGGTGCTGGATTCGCGTGTCTATGGTGAGGAGTTGGCTCGGTT
>Ga0335075_10011854_pt1 | contig 13176 bp, 13 predicted proteins | sample Lox_Sample_24_FD_206723 | JGI IMG/M metagenome (GOLD analysis project Ga0335075, IMG submission 206723) | Soil microbial communities from Loxahatchee National Wildlife Refuge, Florida, United States - Lox_Sample_2.4 | ecosystem: Environmental > Terrestrial > Soil > Wetlands | place: USA... | reverse complement strand
GTGTGTTGACGATCTCTTTTCAAGGTTCGCGAAGTGGAAGCAGTAGTATCGTCCAATTCACCGAGAAGCGAAGCCATGAAGTCAGCATCCTCTTCCGTCGACACAACAGCCTTCTTCTGAATCTGCAATGCAGGTTTTCTAAAGAGCCGGTCAATTGCTCCTTCTGCCACTTTCTCTCCTCCAGACTTGTCCTTTTTGCCTTTCTTCTTCCCTTTCCTTCCTCGACCTCTGTCCTCATCTGCCTCCTCTTCATCACTGTAATACTCATCCTCTCGTTCAAAGTCGTCCATTCCGTTATCCACATATCCCTCTCCCTGATCATCTACCACGAAATCATCCTGGAGTTTTGACCGTTGGTAATCAACTTCATCGATTTCATCGTAGAGTTTATAATTATCTGCCTCTGGATTATATTGATCGAGACGAGACTTTCCTCCTGCTCTTGCAGCTTTAAGTTCCTCAAACTTTGAAGCAGGGGCTCGTTGCTTGACGCTTCGACGAGATCGTTCCATCATCGTCGATGCTTGTGTTGAGTTTGGTTGATCACTAAAGTAACACCACGCGCGAGAGACGCGTCAGTAATTACACGACTTTTTTTAGGGTCTAGAGTAACCCTAGAATTTGGCTGTTTCCCCACACAGTTATTGTCATTTGCGAGTTTATTGGCCGGCAGTGACTAAGCAACACCTGCATTTTCTTCCCAAATTGGAAATCGTACACAAACACTGGCATCGCGCAAGAATCGTGCCTCTACAACTGAAAAAACATCTTGAAAGAGTGATCCCTTGTTAAATGTTCGAAAAAGTCTCCCGTGCAGTTAAATATAGAGCTATTTGCATGTCTCATGAAGGTATGACCCAGCGTGAAGCCGCCGAAATGTGTGGCATTTCTGAGCGCACATTACGAAGGGCCCTAGCAAGAGAAATTAAGTATGGTGATATCGAAAGAGGACAAAAGAAAAGGGGTCCAAAAAGTATTTGGAGACCATCATTCAGAAACGTGAGCTCTTGTTCGCTGGCAGTCTAACACCTGGTAGGAGGTTCTATCAATGGTCCTTGCTGTTCCGACTGCGACGCTCAAAGAGTTTTCTGACGAGATTTACGCGAGGTTTGATATTCGAGTCACCGAACAAGAACTGTGCAAGTTTTTCAAACGAGAAAGCATTAGTCGCAAAAAGGTACTATCTCAGTTTCGTCCGCTGACATTCCCTGAAGCTCCAGAATGACGCAAGGGAACGCGACGAAAAACTACGTGGTGCCTGGGTCGATAAACTTGGACGCTGGCAAGCTGAGCAGTTGGTCTTTGTGGATGAGTCTGGAATCAACCCAAAGTCAGGAGAACGGGTTTACGGTTATGCAAAAAAGGGGACTGTCGCTCGGCAAAAGGTTCTCGGCCCGAAAACGGAAAACTACAGCGTTCTGCCAGCATTGACTCTAGACGGATACATTGCTTGTAACGTTTATGCAGGCCCCGTGGATGGTGAGGCATTTCTTGATTTCATCGAGTTCAATGTCTTGCCAAGTTGTACCCCATTTCCTGGTCCTCGTTCAATTATTGTCATGGATAACGCCGCAATTCATAATGTATACAATCCTTGACATGCCTTATTAACGAAACATAAGGGAGCTAGAGATCTTATCGAGGCACATGAAATGAGATGTGAATATCTTCCACCTTATTCCCCAGATTTCAACCCGATTGAATTATCCTTTTCTGTTCTTAAAAAGGCACTCAAATATCATTATGACACTCAATCTGCGTGTTCTCCAAAGCAGTTTGCTGAACTCATTTATGCAGCTGCTATGGAAAGGGTGACACCTGAGATCGTTCACAATCAGTTCCGTCATTGCATGATCAAAGTACCCTCACAATGGTAAAAGTACAAACAGTTTGAGTATCTTCTTGTTGGTATGTTAGATCGAAATTTAACATAATTGGGGAAGAACATGATAAGTCAGGAAAGTGATGCAAGCGTGGAATGTTAGGTACAATTAAAGTTATATGTAATTGCAGACAGGATGAAATAGTGCAGAACTGTTAAAATATGCCACAAGTTACTCCACTCTGATCGAATACCAACAACCCAAAGTAGAGCCTCACTTCCTTTCATCATCGTTAAAACAGTGTCGCTCGTGGATAGGAGAAGAAGGATCGCGACGGAGATGACCAATCTTGCCTTCCCCATCTGCCAGGCAGCGTACGATCCCTATAAATTCTTGGATCAACACATTGCGATCTTCGACATCTGTCAAATCCCGTGGCTTGGTATGATGAAGAGGAATCTTCTCATGGAATCGGAGCTCTCCAAGCCTTCGCTTCTTCACGGTCGTAAGATATCCTTTGGGGAATTCGGCCCAGTAAAAGCATGCCTTAACTCCAGAGATATTCATCACGATTGCCTTTCCATCAGAACGAATGCGCAACAACTGTACGTACCATCTCGTCTTCAACATTTTCATAGAATTCCTTATGACAAACAAGACCCATCATTTCAGCGTAAATCTGGGCAGCCACCCTTGTGACACGGGCAATGTCCCTCAATTTCGCAGTAGCAAGACCCTCATCAGCTGCCTCATCATAACGTTTTGCCTACAATCAATTTAGGAAGTCAGAATGAATACCTCGAAAGCCATGCAGAAATGTTGCTTGGACCACGGAATGGTTTTGTTCGTATTGACTTTGTCCGTGAAAAGGGATAGCGCTCCATCTGGGACAGCCCAGACCCTATCTTTCAGTTTGAGGTCGATGTTATCTTGAAGATGGCATTTGAAATAAACTTGACAATCTCTAGCCTTTAGCGAAGTACTGTGAAGATATATTGTACGCAGTGTATCTTAATATGACATTCCTGACTTTAAGCCAACGAACTGGAACATCCCCAGCACCCCATACACCAGTGAGAAGTTCTCCGGCTAAAGCACTTTGGAGATGCTGAACATTAGTCTCCGCCGACTTCTTTTTTTCGGGGGTGTTGTGGAGAGATCCAATTCCAAATGACGCAATAGAAGTAGAAGCATCAGACACTTGAGAAGCAGTTCTCTTTTTAGGAGTCTTCAAAACTGAGCTTGAGTCGGGGACAGTTGTCTTTTCAAGCAGAGAATCGGGAAATGAGGTTCGGACGGGAGTTTGAAAGACACGAGGTGTGGGAACTTCAGCGTCTTCAGTGTCATCAGCGTGGTCAGCGTGGTCATTGTCATCAGTGTCACCAGTGTCACCAGTGTCATCAGTGTCATCAGTGTCATCAGTGACATCAAAGTAGTCAACGGATGCAGCGACTTGTGATGCCTGGTCAAGGACAGTAGGTTTGGGAACTTCAGTGTCTTCCGCGTCTTCCATGTCTTCCATATCTTCCATGTCTTCCATGTCTTCCATGTCTTCCACGTCTTCCGCATCTTCCGCGTCTGGTGATGTCGGTTGACTTGATACTCTCTGCTTCTTGGTCGGCTTCTTGCGAGCCATAGGTGCTTTAGCTCTTGCCAATGTCTGTTTGCTTTTGGAGGTTATAATAGTACGTAGTGCGTTGAAGGTTTGAACTAGAGCATTGTCCTCAACCTTCTCAACATAACTGTTCGCATTATTAAGATCCTCGCGCGTTATGAGACGAGAATGATGGAATAGGCGATTTATTCCTAAGCATCAGCCACGACCAGATTTGAGCATACTCAATTGTTCATACTCTACAGATCGTTTGTCAGGATGATTCTTTGCCATTTTCTCTATTTTATCATTCCACTCTCCAACATGAGGTACATATGGCTGGACCACTGTGGGAAGAGGGCTGATATCATACGGTTTGTAATCGATCATAAGGAGGTCGAGCTCGCGAGCACCCCACGTACAGGCTGAGCCAAGTACTATCGTTTTCCTGCACTTCTTCTTCTTCTTCTTATTAACCTTACTCGGACGTGCTTCTTGCACCTCTGCCATTTTAATGTCTAGAAAAATAAGAATTCAATAACAGTGGTGAGAGACCCTCCTGAGTAAACCAAACTTTGAGCCCTTTCCGCCTCCGATTCCCCTTTCGCTTCCGATTAACCACGAGAATCGGGTCAACGTTCGTTACGCTGGTGTTTGTTGCTAGCATATTAAATGGATGCGTAATATGGAAGGAAAGAACGTTGAGAAACCTTTGACAATCACAAGAATATATATATTATAGATTGCGGAAGAAAAGTGGCGGGTCCCACTGGCGTGGGCAACGTTAGAAATCAAAACAAGACTTCTCTGTATGGTATGGTTTCATACACAATCGTAACCGCGAGGGCTGAAACCCCACATGACCGTCGGTCTCCCCACCACCAAGCATATCACCACAGGACATCCAGCATTTCATATTCAGTCCATTTCTGTAAGCTCCACGACATGACTTTGCTAATTATCCTACAGATGGTTGAAACTCGTGCCCACACTCGCTCCCAGACTCAGGGTGGGCCTCACTACACAACACCTTTTCAATCTGCCGAACTCCAAGACCAGCCAACTCGTAATAATCGGTCTTCTCAACGTCAAGACCAACCAGATTTGGAGAACCCACATCAAGACGAGCCAACTCAAGACACTCTACCTCACGAGGATGAAGACGAGAGCCAAGACTCCGATCTCGACGTCATTCCAATCCCAGTTATCAAAAGAAGGATTAAAACTCCCCCACCTGTCGATAAAGGCCCTGCTACATTCAAATTCTACGATAAAACCAAGAAACCCTCACAGCATGTGTGCCCATTTTCTGCCGAAGGGAGAGAAAATCGATGCACTACCCATGCTAAACCCAGTGCACGCCGCGATCGGATTCATCATCACTTGCTGGACATCAAACTACTGGGTGGAGACGCGCACCACCCCATTACGGATCTGCTTTGGCAACAATGGATTGTGGAATACTATATAATGAAGCGACCAACCAAACTGCCTCCAGCCGTTAAGCAAAAGAGAGCGAGCGAGCAGAACAGGGTGGGATATGCAAAACGTGTCAAGAGAGTTGAGGAACTGGGAGCAGAGATGAAGAGGAAGTTGGAGAATGGAGAGATCACAGATGATGCTTACGACAAGTTCCTTACTGGAGCACCTCGAGCAGATTTTAGAAGACGACGAGAAATAAGCAAAAGGGTGGAAAGAAGGCTCGAAGTACTGAAAAGGTCGCCTGCTGAAAATGCGGACGCGATCGCGCAGTTGGAGGAGGTCGGTCAACAGCTCCAGAATACAAAAGACCATCGTGCAAGGATTCAGAAACAGTTGATCGGAGTGACCAAAGGGATGATTGGTTTTTGGGAGGGATCTGACTCTGAAAGCAAGCTTCTTCATGAAGACCAAGCGTTCCGTCGCACGTTGTCAATGGCTAGAGGATGGGACACATGGCCCACGGAGCCAAGTATACAGAATTACTACACCATAGCCGCCTTCCTTTTACCCTTCGATTATGTTCCAGCTCCATGGACGACAGAAACTATGCGACTTGCTAAGGCCAACGTTCGATGGTATGAAACGAGTGAGAAAAGGCGCATGGAGTTTTCAAATCTTGATATCTCGGTGCAGGATACAAGGAAGGAAGAACTACTTGGTTTAGTGCAAACGTTTAATTCTTGCTGCGATTTGGTTGCTGAGGATTACGAGCATGAGACTGAGACATCTCGCAACAATGTTCCCCGTCAATCCTGGATCGATAAACATCACGACATGTGGCAAGTTGCTCGAGAGAATGCAAGAAATTTAACTGCGGCAACGTATCACGGGAAATCTCCCTTAGAAGTCATGACAGTTGTTGATATGGTGGCGCAGTGTTGAGGAGCACACAACGATGCAATTAGAGCGGAAGAAGAAGCAGCCTCAAGAGCGGATACGTTGTTGTTGTGACTGAGCACAGGACACTTGGATTCCATAATGTTTGATATCGTCATTGAATGCTGGACACTTGTAGTTTCAATTTTACTTTTTTGTCGTTCTACCTAAAAATACAATCCAAAGGTACCCTAAGAATACAAAGCTGTTGTGGCTGCTGTTTCGATGAACCTGCATTGAAATAGACACTTATAGTTTTCCTTCCCTACTTCCATGTCGCTTTGCGCCTTGTTACAGCAGTGCGTGCAGCAATCCTGGCACGCATTTCCTGCCTGCGTCCTGTCTCTCCTCCCGCTGTGATCATCAAGCACTGTTGCCTTAAACGAATGGAACGATATCCGCCATTCTTCCTCTCGGTCCCATACTTGCTTATGAATACGAGTGCAGTGGAATCCGGCGGCGTTGCGGCTGCATGAGTTGCTGTAGTTACTGCAGTTGCCGGTACTACACGAGCAACCCATGGCAATTTGTTCCACTCGGCAGTGAGAATCTGTGCTTCAGTCCTTCGGCGTTTGGTGGGTGGTTGGTCAACCGGCTGTTGAGCAGCCAAGGCTGCAGATGACCGAGCAGTAGTAGATGATTGAGCAGCAGATCGCTGGGGAGTAGAAGGTTGGGCATCACGAATCTTGGTTGGTTTAGATTTTGAGGAAGTGTCGTAAGACGTGTGAACAGCACTACAGTTAGTCAAAGCCAGCGAGAGGAATACAACTCAACCGTCACTTTATCAGGTTTAGACGTAATGGTCTGGAGATGTTTCAGCTGAGGGAGTTGGGCCTTTTTCGATGGGCTGGCCGTGGGGAATTGGGGGGGCTGAACGCCGGTCTCCGTGTAGTCTATGAAGAAGTCAAACGTCATGACTATTCAGGTGTATAAGGCAAAGAGTTTTAATGATGAGAATACTGTGACCGACAAGCTTCAAGAGGGTTGATGTCGGAGCTCGAAAGGAGGCGGGCGATCAGGGCCAACAACGGTCAGCGGAGCGATGATGTATGAAAGCATAGACGGTAGCGAATTTTGAGGAGAGTCAGACCGTGGTGACTGAAACCATGTTCCAGTGCGCCCATCTCACCAACAAATTGCAGCGGTGATGTATGGAATCAGACACATTGGCAACTCTATGCACCGTTTTCATCTACCATTGCAGCACATGTAACCTTTTTGGGACATGAAGATATGATTACGCCATCCGGCGGATAGAATAGAAAAAAAAATTTGCTCCAAACTCCAAAATGCCTTCGAAACAGAACAATTCGCTCCAAACTCGCTCCAGAAATGCCTCCATGCCTATGCAAGACTGCTATGCCAATCCAGAAATTTATCAACTAGACGCCTCGCCATTCCAGCTTTGATTTTTAAATCGTGTTTCAATTCTTGAACCAACTCGTTCCTCGCATCCTTGCTACCCGACACAGATTTAAAAATATCAATACCGATCTTCTCTTGGCTCAACCTTTGGTACAACTCCAGGTACTCATCTTCCACAAACTCATTCTTCATCCAGCTGAGGTATGCATGCAACCCCGTCAAATTATACTCCTTTGGTGGAAAATGGCGGATCGGAGAAGGGTTGGAGATCCCTCGTTCCGGCTCAGCTCGAGACACTTGGGCTCCAAACAATTGACTGGGATCGAAACCGCCGGCGAAAATGTAATTCGGCGCTAGTCCACCACTTTGTCCAGTGCCTTTTGCATTCGCACGTCGCTCGGTAGGCCTATACTTGGCTTCGAGAGCCCACCATTCCTCTCTATCCGGAGGTGCATGCAGTGTGGCAGCGTTGGCGATAATAGCGTCCGCCCAGTCAGCAATGTCGTGTGCCACGAGAGTAACGCAAGTGTTGCCACCGAAAGAAGGTTTTTTGGGCTTCCAACAATATTGGTTTGGTTGCTTGTGGCTGGGATGATTGCACAACAAGTTTTCGCGTAACTGTTTGGTGAGGACAGTCAAATCGGACTGTTTCCGATGTTCGAGGAGAGCTCTCTGCTCTCGGGTGGCGGACTACAATCAAATTCGGCGCTTCAGATGACTTACATGACGCCCCGTGTCTTCATCACCAAGGTTTTCACCGATGCAGCCAACAAACATGTCAATGCGCAATACCATGTTAGATAGCACTTTGTTTTTTTTAGCTGTGGCTAAAATGTCAAGGCGCAGGCATTGGTAATGGTCGTCGCGACTGAGAGCATTGAGGTTCAGGGCTTTTTTTTGAGACCCATATTTGGCCGCGGTCAGCCAGAGCCAAGTGCAAGAGATTTCCCCTGCCTCGAGAGTTTCCTGTTTTACTCTGAAAGGGGCAAATTCAAGACGCTCTTTCAAGTGTTGCACAAATTCATCGTATGACATGTCGTGTAGGTCGATATTGGTCGAATCGACCGAGGTCTGGCGTCTCCCATTCAACGTCAGATGTATCCTGGTGGGTACTGACGGAATGCGAATAAGAGGCTCAGGACTTGGCATATGGACAATTCCTTTCCCCTGGGACACCTTTTGAGTAGAGAGGTTTCCGCGCTTTGAGGCTTTTACAGCCTCTTCAGGTTCGGACTCCAAATCATCAGAGTCCTCAAGAGGTGATGCTAATGTGAATGAAAGTTCTAGGAGTCAGATTGAAACAATCGAAAACTTGGCGTACTCGTCATTGCGTTTCGCAACATTTGCGCACCCTCCTCAGACTCCTCGAGACTTGATCGCAATCTGTCTGGAAATCCTAGAAGTCAGATTGAACCAACAACTTAGCACACCAGTGATTCCGTGTCCTTTCGACACGCCTTTGATCAACACATCTTGAAAAGAGGGATCACATTGTTTTGACGCCTTTTCAGTATAACAAGCGAGGCTACTTCCAACGATTTCCGCTACCCAACTCTCATCGAAGTCAGCAGACCTCGAGGATAAGTTCTTTGGAGCTAGATGTCAGATTGAATCAATGGGAAACCTGGGCTACCGGCGATTGCCTTTCCTTTGCAAGAAATTTCCGGTTCTTGGGAAGACGTTTTGCATGACGGTTTCACAGTTTGCTTGCGGATCGATGGTTTTTTGACCTTTGGCTTGGATAGCTCCCCACCCTCAAAAGGTACGGTGGGTTTTCTTTGCCTTCCCATGAGGATAATGCTGCATAAGGGCAATATGACTCAAAACGTCGATGGAAATCGTGTTCATGAAAATATCTAGCTAAATAGGGCTAGGGTTGTGACTGCTAAGCAAACACCGTGTAGTTTGCAATCAACATTATATTGGCAAGGATGCCGGGACTGCAGAAGTCATAATAAGCTCACAGACAAATTTAGGTTGCATATTTGCCATTTAGTCCAAGAAAAACCATATCACTATCACTATCGGCTATGTGCCTACCGCTAACAAATGGCAGGTATTACAAAACCGCTAATTGCAACACCAACGTTACGTGCTCACGCTCGAGCTCGACTTGTCCAGTTGATGATGCCGTTTCAGGCTACAGTAGCCACATCGTGTTTCGGGTGGTATCCAACCATGCACCGCAGTGCGCACCCACATGGGTATGGGACCACCAGCCTACGTAGGGGTCTATCTACACTCATTACAACCCTGTTCATCAAGCTCCAGATATATGGCGGAGATACACGATCGCGCATCGCGTCGTTCATGATGAAAGCGGGTTGAGTTTGAAATATGCGAAAAAGTACACGTGCTGCTTAGTCACAGCCGGCCAATAAACTTGCAAATGACAATATCTCGAGGGCGTCAAAAACGCCAGTGAAGAACAAAAGAAGATACAAGACGAAATCGGAACCGCTCTGCAATTTTTGTTGAAGCTCCAAGATAAGGCGAACGATAAGGACTGGGGCGAGACTCTTACATCGCTAGCTGTACCATCAGGCCCACTTCAACGGTTCAAATCCGAGTTGGAAAAAATCGCGAAGAAATTGCCCCTTGGAGCGGGAACCTTTTCAAAAGCAGAAAAGACGTTAACGTGGCATTTCAAGAAAGACGAGATCGATAAAATCTTGTTGTCTATTGAGAGGCAGAAGGGATATTTCCAGCTTGCCCTACAGACCGATCACATGTATGTTATTTTGGGGTTCTTCTGATCTTGATAGTAAACTCAGTAAGAAGATCGAAAGCGATGTTGAGGAACTCAAAAAGCAGCTTAGCGAGAGACAACCAGTGAACGGCAAATCAAATATTCGAGTCCCAGAAGGACGACTCGGACTCGACGAGTCCCCAGAGACCCCGACTCGGGTTTGACGAGTGGTGCAAATATTCGAATATTCGCCATTCAAAGATTCGAATATTTGAGGTTGAATCACCGATTCGACTCGACGAGTCTATGGAGAGCTATGACTCGACATCGAATATTCGAATATTCGAATTTCATCGAGTCGAAATGCCGTTCACTGGAGACAACTTGGTAAACCGATGTCCAGGCAAAAGTTGACAGGATAGCTCAAGAGAGTGCGGAGATAATGAACTGGTTATCGCCATTTAATTTCTGGCAAAATCAAAACGATAACTTTGCCGCGCATCAAGAAGGCACAGGGGAATGGTTGATCCAAGGGAGCCCAGAATTTAACGAATGGCTCAATGGGACAAACCGAATCCTGTGGTGTTCGGGAAATCGTATGCTCCATACCCATTGCGTCGACTGACTCATTTGTAGCTGGCGTCGGGAAAACTATTCTTGCGTAATTATTTCCTCATCAGTCACCACTAATCTTAGTTCAATAATTATCGATCACTTAGAACAAAGCTTTCCAGACGTCGATGATATTGGAATTGCATTTATATATTTCAACTACAAAGAAGAAAGCACTCAAAGACGGACTATCGATCTTTTCGGAAGTCTCTTGAAGCAGTTGGTCATACGCCGTAAGATAGTCTCCGATACTGTCCGTGAGCTTCAGAAAGAGCATGCGAAGAAAAAGACCTCTCCGATTCTCTCCGAACTTTCAAAAGTTCTCAAGGCCGAAATGGCTGATTTCTCAAAGCTCTTTATTGTTCTTGACGCACTCGATGAATGCAACTCAGATACGAGGCCAGAATTGTTGTCAGAACTTGCAAGCCTTGGACCGCAGCTGCATTTATTGGTGACCTCACGGCCGAATATCGGAACAGTCATGCAAATCTTTCCAAAGCCCATCAGGCTTGAAATTCGCGCTAGCGGAAAAGATATGGAGAAATACCTGGAGAAACGTATCAGGATGAACGAGAACCTTAGGGAACAAGTGAAAGGGAAATTTCGCAAAGAAATTACCAAGGCGATTATCGAGAAAGCCAAAGGAATGTATATATCGTAATATTGTGATCCGTTGCTGACCATTTAAGGTTTTTGATGGCTAAACTTCACATCGACTCACTTTCGAGATTGAGCAATCGAAAAGACATCCGTGAGGCGCTCAAAAGAATGCCGGACGAGTTACCTGCTACATACGATGCTCTAATGACCCGTATTTTGAGTCAAGATAAAGGGCACGTCGACCTTGCAATGACCGTTTTGATGTGGATAACTCACGCAAAAGAACCGTTGTCGCCACGAGAACTGCAACACGCCGTAGCCTTTCCGCCAGATTCTACTGAGCTCGACGAGGAGGCATTACCCAGCATTCGGCACCTAATTTCTCTCTGTGCGGGGATCGTCGTCGTGGACCGAGAAAGAAATGTCATCCGCTTGGTACATTATACGACTGAGCACTACTTTCAAGATGTACGAAAGAAACACTTTCCGGATGCAGATGCAATAATTGCGAGAACTTGTCTGAACTATTTCTGCTTGGTGCAAGACTTTCGCGAAAAAAATGAGAGAGACGGTGGCATCTTGAGTGACGACAAAGAGGACCATGAAGATGACCCTTCAAGTGACAGCGAAGCAGGTGAGGATGAGCAGAATTCGAGCGGAAGTGATGATACAGTCAGCCAACGGATTGAGTTTCAGGCGGCCCCACTTTTGAACTATGCTATTATACATTGGGGGGGACATGCCCGTCGACAAGAGGAGATGGTCCAAGAGTCCATTTTAACATTTCTTGGGCAGGAATCTAGACTGCGGTTCGTCCGGAGCGAATTAGAGGCGTATTTTTCAATCACGCTGGAAGGATTTCACGTGGGGTCCCCGAAGAAGTTGCACACTGCTGCCATCTTTGGCCTAACAAACACCGTCAGCTGTCTTCTTGCGACAGGGAGCGACCTCTCAATGGGGGAAGGTAATGGGTTCACATCGTTGTTCTGGGCCACATTATTCGGTCATGAATCAACTGTTCGGCTATTGTTGGAGAAAGGCGCCAACGTTAATGCAAAAATAGGGGCCAACGGTGGAACGACGCTTCACGTTGCGGCAATACAAGGCCACGAAGAGATTGTGAGTTTGTTGCTGAAATCGGGGGCGAATGTCAATGCAGAAATCACTGGTCTCTTCGAGGATAAAAGCCATACGGCATTAGACATGGCCCGAGCCAATAGGCACGAAGCCATTGTGCGAGTTTTGTTGGAGAATAAAGCGAGCTCGGGGAATAACGCGGGTTCCGGCGGCTTTTAGGAGGCCGGTTACAGTAGTGGTCTAGTTCGGCGTATGTTGGAGTAACTTTATTACTGTCGTTTTAGTAATTCTGTACAATTTACCTAAACCTCCACAAAAAAAAAATTGCTAGCTCAGAGAAAACTTGCGATCAGCTCCTGTTCAACCAGTCTGAGGCTAAAATGTTGGAACTAATGATGTAGCACGAGAAAAATCAACTCTCTAGGTCTTAGGTTGAATGCATCCAGAACAACTTAAATTCAGCGTTACAAGTCAGTTGAATAAGTGGCCCTGGAGTTAATCATGGTTGTTGGTGGTGGCCCCACATGAGGAGATCGCCGCAGCAGGAGTCAGATAGACTTGGATATTTCAAACGGTGATCACATACACTTGCAGGACGGAACACAACCGCAATCCAACGACCAACAAGACAAACGGAAGTTAGGAACTTGAAGAGCGTCAAATTCATCTACCGCCGAATTCTAGGATCGAGATCGCTCGACCAAATTATTACATGTGGAATGATGAACAATCCGAGAATCAAAATCCCAACTCCTTGCCATGAAATTAAATTTTCCGAACACTATCTAATGCCGAATATTAAAACCATGTAAACGAATTCCACCATCTCTTTGCAATCGAAGTAGGCGGAGGTGAATTGGCAGTGAGAAAGTAAGGAATGAAATCGGTTTCGTTGTCGTGAGTTCCCATTGCAAGCCATTGTCCTTTTGATAAATATGCTCCTTGATAATCCGGTGGAAGTGGCGGCAAATCCTTGTTCGTTCCTACTACAACCATTGTTTGAAGTCCTAGAACCATATGTCCCGCAATATGACAATGCAGCATCCATACTCCTGGAT
>Ga0335075_10011853_pt1 | contig 13176 bp, 10 predicted proteins | sample Lox_Sample_24_FD_206723 | JGI IMG/M metagenome (GOLD analysis project Ga0335075, IMG submission 206723) | Soil microbial communities from Loxahatchee National Wildlife Refuge, Florida, United States - Lox_Sample_2.4 | ecosystem: Environmental > Terrestrial > Soil > Wetlands | place: USA... | reverse complement strand
GCCCGCGAGCTCGTGGTCACCCTGGACACGGTCAAGAAGCACGTCGGCCACCTGCTGGGCAAGCTCGGCGCGGCCAACCGCACCGAGGCCGTCGCCCGCGCCCGCGAGCTGAGCCTGATCCACTGACGCGGCCCCGTTCCGCCGACGTCGCATTCGGTGACGATCAGGCCGGGGCAGGCCAGTCTCGCGCAGCCAGCCCAGGGGCGTCGAGCCGACGATCGAGACGCCCGGCTCGTAGCCGATCACGGCCCCGTCGGCGGAAGTCACGGTGGATAGATCAGCGAGGACAGTGGTGATAGTCGATCCTTCTCCCGGATGGAAGCGCTAGGGGCCGTTCGGTAAAAAGAGATTTTCCGAACGAGCCGTGTGCGTGCCCCCGGCCAGGTACCAGGCCTCACAGCGTCTCGGCGGTACTGCGGACGGCAAGCACGGCGAGCATGGTGAACGCGGCGAGCCAGCCCAGGATGATCCCTATGGATGTCATGGACACCGTGCCGCCGCTGATCAGGCCGGTGCCGATCCTGGTGATCTGGTAGGTGGGCAGGGCCTGGCCGATTTTCTGCATCCAGCCCGCGAGTGCGAACCACAGGCCGCCCAGGATCGACATGGCGAAGTACACCAGCATGGCCACGGGCTGGACCGTGTCCGGGGCGAACCGGTAGCCGATCGCCACCGCCAGGGCGGCGAAGGTGAGGGCGCCGAGCCAGATGATGCCCGCGATGGCCAGCCATTTCCAGGTCGCCAGGTGGACGCCGCCGTAGAAGCGCCCGAGAGCCAGGACGATCACCACTGACGGGACGGTGGTGACCATGGACGCGATCACCTTGGCCAGCACGTAGGCGTTGGCGGGCAGCGAGGTGAGCCGTAGCTGCCGGACCCAGCCGTCCTTGCGCTCCTGGGAGATGCGCTGCGCGTTGCCGGTCAGCGCCCCGCTGAACGCGCCGATCGACGCCATCGCGATCATGTAATACGCCGCATAGCCGACCCCGTAAGCCGAGATGTGCCTGGCTTGCGGGGCGACCACGAGGTACAGCACGACCGGGAGGGCCACGGAGAAGATGCTGTACCGCTTGTTCCGGCCCAGCCGCCGGACTTCGGCGAGGGCCAGTGCCAGCGTGCCGTTCATTCAGGTCGCCTCCCCGGCGTGCGCGTACGCGGTCCGGGCCGGTGCCGCGGTGTGGTTGTTGTCGGCCGCGGTGATAGCCAGGAACGCCTGCTCCAGGCCCAGGCTGAACACCTCGATCTCCCGGGGCCGGTGGCCGGCGTCGAGCAGGGCGTACAGGGTGCGGTCGGAGTCGGTCGACTGGATCTGCACCAGGTCATGGCGGATCTCCAGGTGCACCAGCGCGGGCAGCCGGGCCAGGTCGGCCGGGTCGAGGTGGTCCAGGCGGAAGGAGATCCGCTTGGCTCCGGCCCGCGCCTTGATCTGGGCCGGGGTGCCGTCGGCCAGCAGGCGGCCCTGGTTGATGACCAGGATGCGGTCGGCGGCCTGGTCGGCTTCTTCCAGGTAGTGGGTGGCGAACAGCAGCGTGCGGCCCCCGGCGACCTCGGCGTTCATGTTGGCCCAGAAGGCCTGCCGGGTTTCCACGTCCATCGCGGTGGTCGGCTCGTCCAGCACGATCAGGTCCGATTCCCCCACGATGGCCAGGGCGAACCGGACCCGCTGGGTCTGGCCGCCGGACAGCTTGTCCACCCGCCGCCCGGCCAGGCCGGCGATGCCGGCCCGTCGCAGCGTCTGGTCCACCGGCAACGGCCGGGGATGAAACCCGGCCACCAGCGTCACCAGCTCCCGCACCGTGACCTCGGGCATCAGCCCGCCGGACTGCAGCATCGCGCCGACCCGCCCGGACTTGACCGCGTGATACGGATCGGAGCCGAACATCCGGATCCGGCCGCTGGTCGGCCTCCGCAGCGCCAGCAGCATGTCCAGCGACGTGGACTTGCCCGCGCCGTTCGGACCGAGCAGGGCCACCGTCTCCCCGCGCCGCAGCTCCACCGACAGCCCGTCAACCGCCCGGACCCCGCCGTACACCTTCCTGACATCCTCGAACGCGACGATAGGCGTCCCGTCCGCCGCCATGAGTCCCGAGCTCATCGGGCCCTCCATCCTTCGTCTGGATTTGCTGACCACCAGGACGGTATGAGGCGGCGGCGCGGGTGGCGTCACCTGAAAGTGGAAACCTCGGGTGGAATCTCCGGCGGCCGCGGGCATCATCAAGGTTCCACCAGCGCCGCGCTAGTTGCCGCGCAGGTAGTCGTGGACTAGGTGGATGGCGATGGAGCCCTCGCCGACGGCCGAGGCGACGCGTTTGACCGACCCGTGCCGGACGTCGCCGGCTGCGAAGACCCCGGGCAGGCTGGATTCCAGGAACATCGGCGGCCGGCGCAGCGGCCACCCCTGATGCGCCTGCCCGTCGTTGCGAAGGTCGTTCCCGGTTAGCACGAACCCGGACTGGTCGCGGAGAACGGCGCCGGGCAGCCACTGGGTGTGCGGCTCGGCGCCGATCAGCACGAACAGGGCCGCGGTGTCCACGGTTTCGGCCGCACCGGAATCCAGGTCGGTCAGGGTCAGCCGCTCCAGGCGGCCCTGCCCGGCGCCGCCGGTCACCGCGACCCGGTAGCGGACGGCGATGTTGGGGGCCGACTCCAGCTCCCGGACGAGGTAGGAGGACATGGTGTCCGCCAGCGAGCGTCCCCGGACCAGCACGGTCACCCGCGCGGCGTACCTGGCCAGGTGGACGGCGGCCTGCCCGGCGGAGTTGGCGCCGCCCACCACGAACACCTCGCGGTCCTTCATGGCCCTGGCCTCGGCGGCAGCCGCGCCGTAGAACACCCCGGCCCCGGTCAGGGCGTCCAGCGCCGGAATGCCCAGGCGCCGGTAGGCCATGCCGATGGCGACGACCACCGCCCGGCTCCGGACCTGACTCCCGTCAGCCACGCTGACCACCAGCTCCGGGCCTTCAGGCCGCAGCCCGCGGGCCGGGCTGCCGTACACGTACCGCGCGCCGAAGCTCCGTGCCTGCGTGTAGGCCCGCACGGCCAGGTCCGCGCCGCTAATCCCGGACGGGAAGCCGAGGTAGTTGCGGATCAGCGAGCTGGTGCCGGCCTGGCCGCCGAACGCCTCCGGCTCCAGCACGACCGTGCACAGGCCCTCCGACGCGCCGTAGACCGCCGCCGCCAGGCCGACGGGGCCCGCCCCAATGACAGTCACGTCGTAGCGGCCGCCGCCCGGCTTGGTCGGCACGCCGAGGGCCTGGGCGATCTCCGCATTGGAGGGGTCCGGCAAGACCCGGCCGTCGAACATCGCCACCGCCGGCAGGGTGTTCCCGGCTACCCCGGCCTCGGCGAGCAGGCGCTGTCCCTCCGGTCCGCGGTCGGGGTAGAAGCCGAATGGCACGCCGTTGCGCTCCAGCAGCTCCCGCAGCTCATGTGACCGCGCGGCCCACGGCTCACCCACGACCCGCACCACCTCAAACCCGGTCAGGTTCGACCGGGCCCACTCGCCGAGCTGCTCGCTGATGACCCGGTGGAAACGCTCATCCGGTGGTGACCCGGGCTTGACGAGGTAGGCGTCAAGGTCACCGGGGACGGTCGCCGCCACGACCGCTTCCATGCTCGCCTGATCGCCCCAGGTGATCAGCAGCACCCGCCTGGCGGCCGGGTGGAGCTGCCGGACTCGCGCCAGCAGCTCCGTCCCTGTCGCTCCCCGCAGCTGCTGGTCAGCCAGCACCAGACTTACCTGGTCCCGGCCGCCACGCAGCTGGACGAGGACCTCAACCGCCTCCTCCACCGACCCGGTGACGATGACCTGGTAGTCAGCTCCGTAGCGTTTGCGCAGCTCCGTCTCAACGCGGCCGCGCATCCGCGAGCCGTCGGCCAGCAGCACGACCGGCTCTCGCGGCCGGGATGGCGTCGATTCAGGATGAGGTGATGCTGAGGGCATACGGACTACTCCTTTAGGACGCACCGGAGTCCCGGGGTCGGCGCAGCCATCTCGGGGCATACCAGCTGCGGTCGCCGAGCAGCGTGAGGGCGGCGGGGAGCAAGATGCCGCGGACGATGGTGGCGTCGATAAGCACGGCGGCGGCGGTGCCGATGCCGAGGATCTTCAGGTCGACCAGCGGCATGGCGGCGAAGATGGAGAAGACCGCCACCATGACCAGGGCCGCGCTGGTCACCACGCCTGCGCTGGACGCGATCCCGTCCACCACGGCGTCGCGCGGGGCCAGGCCGCGGGACCACAGCTCGCGGATGCGGCTCAGGATGAACACGTGGTAGTCCATGCTGATGCCGAACAGGAACACGAACATGAACAGCGGCACCCAGGAGATGATCCCGCCGAACGAGGCGTAGCCTAGCAGCCCCTGCAGCCGCCCGTCCTGGAAGATCAGCGTGATCAGCCCGTAGGCAGCGCCGACCGACAGCAGGTTCATGACGATGGAGACCAGCGGGACGGCCAATGACCGGAACGCGACCAGCAGCAACACCAGGGCCAGCAGGGCGACGAGCGCGAGCACGACCGGGGTCCGGTCGTGCAGCTGGCGGGTGAAGTCATAGTTGCTGGCCGTGTCCCCGGCCACCGCGTAGCTGATCCCGGGCACCTGCCCCAGCGTGGCAGGCAGGATCTGGCCGCGCAGGGTCGCCAGGGCCTGGTCCGACACCGCGTCGGACCCGTGGCCGGCCAGCGGGACGTCGACGACCAGCCCACGGCGCCCCGCCCCGCCGCCGACCGCGGTGGCGGTCACCGGCTCGCGGATCGGGCCGCCGGCCGCCGCGCGCCCCTGCAGCGCGGCGACCGCGGCCAGCACCCGCGGCCCGGTGGCATCCGGGCCGGTCACGACCACCTCGGCTGGCGATGGGGCCTGCGGGAAGGCCCGGTGGACCTCGCTCATGGTCCGCACTACGGCCTGGCCGGGCGGCGCGTCGACCGCTGGTTCCCCCAGCCGCATGCCCAGCGCCGGCACGGCCAGCGCGAGCAGGGCGACCGCGGCGGCGGCGCCCCAGATGGCCGGGCGGGCGACCACGCGGCGGACCAGCGCGGCCCACACCCGGGACGGGCGGGCAGCGGCCCGGCCGCGGCCGAGGAACGGGATCCGGCCCCGATCGGCCCGCGGCCCCAGCCAGGACAGCAGCGCCGGCAGCACCGTCAGCGAGCCGGCCACCGCGATGCCCACCACCGCGATGGTGCCCAGCGCGATGCCGGTGAACTGGTCGATGCCGGTGAGGAACAGCCCGGCCATGGCGATCATCACGGTGAGGCCCGACACCAGGATCGAGCGCCCGGACGTGCCTGCGGCGATGCGGAGTGCCTCGGGGACCGTCCGGCCCCTGGCCCGTTCCTCCCGCTCGCGGCGCAGGTAGAACAGCGAGTAGTCCACGCCGACCGCCATGCCGACGATCAGCACCACCTCGGCGGTGGAGTTGCCCACCGGCAGCCAGTGGCTCGAGATCGTCACCAGCGCCAAGGCCGCCGTCACCGCGGAGGCCGCGAGCAGGATGGGGATGCCGGCCGCGACCAGGGCGCCGAACACTACCAGCAGCAAGATCAGCGTGATCGGGATCGAGGTCGCCTCCGCCTGGCGGAAGTTCAGCGAGTTGTCGACCGCCCGCAGAATGCTCGCATCACCGGTCTCGGCGATGAGCAGGTCCGGGTGGCGGGCCTGCACGGCCGCGACCGCCCGCCGGTCGGCGGCCACCGCCTGATCCTGGTCGCTGACGCTGCCGGGCACGTCGAAGGTGACCAGGGCGCTGCGCCCGTCCGCCGACACCAGCGGCCGGCCGCCCCCGGGCCCGGCGGTCAAGGTGAACGGCGAGGCGATGCCGGCGGCGGACTTCGGCAGCGCGGACAGCGCGACAACCAGCTGCCGCGCGGCCTGCCGCATGCTCGCGTCACCGGTGAACGTGCCGCCGGCCGCTCGCGCCCGGATCAGCACGAGTTCGGCGGCCGAGCCGTAATAGTCCGGCGCGGCCTGGTGCAGGGCCCGCTCCGCCTGTCCCGCCTGGCCCGGGTCGTAGCTTGGCATGTTCTTCGTGCCGGCCGCCTGACCGGCCATGAACAGCGCGGCGACCAGCGCCAGCCAGCCGAATACCGCCGTCTTCCTGTGCCGGGCGCTCCACCCGGCGATCCGCTCGACGACGGGCCGTCTCGGGGCCCGGCCCTCCTGGTTCGTTTGCGGCAATACCGAAACCGTCGACTGTTGCATGCGCAACTCCTCGTTACCGTGCCCGCGGATGCGGCCGCGAGTCATGCCAGGACGGTACGGGGGCAGCCATGCGGCGGTCGTCACCCGAAAGTGCACATGCCCGGTGGAATATCCGGAGGAGGCGGCGGCACCAAGGTGCCGACGTCCGCGAGACGCTCGCGAGGCGCACGACGGGCCGGGACCCGCAGCACCCGCCCGTTCGGGATCTTGTCCCGCTATTCATCGTCGGCGGATTCCGGCTGCGAGCGGGTTCCCTGGGTGCATCCGGCTCTGGTTGGCGGCCGGCTGGATGTGGTTGCGGCTGCGGGAGCAGGTGTCGGTATTGAGGGCCATCGGGTGGCGAGGCCTGCGATGGCCAGGCTGGACAGGATGAGCAGGGCGAGGGCGAGCCGCAGGCTGGTGACCTGCGCGAGCAGGCCGATGGTGAGCGGGCTGATGATGAACGCGCTGTAGCCGGGCGCGGTGACGGTGGCGACGGCCTGGCCGGAGCGGCCGGGTGCGGAGCGGCCGGCCAGAGACAGCGTGGTCGGAACGACCGGGGCGATGGCGAACCCGACCAGCAGCAGGCCGCCGATGGCCCCGGCCGCGGCCGGGACGGTGACGGTGATCAGCAGCCCGGCGGCGGCGAGCAGGCCCGCGGCCCGCACGACGCGCTGCTCGCCGAAGCGGCGCAACGCCGTAGTGGCGGTGAGCCGCCCGAGCAGCGAGGCGAAGTGGTAGCTGCCGATGCCGATGCCGCTGAGCAGCACACCTCCGGCCAGGGTGCGCTGCAGGTAGGTGGACAGGAAGTTTTCCAGCGCACCATCGCCGAAGAATGTCACGCTGATCAGCGCGATGGCGAACAGCACCGCGGGGATCCGCCAGACCTGCATGCCGCCTGCGCGCGGCGGCCGGCGGCCGCGTGCGGTGCCCGGGGAAACAGGCGGTGCGGCGATGGGGGCGAGCAGAACAGCGATCAGCCCGGCCGCCATGACGGCGGCGAGGGCGAGGTAGACGCCGCGGTAACTCATCCCGGCGCGGAGGGCGGCGGCGCTGCCGACCGCGCCGGTGAGCGCGCCGGCGCTGAACCAGGCGTGCAGGCCGGTCATGGCCGTAGTGGAGTGGGCTTGCTCGTAGGCCGAGCCGACGGTGTTGGCGCCGAGGTCGACGAAGCTGATGGCCAGGCCGTAGAGCATGAGGATGGGAAGGAGAGCGGTGAAGCTGCCGGCTAGGGCGAGCAGCACGAACGCGGTCCCGGTGCCGGCGAAGCCGATCGCCAGGACCGGGCGGCGGCCGACCCGGTCGGCCAGCGCTCCGCCGGCGAACAGGGTGACCACGCCGGCCGCGGCAGCGACAGTGACCGCGGTGCCGAGCGCCGCGGGGTCCAGGCCGATGCCGGCGGACAGCGGCGCAAGCTGGACGGCCCACACGCCGACGTGGAAGCCGAGGACGCCGAACAAGCTGGCGGCCGACAGATAATGCGCACGACGGGCACGGGTGCGCGTGGGCACAGATGAGCGGACGAACAACGGAGCAGCTCCAAGGGGATCGCAGGAACTAAGGACTGCTTCCCGGCCGCGACACCACACCGGCCCGCATGCTCGGCGAAGCTGTCGGCGATCGCGTCCGGCTCGCCGACGGTCAGAGCCTCGAGGTACTTGCCCAGCACGATCGTGGCTTCGGAGCCGGGCTGACGGATTCCGGATGAGGCCGTCACCGGCCGACCTCGGAGGCGGGGCGGCCCGAGCGCATCGCGTGAAAACCCTGACGCCAGGACGGGAAACAAGGTGACCAGGCCAGGTGCGTGCGCGCGTGGTGATTGTCGGCTCCGCGCGCCCACGGTTCACGAGCGCCCGAGTTGCTCCCGGCCGGCATCGGTGCGCCTACGGCCTGACAGAACGCAGGCACCCACTGCCGGCCCGTGGCCGGTTCGTCGTCGCAGATGTTCACCGGACCCGACGGCCAGGTCAGCGCCTGGACCGCGGCCGCAGCCGCATCATCGACGTGGACGAAGCTGCTGACATTGTCATCGGCGGGGAGGCACCCGGCGAGCGCGTCGGCCGCCTTTCTGCCCTGCGGCTCATACCAGGTATCCGGCCCGTACAGGATGCCGTAACGCAGGACCACCCATTGGGGTGCCTCCTGGGTCAGCTGCTCCAGGGCGGCGATGCCGCGGATGGTGGTCAGCCTGGGCTCGGCGGCGCCGAGGTCCAGCGGTGTTTCCTCGGCAGCCGGCCCGCGTCCGGCCGCGTAGGCCCATGCGATGCTCTGCGAGATCACGCGGCCGACGCCGGCGCCGTGAGCGGCGTCCATGAGGTGGCGGGTCCCGCGTGCGCGCAGGACGGCGTTGGAGGCGCTGGTGCCGGAGGTCAGGTCGGTCAGCTGGTGCATGACCACGTCGGGGGCGGCGAACTTGACCGCTGCGGCCAGCGATTCCGGCTCGAACGCGTCCGCCACGGCCGGGTGCGCGCCCAGGGAGCGCAGCATCCCGGCCCGGTCGTGGCGGCGGGTTAGGGCGGTGACCTGGTGGCCGTGGCCGGTCAGCAGGGGAATGATCCTGCGACCGAGCACTCCGGTGGAGCCGGCCAGGAATACGTGCATGTCAATACCCTCCTTCTGTTCTGGGGGTGCCGGGACGAGCGTGGTCAGCGCAGGTCAGCCGGCGCGGGGGGCGCGCCGGCTGCGGCGCTGGTCAAGCTCGTGCGCGGAGACCAGGGTCAGCATGGGCTCGCCGGGGATGCCGATCATGACGACGACGAACCTGCTCCACGCGTCGCTGAGGTGGTTCGCGGCCTGGTAGTGGATGACGTCACCGCCCGGCTCCCAGAAGGCTTCCCCGGCTCGGATCACCCGCGCGGGTTCACCGTCGAGTTCGAAGGTCATCTCGCCGTCGAGCATGTAACCGAAGACCGGCCCGGAATGCCGGTGCGGCGGGGTGCCGGGATCCCCGGGCGGGAGCTCGACGGTGGCGGTCATCACCTCGGCCGGCGATGGGATAGCCGGCGGCTGCTGCGCGAGCAGCATGGTCAGGGCGCTGGCCGATCGGGAAGGCGGGGGCATCCGGGTATCTCCTCACTGAGGTGGGCGTACTGGGCTGCTTGCGGAGCGGTGGCGGGTGATCCGGATCGCGTATGACGTTTTTCGCCTTCCGATCGGTTGTGCTAGGCGACCCGGTAGAGCTCGTGCTCGATCCGGTTGGGCCGGCCAGCCGCCCGCAGCCGATGAACAGGTTGTACGTGAGCCAGTCGTAGGCGTCGTTGCTGACGTGGAATTGGGGCGTCATGTGCATGTACTGCTCGGCGAAGCTGGTCTCCCGGCCGCTTGCCAGGGCCATCGGCGGGTTGCGGCATGGCCGGCCTTGACCATCTCAGCCGGCGAGGGCACGGTGCAGGGCGGCGCCGAGCTCGGCGATCTGCCGCCGGGACACCTCCGCCGACAAGATCGCTTGCGACCCGTGGAAGGGTGCCGGGCCACTGGTGCAACTCGACTGGCACGCCGGCCTGCAGCAGGCGCAGCGCGTAGGTGATGCCCTCGTCGCGGTTCGGATCGAACTCCGCAGTGGCGATGTAGGCGGGGGGCAGGCCGGACAGGTCGCCGGCCCGGGCCGGGGCGGCGTGCGGCGAGGCGGGCGCGGAGCCCAGGTAGTGCCGCCATGATGCGGTGACCTTGGCGCGCGTCATGAAGGGCGTATCGGTGAAGTTCCGCGCCGACCATGTCCCCTGCCGGTCATCGAGCTCGGGCTGGCTGAGCAGCTGGAAACGGATCGGCGGCCCCTGCTGGTCACGGGCCCGCAACGCCACCGCGGCCGCGAGCCCCGCGCCGGCAGCGTGGCCGCCGGCCGCGATCCGCCCCGGGTCGATGCCGAGCTCGGCTGCGTGCCCGGCCGTCCAGGCCAGCGCGGCGCAGGCGTCGTCCAGGGCGGCCGGAAACCGGTGCTCGGGGGCCCGGCGGTAGCCCACCGAGATCACCACCGCCCCGGAGCCGCCGGCGACCCGGACGGCCCACGGATGCTCGGTGTCCAGGTCACCCATGACAAATCCGCCCCCGTGCAGCCAGACTATGGCGCCGTGCGCCCGGTGCGGCCGGTAGATCCGCACCGGCACGCCCGGATCGGCGGGCACCGTGCGGTCCTCGATCTCCATCCCTGTGGTGTCCGGCGCCGGCGCGGCGGCGGCCAGCTCGGCCAGATTCTTGCGCGCGGTGACGGGGTCGGTCAGCTCGGCCGGAGGGAACGACGGGATGAATGCTTCTAGCTCGGGATCCATTCGCGTTATCTTCACGTTGCTGGTCATTTCTCACTCTCCTTGCGGGCCAGGGCGGCGAGCTGTCGCGTGATGACCGGGTGCATGATCTCCTCCTGGTGTTTCCTGCGCGGCCGGCCGGGCGGCCGGCGACGCGCGATGGTCAATCTGGATCGAGGCGGCGTGCCGAGATCATGAACAGCCCCAGGTCGTAGGCCGCTGTTTGCTTCTGGCCGCCAAGGCCTACCGGGGTGGGATGTTGTGGTTGCGGGCGAACAGGTTGCCGGGGTCGTACCGGCGCTTGACCGCCGCGAGCCGCCTGCGGGTCTGCGTCGGGTAGATCGCGGCGACATCGTCCTCGGTGGCAGAAGCGAGGAAGTTTGCGTAGGCGCCGTCGACATGAGGTGCGAGTCTGTCCCAGATCGTGTCCAGGGCTGGACGGGCGGCCTCGACGGCCGGCGCCGGGCCCGCAAGGGTAGTGACGACCATCAGTTCCGCTTGGCGGTGCGCGTAGGCGGTGGCGTCGTCGGGAACCCGGGATACCGCGCCGCCGACGCTGCGGACGGTGATGACCGGCGACCGGTGCGATGCCCTGACCTCGGCCAGGATCTGCAGGACCTCGGGCACCGATTCCTGGCCGGCAAATGCGCTGCGGAGCACGAACTGGATGCCGGGCGGCGGGGCCGCGCCGTCCGCGAGTGTGTCCGCATAGGGTTGCAGCGCGATATCGTCGCCGGTCACCGTGCCGAGCCCGCGGATCGGGTCAATGGCCCGGGCCGCGAGCTGCGGGTCATCGCCGTCGAAGGCGACGTGGATCCCGACCGGCGCCTCAGGCCCGCCGGCGAACGGATTGGCAACCTCCGCGACGGATGTGAGCTCTTCGGGGGCGGCGCGGAGATAGTCCGCCCAGCCCGGGAGCACGGCGGCCGCCTGCGATGCCGGGAAGGCGATCTTGCCGTAGAAGACATCTGTCGTCGGGTGTGCCACGAACTCAAAGGCGGTCACGATCCCGAAATTGCCGCCGCCACCGCGGATCGCCCAGAACAGATCCGGGTTCTCCTCCGCGCTGGCATGCACGGCCTGTCCGCTGGCCGTGACCAGCTCGGCGGCGGCCACGTTGTCCAGGGCCAGGCCGTACTTCCTGACCTTCCAGCCGATGCCGCCGGTCAACGTCAGCCCGCCGACACCCACGCTCTTGGTGTCGCCCGAGGAGATCGCCAGCCCGTGCGGGGCCAAGACGGCCGCGACCTGACCCCAGGTGGCGCCGCCGCCGATCCGTACCAGGTGACGTTCCTTGTCGATGATCTTCACGTTCGCGAGCTTGCCGAGGTCGATCACCACCCCGCCGTCGTTGGTGCCGAAGCCCGCAAAGCCATGGCCGCCGCCGCGCACGGACAGCACAAGCCCCGTGCTGGCAGCGAATCTGACACCTGCTTGCACGTCCCCGACGCTCTTGGGCCGCAGAACATGGGCCGGGCTACCCGAAGCCAATCGCGAGCGGCTAGCCGATTCGTACTCCGCTGCGCCCGGTTCGATGATGTCACCGCCGAAGTCACGGCGAAGGGTTTCAAGCGCTGAGCTCATGATGTTCCTTCCACAGGAGAATCCTCGTTATCCGAATGGGCCGGGCTGGCAGCCGTCGCGGGCTGCCGGTGATGGCGCCCAGGCGGGCGGAGGCGTTGATGAGGGCGATGTACCCCCACGCCGTTTCTCGCGGGAGCGGTCTGGCCGGCATGCCGGGCCGGGTCATGCTGATGAGCGGTCACGGGGCGGCGGCTTGTAGGCGGTGGCTGGCTGCGCGGCGTGCGGGAACGCCGATCAGAGCCAGTCCCGCGGCCAGGGCGAGGACCCCGCCGGCCAGCAGCCCGGCTGCGATCCAGGGCAGCGATGGCAGCGCCGCGGCGACGCCGATGGCCACGGCGACCGGCCGTGACCCGTCGGCGTTCATGGCGGCCACCGACCAGCTGCCGCTGCGGTCCGGCCAGGTCAGGGTCTGGGTGCCGGGCCCGGCGGCGCGGGCGGCCCAGATGCCGGCCCCGGCGGGCACAGCCGCGGGGGCGCCGCCGGGATGCGCTGCATAGCTGACGTGGTGGTGGGTCATGCCGCGGACGGTGTCGTAGCCGATCCCGGCCAGGTAGCGGCTCGCCGCGCCGGCCGGGGCGATCCCGGCGAATACCGGCCCGGCGCCGGCAGCTGGTGTGACGCTTATCGTTACGGTGCCGAGCAGCCACCGCGGCGCGGGCAGGCCACCGATCGCCCCGTACAGATCTGCCGTGCTGCTGACGATGGCGTAACCGGTGCTGCGGTAATTCCAGGTGCCCAGGTTGATGTCGCCGCCGTGCCGCTGGGTGGTGCTGGCCCACAGGGCCACGCTGCCCGAGCCCAAGGGCCCGAGCGAGCACAGGGCCAGCAGTACGCCGATGACCCCGGAGATGATGCGGGCCGTGGTCCACCCGGCCCGCCGGCCCGGGCCCGCCACGGACCGGTGAGAGCTGAGGACAGTCATTTCCATCCCTCCATCAGGTGGGCATGTCTTTCACCGGCACGCTAAGAGAGGGCCTAAGGCCAAGACGTCACCCAAAAGTGCACATGCGGTGGAATCTTCGGCCCGTGCCCGGGTACCCCGGCCCCCGCAGCGCGGGCGATACCCTGGTGACGGGGGACTGGCAGAGGCGCGCCGCTAAGGGATGAGGGCTAGCTGGCGTGCCCGGGCGACGGCCTCGGTGCGGCTGGCCGCGCCGAGCTTGCCCGGG
>Ga0335075_10011852_pt1 | contig 13177 bp, 10 predicted proteins | sample Lox_Sample_24_FD_206723 | JGI IMG/M metagenome (GOLD analysis project Ga0335075, IMG submission 206723) | Soil microbial communities from Loxahatchee National Wildlife Refuge, Florida, United States - Lox_Sample_2.4 | ecosystem: Environmental > Terrestrial > Soil > Wetlands | place: USA... | reverse complement strand
GATTGCCGAGTTGCGCGAACCGCTCGTAGGGCTGCTTGAGCGGTGGGGCGATGGCGTGCCAGCCCTCCCACGCTTCGAGCAGTGCCTTCGGGTCGCGGTTGGTCGCCATCAACCGGCTCAGGTCGTCCAGCGTCTGGCACGGCTTGCCCGGCGGGCAGTACTTGCCGCGCCCGTACTCGGCCTCCATGCCGGCGACGATGCGCGTGAGTTCCTTCTGGAGATTCGGATCCGACGGTGCCGGCAGCGGGCTGGCGGCCAGCTTGAGCAGCATCAGCTGGCGAGCCACGTCAGCACCGCCGGCATCGACCGGATACGACGCCGCCGCCTTGGCGAGCCGCATCGATGTGGCGACGAAGTCCGCGGTCGCCGACGCCGAGATCTGCTCGGTGTCACTCGTGATGAAGTTGGCAGCCACCCACTGCGCGCGGGCCAGCGCGTTGGCCTGCTCGAGCAGGGTCGCGTTGGCGTCCCTGACGAACGTCACGGCGTCGGGCGCCGACGTCGATGACGATGTGGAGGGCGCGGAGACCCGGGTGCACGCCGCCGCCAGCGCGAGGCCAGCGGCAGCGACCGAGCCGAGGAGCACGAGGGGCCGGATACGCACGTCCCCTTGTAACGCGATTCCGCTCTCCGGCAAATGCATCGGGCCGGTGCGCTGACCGCGTGCTCGCAGCTTCTGACCATACTTGTATGGCAGAATCGTATGTATGAAAAAGACGCTCCATATCGATGAACAGTTGCTCCGCGAGGCGCGAGCGGCGGTTGGGGCGACGACTGACACCGACACGGTTCGACTCGGGCTGAAGGCGCTGATCAGTCGGGCCGCCTACCAGCGTCTGAGTGCGCTGCGGGGATCCGAGCCTGACGCTACGGACACCCCACGGCGTCGTGATCGCGGAGAACTGGCTGGGCTTGCCTCGAAGTGATGATCCTGGTCGACACCTCGGTCTGGGTGAGGTTCCTCGCGAACCAGGCGCCGTTCGCGGCCGAACTGGACAGACTGTTGCTGGACGGCGGCGGCGTCGGGCACGAGTACGTCTACGGGGAACTGCTCCTCGGTGACCGAGGCGGCCGGCGTGCGCTGCTGGAGAGCTATGCGCAGATGACGCACGCGTCGCCCGTGCCTCATCCGGAGGTCGTCGCGTTCATCAGGGCGCGTGGCTTTCACGGACGGGGCATCGGCTGGGTCGATGCCCACCTGCTGGCGTCGGCTCTTGTCGCGGGTGGCAGGCTCTGGACCGCCGATCGGGCCCTCGCCACCATCGCTGACGAGTGCGGCATCGCTTACCGCATCTTGGATTCGACATCGCGATGACTCTCGGCGAGTCGCCTGACGGAGTCTGGTGAGCGGGCTGGGAGTGGGCGCGACGTCACGTGAACAACACGCCGGGCGCGAGGATGCCGGTCGGGTCGAGCGCCCGCTTGACGAGCCGCATCTGCACGATACCCTCGTCGCCATACAACTGACGGAGCAGCGCCTGTTTGACCGGGTGCCGGCCGACGCCGTGCTCGGCGAGCGGGCAGCCGCCGAGCCGTGCCACTTCGGCGCCGAACTCGAGGATCGCCGCCTTCCCGGCCTCCACGTCCTCGTAGTTGCGCGGCAGGACGTTCGGGTGGACGTTGCCGTCCGACACGTGCCCCCACGTCGCGAAGTCGAGCCCGCGCGATGCGAAGCCAGCGCGGTAGATGTCCATCATTTCGCCGAAGCGCTCGAACGGGACGACCATGTCGGCCGCCGTCTTGGCAATGCGGGCATCGACGTCGCGCTTGGCACGGCCGACACGGGCATTGACGCCAGCCGGCACGGCTTCGCGCACACCGAGCAACTGTTCGGCCCGCTTGCGGTCGCCGGGCAACGCGAGTTCCGTGTTGTCGAGCACGCCATGTGACTCGAGCACGCGACAGAACCGGATCAGCGCCGTGTCCGGCGCATCGTCGTCGAGCGCACGGCTGATCTCCTCGTAGGCCTCGCTCTGCGACAGTGCCGGCAGTTCGAGCTGGATCAGCAACAGCAGGCCGGCTTCGGCTGGCCATTGCACCTCGTACTTGCGGTCGGCGCCGTCCTCGCGAAGGATGGCCAGCGAACGCGTGTCCATGTGTTCGATGGCCGCCACGTCGATGCCGACGGGATTGGCGGTGCGCCACGTGTCCTGCGAGGCCGTGCGCAGTTCGGCCACCAGCGCCAGCGCCTTCGGCTCGTCGACGACCGGCACCAGCGCGTAACAGAGGCCGGCTCGCGCCGGCTGCACCTTCAGCACGGCCGACACGATGACGCCGAGCGTGCCCTCCGCGCCGATGAACAGATCGACGAGATCCATGCCGGACGCGGCGTGATAGCCCGCCGACCGCTTCACGACGTCTGGCATCACATAGGTCGGCACAGGGACGACGCGGTGACCGCCGGGGCCATCGATGACGAACGTCCCCGTGTGATCGAGGATGTGCTCGCCGCGCATGACGTCGATGACGTCGCCGCCGGCCAGCACCACCGTCAACCCGAGCACCCAGGGGCGCGTCGGCCCGTACTTGTACGTGGCCGCGCCGGCCGCGTTGGTCGCGATGATGCCGCCGACCGTGGCGCCGAGGTAGGTCGGAACTGGCGGAAACTCGAGCCCCTGCGGCCCGAGCGCCTCCTGCAGGGTCTGGAGTGGCACGCCAGCGCCGGCGCGGACGTGGCCTTCGAGGGCGGGCTCGATGGACGTCAGGCGGGCGGTCGAGAGGACGATCCCGCCGGCCGGGGTGGCGCCGCCGGTGAGCGACGACTGGGCGCCCACGGTGAGCACCGGTCGCCCGTCGGCCAGGACGGCCACCACATCGGCTTCGGTGCGCGGACGTGCCACGACGTCAGCACGGCCGCCGGGATAGTGCGCAGCGTCTTCGAGATGCGCGGCGACAACGTCGGGACTCTGTTCGAACAGGTCGGAGGAGAGCTCGCCACGAGCGGCGCGGGCAACGACAGGCACGGACCTAGTGTAGCGTCGGGGTCGCGGCGACAGGTGCCAGCGAGCGGTCGTGCGGTGGGCAGGCGGCCGGACGTTGTCCGGATGACGACCGTCGGATAAGCAGGTCGTTACTGAAGGCGACAGGGACGACCGGAGCACGGACCATGACCATGCCGATCGAGTCACGGGGCCAGCGCAGAATCCCGGATCGGCATGCAGCCAGTGATCCGGCCGTCACCAGCACGATACGATGACCGCCGGACCGCGATCTGAGCGTCCGGTGAAATGCTGCTGAAGGAGACCTGAGAATCATGGCGATGGCCCACGCATACCGCTTCGGGGTGTGGCGCCTCGTGCCGTCCGAGCACCGGCTCCTGCACGACGACCGCCCGGTGACGCTGACGCCCAAGGCGTTCGAGACGCTGTGCGTCCTGGTCGAGCGGCACGGCCATCTGGTGACGACCCAGGCCCTGCTCGAGGCCGTCTGGCCGGGCACCTACGTCGAACAGAACAACCTGGCGCAGCAGATCTCGGCACTGCGACGGCTCCTCGCCGAGAGCGATCCCGACACGGCCTACGTCGAGACCGTGCCCCGCCGCGGTTACCGGTTCGTCGCGCCCGTGGAGATCGAGGCCGACCAGCCTCGCCACGAGTCCCCGCCATCCGCCGCGGTCGACGCCGGTCCCCTCGTCGTGATGCGCGGGCCGTCGACGCGCCCGTGGGCCGGACGGCCGTCGACGCAATACGCGCGAAGCGGCGAGACCAGCATCGCCTATCAGGTCGTCGGCGACGGTCCGATCGACATCGTCTTCGTCATGGGCTGGGTCTCGCACCTGGACTACGCGTGGGCGGAGCCGAGCTTCGCGCGGTTCCTGACGCGCCTGGCGTCGTTCTCGCGCCTCATCCTGTTCGACAAGCGCGGCACGGGGCTCTCCGATCGGGTGGCCGAACTGCCCTCGCTCGAACAGCGGATGGACGATGTGCGCGCCGTGATGGATGCGGTCGGATCGACGCGGGCCGCACTGCTGGGAGTGTCGGAAGGCGGGCCGATGTGCTCGCTGTTTGCCGCCACCTACCCGGACAAGACGCTGGCGCTGGTGATGATCGGCTCGTACGCGCGACGACTGTGGGCGCCCGACTACCCGTGGGCGCCAACGCGGGAGCAGCGCGAGGCGTTCTTCGAGGTCATCCGCGCGTCGTGGGGGGCGCCGATCGGCATCGAGGACCGGGCCCCGTCGCGCCAGGACGACCCCGCCTTCCGGGAGTGGTGGGCCACCTACCTGCGCATGGGCGCGAGCCCCGGCGCGGCGCTGGCGCTGACGCGCATGAACGCCGCGATCGACGTGCGCGAAATTCTCGGCTCGGTTCGGGTGCCGACGCTGCTGCTGCACCGGGTCGGCGACCGCGCGCTGCGCGTCGAGGAGAGTCGGTACATGGCGTCGCGCATCCCCGGCGCCCGTCTGGTCGAACTCCCAGGCGACGATCACCTGCCGTTCGTCGGCGACCAGGACGAACTCCTCGGCGAGATCGAGGAGTTCCTCACGGGCTTCCGGCCCGGAGAGGACGATGCCCGTGTGCTGGCCACGGTGCTGCACGGCCGGCTCGTACCGGCGGCAGCGACCCGCGAGACGACGCCGCCGGAGCGATTGACTTCGGCGATTCGTCGGCTCGTCGAGCACTTCCGCGGCGACGCCTTCGACCTCGCCACGCTCGACGTGCGCGCCACCTTCGATGGTCCGGTCCGCGCGATTCGCTGCGCCGTCACGATTGCCGACACCGCGGCGCGCCTCGGCTGGCAGCTGCGGGGCGGCCTCGACATCGGCGAGATCACCGTCCGCGACGGACGCGTGGATGGCGTCGCGGTGACGCGTGCCGCGACGGTGGCCGCGGCGGCCGACGCCGGCGAGGTCCTCGTGTCGCGCCCCGTGCACGACCTCGTCGCGGGCGGCGGGCTCGGGTTCCTCGAACGCGGCGACGTGCGCACTCCGGATGGTCAGGACTGGCCCACGTTCGCGGTCGACCCGGCCAGCCTGCGGCCGGCGCAGGCCCCGATCACGTGAGGCACCTGTTCGGTTCGCCCCTGTCCAGCGTTATGAGCATCTAGAAGGGTCGTCCAGTGGAACGGTGACCCGGGATCAGGACCACGACGCGAGTGGAAGGGAGGGAGGGCCCGACCGCCTGTTGCGTACCTGATCCCGGGCTGCCGGACCGCTGGGACTCTTCGGTGTCCCTGGCCCGCCGGCGTCCGCCGCGGGTGCTCCTGTCGAGCTCCACGCCATCAGGTTTTGCCCGCCCGCGCGCGCTCCCGCGCGTCGCCGCTGTATGCCGGCCCGCGTGGTAGACTGCCGACCTTTTCGGAGATCCGTCATGAAAATCGGGCTGCTCGTTGGCCGTGAATACAGCTTTCCTCCCGCGTTCATCGACCGCGTCAACCAGCTCGGACAGCCGCACGCCGAATACGTGCTGCTCAACGGGTCGCCGATGGACGAGCCCCAGCGCTACAAGGTCATCGTCGACCGCATCTCGCACGAGGTGGAGTACTACCGCGGCTTCCTGAAGCTCGCGGTGCTCAACGGCACCTACGTCATCAACAACCCGTTCTGGTGGACCGCCGACGACAAGTTCTTCAACTACGCGTTGATGGCCCGGCTCGGCGTGGCGATCCCGAAGACCGTGCTGCTGCCGCAGAAGGCCTATCCGCAGGACGTCGACATCCAGCCGGCGTCGCTGCGCAACATGGGCTATCCCCTGGACTGGGATGGGTTGCTCGATTACACGGGACGACCGGCGATCCTCAAGCCGTTTTCCGGTGGCGGCTGGAAGCACGTCTACAAGGTCCACAACCGCGAGGAACTGCTGGCGGCCTACGATGGCACCGCGCCGTACTGCATGACACTGCAGCAGTTCGTGCACTTCGACAAGTACGTGCGCTGCTTCACGTTCGGCAAGCACGACATCGTGCCGGTGGTCTACGACCCGCACGCCCGTCAGTACCTGATCCAGCACGACTACCTCTCGTCGGAGGTCGGCGCGCGGGTGGTGAAGGACGCACAGACGATCAACGAGGCGCTCGGCTACGAGATGAACACAATCGAGTTCGGCATCGAGAACGACGTGCCCTACGCGATCGACTTTCTGAACCCGGCGCCCGACTTCGAGCGCGATCGCATCACGCCGTTCTATTTCGAGATGGTCGTCGACAAGATGGCGCGGCTCTGCATCGACCGGGCCCTCAATGGTCATCAGAGCAACATGTTCCCGAAGTGGGAACAGATGCTCGGCCTCGGCACCGCCGCCGGTTTCGTCGGGTCGCCGAGGCAGGAATAGAAGAAATTTCAGAAGTTCAAAATTTCAGAATTTCACCACTCACCGGGGCGCTTCGAAGGTTGGCGGTGGTCGTGAAATTCTGAAATTCCCGAAATTCTGCAATTACCCATGTCTTCCCCCATCGACGTCTGGATGTCGCTGCTCGGCGAGGGCGGCGAACGCAGCGAACCGTTCTGGGACGCGCATGCCGCGAAGATGCGCGGGGCGAAGCTGGAGTTCGGTGGCCGCCTGAGCTGCCCGTTCCTGCGGCCGCTGTTCATGGACGTGCGCGACGAGGCGCGGCAGCGAGCGGCGTGCGAGGTGATCGCGCGTGTCGGCGAACGGATCATCCGCGAGGCGATGGCCGACGAGGCACTCCTCGCGGATTTCGGTCTGTCGGATGCCGAGCGCGCGCTCGTGGCGATCGATCCGGGCTACGAATACGCCAGCACCGCGAGCCGGCTGGATTCCTTCCTGCTGCCCGACTCGCTGATGTTCGCCGAGTACAACGCCGAATCGCCGGCCGGCCTGGGATATACCGAGGTGCTCGCCGGCGTGTTCGACGAACTGCCGATCATGGCGCGGTTCCGCGAGCACTTCACGGCGGAGGCGTATCCGCTGATGGACGCGATGCTCGACGCGCTCCTCGCGAGCTATCGTGACTGGGGCGGCACGGCGTCGCCGCCGCGGATCCTCATCACCGACTTCCGCGGCGTGCCGACCTGGAACGAGTTCGAGATCCTCGCGCAGCGCTTCACGGCGCATGGCGTGCCGACCGTCGTCGCCGATCCGCGCGACCTCGAGATCGCGAGCGGGAGGCTGATCGCCGAAGGTGCGCCGGTCGATCTCGTCTACCGGCGTGCGCTCATCAACGACCTCGTCGCGCGTCCGGACGACACACGCGTGCTCGTTCAGGCGTATCGCGATCGGCTCGCCTGCGTGGCCAACACGCTGCGCTGCAAGATTCCCCACAAGAAGTCGTTCTTCGCGGTGCTCACCGACGAGGCGCATGCACATCGCTTCTCGGCTGAAGAGCGTGACGTGATCCGCGCGCATGTGCCGTGGACGCGCGTCGTCGCCGAACGGCGGACCACCACGAGCGCCGGCGCGCAGGTCGACCTGCCGACGTTCGTCCGCGACGGCCGCGAACGGCTCGTGCTGAAGCCGACCGACGACTTCGGTGGCCACGGCGTCACGCTGGGATGGGAAGCCGATGCCGCGGCGTGGGAGTCGGCGCTGCAGGGCGCACTCGGCGCCCAGGCCGGGACGTGGATCGTGCAGGAGCGGATCCCGATTCGTCGCGAGCCGTTTCCGATCGTCGAGAGCGGCCCGCATCGCGTCACCACGCGCGACATGCTCGTCGACTGCGCGCCCTATATTTTCAGGGGCAAGGTGAGCGGATTCCTCACGCGGCTCAGTGCGTCGGGACTCGCCAACGTCACCAGCGGCGGCGGGCAGGTGCCTGCGTTTCGAGTCGCCTCACGAGACTGAACGCTCACCGAGCGCGCGAGACGTCGGCGGTGCCTCTCGGTCTCATGTCGTTCGAGGCGACGACCGACTCGCCGATTTGGCGAGGTCGCAGTCACAGCTCAGTCGATGTTCTGTATCCCGCCGGTAGGGGCCGCTCCCCGAGCGGCCCTTGAATACGGCGCCGGCCGATCAGGCCGGCGTCAACTCCTCAAAAATGCCGCCCCACGTACTCCCACATCATGTGGTGCCAGTACGGCCAGTCGTGACCGCCTTCCGGCCCCCAGTCGTCGAGATGATGCGGGATGTTGCGGTGCCGCAGCAGCTCCGAGAAGCGGTACGTCTCCTCGGGCCGCTCGAACGGACCGTGGCCGGTCGCCAGGTGGATATGTGAACTGGCAATCTGCTGGTAGAAGCCCGCGTCGCTGATCGCGCCGAGGTAGTCGACCGGGTTGTTGAAGTAGAAGTTGTCGTCGTACATCCCGTCCATGAAGCGGCGCATGTCGTACACGCCCGAGAGGGCGAAGCACCACTTGAAGGTGTCGGGATGCTTGAAGGCGCTGTTGGCCGCGTGGTACGCGCCGAGCGAGGCGCCCATCACCGCAATCGGCGGGATGCCCTTGCAGTGGTCGTGGATGAACGGCACGACCTCCCAGCGGATGTACTCGTCGTACTGCTTCTGCATCCAGCTGCGGTGGTACGGGTGCGCGCCCTTGTTGTAGAAGGACGCGCCAGACGCCGATCGCACGCAGAAGACCTTGATCCGGCCCTGCTCGATGTACGGCGAGAGGGTGCGGATCATCCGCTGCCCCTCCATCTCCCACTCGTCGCCGCCGCTGGTCGGAAACGCCAGCAACGGCGTCCCGTAGTGGCCGTAGGCCACGAGCCCCATGTCGAACCCCAGGCGGGGCGAGAACCACTGGTGGTACTGACGCTCCATTGCCCGTCAATGAGAACGCGGATGGGCCGCGTCTGTCCAGACGACGGACCGGGCCGCCAGCACCGCCGGCGCTAGTTCTGCGACCGTTCGAGCACGACCTCGGGATCGAGTTCGACGTTGACGTCGGTGCCGTCGACGTTGACCGCCCGCAACGTGTAGGTGCGTCGCCGGGTAGTGGTGCCGACGCCATACGGCAGCGTCTGACATGAAGCCGTGGCGACGCCTTCCTTGCTGACCCGACCGAACTCGATCTGTCCGCGCTCGCCTTCCGGGCCGCAGCCCGCGGTCGAGAACCCGAGGGTGCCGGCGCCGAACTCGAGGCGCACGGCCACTACCGCGCTGCACCGGTTCACGACATGGAAGCCGAAGCTGACGGGTGCGCCGGTCGCGGCCTGCTGCAGCGTCTTCACGGGCTCTTTCGCCCAATAACAGTCCGCCGATCCGATCTGGCGACTGCGGTCGGCGCGCGGGTCGCTCGCCGGCACCAGGCACGCCGTCAGCGACGACCACGAATCCCGCTCGCAGGCATCTGCTTGCACCGCAGGTGCACCCGGACCGCCGGTCGGATCCTTGCGCAGGCACAGGATGAGAGCCAACAGAGCGACGAACAGCGCCAGCCACGCCACGAGCTTCGACATCACGCCTCCTGCCGTGCACGCACGGCTCCCCCATCGACCACCAGCGGCGCCAGCCGTGAATTGGCTCGTGCCGCCTCGAGAACATCCCGTTCCAGCAGCCGCGGCACCGGCGCGTGCTTCGCGCCCAGCGTCCCCAGCACCCTCGCCGCATCGTCGACGCCGCCACACAGGACGTGCGCGTTGACGGCGGCACCGAGCACGATGGGATTGCCTGCCGCGGCGCGTTCTCCACGCGTCGCATAGTCACGCGCCTGATCGCACATACCTGCGCGGGCCGAGAGATACGCGGCAGTTCCGAGCAGACGCGCATCACCGTGCTCCACCGACAGCTGCGCCTCGAGCAGGCGCAGCGCGTCGGCGAATGCGACGCGCGCTTCGCCCTGCCGTGACTGACGCAGCAGCACGTCGCCGAGGTTGCGGTGCATCGACGGATTGTTCGGTTGCAGCGCCACGGCCTGCCGGTAGCGCCGCTCGGCCGCCGGCCAGTCGCCGCGCTCGTAGTACAGCGTGGCGAGATTGGTGGTCGCCGACGCGGTCGGTCGCAGCTCCAGCGAGCTCTCGTAGGCCTTGATGGCGGCCGCGGGCGCGCCGTTCATCTGGTGCGCGGCCCCGAGCATCTGGAAGCCCCAGGCGTTGTCGGGCTGCAGGTTGGTGAGGCGTGCGAACGCGAGCCCGGATTCGCCGTAGCGCCCGGCATCGAAGAGCACGGTGCCGAGGGCGCGATGGTGGCCCCAGGTGCCCGGCTGCAGCGCGATCGCCCGTCCGATCAGCTCACGCGCTGCGTCGAGGTCGCCACGCGTCGCTGCGACCTCCCCCAGCAACCGCAGCGCGTAGTCGTCGTCGGGCGCTTGCGCCAGCACGGACTGCAGTTCCCGCTCCGCCCCATCGAGGTCGCCACGCGTCCTCCGCACGAGCGCCAACGCGGTATGCGTGGCGGTGGCGTCGGGGTCCAACGCGAGCGCATCGAGCAGTGCCTGCTCGGCGGCCGCGAGATGACGGTGATCGCGGGTCGCGTGGTATTCGAGCCACCCCAGTCGTCCGAGTTGGGCGTGAGCACGGGCGAACGCCGGGGCCTGCATCACGGCGCTCTCCAGCAACCGGCGAGCTTGTCCGAGCGCACCCGGCGTGTCGGGACGCTCGAGATACCGCAGCGCCTGCGAGTAATCACCCAGCGCACGTTCGTCAATCGACGGCTGCGGGCTCACGGCCTCCGGGCCCGTCGTCGACGCCGACATCGCCTGCGCCAGCGAATCGGCGGTAGCGGTGATCAGGGCGGGCACGCCGCCGGGCGCGCCGTACTTCGTGACCGTGCGATCGAGACGCCCCGATTGCACGTCGAACACCGCGGCCGTCAGACGTGTGGAGGCGCCGACCGTGCTCAGCGTCGGCACGACGACGTGCGTGGCACCGCGGCCTCGCGCCTGCTCGAGCAGGGCATGATGATCGCCGGTCGCGCCCGGCACCGGCTCGCTCACGACGCGCACGTTCCGCCATTCCTGCAATCGCGCCAGCAGCAAATCCGCCGCGGCCGCCGACATCGTCGACGATGCCGCTGGATCGACGCGCGCGGCGACGGCCAGCCGCGGCGCGTTCGGCGTTGTCGCGCCGCGATCGCGGACCAGCGTGAGCCCGCCACCAACACATCCTGCCGCGACGATCAGCGCCCCAGCCACGCTGGCGACGCGATGTCGATGTCGCGACGCGACGCGTGCGGCCACTGGCGACCGGGCGGCGCGAAGCCGCCTGAGCAGTGCCTCGCCGTCGGCCGGGCGGTCGGCCGCACGCAGCGACTGCGCCTCGGCGGCGATGCGTCGGAATGGCTGGTCGGCCCCGAGCGGACACCCGGTCCAGGCGCAGGCATCGAGCACATGCTCGATGAGGATGCCGAGGCTGTACACGTCCGACGCGCGCGTCGGGCGCTCCCCTCGCAGGACTTCGGGTGGGGCGTAGCCGGGTGTGAAGCCCGATGCGCCAGTGGCCGCCCCTGCCGCATCGCTCGGGATCGCCAGGCGCGCAATGCCGAAGTCGAGCACCTTGGGTCGACCATCACGGGTGACCATGATGTTGGCCGGCTTCAGGTCGCAGTGAACGATGCCGGCGCGATGGGCCTCGGCGACCGCCGCGACCACCGCCAGCAGGACGAAGATCACGTCGGGCGCGGCAGGCGCTTCCTCGAGCCACGCGTCGAGCGGACGCCCGTCGACGAACTCCATCACCAGGGTGGGCGGCGTGCCGGGCAACAGATCGTGCACGGCGGCGATGCCGGCGTGCTGCACGCCGGCCATGGCGCGCGCCTCGTGCAGCGCGCGGCGCCACACCGACGCGTCGCCGGACCGCAGGCTGGTCAGCTGCTTGAGGGCGACTTCCCGGCCGAGGACGGCGTCCTGAGCCAGGTGGACACACCCCATGCCGCCACAACCCAGCAGCCGGATGACGCGATAGCGATCGCTGACGAGCGCCCCCGACGCGAGCCCGGCCGGGCGCGCGGCAGACGGGTTGAGGGCAGGCGTCGGCCCTGGTGACGGCGCGCTCATCGCGACGGGCTCCGCCACCCGGGCACGCACGAAGGCGAGGTACCGGCGGTCTCGACCATGGGTCGGCTCTCGGGGACTCGCCGCGGCGAGGGTCCTGCTCGAGGGTTCATGTGAGTCAACGGCGACGAGGGCCGTGACGCACAGGCTGGGCTTGGCAGGACAGAACAGGAGAACAGGAGGCCAGGAGGCCAGGAAGCAGGTAACGCGGAGGGCGGGAGAGGGGAGGCAGGAAGGGACGGGCGGATTCGGACGCCAGAAGCCCTGCGGCGCTTGACCCCGCCGGACTCGAAGGCTACCCTGCCGGTTCGGGCCGCAGGCCCTCTGCCATGGCTGACCACGGAATCACGGACGACCAGTACGAGCTGCTTGGCGAGGCAGGGGAATGCTCCGTGTACCGGTGCGAACACGGCTGCCTGCACCTTCAGATCGGCGACCTGAACCTGCGTATCGAGGACGACCGCTTCGCCGAACTGGCCGAGGCAGTCAGTGCCGCGACGCAGTCGGCCCCGGCGCTGCTGCGCTGGACGGCGACCGGGAACGGCCAGGCGCACTGATCGCGCGCTAACTCCGCAGGGCCACCGGGATCACGAGCTTCAGCCCGCTGAGCGTGTCCGACACCCGAATCACCTTGACGTCGACGAGTCCCTGCCCGAGCGCGGCGGCGCGGACGTGGTCTTCCTTGAGTGCGGGCCGCCCCTTTTCCCAGATCACCCAGATGGCGCCCGCCGGGGCGATCACCGGGCGAAGCTTCGTGAGCGCATCGAGATCAGCCAGGACCGCGACGCGGTAGACGAGGCAGTGGGCGCTGGCCGGCAGCCGCGCGACGACCGTCGCGCCGCGCCCTTCGATCTCGGTCCGCAGCCATCCGAGGTCGCCACCCTTCACGTGCCAGCGCTGCCCCGGTCTGGCACCCAGCTTCTCCGCAACCGGCTTGAGGGAGGGTGTATCAGGCATTGCGTGGGGATTATCGCCCCACGGCCTTCGACTGTCGCTCAGGCCGTCCCGAGCCACGTCGAGGGACCGGTGAACGTCGCTACGCTCCAGTTCGTCCCAGTGAGAGCCGAGTTCATCCCGGAACCGTTGTGGTCGGGAGCCAGAGCGGGATAGGACGGGACGTGGTTCGGCTCAGCCGCATGTCCCTCCCCACCGCGCCTCCGGTGCCTGCTGACGGTCGTCTCGTCGACGACTGCGGGACGGTCCGGACCCCTGGCCTGCGTTCGGCCGTCGTGGACACCCTGCGCATGCCGAACGCTTCCACCACCGACTCGATCGAACGCCGCGGCTGGGTCCTGCTCGGCGCCGTCCTCGTCGTCCTCAGCCTCGTGACGATGCCGCAGCTGGCGCTGCAGT
>Ga0335075_10011850_pt1 | contig 13179 bp, 14 predicted proteins | sample Lox_Sample_24_FD_206723 | JGI IMG/M metagenome (GOLD analysis project Ga0335075, IMG submission 206723) | Soil microbial communities from Loxahatchee National Wildlife Refuge, Florida, United States - Lox_Sample_2.4 | ecosystem: Environmental > Terrestrial > Soil > Wetlands | place: USA... | reverse complement strand
GGTAGCTCGTCCCGGTGAGCAGTTGCCCCAGCTATTCGTCGGCGGCCCTCTTGTCCCGATGTTGCCACGGTCGGCGACGTGGCGACCAAACTGTCCGTCTTGTGCAGTTGGGCCAGCACGGCATACCGCTGCGACTGGAGCCGCGGTGCGGGCATCGATGGACACCGATAGGTTGGTAGCAGCTCTGGAGGCAGACGATCGAGAAGCCAACGAAGAAGTAGAAGCCTTTGTGCGTCTACAGCGAACTTTTGGCACAGCGGTGCTCATCGAGCTTGCGAGCATTATCGGATTTGTCGTGGTTTCGCTCATCATTGCCGATCGGCACGTCAAGCAGGCGACAGGAGTTGGCTTTACGTTGACACTGGTTCTACTCGGGCTGTTGATCGTCGGCGTGGCGGATGCTAGATGGTGCATGTCGTTGTATGCAGAACTACGGGCGACTCGACGGCGACGCACATAAAGCACACGTATCCGAGAGCCCGATAGCCCTACTCGGCGTGCTCCAAGTGCGTATCCACTGCCGACGACGGCCTGTCTACCGCGTACCAATCCGCCAATTGGTCCCATTGGGCATCGAGCGTGTCGGCGAAGCTGTCGGTCCATAGAAGGCACTCATGGACAAGGCAACCGTCGGCCGGGTCTTCGGACGCGGAGCAGGCGCAGCTCGCGAGCCAGTCTGTCCACGTGCTGATGATCCGACGTAGCGCGGCGTCACGGTATGTGGCCTGCACGAAGTGCGCCAGCTCAGGCCAGCCGTCAATCGCCAGGCGGAGTATCGAATCGTCGAGTTCGGTGAGCGCCAGTGGCTTGCGCAGCATCCAGGTTGCGTCGGCGATGGTTTGCTCGGCGGCTGGGTCGGGCAGAATCCACAAGCCGCCGTGCGCGTGTTGGAATGCGTGTAGCTCCCAGAGAAACCACGAGTAGTAGTAGAGTGCCTTACGCGAGAAGTAGTCGAGCTCGTCGGCGTCGCCGCTCTGGTGGTGCGCTACGGCCGCGTTGATGTCGTTGCGCATACCGCTTAGAGGACTCCACAGGCGGTAGTAGCACTCGAAGCGAGCTAGCCAGTCGATCTTCATGGCGGATTCCAGCGGCAGGCGCCTTGCTAGTTGCATAGCTCGCCGTTCTCCCACTTGATGAGCGACCTCGCGCCGAACCAATTGCTCAGCTACATCCTCGAGGAGGACATCGAAGGGACTACGCCCGTCTTGACGCTTCTTGAAAAGGCTGGCTGAGTCGTAGGCCAGCCAGCGTGCCACCGTGCCGATGCGTCCTGGCTCTCCGCGGGTGCCGCGGAGCGGTTTGCCTTGCGTTCCCGGCTCCAGCCCGAGTGCCGCCCGCGCCGCCGCTGAGCGGTTGGGTTCTGTGCCGGCGTGTGGGTGCTCCTCCAGCGCATCGGCTGCTTCCTCTAGAAAGGCAGCGACGATCGCAGCCAGTACGTCAAGCGATGTGCCGGCACGCACATCATCCCTGGCCTCAGCGATGACGCACTCAAGCGTCATCAGGGCCGGCTGGAGTGCAACAGCCTCGAGGGTTGCGCCCCGATTCTCGGCCAGCGCTCGCACGGCGTTGTCGACCTCCGCCTTCAACTGCTTCGACATTGCCAGCTGAATGGTACGGCCTATGGCGAAGCTATTGACTCGGCATACCACCGAGACTTGCTGGCATGCAAGCTCAAGCACTCACCCCTCATGAAGTTGCTGCCTCGTTGCAGCACCGAGTCGAGCAGCTGATCAGCGAAGGCCTCTCAGCCCATCAGGCCATCGCCGCCGTGAGCCGTCGACTGGAGCTTGACCCGATCAAGGTCGCGGTCCTGCTCGGGCATGAGAGCCCGTGATCGAGCGCCTGATCATCCACGGCGCGCTGGCGGTGGTGGTCGTGACGCTGGTGGCGTCGGTGTTGCCGCGCCTGGTGCCGTCGCTGGTTGCCCTTGGCTTGCTGGTTTTGCTGGGGCGGGTGGTGTGGTTTTACACCCGTTGAGAGCAGAAAAGTGTTGACAGTGACTCGTGCTCATCACATACTCGAATGGTCAACTAACCGAACAAAAGGCGAACAAGATTGTCGTCTTTGTCGAAGGAGGCCGCATGTAACAACTAACCAGAAAGGAGGTGCAGTCATATGGCACAGAGCCGTCGTATCAAGGTAAAGGGAGTTCGTCGTAGCGAGATCGATGCTGAGCAGCTCGCGCTGGTGTACTGGCTCCAGGCGAAGCGAATTCTTCGGGAACGGCGTGAACAGGAGGCCAAAGCACGGGCGAAGCGGCGTCGGCGCGCTCAGGGTGAGGAGGCCGCGTGAACGGCGATCTCACACCAGCACTCATTGCCGCCGGTGGCGGCTCGGCCTTGCTGGCCGGGATCTGGACGCACGAACGCCGGGCGGATGAGGCGATGCGCCGCAGCATGCTGCGTTTGAGTGTCCGTTTCCCGGTGGGGCTTGATCCGCAGGCCGCCCTGGCGGTGCTGGACAGCCTCTCGGGTCTGCCGCTGGGCGTCGAAGTGGTAGCGGAGCTGGCTGCCGCTGAGGGCGAGGTCGCCCATTACCTGTGGGTGCCGGTGGCGGTGCGCGCATCGGTGGAGTCGATGCTGCGCGGTGCGATCCCAAGCGTGCGGACCGGCGAGTCGCCGCTGGCGAGCGTGCCGGGCGCGAGGTTGTTGGTGCGCTTCTTCGTCTCGACCCCGGTGCTCTTGAATGCCGATAGCCCGGTGGCGGCCTCACGGACGCTGCTGGCGGGTCTGACCAACCTGGGGCGCGAGGACCGGGTGATCATGCGATGGGCGCTGCGGGCGGGCGGCCCGCGACGCCTACCCCGCCGGGAGCCCGAGGGTCGGGCGGCAAAGGAGGTTGAGAGGGCGTGGCGGCGCAAGACCGCCCAGCCGGGGATGCGGGTGGCGGCGGTGCTGTTGGTGCGCTCGGATTCGATGACGCGGGCGCGGATGCTGGCCGCCCACGTCGAAAGCCTGGTCCGTAGTCGCCGGGGCATGAGCGGCGCGATTCGAGTCACGACCGGGCGCGGCAGTCGCACCATGGCCGCGATGCCGCGTACGACCGCCGCCAGCGGCTGGCTGTCCAGTGCTGAGCTCATCGGTCTCATCGGCTGGCCGCTGGGCCCGGACGTACCGGCCGGGGTCCAGTTGGGCGCGGCGCGCCAGCTGCCCGTACCGCGCGGGGTGGGGCGCCAGGGCCGCCGGCTGCTGGTGGGCCGTGACGCCTCCGGGGAGGAGCGGCCGGTGGCCCTGGATGCGACCGCCGCCCGGCATCACGTGGCGGTGATTGGCCCCTCCGGGGTCGGCAAGAGCGTGCTCATGGCCAGCGGCATCCTGTCCGACATCGCGGCCGGCTACGGCGGCGCGGTGATCGACCCCAAGGCCGACCTGATCGAAAGCGTGCTTGAGCGCGTGCCGGCCAAGCACCGCGACCGGATCGTCGTGCTCGATCCCGGTGACGCTCGCGCTATCCCTGGCCTGGCGTTGCTCTGCGGCGGTGACCCTGACACGCGTGCTGACGTGCTGACGGGGGCGCTGCGGGCGATCTTCGCCGACGTCTGGGGTGTTCGCAGCGACTACTACGCCCGCCTGGCGATGCGCACCTTGGCGGAGGTTCCCGGCGCCACGCTCGCAGACATGGGCAGGCTCTTCTTCGAGCCGGCGTTTCGGCGGGCGGCCGGCGCCCGGCTGGGCGACCCGTTCCTGGTTGCTTCCTGGCAGAGCTTTGAGGCGCTCTCAGAGGCCGCCCAGGCCGAGCACGTCGCCGCCCCGATGAACCGGGTAATGGGCCTGCTGTCCCGCCCGCGGGTGCGGGCGGTATTGGCCAACCCCGCCCCAAAGCTCGATGTCGCCCGGCTGCTGGCCGAGCGCAAGTGGCTGCTGGTCAGCTTGGCGCCGGGTGTGATCGGGGAGGCCGCCGCCCGCCTGATCGGGACGGCCGTGATGTACGCGATCTGGAGCGCCGTCGAGGCGCGCGTCGCGCTCGCGCCCGAGTGCCGCCACCCACTGTTCCTGCACGTCGATGAGCTCTCAACGCTGACGAGCGGCACCCCGTTCGGCTTCGAGCTGTTGGCCGAGCGTGCCCGCGGGCTGGGGATGGGGCTGACGGTCGCCCTGCAAACCCTTGGCCGTGTCCCCGAGCCGACCCGGCAGGCGCTGCTGGGCAACGTCGCCAGCCTGGTGACGTTCCGGGCGAGCGCCGAGGAAGCGCCCCGGCTCGCCCGCCAGCTCCCCGGTCTCAGCGCCGATGACCTGATGGCGCTCGGCCGCTACGAGGTCGCCGCCAGGGTCGGCACCGGCGAGGGCAGCTCGGTGGCCGTTGTGACCGGCCGCAGCGAACCCCTGCCACCAATCACCGGGCAGGCCAGCGCCATTCGCGAGGCCTCCGCCGAGCGCTACGCCAGCAAACTCCCTGAACCGCCTCTCGCCGATCCCGCCGCCGTTGAGCTGGCCGGTGGCGGCCGTCATGGTCGCCGGGAGCGCAGCCTGTGAGCCGTCCCATCGCCCGACCCATCGCGCAACGCACCGAGCCCGAAAACACCCCCACCACAGCCAGGTCCGGGCCAGTTTCAACCCGGAAAGACTGTGCTGCACGCGCGTCTGAATACATCACGGCCGCACGGGTGCATCACCTTGCCCGCGAGCTGGCCGACCGGGACTGGGAGCTGCTCGGCTTCGTCGCGGACTGCCGGCTGGCGACCGGCAAGCAGCTGGCGATGCGCTTCTGGCTGGCGCAGCGCGAGCACGACCCGGCCGGCGCGCGTGCGGCGCGGCGCGCGCTCAAGCGCTTGCGCGACTGGCGAGTGCTGGACACCCTGCCCGGCCGAGCCCGCGGCGGTGTCCGCGGTGGCTCGGCCACCCTCATCTACCGGGTCGGTGTCGCCGGCGCCAAGCTGCTTGCTCTACGCGGGGTTCACCAGCGCCGGCTCGGGACGCCGGGCGAGCGCCTCATCGACCACACGCTGGCGGCCACCGAGCTGGCCGTCCAGCTGCACACCGCGCACGCCCGCGGCGAGCTGGAACTGATCGGCATCCAGCACGAGCCCAAGTCCTGGCGCTTCTTCACCGGCGCGATGGGTGCACGTCGCCTGATCCGCCCCGACCTGTTCGTGCGCATCGGCGCCGGCCGCCACGAAGATCGCTGGTTCGTTGAGATCGACCGGGGCAGCGAGCACCCCGGCACGATCGCGGCCAAGGCCGAGCGCTACCTCGCGCACCTGCGCTCCGGGGCCGAGCAACACGAGCACTCCGTGTACCCGCGCGTGGTCTGGACCGTGCCCGAGGCGCACCGTGCCCGCCAGCTGGGCGCGGTGCTCGACCGCCAGCCCGATGAGCTGCAAGCCCTGTTCTCGATCTGCCTCGCCGAAGAGACGGTCGCGTTCCTTGCCTCGGAGGCCCGCTCGTGATCCCGCGCAACCAGACTATGCAAGGCGATGCGTTGGCGGTGTTGCGGACATTGCCAGAGGCGTCGGTGGAATGCGTCGTTACCTCGCCGCCGTACTTCCAGGTTCGCGCCTACAACGCCGGCGCGGGCGAGTACGGTCAAGAAACCCATATCGACGAATGGGTGGCGCATCTTCGGGCCGTGGCGGCCGAGATTGCCCGGGTGCTGGTGCCGTGGGGTGCGTTCTGGCTGAACGTGGCCGATGTATATGCCCGCGCCTCAAGCGAAGGAGCGCCGCCGAAGTCACTGCTGCTGGGGCCAGAGCGCCTGGCACAGGTGCTGGCGGCCGACGGATGGATCATGCGCAATCGGCTGGCATGGGTCAAGCCGAACCCACTGCCCTCACCGGCCGCCGACCGCTTGACGGGATCTTGGGAGTTCGTCTACCTGCTGGTGCGCTCGCGGCGCTACTTCTTCGACCTCGACGCCATTCGTGAGCCGCTTGTCTGCCCGCAGGTTCGACGGTCGCCAACCACCGAGCGTCGTCGCAGCCGGGGTGGGCGTGCACACGGCCACAGCGGTCTGGACCGTCTCGCCCGCGTGGGGCTTGGCGGGCACCCGCTGGGCAAGAACCCGGGCGATGCCTGGCGGATCGCGGGCGCACGGGTACGCGGACACAGCGCCAGCTTCCCGGCCGAGCTGATCCGCCGCCCGATCCTTGCCACTTGCCCAGAGAAGGTCTGTCTGAGCTGCGGCCGTCCGTGGGAGCGGGCCGGTCATCCGGTCAGGTTCGCAGGCGGCGAGCCGAGGCCCCGCACGCTGGTGCCCTGCGAGTGCAACGCAGCGACGCGGCCGGGACTCGTACTCGACCCATTCATGGGCTCCGGGACGGTCGCCATTGTTGCCCGCCGCTACGGCCGCGACTGGCTCGGGATCGAACTGAACCCCGAATACGTGCGGCTCACCCGCGAGCGGCTAGAGCGACGGTGAGCGGTGAATGGCCGAACGGCCGGCGGAAGGGGATGCGTTTTCTTTCTGCCGGCCGCCCAAGTCATTCACTACTACCAGGAGGTCAGCCCGTATGACCAAGGCCCAAGAGGTCTTCGAGAAGGTCAACACCCTGATGGAGGGCGGCGCCAGCCGCCCCGACGCGTTCAAGCAGGTGGCAGATGAGTATGGGCAACCCGTCAACTCGATACGCGGTAGCTTCTACTCCCATTCGCGCGGAGAAACCGGAGGCGGCAAAGGCCGCCCCCGCAAACGCGAAACCACCCCGGAAGACGCGCTGGCAGACGCCCGCGCCGCCCTTGCACGCTCGATTCAAGCGATCGACCGGGAGGTCGAGGTAGCTGAGGAACGCGCCACCGAGGCCACAGCCGAGGCCAAGGCCCTCAAGGCCAGTGCGGCTGAGCGCAAGAAGGCCATCACCGAGCGGCTGGAAGCGCTGAAGTGACACCGTGGGTCGATCTGGGCATCCGCCTCGATCGACCCACATAGTTATGCCATTAACAAGTAGACTTAACAAGTACATTGAGGGAAAATATAGTAACCAATTGAAAGGAGGGATATATGCCACAACCAGTCATAGTAAAGAAGCTCGCTGACCTGCTACCCGAGTGCGATGCGACCGCAGTGCTCTACTTGCGGGTGTCCAGCATCGGACAGCTCACGGGCTATAACGCGGAGGGCTACTCGATCGAGGGACAGCGCGAAGCCTGCCAGCGCCATGCCGCTCGCCTGGGAGCACGGGTAATCGCGGAGTTTGTGGAGCTTGGGCGTACCGGGACCAACCTTCGCCGTCCCGCGCTTCAGAGCATGCTTGCTGCGCTCTCAAAGCTGAAACCCACCTACGTGATCTTCTACGACCTCAGCCGGGTCGCCCGCGAGGAGCAGGACGCCTTCTGGCTCTTGGGCGAGATCAAGCGCCACGGCGCCAAGTTGGAGTCCACGCTGGAGCGGATCGATGACAGCCCACAAGGGCTATTGCTATACGCCGTCATGGCCGGGGTCAACGCCTTTCGCTCCCGCGGAGACGCCGAGAAGGTCAAGCTCGGTCTGCAGCGCAAGATCGCCGATGGCGGTGCCGTGGGCAAGGCACCAATCGGCTACATCAACACACGAGAGCGAGTCGATGGCCGCGAGGTTCGCACCGTCGCGGTCGATACCGAGCGAGCGCCCTTGGTGCAGATGGCGTTCGAGGCGTATGCGTCGGGTGAGTACTCGCTGACTCAGCTCACCGGGCTACTAGAGGAAGCCGGGCTGCGCACCCGTCAGAGCGCCAAGTGCGCGCCCGCTCCCCTGTCACGCACCCAAGTTCACCGGATGCTCCGTAATGAGTTCTACATCGGCGTGGTGAGCTGGGACGGTACGAAGAACACCGAAGCTCGCCATCACCCGATCATCGACCGCGCCACGTTTGAGAAGGTCGAGCAAGTCCTGAAATCAGCAATGCTCAGCGGCAACCGCACCCGCAAGCACAAGCACTACCTGCGCGGGTCGATCTACTGCGGCCACTGCGGAGGCCGAATGGTCTTTCACCGCATCCGCGGCAAAGGCGGCATCTACGACTACCTCGGCTGTCTCAGCCACCAAGGACGACGTAAAGACGCCTGCGCTGGAGGCTACGTTCAGACCACCAGCGTCGAGCGAGCCATCGTGGACTACTACGCCGGAATCCGCCTGAGCGCTCGCCAACAGGACACCGTTCGTACAGCGGTGCGGGAATACGCTGAGAGCCACGCGCAGACGGCGCAACGGGAGTCCGACCGCCACGCCCGACGACTCCAAGAGCTACACCGCGAGCAACAGAAGCTCCTGCACCTGTTCTACAAAGGCAGCATCGGCGAGGAGGTTCTGGAGGCCGAGCAGATCCGCATCGAAACTGAGCGCAGCCAGGCACAACGATGGGGCGAGGCGGCCGCGCACGACGCCACCGAGATCACGCAGGCGCTAGACGAGGCCCTGGCCCTGCTCAACGACCCCCAGGTGCGCTACCAGCAGGCGTCCGAGGAAGTCCGCCGCCTGATCAACCAAGCCCTGTTCGAGAAGCTCTTTGTCCGCGATGACGACATCACCGATGCCGAACCCACCTCTTGGGTCCAAGCCATCCAACGCCTCGCCGGCACGCCCCAGGAGGGCCAGATTGACCAGTCAATCTGCCAGCAGGGTCGCCAACACGACCACAGCCGCCTTTCGGCGGCCGTGGGTTTCCATAAGAACCAAATGGTGCCGGAGGAGGGACTCGAACCCCCGACACGCGGATTATGATTCCGCTGCTCTAACCAGCTGAGCTACTCCGGCCCGGATCGCGCTGGAGTCTAGCCGCACCGCGTAGGGGACCGGCGCAACCGCGGCCCGCAACGCGTCCGCGGCGGCTCGCCGGATCTGCGGCCGGTCGGTGGGCGCGCGCCGCCGCTAGCCTGCTGGCGCGATGGCGCCCACGCTGATGGCAGTGCCCAACGTCTCCGAGGGACGCGACCAGCGCACGATCGCCGCGATCGCCGACGCCTTCGCGGGGGCGGACCGCGCCGGCGCGATCGCCGGTGAGGCGGGCGTGCGTGGGGCGGTTGCGCGCGAGGCGGGCGTGCGAGTGCTGGACGTGCACAGCGACCGCCACCACCACCGCTCCGTGTACACGCTCGCCGGCGGGGCCGATGCGCTTCTCGACGCGCTGCTCGCCGGCGCGCGCGTCGCCGTCGAGCGGATCGACGTCAGCGGCGGCACTCGCGAGGCCGCGGGGGAGAGCGGCCAGCACCCGCACGTGGGCGCGCTCGACGTCGCGCCGCTCGTCTACCTGCGCGCCGAGGATCGCGGCCTGGCGTGCGCGTCCGCGCTCGTGCTCGGCGAGCGCATCGGCGAGGAGCTGGGCGTGCCGGTGTTCCTCTACGGCGAGCTCACCGCGGGCGCGGACGGGGACGCGGCCGCGCCGGGGCGCACCCGCGCCGAGCTGCGCCGCGGCGGCGTCGGCGCGCTGGCCGCACGCATCGCCCACCCTGAGCAGCCGCTCGCGCCCGACTTCGGGCCGCCAAGCGCGCACCCCACCGCCGGCGCCACGCTCGTCGCCGCGCGCGAGCCGCTGGTCGCCTTCAACCTGCAGCTCGCGCCGCCTGCCGGCATCGCGCGGGCGCGGGAGATCGCGGGGGCGATCCGCGAAGGAGGCGCGAGCGGGCTGCCGGGGCTGCGCGCCATCGCCGTCGAGCTCGCCGGCGGCGTCGCGCAGGTCTCCATGAACGTCGAGCGCCCGCTCGAGCTGCCGCTCGCGCGCGTCGTCGAGGCCGTGCGCGCGCACGCGCCGGTCGCCAGCGCCGAGCTAGTCGGGCTCGCCCCCGCCGCCGCGCTCGCCGGCTTCCCCGCCGACGTGGCGATGCCGGGCTTCGACCCCGCCCGCCACGTGATCGAGAACGCACTACGCTGCTGAGGCGAGATGGCCCAGACCAGGCGCAAACGGCAGACCAAGCACCGCGGCAACGCCGCCGGCGTGGTCGAGGCGCGCGGGCGCACCGGGCGCAAGCCCACCGACGCCGAGAAGAGCGGCGACCGCACCAAGATCGCACGCGAACGCGAACGCAAGCTCGACCGCCGCGACCGCAAGCCCACCTGGGGCGGCGCCTTCCTCAAGGCGATGCTCGCCGCCCTCGCCTTCATCGCCATCTTCGCGCTGCTGCTGCACCGCGCCGAAGCCGGCATCAAGTTCTTCCCGTTCGCGCTCGCGCTCTACACGCCCGTCAGCTACTACACCGACAAGTTCGTCTACGACCGGCGTATGCGCAAGCAGGCCGGACGCGAGGCCAGCACGCGATGAGCGCGCTCGACGTGCGCGCCTTCACCGTCGGCCCCGTGCAGGAGAACGCCTATGTCCTGCGCGCCTCCAGCGAGGCCACCAGCGCGCTGCTGATCGACCCCGGCGACGAGGCCGAGCGCCTGCAGCGCGCCATCGAGCAGCTCGAAGTGCAGATCGACGCCATCCTCATCACCCACTGCCACTTCGACCACATCGGCGCCGTCGCGCCGCTCGCGCGCGCCACCGGCGCCGAGGTCTACGTGCCGCAGATCGAGCGCCCGCTGCTGTCCGACGTGATGAGCTGGGTGCCGCCCGGCTTCGGGCCGTTCGAGAGCTACGAGGCCGAGCACACGCTCGCCGGCGGCGAGCGCCTGCAGCTCGCCGGCCTCGACGTCGACGTGCTGTTCACCCCCGGCCACAGCCCCGGGCACCTCACCTTCGCGCTGCCCGGCGCGCTGCTCTCCGGCGACGTGCTCTTCCAGGGCTCCGTCGGCCGCGTCGACCTCCCCGGCGGCGACTGGCCCACGCTCGAGCGCTCCATCGAGACGCTGCTGCGCAGCTACCCAGGCGACACGATCGTCTATCCCGGACACATGGGCGTCACCACGCTCGCGCGCGAGCGCCAAACCAACCCGTTCCTCAGCGAGGTGCGTCAGCGGCTCGCGCGCACCGCCGAGGGCGCGCAGGCCGCCACGCCCGCCGCCCCGCCGGTCGCCCCCCGTTGAGCGCCGCCAAGCTCAAAGCGCCGCGCGGCACCTTCGACGTGCTCGGCGAGGACGCCGCCCGCCGCAGCGCGCTCGAGGCGCGCGCCCGCTCGATCCTCGAGGCCGCCGGCTACGAACGCATCGAGACGCCCACCTTCGAGGCCACCGAGCTGTTCGCCCGCGGCGTCGGCGCCTCCACCGACATCGTGCGCAAGGAGATGTTCACCCTCGAGGACCAGGGCGGACGCTCGCTCACGCTGCGACCCGAGGGCACCGCGCCCGTCTGCCGCGCCTACGTCGAGCACGGCATGCACAAGCGCCGCCAGCCCGTCAAGCTCTGGTACCTCTCGAGCTTCTACCGTCACGAGCGCGCGCAGGCCGGGCGCTACAGGCAGTTCTGGCAGGTCGGCGCCGAGGCGATCGGCTCCGAGGACCCCGCGCTCGACGCCGAGCTGATCGCGCTGCTCTCCTCGCTGCTCGCCCAGAGCGGGGTGCGCGAGCTGCGCCTGCGGCTGTCCAGCCTCGGCAGCCCGCAGCGCCGCAGCGAGTACCGCGAACGCCTGCAGGCGCACCTGCGCGCCCACCAGGCCGAGCTCTCCGAGGACGTGCGCAGCCGCATCGAGCTCAACCCCCTGCGCGCCTTCGACAGCGACCACCCCGGCACCCGGGCCGTCATGCGCAGCGCGCCGCTGCTGCTCGACCAGCTCGACGCCGACGACGCCGAGCACTTCGCGCAGGTGCGAGCGCTGCTCGACGGCGCCGGCGTCGCCTACGAGGTCGACCCCACGCTCGTGCGCGGGCTCGACTACTACACCCGCACCGTCTTCGAGTTCACCTCCCACGCGCTCGGAGCCCAGAGCGGCGTGGGGGGAGGGGGGCGCTACGACGGCCTCGTGCAGCAGCTCGGAGGCCCCGCCATGCCCGGCATCGGCTGGGCCGCCGGCGTCGAGCGCATGATGCTCGCCGAGGCCGGCGCGAGCGCCCGCGACGGCGCGCCCGCGCCCGCGCCCGCGCCGGTCGAGCTGTTCGTCGCGCGCGAGCACCACGATCCCGCCCTGCGCGCCGCCGCCTTCGTGCTCCTCAGCGAGGCGCGCTCGGCCGGGCTGTCCGCGCAGATGGACATGGGCGGGCGCTCGCTCAAGGGCCAGCTCGGCCACGCCGACGCGCTGCGCGCGCGCTACGTCGCCGTCGTCGGCGCCGCCCACACGCTGCTCAAGGACATGCAGGCCGGCTCGCAGGAAACGCTCGCCACCGACGCCGTCGTGCACGCCGTGTTGCGCGGCCAGCACGCGCTCTAGCCTGCCGCCGCGCCTCGCCGTGCCCGCCAGCGCCGGGCCCAGCACGCGCCCCGCTTCGCTCCCGCGCGCCGGCGCCGTCGCCGTGAGCTGCCCGCCCAGAAGCGTCCAAGGCCAAAACCGCCGTTCAACTTCTCCCTCGCAGATGCCGAAACATGGGGCGATGGCGCAGCTCTCACGCCCATTCCAGATCGCGCTCGTGGCGGTGGTGCTGCTCGCCGGCGTGTGGCTGTTCGCGCTCCAGGGCCACTCCAGCACGCCCACCACGTCCACCACCGCCGCGCCTCCCACGCCCACCGTCACCGTCACCACCCAGCCCACCACCGCCGCGCCCGCGCGCCACGCCAGCAGCCATGCCGCCGGCGGCTCCGCCGCAGCCGCGCACAAGCGATCCTCCGGCGCCGCGCACAAGGCCGCCCCGCACAACCGCGCCGCCCGCAGCGCCCACGCCACACACAGCTCCACGAGCCGGCGCTCCTCGCCCGCCGCCAAGGCCAAGCCCGCGCACGCCCCCACCGGCGCGCAGCGCACCGGCGCCCACGCCGGCTCGGGCGCGTCCGCCGCGCAGCCCCGCACGCACGCCGCCAAGCCCACCGCCGGCTCCCACGGCCGCGCCAGCTCCAAGGTCGCGCCCAAGGGCGGCGCCTCCGCCACCCACGCCGGCTCCTCCACCGCCGCGCTCACCGCCGGCCAGCACGCCGTCGAAGCCGAGCTCGCCAAGGGCCAGATCGTGCTGCTGCTGTTCTGGAGCCCGCGCGGCACCGACGACGCCGTCATGCACCAGGCCGTGCAGCAGGTGCGCCAGGCCGCGCACGGCGCCGTCGCCGTCCACGAAGCCAGCTCCGCCCAGGTCGCGCGGTTCGGCTCCATCACGCGCGGGGTGCAGGTCTACGCCACGCCCACCCTGTTCGTCATCAACAAGCGCGCACAGGTAACCGTGCTCACCGGCGTGCAGGACGCCTTCGCCATCGACCAGGCGATCGCCGAAGCGCGCCAGGCCGCATCCGGCTCCTGACCCTGCTCCGCGGCGCCGCCC
>Ga0335075_10011849_pt1 | contig 13179 bp, 9 predicted proteins | sample Lox_Sample_24_FD_206723 | JGI IMG/M metagenome (GOLD analysis project Ga0335075, IMG submission 206723) | Soil microbial communities from Loxahatchee National Wildlife Refuge, Florida, United States - Lox_Sample_2.4 | ecosystem: Environmental > Terrestrial > Soil > Wetlands | place: USA: Florida... | reverse complement strand
CCTGGGCACGATGATGTTCGGGCCGTGGGGCAACGACGACCGCGCCGACGCGATCCGCGTCATTCACCGCGCACTCGATGCCGGGATTAACGTCGTCGACACGGCTGACGTGTATTCCAACGGTGCGTCGGAGGAGATCGTCGGCGAGGCATTGCAGGGGCGTCGCGACGATGTCGTGCTGGCGACGAAGTTCTTCATGCCGATGGACGACCGGCCAAATCACAGCGGCGGTTCCCGGAAGTGGATCATGCAGGAGGCCGATAATTCGCTGCGGCGCCTGAAGACGGATTACATCGACCTGTATCAGGTGCATCGCCCGTGCGCGATGACGGATGTCGAGGAGACCCTGGGCGCGCTGACCGATCTCGTGCGCCAGGGCAAGGTCCGCTACATCGGATCGTCCTCGTACGCGGCCAGTCAGATCGTCGAGGCCCAATGGGTCTCCCGCGAGCGGAACCTCGCCCGGTTCGTCACCGAACAGCCCCCGTACTCGATCCTGGTCCGCGGTATCGAGGAGGACGTGCTCCCGACGGTGCAGCGTTACGGCATGGGAACCCTCGTGTACAGCCCGCTGTCCGGTGGCTGGCTGACCGGCCGGTGGCGCAAGGGCGCGCCCGGTACTCCCACGTCGGCTGCACGTCCGGGTGCGCGGTTCGACATGAGCACCCCGGCGAACCAGCGCAAACTGGATGTGGTCGAAGAGCTTGCGCTACTGGCCGGGCAGTCGGGAATGACGATGATCGAACTCGCGCTGGCGTGGGCGATCAACCACCCGGGCGTCACCTCGGCGATCATCGGGCCGCGGACCATGGTGCAGCTCGAGTCTCAGCTGCCATCGGTGGCCGTCAGGCTGGACACCGAGATCCTGGATCGCGTCGATGAGCTCGTAGCGCCGGGCGCAACGCTGAACGCGGACGACAACAGCTACGGCGCGGCCGAACTGACACCGCAAGCGCGCCGGCGGTAGACACCCATTCTGGGTGACGCCGACGACGTGGGTCGGCAGGACCACACCGCGGCACTGACTCGCCCGCGGGTCACAGCAAGCATTCGGAGGAGTATCACCGTGGCACACGATGTACCAAGCATCGCCCTGAACAACGGCGTCGAGATGCCCTCGATCGGACTCGGCGTCTTCCAGACGGCGCCGGACGAGACGCGCGGCGCCGTCGCGGCCGCCCTCGACACCGGCTACCGCCACATTGACACGGCCGCCGCGTACGGCAACGAGCGCGAGGTCGGCGAAGCGGTACACGCGTCGAAGGGCGGCCGCGCGGCGGTCTTCCTGGAGACCAAGATCTGGATCAGCGACTACGGATTTGACGAGACGCTGCACGCCTTCGACAAGAGCGCAGGCAAGCTCGGCGTCGACGAGATCGACCTGCTGATCCTGCACCAGGCGCTGCCGTCCGACTTCGACAAGACGCTCGGCGCTTACCGGGCGCTGGAGACGCTGCTCAAGAGGGGCAAGGTCCGCGCCATCGGCGTCAGCAACTTCATGACCGAGCACCTCACGAACCTGCTGGACAAGGCCGAAGTCGTCCCCGCCGTCAACCAGATCGAGCTCCACCCCTACTTCCAGCAGCCCGAGGTGCAGGCGTTCAACGCCGAGCACGGCATCGTGACTCAAGCCTGGTCACCGATCGGCGGCATTACCTTCTACCGCGAAGGCGAGCACACCAGCACCCTGGAAGACGCGACCATCGTCAAGATCGCCGAATCCAACTCCAAGAGTCCCGCGCAGGTCATGCTGCGCTGGCACCTCCAGGAGGGACGCTCGGTCATCCCGAAGTCAACCAAGCCCCGCCGCATCGCTGAGAACTTCGACGTGTTCGACTTCGAGCTCACCACAGACGAGGTCGCGGCCATCGACGGGCTCGATACCGGCAAGCGCGGCGGTCCCGAGCCGGACGCCATCACCCTTGAAAGTTTCGCCCTAGAGATCCCGGAGGCCTGAACACGATGCCCAGCGACAGCACATTGGAGAAGGTCGCCGTCGTCACCGGCGCATCGTCCGGCATCGGCGCGGCAACCGCCTGCACCCTGGCAGCGGACGGCTACCGCGTCGCTCTGCTGGCCCGGCGGCTCGACCGCATCACCACTGTCGCGGACGAACTGGGCAACGGGTCCATCGCCATCGAAGCGGACGTCACTGATCGCGGCAGCATCGTTGCCGCCGCGGACCGTGTTCGCCAAGAGCTCGGCACCGCCGATGTCCTGGTTAATAATGCCGGCGTTATGCTGCTCGGTCCGTTCGAGTCCGGGCAGCGCGCGTCCGCGCCGCCTGGCCATCAACGAGATCCTGCTGCGGCCAGCTGGGCAACAGTGACGCGACGCAGCTTGTCGACGGCCAGGGCGGCTGCGGCATGGCTGCGTGAGCAGCAGGCGGCCGACAAGGTTCGCTCCGGGAGCGTAAACGACGACGGAGCCTGATCGCTGTCCGGCGGCGTACGGAGGCTCGCGAGTCGACCAGCCTGGCCGTACCCGGCTGGCGCTTGTACCTGCCCCTTGCCGCTGGGCGATCAGGCTGTTCACTTTTCGTTCATCTACAAGTCGGTTACTAGACGTCTTGAGTCGCTACCTTGCGCGGGATGGCTGTCGTGCCGGAAGGCCGGGACGCTGCAAGATCAAGGGGGGAGCGGGTGTCTCAGGGCCGGTCCGCGGAGCTGGTAGACGCCCTCGACGAGGCCGCGATCGGCCGCACCCATATGCGGGCGGTTATCGCTTCGGGCGTGGGCTTCTTCACCGACGCTTATGACCTGTTTGTCATCGGCATCGTCTCGTCGCTGATCACGAAGGACTGGCATCTCGGCTCGGATCGGCTGGCGATTCTGAACAGCACGATGCTGGCTGCCGCCTTCCTGGGCGCGCTTGTGTTCGGCCGCTACGCGGACAGGGTGGGCCGCAAACGGGTTTACTGGCTGGTGGCCGCCGTGATGATCGCCGGGGCGCTTGGCTCCGCGTTCGCCCCGTCGTTCTGGGTGCTGATCGCGTTCCGGTTCGTGCTGGGGCTCGGGGTGGGCGGTGACTATCCCGTAAGCGCGGTGATGGTCAGCGAATACGCCAACCGGAAGGACCGCGGGAAGCTCGTCGGCATGGTGTTCGGCACGCAAGCCCTGGGCCTCATCATCGGCCCGCTCATAGCGCTCACGCTGCTCGGGTCTGGTGCGGGCGACGACGTCGTCTGGCGGGTCCTACTGGGGCTGGGCGCGGTTCCCGCGGCGGCGGTCATCTACCTACGCTGCCGGATGCCGGAATCTCCCCGGTACCGGGCACACCGGGACTCACTGAACGTCCAGCCCGCCAGCAACGGACCCGATGCGGTGGTTCGGGCCGCGAGTCCTCGTCCTATCGGTGCGGCCCACGTCTCCGGCCTGCGCGCGTTCCTGAGCAACAGACGCTGGCTCGTCATGCTCGTCGGCACTGCGGGCTGCTGGTTCCTGCTTGACTATGCCTACTACGGCAACACGATCTCGACGCCGCAGATCCTCGGCCTGATTTCCCCGCACGCCTCCACCATGACCAAGATCGCCCTCCAGCTGGCGATCTTCGTCGTGGCAGCGGTGCCCGGCTACATTCTCGCGATCGCTCGCCTCGACCGGATCGGCCACCGCAAGCTGCAGCTCATCGGATTCGCGATGATGGCGCTCTGCTTCCTGACTATCAGCATCGTCCCAGGGATGACCACGGCAGTCGCACCGTTCCTGGTCGTCTACGGCGTGAGCTATTTCTTCACGGAGTTCGGTCCGAACATGACGACCTTCGTGCTGCCCAGCGAGCTGTACCCGGTGTCGATGCGGACAACCGGCCACGGGATATCCGCGGGCATCGGCAAGCTCGGTGCGTTCATCGGCGTCTTCCTGTTCCCGGTTCTCCAGACCTCGCTCGGCTTGCGAGGCACCCTTGCCCTGACCGCCGGGATCTCAGCGCTCGGGCTTGCGCTCACATTCGTCCTGCCCGAACCCGCCGGACGGAGCCTGGACGACATCACGACGGGCCTCACCGAGGATGCCAGCCTGACACACGGCCCGGCCGCTCAGGTCCTCGCCGGCTAGCGCGGATCGTGGCAGCCATCGTCACTGTCCGCGTAGAAGCAGGAATTGCGGGGGACAATGGCTAATCGGCATTTCGGGAATATCGGCGACGTCTGGAAGCATGTCGCGCTCGTCGAGGTGCTAGAGCGGGAGTCGCCGAGCTGGTACGCCGAGACTCACGCCGGGTCGGGCGCGTACCCGGTCATCAACGACCGGGAGCGGGAGTTTGGCTTTCTGCGATTCCTGGAGGTTGCTCCGAGGTTCCCGGTGTTGGCCCGGTCGCGGTACCGCGCGATCGCCGCTTCGTACCTTGAGCGCGACGAGAGCCTGTATCCCGGTTCCGCTTTGCTGGCGATGACCGTACTCGGCGATGCGGCTTCTTACCTGCTGTCTGATCTCGACCGGGAGAGCATCGCCGACCTTCACCGCTGGTCACGCGAACTTGATCTGCATAGCTGCGAAGTGACCGAGGGCGATGGCATGGCGGCGGTGGCAGTACGTCTGGACGGCGAAGCGCACAGGCCCCGCCTGGTACACATCGATCCCTTCGATCCCCACGACCAGGGCCCGGGCGGGTGCTCAGCGCTCGAGCTCGCCGCCCGCGTCGCCGATAGCGGCACCGGGCTCGTGTACTGGTACGGCTATAGCGAGCCCAGAGCGCACACCGACGCACACAGCCAGCTAGCCGCTCTGACCAGAGCGCCGCTGTGGTGCGGCCAGGTGAGAGTGACTGGCCCAGGCCATTCTCCTGGCGACCGTAATCACGGCATCGGGCCAACCACGTTCGGCGTCATCCTCGCTAACGTCGAGGCGAGCACGGCCGATGCCTGTGCGGCGTTGGGCAACGCCCTGTCTCGCGCCTATGCCAACGCCATACTTCCGGACGGCGGCCGAGGCGGTCTCAGCTTCACGAGCAGGAAAAGCACCGGGCACCCTGAACCGGCCTAAAGCCGCTGCCGCCCCGGACAGGCCCGTCTCGCAGGCGCACGGGTGGCGCGCATGCGGCGAGGCGACGAGAATAGCGCCGAGCCATTTCGGGGCGAGGCGGATTTTTCGGGGGTGGTGGCTTGTCTACCAGCCAGGCGGACGTCGGGGATTACGCGGCACTGCTGGCCCGGCTCAAGGTGATGACGGGGTGGGATGACAGCCGCCGGTGGCCCGCTGGCGCGCTGCCGGACATCGGACCGTTCGACCGGCGCGTGATCGCCGTTGGCGGGATCGTCTTCGCCGTGCTGATGGCGGTATCGGACCGGTACGGGTTTCAGCGCGACGAGCTGTACTTCCTGGACTGTGCCCGGCATCTGCAGGCCAGCTATGTTGATCAGCCGGCCCTTGCGCCGCTGCTGGCGTGGGTGTCGCTGAAGCTGTTCGGCGTGTCGCTGCCCGGCCTGCGCGTGTGGCCGGCGCTCGCGGCGTGGGCCACGGTGGTGGTCGGCGGGCTGACCGCCCGGGAGTTCGGCGGCAGCAAGCGCGCCCAGCTGCTGACCGCAGTCGGCCCGATTCCCTTGCTGCTGGCGACCGATCACATAGCGAACACGACACCGTATGCGCTACTGGCATGGGCGGGCCTGGCGCTGGTCGTGGTCAGGATCGGGCGCACCGGCGACTGCCGCTGGTGGCTGGCCGCGGGCCTGGTCGCCGGCCTAGGTGTGGCTGACGACCACAGCATGAGCTTCTTCGCCATCGCACTAGTTATCGGCGCGCTGCTCAGCGGCGGCAGCCGGATGATCTGGAACCGCTGGTTCGCGGCCGGCGCCGCGATCGCGGTGGCGTTCGAGGTTCCCGACCTGTGGTGGCAGGCACAGCACGGGTGGGCGACGATCGCCATGACCGAAGCGCTGAACCGGGAAAACGGGGGCCTCACCAGTATCGGCCCCTGGTTGCTCGGCCAGCTGCTCATAGTCGCCCTGACCCTGGCGGGGGTTTCGGTTATCGGCCTGTGGTGCCTGTCGCGGTCCGGTCGGCCGCTGTGGCGGGCGCTGGCCTGGGCGTACGGCCTGCTGTTCGTCCTGTTCGCGCTCACCACCGGCGCAAAGATCTACTACCTGGCCGCCGCGTATCTGTACCTGGTCGCGGCCGGCGCCGTGGCCATCGACCGGTGGCTGAAAGCGCGGCCCGGCCGGCTGCGCAACCTCCTGCTGGTCACCGCGGCCCTCACGGCCGTGACCCTGCCGATAGCCCTGCCCGTGTTCCCGCTGGATGGCCTCGGCCGGACCTTCGCCAAGGCGAACTCAAACCAGCTTGAGTCCATCGGCTGGCCCCAGGTCGTCCGGACCGTCGATGCGGTATGGACGTCCCTGCCGCAGGGCCAGCGCGCCGGGGCCGTGCTCTACGCCGACAACTACGGCTTGGCCGGGGCGATCAACGAGCTCGGCCGGGGGACGGGGCTGCCGACCGCCGTCAGCAGGCAGAACAGCGAATGGTGGTGGGGACCGGGCAACCCGCACGCCACCACCATCGTGGCCGTCGCACCAGGGCCTTACGGCGGCGGCACTGGTTACGGCGCCTACCTCGGGCAGTTCTTCACCAGCGTGCGGCTGGCGGCCACACTGTCGAACCCCTACGGCCTGCACAACCAGCAATGGGGCGGCCACGTCTACGTCTGCACCGGACCTCGCGAGTCATGGGGCCAGATCTGGCTCCAGCTGCGCGAATACAGCTGATAGCAGACACAACAGCGTGACCGCCGGGCTTGCTCGGCGTAGATGCGGTCGCGGGCAGGGCCACTCAGTCGAGCGCTTCGCTCATGTGGTGCTGCGAATCGGCCGACCAATCTGTCCCGGCCTGAGATCGCCGGCGCGCCGACCGCACGCACTAACCGCCTCCGTCCACCGGATCGTCGTGATGCGCAGTCACCTGCCGGCCGGTGATCGTGGGGTCGTACGTCTGGGGAGCGGCCAACGTGATCTTCGTGGTCGGCGCGGCAAACCGCGGGTCCGTCAGGCCGGCGGAGGGCCGGAACACTCGCTGACGGCCGCGGCCGTGATCGTCTTGGCGCAGCGGACGGCGCTGGCGATGGCCTCGTCGGGTGAGAGCTTGCACAGATCGGTCAGGGTGAAGAGCGACTCGGCGCTGACCACGACGGCAAGATCCTGCTTCAGCTGACGGAACGCGTCAGGACGCTGCCGGCCGAGGCTGCCCTCCACCGGGGCGAGGGCATGATCAATGATCCCGAAGCGGAGGCCGGGCCGGAGGCCTGCGGCCTTCGGCCGCACCACCGAGGCGGCGATCATGGCCCGGACCGCACCCTGATAATCCTGAACATGGCGGAGCAGCCGGTCGGTTCCCGCGCCGATCCGCTCCACGACGTCGGCGCTGCCCTCGGCCGGGCCCAACGCCTGCTCGGGGCTTGGCCACGTGCCCTCGACTGTCTCCCGCAGCAGCGAGATCAGGTCGGGGAAGTAGCGGTAGGCGGTCGCCTCCGAGACCAGCGCCGCCTGCGCGACGGCTGGCATGGTCACCTCGGCGCTGCCAGTGATGAGATCACGGGCCGCGGCCACGATGGCATCCCTGGTGCGCCGCTTTTGATTGACCCGGCCGGTCGAAGCATCCGCGGTCATCCCCCCACTCTTGCGGGCCGGCCGACTTGAGTCAAGCGCTCTCTCGTTATAAGAGCTAACTTGCATAAGCCCAGGCGATCGGCTAACGTCACTTGTGAGAGTTCACTCTTATAAACGATGTGAGGGAATGCGTCATGGCCACCGCGACAACGCAAATCCAAGTCCAGGGAATCGGACCAGTGCCCGTGACCTACACCGAGAGCGGCAGCGGACAGCCCGTCCTGCTACTGCACGGCGGAGCGGGGTCATTCTCGGTTGCCGGGTTCGCCGCGCTCATGAGCGCCGCGGGCTACCGCGTCATAGCTCCCGTGCATCCGGGCTTCGACGGCACGCCACGCCCGGCCGACCTGTCCCGTATCGCCGGGATCGCGGCCGTCTATTCAGCGATGCTCCGCGAGCTCGACCTGTCCGATGTCTGCGTCATCGGCAACTCCATCGGCGGCTGGATCGCGGCCGAGTTCGCCGTGGCCGAGAGCGCGACCCCGGACTGCCGAGTCGGCTCGGTCGTCCTGGTCGACGCGGCCGGGCTGCAGATCGACAGCGCGCCCGTCCCCGACTTCTTCTCGCTGACGCTCGATCAGGTCGCCGAGCTCAGCTACTTCAACCCGGACGCGTTCCGCATCAACCCCGCGGCCATGCCACCCGAGCGAGCCGCCGCGATGGCGGCCAATCGCGCGACGCTGCTGGAGTACGCCGGGACGTCGATGGCCGATCCCGGCCTGCGCGGCCGGCTGTCCGCCATCGCGATGCCGGCCCTGGTCGTCTGGGGAGCCGCCGACCGGATGATCCCCGTGGCGCACGGTCACGCCTATGCCGACGGCATCCCCGGTGCCAGTTTCCGGCTGATTGCCCACGCCGGCCACCTGCCCCAGCTGGAGACCCCAGAGGAATTGCTCGCAATCGTGCGGGACTTCACCGCAGCGACCGGGCGCCATCCCGGCCAGGAAGACCCCGCCAGCGTGCGGGTCTCGGTTGTGCCGGCGGACGGTGGCGAGATCGCCCTGAACGGCCCGATCCGCCTGCGGATCCTGGAGGACGGCACGACAACCGCGCATCGGCTCGGCGTCGCCGAGATTACCATCGCGCCCCATACGGCTGGGCCGCCGCAGCACCGGCATGGTCGCCACGACGAAGGCTTTTACGTGGCGGCCGGCACCGCAAGCTTCACCGTCGGCGAGGAAACGTACGAGGCGCCAGCCGGCGCTCTCGTGATGATCCCGCCCGGAGCTCCGCACACGTTTGCCAACACATTCGATGAGCCCGTGACACTCCTCAATACCTTCACGCCGGACCTGTACGTGCGGTACTTCCGCGACATCCGCGACATGATCGCGTCCGGGACGCCGGCGACGCCCGATCAGATCACGAACGTGATGGCTCGGTACTCCACCGAGCCGGCGACTACTTACGCCACGGAACCTGACTGATCGCAGCGCGGCGGCGGTCAGGCGCTGGTCAGCGGGGCGAGCAGCTCAGCCATGTCCTGGTGGCCTGAACGGCGGGCCGCGGCCAGTGGCGTCGCCCCCCAGGCACTCCTGATGTTCGGGTCGGCGCCCAGGCTCAGCAGGAGCCTGGCCATCTCGACGTCGCCCTGCGACGCCGCCTGGTGCAACGCGGTTCGCCACGGTGCTTCCGCCGGGATGTCGCCCCGGCCGAGCGCGTTCACGTCGAAGCCGAGCTCGGCCAGCAGGGCGACCGCGCCGGGTTTCCGGCAGGCGGCAGCCCAGACCATGAGACCTGGCCGCTCTTCGCGTGCGGCCGCCGCCTGCGCGCGCAACCGCATGGCGCCATCGCGATCACCGGCGAGCACGGCCGCGATCATCGAGTCGGTCTCGTTGAGCGCAGGCGGGCCGGCGCCCTGAGCGACCAGCCAGTCGGCCAGCTCCTGGTACCCGCTCAGCGCCGCCAGCTCAGCGGGCGTCCGGTCGTGCGAGGTCCGCAGCCCGGTCGGGCGCCCGCCCGGCGCGGCATACGGCGTCACGAAGTCAACGTCATGCTCGACGAGCAGCTTCACTCGCTCGCGCATGTCGTGCACGATCGCCCACCACAGCTGCCCGCGCAGCATCTCCGACGGTGAGTCCGCAGCATGCCCGAACCTGGCCGCCCATGGGCCGCCGTCCCCGCGTCCGAGGCCGTGGTCGAACAGCAGCACCAGGTGCCGGTCGTCCCGGCCGAACTGCCGGTTATAGAGCGCCTGGCCGTCGTTGGCGTCCGCACCGGCGGCCAGCAGCAGTGCGGCTAGCGCGAATCCGTGCGGGTGCTCGTCGTCGGAACTGCTGCCGAGCGCGCCGGTCACCGCGGTGAACGGCGGGTACAGCCCGTGCCAGAGATAGCCCGCGTTCGGATCGGCACCGTGCTCAAGCAGTACGCGCGCGGTACCGAGCGTCGCCGGTTCTGTGATCTGCCGGTCGTGCCGGGCATAGACAAGGTAGAGCAGCGGCTCCCAGCCGTAAGGGCCGCCTTCCCGGCTGGCCAGCGCCGGATCGGCCAGGAGCAGCGCGCGCACCGAATCCTCGTCCGCGGCGGCAGCCGCGACATGGATATTGGTGCGGGCCAGCTCCGGGTGACCGGCCAGCACGGTCGCTCCTCGTTCCCATCGCTCCGGCGAGTCATCCCCGCCGAACCGAAGGCACGCGAGCGCCAGGAACTCATCGGCCGGGCCGACTGTCGTCTCTACCTCGTCGGGCGCTCGCCGGTAGCGCTCGATCATCTGCACGCGCTCCTGCAGCCGCGCCCAGGAGGAGAAGCCGTGATGGCGGGCGACCACAAGTCGCGCGCCGGTCAGCGTGACCGCGTGCGCGCCACCCGGGTGGTGCGCGGCGATGAGATCCAGCGCGCCTGGTACGCCGGCCCGCGCCAGGTCCCGCAGGTCCTTGGCCTGCTGGCGCAGTTGCTCCAGGCTCGGGTCGTCGGGCAGCGGAACGGTCGGCATTGCGACCCCCTTTCACCGCCTGTGGTCCGCGTCGTCAGGCCGAAAGGTATAACTCGCCAGTATGGTTCATCGCCTGGATCGGCGTTCTGCAGCGATCATCTGAGGGCCACGCTCATGCCACGCCCGCGGTCGGCCAGACTTGGAGGCATGACGACGGCGCGCGAGGGACAGCCGGCCAGTAAGGTCACGCACGCCGAGGCGGCTCGCGTCCTGGCCGGCCGGGACCCGGTCATCGCCCGGCTGCTGGCCGAGACCGGGCCGCCCCGGTTCGGGCGGCCGACTGAGTCGCACTTCGCCACGCTGGTGCGGGCAGTCGTGTATCAGCAGCTCGCCGGGAACGCCGCGGCAGCGATTCACGGGCGGCTGATCGCGGCGATGGACGGCGACGTCCAGCCCGAGCGCCTCATCGAGTTGTCGGACGAGGCGCTGCGCGCGGTCGGCCTGTCCAGGGCCAAGGCCGTCTCCCTGCGAGACCTGTCGGCGAAGGTGCTCGACGGCACGGTGGTGCTGTCGCCACGCGGGCTTTCGCGAGAGAGCGACGAGGAGATCATCGAGCGGCTATCGGCCGTCCGCGGCATCGGCCCGTGGACGGCTCAGATGTTCTTGCTGTTCCAGCTTCGCCGCCTTGACGTCTGGCCGACGGCGGATCTCGGCATTCGCCGCGGCTACGGGCTCGCGTGGGGCATCCCGATGCCGACGGCCAAGCAGCTTGAGCCGCTCGGCGATCCGTATCGCCCCTTCCGGTCGGTGGCCTCCTGGTACTGCTGGCGAGCGGCCGAGCTGTACGGCCAGGCGGCCGACAGCGCGCTCACCAGGTAGGTGACCGGCCGGGCCGCCGGCTAGGTGACCGGCGGTAGCTCCTGCTGGCGCGACAGCACCGGCTGGAACAGGTCCCCCCTGGTCGCCACTCGTTCCGGCATTGAACGGATCGTTATGCCGTCCGGTCGCAATGAGGGGTCGTCAAGCTCATCCCAGCTGATCGGGGCGGAAACCGGCGCGCCCGGCGCGGCGCGTGGGCTGTACGGAGCCACCAGCGTTTTGTTGCTCACGTTCTGGGTGTAGTCAAGCCGCGCCAGCCCCGATCGTTCGCTGACATCCCACTTCCAGCTGACCAGGTCGGGAACGACGGCGCCGATGGCCTTGGACAGTTGCTCCACCCAGGTGCGGGTCTGCTCGTAGGTGAGCCCGTCGGCGACCGGGATCCAGATCTGGATGCCGCGCCGGCCGGTGAGTTTCGGCTGGGCCTGCACGTGCAGGTGCTCGAGCGCGGCCCGGTGCAGCCGTGCCAGTACCAGCACGTCGTCCCATTTGGTGGACGAGCCGGGGTCGATGTCGATGAGCGCGTAGCTCGGGCTGCGCGGGTGCGCGGCCAGCGAGGTCCAGGCGTGCCACTCAAGCGCGCCGAAGTTCGCCGCCCACAGCAGTGCCGCGGGCTCGTCCACGACCAGGTAGGTGGAGGTCTTGTCCCGGCCCGCGTCAGGGTTATCCCAGCGCGGAACCCAGTTCGGCGCGTGGTCGGGCAATTGCTTGTGCCAGAACCCCGGCTCGCCGGCGCCGCCGGGGAACCGGTGCATGTTCAGCGGGCGCCCCGCCAGGTAAGGCAGGATGACCGGCGCAATGACGGCCGCGTAGCGAATGAACTCACGCTTGGTGACCGGCGCCTCGCCAGGGCGCGCCGGGAACAGCTCCTTGTCCAGGTTGGTCAGCTTCAGCTGCCGGCCGAACACCTGCCAGCTGCCGTTGTTGCCAAGAGCCTCGAGCGCCGCCAGCTCGTCCGGTGACGGCCCGCCGCCCGGTGCCGGGTGCAGTTCGATCGAGGCCTCGGCCGGGGGCAGGTCGGAGCGCCAGATGCGATCGGGATCGGCCTTCACCTCGTCGTTGGTCCGCCCGGTCAGCGCGGACCTGGGATAGTCCTCGGGATCCCACCCGCTGACCGCGTACTCGTCGTCCTTGTGCAGCAGCAGCCACTGCTTCTCGTCCCGGCCGCGGCGCACCAGGATCAGCCGGCCGCGCAGCTTGGTGCCGGTCATGTCGACGTGAAGTTCCCCGGCCGCCACCGCGGCCGCCGGGTCATCGGTCTCGTGCGGTTCCCAGGTCCCGATGTCCCAGACGATCACGTCGCCGGCGCCGTACTCCCCGGAGGGAATCACCCCCTCGAACTTCAGGTACTCGATCGGGTGATCCTCGACGTGAACGGCCAGCCGCTTGACGGCCGGGTCCAGCGTCGGGCCGTTCGGCACGGCCCAGCTCGCGAGCACGCCGCCGATTTCGAAACGCAGGTCATAATGCCGTCGCCGGGCCCGGTGCCGCTGAACGACAAACCGCCTTTCAATCGGAACGGGCTCGGCGACGAGGCCGGCCGGGTCCGCACCCGCGGGTTCCGGCGTGCGGCTGAAGTCGCGCATCGCCTGATACCGGGTGAGTTTGCCGCCCGGCTTTTCCGGTTTTGCTGGCGCCTGGCGCTGCTTGCCCGCTGGCTTGCCGCTCCTGGAGGGCATGAAGCCGATGCTGCCATCCGGGCCCTGCCGGGTGCCAGGGCGGGAGCTCAGGACCGGGCGAGGTGTCCGGGACTCCTTTAAACTTCCGGTGTGGTCTTCAAGCAGGTCGGAAACGGGCGGCCGTATCCCGATCATGCCCGGACCCCGAAGCAGTG
>Ga0335075_10011848_pt1 | contig 13179 bp, 7 predicted proteins | sample Lox_Sample_24_FD_206723 | JGI IMG/M metagenome (GOLD analysis project Ga0335075, IMG submission 206723) | Soil microbial communities from Loxahatchee National Wildlife Refuge, Florida, United States - Lox_Sample_2.4 | ecosystem: Environmental > Terrestrial > Soil > Wetlands | place: USA: Florida... | reverse complement strand
TCCCTGGCTGTAATTGCCAAAGGCGTTGTTGCTGGCGCCGCGGCTCGGTTGTTGTCCATAGCCGCGTGAGGCGTCCCGCTGCGGTTGATTTGCGGGACGGCTCTGAGCAGCACCTGGCCGGTTCTGCCGATTTGCTCCGGGGCGGTTCTGCTGATTGAAGTTAGGCTGACGATTATTCTGGGCCAGATTTCCACGGTTGTTATTCTGCGCCAGGTTCTGGCGATTGTTGTTCTGAAGCTGGTTGGCTCGGTTGTTCTGGAACTGGGGCTGATTGCGGTTCTGATTGAATTTCGGCTCGGTGAAATTGGCCGGGCGAGCGTTGCTGTTGAAGTTATTCGCACGGTAATTGTTGTTGCGGTTTGCGTTATTGAAGTTGTTTCGATTGACGTTAGCCGTGTTGATGTTATTGCGGTTGTAGTAGTTATTGCGATTGACGAAGGTATTGGAGTTAGAAACGTAGACGTTGCGGTTATAGGTCACCGAGGAGTTATGCCAGCTGGTTCCCCATGAGTTATATCCCCAGCCGCAGCATCCGTTGTTCATTGAAGCGCCAATTGCCATCCCAAGTCCAAAAGAGATCAGACCGGTGGCCACCAGCGCGCCGGTCGAGTAGCCGGGATAGGCGGGCACCGGCGCTCCATAAACAACGGTGGGATTGTAAGTGGGGACGTAGACCACATCGGGTTGTGCGGGCTGGATGACAATGGTTTGCGGCGGCGGCTGCACAATGGTGGTTTGAGGCGCGCTTGACGATGCCTCCGGGGGCGGCGCACTGCCGGGGGCCTCGTTTTGAACGCTGACATTTTGCTGCGGAGTCGTCTTCAGGTTGCCGGCCTGGTAAGCACGCTGGCGCATGACCTGTACGGCATTCATCACGCTTTGCTGATTGTTGAAGTAGGCATCGCCCAGGGCCGATGTCCAGGAAAGATTCGAGGCCATCTGGCCGAGCACGTCAGGAAACTGCATCAGGCCCTTCACGCTGTTGTCCCAGGGCTGCTGATTCACCGCCTCCATAAGCTGCTGGCCCTTAAGGCTGGAATTCTGCTGGAGCCACTGCTGCGCGGCAGTGATTTGATCGGGGAAAGTAGAGCCGGCCAGAACCTGCGCGACCAGATTGTCGGGGAAGAGCGCAATCGGAGCGACAAGCTGATAGAGCTGATCGGCTGTGGGGGTCGCATAGGTGGCTGCGGGCGGCGCCTGCGCCTGCTGCCCGGGCTGCGCTTGTGGCTGTTCCTTCTTGCAGCCATCCAGACCGATGGTGCTGAAGGTGAGGCTCACGCTGAGTAAAACCGATAACACCTGTTTCGGATGGGCCAGCCGCGAGAAATCCGGCGGCGTGAGGAGGAAATCGTGACCTGCAGCGTGCGTCTTCGGTGGGCAGACGATATCCATGGCGTCTCCAGCAGCCATGAGAGGTGGAAAATAGCTGGCTGTCACCTGTCACTTATGACAGGCTGCCCGTTTGCACAAGTGACCGACCGAAAATATTCCGCGATGGCGGCCTTCGGTCAAGGGGCTTCCTGAGAGAAGTGGTCACGGTACCAGTCCACAGTTTCGCGGATCGCTTCCTTCATACCGTAATGAGGCGCCCAGCCTAATCTTTCGCGTGCTTTGCTCGCGTCCAGATACTGCTCGCGAATCTCCGAGCTGGCGATGTTCTGGATCACCGGCTCAAGGTCGGTCCGTCCCATGATTTCGAGGGTCACGTGGACGATGTCGAGGACGGTGAGGCGTTCGCCGAGGCTGAAATTGAAGGCTTCTCCTGAGATGGACGGGTCCTCGGCAAGCTTTTCGCCAAGGATAAGGTAGCTTTCCGCGGCGTCTTTCACGTAGAGAAAATCGCGCACGAATCTGCCGTCGCTGCGAATGACGAAGGGCTCGCCGGCCAGCGTCGCCTTGATGAGGCCGGGAATGGTGCGGCTGAAGTTGAGGTCGCCGCCGCCGAAGAGATTGCCGCAGCGCGCGATGGCGGTCTTCACGCCATAAGTCGCGGCATACATCTGCGCGATGAGGTCCGTGCAGGACTTCGACACATCGTACGGAAAGCGGCCCTGCAGGGGATGCGTCTCGCGATAAGGCAGGTTGTCGCTGGCTCCGTAGGCTTTGTCGGACGAGGCGACAACGACGTTCGACGTGCCCGCGAGGCGGCAGGCTTCCATGACATTCCATGTGCCCATCACGTTGGCGCGCAGCGTCCCGACCGGGTCGCGCTTGGCGACCTGCACGAGCGGTTGCGCTGCAAGATGAAAGACCGTATGCGGCGCGTATTCTGCGATCGCACGCTGCATGGTGGGTAGGCATTCGAGGTCTCCCGAGACGGCGGCGATGTGGTCAATCAGACCCTCGCGGATGAGCATGCTCTTCGGTGCCTGGTCGCGAATGAGAGCCACGATCTCCGCGCCTTCGCGCAGAAGTGCTTTAACGAGCCAGCCGCCCATCAGGCCGGTGGCGCCGGTCACGAAGACCGTTTTGCCTTTCCAGTAAGAACCCAATTTCATTCCGCTCCGCAGTTCAGATTAACCGATCTGCGGACGCGGAGCTTGCGGCCTACTCGTAGCGCAGCGCCGTCATAGGATCGACCCGAGAGGCTCGCCGCGCTGGCAATGCGCAGGCGACGGCTGCGACGACAGCAAGCACCACGGTGACGGCGAGCAGAATCAGGGGATCGCGGGAACTGCCCTCGGCCCATTGCGCCAGAAGCCTGTTGCCGGCGACGGTCAGGACGAGGCCGGCGAGGATGCCTCCGCCGACGCTGCCAAGCATCGATGCGAAGACGATGTGCATCACATGTACCCGCTGCGCGCCGAGCGCCATGCGTATTCCGAATTCGCTGGTACGCTGCGCGACCGTGTAGGAGACGACACTGTAGAGTCCGACTGCAGCGAGCGCAAGAGCCAGGACGGCAAAAGCTCCGAAGAGCCACGCGACCAGGTGTTCCTGCTGGTACTCCTGCTGGGTGGTGATCCAGTGATCGAGGTCCTGGACAGTCCCGTTGACCTGCTGATCGGGGTCGAGCGCGTTCACCTGTGCAGCCACAGCATGCAGCAGGGAGAGCGGCGGTACATCCGAGCGGACGAGGATCTGCGTGTACATGCCCATCACCAGCGTGTCGGGCACAAACGCCTCGGGAAGGATCGGTTTTCTCAACCCATCGTCGCGCTTGTCAGCAATAACTCCGATGATTTGCAGCCAGCCATCACCACCGGACGCGACCAACTGATAGGGAGGCTGATTTTTGACTGCCGGAATTTTGAAGGAGTGGCTCAGGGCGTCACCATCGGGAAAATAGCGGCGCGCCATGGTCTGGTTGATAACAGCCAGTCGCGCGGCGTTGTGATTCTCCGTCTCGTCCCAGACGCGCCCTTGCACGAGGGGGATTCGCAGGATGGGGAAATACTGTTGACTTACGAGATTGATGCGAATCCTCTGATCGTCTTTCGGGGCCTTGCCGAGAACCTCAATGCCTGTCTCGAACCCATTCGACGGTGGCGTGGCATTCGAGGAAATCGCGGTCATCGTCACCCCCGGCACTGTCGCCGCCCGCGCCCGCAGCTGCTCGAAGTACGTGGCACGCTCTGCCAGGCTCTTGTAGGTGCCGTCATGGATCGGGATTCCCACGGACATGACGTTGTGTGGATCATAACCAAGCGGGGTGCGGATCAGTTTGAGAAATCCCTCCATTGCCGCGCCGGCGCCGGCGAGCATGACCAGCGTCAGCGCAATCTGTGCGGCAATCAGGACGTTATGGGTGGCGCGTCCGCGAACGCCCCCGGCAATCTTTCGCGTGCTGGCCTGCATCACCTGGCTCACCTGCGGCCGGGAAAGCTGTAAGGCCGGTGACATGCCGAAGAGGATTCCGGTAAAGAGCGCCACGGCGACGCTGAAGATCAGAACCGGCAAGTTGATGCGGATCGCGGCCTCGTGCGGGAAAGAGTACTGCGGCAGCATCTCCACGATAATCTCAACCAGCCGGTAAGCCAGCAGGACTCCGAGCGCGGCTCCGGTGATTGAAAGGAGGAGCGACTCGGTGAGCAGTTGCCTGATAATGCGCCGGCGGCTGGCGCCGATGGCCGCACGCACGGCAAACTCGTGCTGGCGGCCAGTCCCGCGGGCGAGCAAAAGGATGGAGACATTGCCGCATCCGATGGCCAGAAGCAGCGCGACCGCGCAGAAGAGCAGCGAGAGCGTGCCGCCTATGTCGTGAAGAAAATCTTCGTTCAGGCCCTGCACGTGAAACTTGTAGCGCTCGCGCGGAAAGTGATCCGGGGTTTGCTTGGCGAATTCCGCAATCAACGGCGTGAGAGCTGCGTTGGCGGCGGCATGCGATATTCCAGGCTTCAGGCGAAGCCCGACATAGTAAGCGCGCACAGGGTCCTGAGTGATCTTCAGAGGCAGATAGACGTCGCCGTCATCCCACGTAAAGCGCTGCGCGGCCACGCCGACGATGGTGTAATTCTTGCGGACAAGCTGCAGGGTCTTCCCAAGCACCGACGGGTCGGAGTTGAAGTGCCTCTGCCAGAATTTGTAGCCAAGCACGACGACCGGCTGCGGGTCCTGGCCGTCGATGGCATCGGAGGGCACGATGCCGCGGCCCAGCGCCGGAGGCACGCCCATGAAGTTAAAAGTGTTCGAGGTGACGTAGACCCCGTTTAAGTCCTCCGGGAGATCGTGGCCGGTGACGGTAAGGTTCCAGTCGTCAGAAATGAAGGCATCTTCGACGACCGGCGATTTCCTGATCTGCTGCCACTGTGCTCCTGTCAACCCGAAATAGCCCGGGTGACCATCATTCATCGTCAGGCGCATGTGGGCCATGCGGTCAGAGTTCGCGTACGGATATGGGTCCATCACCACCGCATACACGACACTGAACACAGCTGTCGTTGCGCCGATCCCAAGTGCTAATGACAGCACGGCGGTTAGCGTGAATCCAAGGCTCTTGCGCAGCTGCCGAAGAGAGTAGCGAAAATCCTGAAGCAGGGTCTGCATAGGACCGCCCCCATAGAAGCACTGATCCTCCGATACAAGGGCATGCGGGCGGCCAGTTCCGCAGGCGCGCAAGTTCTTCACCGTTCGTAAAGCGGACAGTAGCGCTCTGTCCGGATTTGCCGAACGATGTTCGCAATTGAACAACGCCCGGCGGTGCACGGGGATTCAGTTGGCAGTACCCGCTCCGATAGAATCGTCTGCACATGTCACATCCGCTACGACGCGCGGTAAGCGCCAGCTTTGTCTTGCTCTTCTGCTCTGCTCTTATTGCTGCTTTTTCAACCAGGGCATCCGCGTCCTCGGGTTCAGAGGCGAAGAAACGGGGCGCGACGGTCTTCCACACCCGCGGCTGCGAGAAATGCCACGCCATTCTCGGCATTGGAGGCGATCGTGCGCCCGATCTGGCGACGGTCGGCCATCGCCGGTCGGCAGGGCAGATCAAGACGCAGATCATGAATGGCGGACACGGTATGCCGCCTTTCGGCGAAGTGCTCTCCAAAGATGACGTAAAGGATCTGGTGGCATTCCTGACGTCGTGCCGCGGTGAGAGCGCTCCTGGCTGCCGGCAGTGGATGCCGGCGGAAACAGCTCAATAGAGGCTGCCCGCCACCTGTTCGGCTACCTGCTCTAGAGTATCGGTCTGGGGATCGTCGGGTTTCGCTGGCATTTTCTCACCGCGCGCCGTCAGCGTGATGGTGAAATGAAAATCGCGGACGCGGCTGCTGATCATCTCGACGCTGTCGCTGTGCTGTTCTCCATGTCTGCACGTGAGGGCATCGTTGCCGACGCCTTTGAGAGCCGTGCTGCCGCCTGGACACGTGGGCAAGGCTGCCTTGCTGACAAGAATCTCAAGCGAGTCCTGCTGGCGGGCGAAACTGCAACGGCCTTCACCCATGTCTGACACCTTTGCGGTCACAGATACGTCGCCGCCGAGTGCATGCGCCGCGCTGCCCTCGGTCAGCCACGGGCAACCTGTTTGCGCATGTGCCATGGAGCCGGGTTTGGCGGCATTACCGTATTTGCTTTGCGCCATAACGGTCGAGCAGAACAGCAGGCAGAGCAGACCATGTTTCCACATCGCACTATGCCTTTGTCTTTACCTGATTTTTTGGCACCGGACTCTTGAACGATGGCAGCGGCCCGGACTTGAGGATTTTTCCGCCTTCCTGGATCACGTAAAGCTGGTTGACGTCGAGGTTCTTCAGCTGATCGACTTGGCCGCTGAGCCAGCGGATCTCGACCGAATCAACCTTCTTCGCCTGGTCGAGGCCGAAATGCATACGCAGATCATTCTGCGAGAAGTAGCTGCCCCCGCTGCGCAGCTCATCCATCTGGACGAGAGCCTTGGGTGCGCCAGGCTGATTTTGCGCGGTAACGATGACGCGAGTGCCGATGCCGGTACGGTTTGATTTCACACCGACCAGCTTGATCTTGATCCAGTTGCGGTTGAGTGTCGAGTCGCAGCGCAGCAGCTGCGGAATCGCGTTGATGCAGTTGACGGCGATGTCAATGACGCCGTCGTTGTTGTAGTCGCCGAAGGCGCAGCCGCGCGCCGGTGCATTTTCGAGAATGCCCGGCCCACCTTCGTTCGTGACTTCTTCAAATCGCCCGTTGCGCAGGTTGCGATAGAGATACTTGTGCTCGGCGTATTTCAGGTCAGCCTTTGACTTGTCGACCTCCGGGTAGACATGTCCGTTGGACATGAGGATGTCGAGCCAGCCGTCGTTGTCCATGTCAAAGAACCCGACGCCCCAGCCAAGCAGGCGCGTGTTGACGCCGAGGCCGCTGGGGTAGGTGCGGTCTTCGAAAGAGGCGTCGCCGAGATTGGTGTAGAGCGAGTCGGTGTCTCCGGCGAAATTCGTCTTCACCACGTCGAGGTTGCCGTCGCGGTTGTAGTCTCCGATGGAGACGCCCATGCCCGCCTGGGGTTTGGCCTCGGCGGAGAGCGCAGCCCCGGCTTCAATCGCAATATCGCGAAACGTCCCGTCCTTCTGGTTGAGGTAGAGCGTGGCCGGGGCGGAGTCGTTGGCGACGTAGATATCCGGCCAGCCGTCGTTGTCGAGGTCGGAAGCAGCGACGCTGAGGCCGTAGGTGCCGACGGCTGTCCACATGCCGGATTTCTCGCTGACATCGGTGAAGGTGCCGTCTCCATTGTTGTGGTAGAGGATGTTGCGTCCACCGGGCAGGCCGGGAGGGCCACAGGCAACGAGGATACCCTTGTAGGTGCAGGGACCGTCCTGGGGCGTGGGCGCGGTCTTCAAATCGAAGTCGACATAGTTGGCGACGAAGAGATCGAGGTGTCCGTCTTTGTCGTAATCGACAAAGGTGCAGCCGGTGTTCCAGCGCGTCTTGGGACCGGGCTGGATGAGGCCGGCTTCCTTCGTGACATCGGTAAAGGTGCCGTTGCCGTTGTTGCGGTAGAGCACGGGCTGGCCATAGTAGGTAACGAAGAGATCGTTGTGGCCGTCGTTGTTATAGTCGCCGACGCAGCAGGCCTGTCCCCAGCCGGTTTTGTGTTCCAGGCCGGAGCCGATGGTTACATCGGTAAATGTGCCGTCGCGATTGTTCTTGAAGAGATGGCTGTGCGGCTCCTGCCCGGCGGGAAAGCCTTCGAGACGCCAGCCGTTCACGATGAAGAGATCGAGCCACCCGTCATCGTCGTAGTCGTAGAAAGCGAGTCCGCAGCCGGTGGTTTCGAGGAGATATTTGTTGGCGCCTACGGAGCCGTAGATGGTCTCGACATTGAGTCCCGACTGTTTCACCACATCGACAAAGCTCACGCCCAGCGGTGTGCCTTCGATCGGGGACTTCGGTCCGGGCGGCGGCGGTGCGGGCTTCGCGTCGTAGGTGCGCTCCTGCGGTCCGATCTTCTCCGGTTGTTGGGGAGCGGCCTGCTGCTGCCACGGCGAGGCGAGGGCGACGATCTCCGAAAAAGGCAGAACGAGCGCCGTGCGGCTGAGAGAGCGGATGAATTTACGGCGATTCAACGGGTGGCCATCCTCGTGTCTTCTAATGTTGTCCGCCGGCGCTTTTCATTGCAGGCGCCATGTCGGTATGCACGTGCCAGGGCACGCTCTCGGTTGAAATTTCCGGATGCTTGCGCAGATAGTCGAGTGAATAGGTCGGCGCGCCGGGATCGATGTGCTTTGCGGCATACTGCGCGGCCTCTTCTGCGGCCTGCTTCTTCATCCCTTCCCGGCGATAGAGGATCGCGAGGTTGTAGTGTGCGGCCAGATCGTCGGGATCGATCGCCTGCAGCGCCTTGAACTGCTGCATGGCCTCCTGGCTGCGATGCTGCTGATAGTAGGAGATCCCCAGTTCGCGTCTCGCGTCGCGGCAGTATGGATATTGCTGCACCACCTTTTCGAAATCCGCGACCTCGGCTTCGGAGTGGCGCTCGCGCCGTTCGACCAGCGCCATGTAGTAAAGCGCCCGCGCATCGTTCGGGGCAAGCGCGAGAGCCTTTTCCAGCGGCGCGCGCGCTGCAGCGTATTTCTCCCACTCGATGTAGGTGAGGCCGACGTTGATGTAGCCGTCTTTGTAGTCGGGGCGCAGCTTCACCACCTGCTCGAAGGCGTTCATTGCGTCTTCGTACTGCAACTGGTCGAGATATCCGATGCCGACATTATTCCAGCGCATCCAGTCGGGATTGTCGCCGGACAGCGGCGGTGTCGCAGGATTCTCTCCGATATTCAGCGTGCGCGTGCGCGAAGCCAGCTCGACGATGGGGTAGGCAGGATGATCCTTGCCGAAGACGTTATTCGTGTAAGTTCGCCGCAGGTGTCGATAGTTCACGCGCGCCGTCATCGTGAGCGGGCCTTCCACATCCGCGGGAATATGAAAACGGTAGCGAATGAGCGCGGAGCGTCCGGCCTGGATGGTGTTGTCATAGGCCATGGAGTGGATGGTCCAGACCTTGTGGTTGTCGACGAAGCTGCCCGTCATATCCACCGGGCGATTCGTGAAGCTGTGGGCGCGCACATCGAGCAGGCCATCGGGCTTGATGAAGCCGCTCTCGTAGATCACGGCTCCAGTCGCGTCCTTCACGGTGAATTGCGCCCATGCCTCGTAAAGATCGCGGACCTCGGGAATGAGCGAGTGGCCGATGTTCTTGTTCTGCACGACGACGTAGGCGTCGACGGTCTCGTCCGGCTTGAGGGTGAAGGGCGTCGAGCCGAGCGGCGCAACCATCTGACCTGTGCTGTCCATCCTCAGCGCGAAAAGATCGACGTTGAGGTAATTGCCGGACTTAAGAAATTCAACGGTCTTCGCCAGCTGCTCATCGAAGCCGTAGTAGAAGGGCACGGCCGTGTTTCCGGCAAGCCAGCGATGCGACGCCAGCGTGTTATGCTTGGCGCCGTAGTCGGGGAGCGTGATCGGTTCACGCTTCATGTGGCATCCCTGGCAGGTGGTGAAATCGGCCTGGTAGAAGGTAAGCGGGTTACGTTGCGAGAACTTGGATGTCTGCCACTCGTCATAGGCGGTGAAGGCGCGAATCCACTTGTAGTCGTTGAGCGGCGTGGGCAGGTTCGCCTTGTGGCAGGCCGAGCAAAATTCCGGCGTGTGGTAGAAGTCCTGCATCACGGCCTTGGAGTGGCGATCGAGATGGGCAAGAATTTCCGAGTCGGGGACGATGCCGGGGATGCGATTACCGTTTTCGTCGACCAGGACCGAAGGCACACCCATCACAAAGCTGCCGTTGCCCAGCTTCGACTGCACGCTCTGGATCGAGTGGCACACCGAGCAGCTGACGCCGTCGCGATCGAAGGAGCGGTCAAGCTGCGAACCGGTATTCATTGCGCCGGAGAGAACCGCAATCGGATTGTGGCAGCTGTCGCAGTGGCGGGCGAATTCAATCCCCTTGGTGCGGATGAGGATGTTTACGCTGGCGCGGTAGAAGGGTGTTCGGAAAGAATTGGAGTGCAGCGCCTGCCGCCACTCGTGATATGCCTCCTGGTGGCAGTGGCCGCAGTAAGCAGCGTCAGGAAAAGCGCTCGCTGGGATGAAGCCTCCGCCCTCAATGGCGGCGTTGCCGGGCAGCGCGACCTTGTCTTTGGAGAAGGGGAAGTTGTAGGTCTGGAGAATTTTCTCGGTGTAGGCTTTGCGGGTTGCGGCCTCCTGCGCAGCCTGGTCTTCGGCGCCGCGGATTCCCGTCAGGCAAATGATAGAGACCAGAGCAAATGCCACCAGAAGAATGACGACGCGTCGGCCAAAGACCTTCATAGGTACAGGACTGGAGGAGGACGGCTCATTGTCTAAGGCTTCATCGCGAAGGAGAGCTGCCTCAATCCAGCATCTGAACTATAGCGAATGCGATCAACCCTGTATATAGATCGGAGGGTTGGTCACAGGCCTGCGGTACACGCTGCGGCACGGCTATTGCGAGGCCTTTTCGAGAGCCGCTGCCTTTTGCCGTTCTGCCGCGGCCTCCGCGGTTTTGCCCTGCTCTTCGAGTGCTTTAGCCAGCCCGGCGTGCGCTTCGGCGTAGTCCGTGTCGTAACTCAATGCCTCGCGGAATGCGGCAATGGCGTCATCGACCTTGCCGCTCTTGAGTAACGAGTTGCCGGTGTTGCTGGCGACTTCAGCGCGCTGGTAATTCATGTGCTCGCGCATCAGATCGGCGGCGATCTTGCGCTCGGCTGTGGCCTCCGCACGCCGGTTCTCCTTAACCAGCACATCGGCAAGCGTGAGATGCGGATCGGCCTGCAGGGGCAGCTGGTGGATCGCTTCTTTGAGAGCGGCCTCCGCCTCCGGCAGTTTGTCCAGATGATTATCGACACTGCCGAGCGTCGCCCATCCGTCGCCGTTCTGGGGACGAAGCTTCAGCGACGCGTTCAGTTCGCGGGCCGCGTCGGCATAGCGGCCATCCTGCAGATAGAGTACGCCGAGAACATAGGGCGGCTCTGGTGCGGTTGGGTCGAGCTTCTCTGCGCTCTCAAGCTCGGGAATGGCATCGGCGGCGTCATCTTTCATCTTGAGGGCAAGTCCGAGATTGTAGTGCAGACGAGCGGCATCGGGTGAGAGCTTCAGGGCGGCGCGAAGTTGCTCCACCGCGTCGTCGAACTGGCTGAGCTGGATGTAGGCGGCGGCCAGATTCTGGTGGGCAGTGACGTTATCGGGTGCGAGCGCGACGGCGCGCTGCAGGATGGGGACCGCATCCTTGGCCTGCTGCTCCTGGCAGAGAGCCATGCCGAGATTGGTCAGGATCTCGGCGTTCCCGGGATCGGCAGCTGCAGCCTTCTGGAGAAGCGGAATCGCTTCCTGCGGGGCATTGGTCCGCTGCAGGGCCAGTCCCAGCTGATAGGCGGCCTGCGCCGAGCCGGGGTCGAGCTCCAGCGCGCGCTTCAACACCGGGATAGCCCGTTGATCCTCTCCAGCGTTCGCGAGGGCCGCGCCGAGTTCGAGTGTGATCTCCGCATCCTGTGGCGCAAGCTGGGACGCCTTGGCCAGTTCATCGAGTGCGCCCGGCTGTTGCTGGGCCTGCAGCGTCATTCCCAGGTGGAAGTGAGCGATCGCCAGCTCAGGGTTGATACGCAGCGCCGCATTGAAGGCTTCCTTTGCCTGACCCCAGTCCTGATGCTGTGCATAGATCGAGCCGAGCTCATCCTGCGATTCCGCATTTTGTGGATCTGCGGCGATAGCCTCCTTCATTCGCGCAATTGCCGCCGGGTATTGGTGGGATGCGGCGAGAGCGCGGGCGTAAGCGGCGAGCATATACGGCGGCATCGGATGCTTTTCGGCTCGCGCCGCGGCATCGAGCTTCGCGAACCAGGGCAGCGCTTTTGCCGGTTGGCCGATCTGTTCGTAGGCGAGGGCCAGATTCATCTGCGCGCTCGTGTCGCCGGGCTTCACGGCCAGCGCTTTTTCAAGCTCGCGGATACCTTCGCTGGTTCGCCCCAGGCGCACCAGAACTGCGCCGAGAGCGCTGTGTCCCTGCTCCGCCGTGGGAGCAAGGTGAACGACTTTCTCGAAGTCGGCGAGGGCAGTATTGAGGTCATTGCGTGATAGAGCGGCGACGCCGGCGCGGTAGTCGGCATCGGCTTCCTTCAGCGCCGAAGAGGGTTCCTGCGTAAAGACGAAAATCGAACTGGCCGATATCCCGGCGAGCAACAGGGCGGCGGTCGAGCGCGCTTTGAGCAGACTGATCAGCATGACCGTCCAGACTCAACATGGTATCCGATTCTTGCTGTACATTCGTTCCTTGGAGGTTGAGTGTCGAACCAAGCAAAGGCTGCCGAGGGTCTCGATGTCATTATTCTTTGCGGAGGCAAGGGGTCGCGCATCTATCCCTTCTCGGAGTACTTCCCCAAGCCGATGATGCCCATCCATGGGCGTCCCATTCTCGTGCACCTCATGCAGATCTATGCGCGGCAGGGCGTACGCCGCTTCGTGCTGGCCGCCGGGCATCGCAAGGAAATGCTCTTCGACTACTTCGACGGCCGCTTTCCAGAGTGGGATATCAGGATTCTTGATACCGGCGCTGAGGCCGACACCGGCGACCGCATTCTCGCCTGTATGGACGAAGTTGGAGACCGGTTCTTCGCCACCTACGGAGATGGCCTGGGCAATATCGACCTCCGCGCGCTGCTCGACTTTCACAACGCAAGCGGCGGGTTGGCGACGGTTACGGCGGTTCCGCTGCGGTCACAGTACGGCACGCTGCACTTCAACGAGGCCGGCCGTGTCGACAGCTTCACCGAGAAGCCGGTGATCCGCGACTCGTGGATCAATGCCGGTTTTTTCGTCTTCGAAAAGAAGGCCACCGAGCACTGGTCGGGACACAGCCTCGAGTCGGAAGTCCTGCCCAGTCTTGCTGCGCGCGGCGAACTCTACACCTATCTGCACCACGACTTCTGGAAGTCGATGGATACCAGCAAGGACCAGCAGGAGATGGAGAGGCTTGCGGAAAGCGGCTCCGCTCCGTGGGTTTCTAACGCGCGTTAAGCAATTCAAGCAGGCCGCGCTTGCGCAGCGAGGTCATCACCTGCTCAATCGACCAGTCGAGCGACGCGGTTCCATCGACGATGAGATCGGCATATTGCGAAGTGGGCCGGACATACTGCTCTGCCATTGGCCGCACGGTCTCGGCGTAATGGGCGGCGACGGATTCCGGCTTGCGTCCGCGCTGGTGTACATCGCGCGCCAGCCGGCGCTGGTAGCAGACGTCGTCAGGCGCATCGACGTAGACACTGA
>Ga0335075_10011847_pt1 | contig 13180 bp, 11 predicted proteins | sample Lox_Sample_24_FD_206723 | JGI IMG/M metagenome (GOLD analysis project Ga0335075, IMG submission 206723) | Soil microbial communities from Loxahatchee National Wildlife Refuge, Florida, United States - Lox_Sample_2.4 | ecosystem: Environmental > Terrestrial > Soil > Wetlands | place: USA... | reverse complement strand
TGGACTTCGCGGACTTGAACCCGTACTTCCAGGGCACGACGATGCGCACAGGGGCGCCATCCTGGTTGGGCAGGACTTCGCCGTAGAGCCCGAAGGTGAGTAGCGTGAGCGGGTGCATGGCTTCGTCCATGCGCAGGCCTTCGGAGTAGGGCCAGTCGAGATTGACTTCGCTGAGGCCCGGCATCTGACTGGGGTCGTCAAGCGAGATGAACTGAACGTATTTAGCCGAGGGCAGCGGCTCGCACTTCTGGATGAACTCCGACAGCGAGTAACCGACCCAGGGAATGACCATGCTCCACGCTTCGACGCAGCGATGGCGATAGATGCGCTCTTCAAGCGGGCGCAGCTTCATCAGCGTGTCGATGTCGAACTTCTGCTTGTTCTTGACGAGGCCTTCGACGGAGACGGTCCAGGGACGGGTCTTGAGACGCCAGGCGTTGCGCGCGGGGTCGTCTTTGCTCGGGCCGAACTCATAGAAATTGTTGTAGTGAGTAATGTCCTGGAATGACGTGGGGGCCACGCCGGTGAGGGATAGTGGGCTTTTCACCGTGGTGAGCTTGGTGTCGGCGTGAACGGATTTGTCCGGAGAAATCAGCCCGGCGATGCGTTTGCCGGCTACGGCTGCAGCGCCAGCTGCCACGGCACCCGCCATGAAGGCGCGACGGTTGAGGTAGGCCGATTTGGGAGTGACTTCGGAGTAGGGTATGTCGTTTGTTTTACGTTTCAACATGGAGCTTCTGAGCCGCTACTTATAGGACTCTTTTTATCGTCTCCAGTTACAGTACGCGTTGGCAAGCGAGGTGGATTTTACTCGGGCCAAAACGAGGGAGGCGTGACCGGCAACTCTCAAACAGGAAAAAGCCCAGGACTGGAGAGACCCGGGCTTTTGAGATTACTTTATAACGTTCGCTGTTACAGCTGCTGGGGCCATGGCGCCCTCAACGGTAGAAGCTGGAGCGGCTTTGGCGACGGCGAGCGCAGGCTCGGCTGTGATTACCCGAGACAGGCTGCGATCAATGGTCTCCTTAGGAACGTAGCCCACGATCTGGTCAGCCACCTTGCCGCCCTTGAAGAGTAGCAACGCGGGGATTCCACGGATTCCGTAGCGCATGGGGGTTGCCTGGTTCCGGTCCACATCCATCTTGGCAACCTTGAGTTTGCCGGCGTACTGCGTGGCTACTTCGTCGACGGTCGGGGCGAGCGCCTTACAGGGGCCGCACCATGCCGCCCAGAAGTCAACCAGGACAGGCTGTTCGGATTTCAGCACTTCCTGATCAAAGTTTGCGTCGCTAAGTTCCACGATTGATTGAACCGCCATCATTTCTCCTTGGCTCGCTGCTCGAGGCTTCGGTTCGCGCCGGCTTTCGCGCGACTCTACTCAAACAGTGTACCGAACTAATAGATGCGAAGAGAGCGAAAAAGTCGCAAATGCGGGAGTTCAGAAGACCGGAACGGGAAGGTTATCACGGCGGCCCCAAAAAAAGCGCCCGCACCCCGTCGCTGCACCAAGAATCGAGCAGCGGACAGGCGCGGGCTGAGGCTAGAGCGAGCGTTACTTAGAATTCGCGGTGTGCAGCATCTGCCTCGTTGGCGAGGTTATTCAAAACGGTGAAAAATTCCTTCGGCTGGCCCTGGAAGAGGTTCATTGCTGTCAGAAACGTCACCACGGCTCGCGCGCCTGCAAATTTGTCAGTTAACGGGCGGATGATGGCACAGTGAGGAAGCTTTGGACTGAGGAATTCGCAGGGAACGGGAAAGATCAGGCTTGGCTGGAAGAGTGGACCCTTGGTGAAGAAATCGGGAAACGTCAGTCCATTGGCGGAGACGGGCGCGACAGGCTGCTGGACTCCATTGCCTGCAAAATCAACCCATTCCAGAAAGTGAGCGACCTCATCGGCCCCGATGCCAAGAGTGATCTCGAGAGCTTCCTCGCTGCTCACTTTGCGGGACATCGCAGCATACAGGCTTGAGCCACCCTGTTCGATCGTTCCAAAGTGAAAGGCAGCGGTATTCGCGATTACCTGAATATGGTTGGCGTTATCGAAATCTGCATCCGTTATTGGAATTGCCGTACGGTTGGTAATGGTAACCGCCTGCGGAAACGTGGCGCCAAGGTCAGGGTTAGTTGTGCTGCGATAACGGATGAACCAGCTTGTGTCTACGTTCAGATGCATCAGGTTGGTCAGGCGCCCGATATTCTGTGCTCCCGTAGCTCTGCTTCCCTGCAGAGTGCGGAACTCATCCAGGTCGGCCGGTTCCTCACCTTTCGATTCCAGAAACGCGTTCAGGAATGCCGCGTGGCTCACTTCATCCAGCGTGTTGCTGGTAATGTATTGCGAGCCGTCGCCATCCAAATTCGATAAGGCTACCTGATAGCCGTTCAACGGTGGGTTTGGGTCTACCTCAATGGGTGGATCATCGCCGATACCGCCCAGTTCCGCATACTCCGCATACTGTGTCCATAGATCGCTTTCGATGAGTTCGGCCGCAGCCAGAAAGCGAAGAATCGCGGCATCACCCCGAGTGATGCCGCCGCCCCCGTCCTGAGCGACGGCTGACTTTCCTGTGCTTAGTAATCCGGCGCCTAAAGTTGCTGCGCCCCCCGCCAGCACTCCGCTCTTCATAAACGAGCGGCGGTTTACTGGACGCTTAATTATGTTCTCGGATCTATCCATGGTGCTTTCTCCTGTTCCTGCGTGGGCTCGGTGAAGGACAGCCCGCATGAAGACTAGGCATTCGCGACGGGAGAGTTGCCACAGAGAAGTCCGGAGACCGTCTTATTGTTATCAGGATTTTGTCTCTTAGAAAAATCAGGCTGCGAAAGCGCGATTGAATTGACCGCCTCTTTAACAACCAGCGGCTTAACACTGACCAACAAGAGACACACAAGGAGCCAGGTGGAAGATATCCCGTGGAGAGACTTGCCACGGACAACCATGGCCTCGCGGTTCTGGCATCACGAACTCTGTCGGGAGAACTAATGCTTAGCCGCGTTCTGAAATGCCGTCCACTGCTCGTCGGTTTCAGCGGAAACAGCTCCGTGAGCGAGCGCAAATTGTAGAAAGCCGTCCGGTGCGTTCCTGACGCTGAAGACGTTCGCGTCGCGCAGCGATGAGATATCGCGCCAACGCGCTCCGCTTAGATTGGCAGACCTTAGATCGGCATCCGAGAGATCGGCGCGCTCGAGGTTCGCCGAACTCAGGTCCGTTCCGGTGAGATCCGCCTCGGAAAGATCGGCATCGACGAGTCGTGCGTGATCGAGATCGGCGTTCCGGAAGTTAGCCGATCGCAGGTTGCAGAAGGTCATGTCGGACGAGCGGAGAACGCTCTGGCGAAGATCTGCCGCCTCGAAGGAGCAGCGACCCAACATTGCGTTTGGCAGCCGCACGCCCTGGAGAAACGCCATGGAGGCGTCGAGGCCAGTGAGGGCTACGCGATCGTGGTTCAGCTCCTCGAGTGCCTCGATGCGTCCGCCGCTGCCTCCCTTGCCCTGTGAGCTATTGATGACGGTCCAAGCAGCGTAGTGTTTCTGCCGGGTCCTATCGCCGCTGCCGGCGAAATAAAAGATCACGGCGACCAGCACCGAAAATGTGCTGAGGTATTCGAGAACTTCGAGGAGGGCCCAGTTACCCAGCCCCCACGCCAGCCATTCCAGATACCACTCGAATTTTGCGAAGGGCACGACCCAGACACTTCGGCACTCTGCGCGGCGTTCGGGCCATGGTAAGGGGTGGGTTGGTTGGTACAGCCGACGCATGACGTACATTCTCTACGAACGGAACTGCTCCGCAAAGTAAAAGCGCCCGGATTCCACTTAAGGAACCCGGGCGCTAGAGCAGCCCTCCCCCAGAACTGCCCACGCTGCGAAAGTATTGCTTTAAGAAGGCTCTGGCAAGAAATCTTAGGTAATCCTAAGGTAATGGTATCTATATGTTACGAGGGTGGTATCGCGTCAGAAGCCCATTTCTGCAGGCTGATTCTCGAGTTCGCAGCGAAGGATCTCGATGCCGGCCATCCCCGGGACGGTCTGCAGTATACGTGCCTCCACGGCGTCCATGGCATCGAAAGATTCGATCAGCAGGAGAACTGCGGGGCCTGCTCCACTGAGGCACACACCAAGAATTCCGTCTGTTCCCGAGAGCGGCAACAGGCGCGGCAGCAACGGGCAGGCCTTGCTGCGATACGGCTGATGCATGCGGTCGCGCATGGCTTCAGAGACGAGCTCGCCGCGGCCGGTGGCGAAGGCGGCAGTGAGAACCGCGACGCGCTGCAGGTTGGCGACGACATCCACGCGTTCGTAGCTCAGCGGAAGAACAGCCCGCGATGCCGACGTGGCCAACGGCTTTTCAGGAAGCACAACCATGGCACGCCACGCGGCAGGCGCGGGAAGCGACACGGCGTGTACCTTCGCGCCGTCCCAGCACCCGGCGACAAAGCCGCCGAGCCAGCATGCCGCAGCATTGTCCGGATGCCCTTCGAACTTTGTCGCCTCGACGAGGATGCGCTCACGATCCCAGCCGAGGCCGCCGACGTGCGCAGCGAGTGCAACGCCGGCAAGACCCACCGCGGCCGACGAACCGCAACCCATTCCCAGCGGGATTCCGTTGTTGACTTCGAGAGCGAGCGGCGTCACATCGCGCTCGTTCGCCGCGAGAGTCTTGCGATAGACATCGAGCAGCAAGTTCCGCTCCAGCGATCCGCAGACTTCGGGACCGCGGCCCTGCGCGTGAATCGAGAATGTGTCTGCTTCGCGAGCCTCGACTTCGAGATAGACGTTGAGCGCAATGGCCAGCGTATCGAAGCCGGGACCAAGATTCGCTGAAGTCGCCGGCAGGCGCAGACGGAGCGGTGACACGCTCATCGGGCTCCCTGCTCAAGGGTGCGAAGTACCTGATCGGGATCGGCATCGAGTTCCACGGGGTTGCGGCGCGTTGCGTCGATCTCGGCGCGCAACGCGGTAAGCTCTTCGTCGCGAAGCAGGTCGCCGCGGTGGTACCGGATGGTGTATTCGGAATCCTTGAGCGTGTGGCCGGTGAGCAGCAGCACCACGGTCTCCGACGCATCGATCTTGCCCGCCGCGATGAACTTCCTGAGGCCGGCCAGCGTGACCGCTGAGGCTGGTTCGCAGCCGATACCTTCCGCTCCGATCTCCGCCTTCGCCAGCGCGATCTCGGCTTCGCTGACCTGCTCCACCGATCCTCCAGTAGCGTGCACCACGCGCACGGCCTTCTTCCACGAAGCAGGATTGCCGATGCGGATGGCGCTGGCGCGGGTGTGCGCTTCGACGGGAGTAAGCTCCCGGCCGTCGCTCGCCTGCATGCTGCGGTAGAGCGGGCTCGCGCCCTCGGCCTGCACGACTGAAATTTTCGGAACACGGTCGGTGAGCCCGAGGTGCTTCATCTCAAGAAATGCCTTGCCCAGCGCTGATGAGTTCGCCAGATTGCCGCCGGGAACGATCAGGTGATCGGGCACCCGCCAGTCGAGCTCCTCGGCAATTTCGAGCGCTGGTGTCTTCTGCCCTTCCAGACGGTACGGGTTAACGGAGTTCAGCAGGTAGACCGGCGCGCGGCGTACGACGTCGCCCAGCACGCGCACGCAGCCGTCGAAGTCGGTGCGAAGCTGGCAGGTTAACGCGCCGTAGTCGATGGCCTGAGAAAGCTTGCCCCAGGCAATCTTGCCCTGCGGAATCAGCACCAGGCTGCGCATACCGGCGCGCGCCGCATAGGCGGCCATGGCAGCGGATGTGTTCCCGGTCGATGCGCAGGCGACCCAGCTGAATCCGCGCTCGTAAGCGACAGAGAGAGCGGCGGTCATTCCCGTGTCCTTGAATGAGCCGGTGGGATTCATCCCCTGGTGCTTGCCGTAAAGGCTGGCGATGCCGGTCGCGCGCGCAGCGCGGTAGAGGGCGTAGAGCGGCGTGTTTCCCTCGCGAAGAGAGACGATATTCGCCTCGTCGCGCAGGATCGGCAGCAAATCGCGAAAGCGCCAGACGCCGCTCAGGTCCCTGAGACCGGAGGAGGTACGCCGCTCTTTCCAGAGCCAGCGCAGTGCGCTGGGATTGGGAAAGTTACGCTTGGCAGCGGTCGCAGCCTGCACACTCCACGCGGGATATTCAACTTCGTACAGATCCCCGCAGTCGGGACAGCGGAAGTTCTCCTTGAGATCTGCCTGGGCGACTACACGGGCGCACCCCGTGCAGCGCAACTGGTGGGTGTCTTGCATCATGATGAGTCTTTTCAGGATATCAGCGGCAGACGGGCCGGCACGTTGGCAGGCGGCCTGTACGATTCGTGACTGGCTCGTATAGATTTGCGCAGAATTTCGTATAGAATCGCACCCATGGCCTCACTTTTGACACCCCGCGAGGCTGCTCTACGTCTGGGTATCTCCTACCCGACGATCAAGCAGTGGATCTATCGCGGCAAAATCAAAACGGCAAAAACAGCCGGCGGACACTACCGTATCCCGGAAGCCGAACTGGACGGCTTTCTGCATAAGGCGAAGCGGCCGGAGACGCCTAAGCGGCAGATGATGCGCACGGTCAGCGGGCGCAACCAGCTGACAGGGCGCATCGTCGAACTGAAATATGACGGACTGCTCGCCCAGGTAAAGCTCTCGATCGGCGGCCAGGTGATCACGTCGATCATTACCGCCGAGGCTGCGCGGGAGATGCAGCTGGAGGTGGGTGAGACCGTCGCCGCTCTCGTGAAATCCACTGAGGTGATGGTGCTGCGTGTCTGACCGGCGCCACGTGCTGATCTGCCTTCTGGCCGCGCTCTTTGTGCATTTGTGCGGAGCACAGACCGCATCGGCGCGGCAGGAGTTGCGGATCGCTGCCGCAGCCGATCTGCAGCCGGTGCTTCCGCCGTTGCTGGCGGAGTTTGAAAGCCAGACCGGGGTTCACGCGGCGGCTTCATACCAATCGTCGGCGACGCTGGCGACCCAGATCATGAACGGCGCGCCTTTCGATTTGTTTCTGGCGGCGGATCTGAGCTTTCCCGAGCGGGTGATCGCTGCGGGGCTGTCGGAAGAGACAGAACCAATCGCTTACGCACGCGGGACACTGGTCTTGTGGGCTCGCAACGACGGGCGCTTTCGATCGCTGTCGATGGACTCGCTCAAGGATCCGTCGTTGAAATCGCTCGCCATGGCGAATCCCGAGCACGCTCCCTACGGACGTGCGGCTCGCGCAGCGCTCGAACATCTCGGCCTGTACGACACGCTGAAGCCGAAGCTGGTCATTGCCGAGAACATCGCGCAGACGGCACAGTATGTCGAGTCGGGCAACGCCGAGCTTGGGTTGATCTCGCTCACCTCGGCCGTTACGCCGCGTCTGCGCGCCAGCGGGCACTATGTGGCAGTGCCGCAGGACGCGTATCCGCCGATCCTGCAGGGTGCGGTGATCCTGAGACATCCTGCCGGCACGCAAATGGCGCACCGCTTTCTCGACTTTCTTGGGTCGGCGCCGGTACAGAAGCAACTCGAGGCGGCCGGGCTGGCTCCTGCAAAATAATGGACCTGCAGGCGCTCGCACTCACGCTTCGCTTGGCTGTGGTGACGACGGCATTGCTGCTGGCGATTGCCGTGCCACTGGCGGCCTGGATCGTCTTTACCCGCTCGCGGTTGCGGGCGCTGGTCGAAGCTGTGTCGACACTGCCGTTGTTGCTGCCGCCGACGGTGCTGGGTTTCTACCTGCTGGTGCTGATGGGGCCGCGAACAGCATTCGGCCGGGCTTGGATCCATCTCACCGGTCATCCGCTGGCGTTTTCCTTTTCCGGACTGGTGGTGGGATCTGCGATCTACAGCCTGCCCTTTGCCGTGCAACCGCTCGTGGCCGGCTTCGCAGGTGTGGATACGGCTCTGCTGGAGCAGGCGCGACTGCTCGGTGCGTCGCGGCTGCGTCTGCTGCGGCGAGTGCTGCTGCCGCTCTCGACGCGTTCTGTTCTGACAGCCGCTGTGCTCTGTTTCATGCACACGGTCGGCGAGTTCGGAGTGGTTCTGATGATCGGCGGCAACATCCCAGGCGCGACGCGCACGCTGTCGATTCTCATCTACGACCAGGTGCAGGACTTCGCGTACGCGCAGGCCAACCGGACATCGCTGCTGCTGGTGGTCGTCTCTCTGGCGGCGCTGGTGCTGCTCTACTCGCAGCGGCGGCCCGCACTGGGTGAGGCTCGCCGTGGTTAAGGCAGATGTACGATTCAGCCGCGCCGGGTTCAATCTAGAAGCGCGCTTTGAGATTGGCACCGGCTGGACCGTGCTGTTCGGGCCATCGGGCGCGGGAAAGACAACACTGTTGCGGATTCTCTCCGGGCTGCTGGCGCCGGACCAGGGAAGAATCACACTGGGGCCGCGCGTGCTGACCGATACAGATGCAGGTTTGGCGGTGGCGCCGGGGCAGCGGCGCATCGGTTTCGTCACGCAGCGGGCTGCGCTGTTTCCGCACCTGACTGCGAAAGCCAACGTCGCATTCGGTCTTCATGCCCTCAAGGGAGATGAACGAGAGACACGGGTGGCAGAGATGCTCGAGCTGTTCGATGCGGGATCGCTTGCGGATCGCAAGCCTGGCGCACTCTCCGGCGGGGAACAGCAGCGCGTAGCCCTGGCACGGGCGCTCGCGTCGCGTCCTGAACTGCTGCTGCTCGATGAGCCCTTTGCCGCGCTGGATACGGCAGCCCGCACGGCAATCGTTGAAAAACTGCATGCGAGCGACGTGCCGGTGCTTTATGTCTCGCATGCTCTGGCGGATGCGTGGCAGATGAACGCGGACGCAATCGTGTTCGAAGCAGGAAAGATCGAGGCGCAGGGGCCGGCGCGGGAGGTGCTTGCTACTTATCGTGAGCGGCTACTCGAACAGCTGGGGGTGGAGACGCCCTCACCGGTCAGGTTCCGGACCTAGAAGGACAGGCTCGGGTTCCAGCCGGATGCTGAACCTCTGCTCGACGGCAGCGACGATTCGGTCTCGCAGCGCGAGGATATCGGTGGCCCTGGCTTCTCCACGATTGATGAGGGCCAGCGTGTGGCGGCTTGAGATTCCCGCTGAGCCCAGCGCATAGCCCTTGTGAAAGCCAGCTTGCTCAACCAGCCAGGCCGCTGGCAGCTTGAGGAAGCCTTCCCCGGCGGGATAGCTCGGAACTCGCTCCGCGAATCCAGCTGCAATGCGTGCGAAGTGCACAGCGCTGATGACTGGATTCTTGAAGAAGCTACCTGCGCTGCGGCAGTCGGGATCGTCGTCAACGATGAGCATGCCTTTCTGGTGGCGGATGCTTCTGACCGCGGTGCTTACGTCGGCAAGTGATGGCTCAGACGCATGAGCGAAGTGCCGCTTCAGGTCGGCGTAGGTGAGGCGCGGCGGAGTATCCTTGTTCAATGTGTAATCGACACGGGTGACTATGTAGCGCCCGCGCTGAGTGGAATTGAAGATGCTCCGACGGTATGCGAATCTGCACTGTTTGGGTGAGAGATCTTTTATTTCGAGACTGTTCAAATCAATCGCTCGCACCGCCACGATGGTCTCCGCGACCTCCTGTCCATAGGCACCGACATTCTGCACCGGCGTGCCACCGACAGTGCCGGGAATTCCGGCAAGGCATTCGATGCCGGCGTAATTTTGTGCAACAGTGTGAGTGACAAATTTGTCCCAGTTCTCACCGGCAGCGACACGGAAGAAGTGATAGGCCTGCTCGATTCCTCTCAAAGCAATATGGAGTACGAGCCCCGGAAAGCCCTCGTCGGAAACAAGGAGGTTGCTGCCTCCTCCGAGAACGAAGAGCGGCAGGCTACGGCTGCGAGCGAACTCGACTGCTTCGAAGATGTTGGCTTCGGACGCAGCCTCGGCAAACCAGCGCGCGGGTCCCCCGATTTGGAAGGTTGTGTAAGGGGCGAGGCGAACGTGTTCGAGGAAGTGCATCGCTAACTGGTGACGATCTCCGAAAAGTCGGCGATGGAGGAGAAGCTCGTCTTAACTTTCGTAATGAGTGCCAGCCGATTGTCTCGAACTGGCGCATCATCGACCATCACCATGACCTTATCGAAAAAGAGATCGACGTGAGGACGTAGAGTAGCAATCCGCTCGAGAGCTTGCCGATAGTTGTGTTTAGACCGCAGACTCTCGACTTCGAGCATCAGCTTTTCGGTGTAGGACGTCAGAGCCACTTCGGCCGGATCGTTTAGAAGAGCTGACTTCACGACTTTATCCGGAAAGCCTTCTCTCCATATTTCCTTTTCGTACGCCTGCCGGATTATGTTATTCATTCGCTTGAAAGCGGCAGAGATTGCGATGAAATCATCCGAGCCGCGCACGGCAGTGAGCGCCTCGGCGCGGGCGATGGCGTCGCGGATGTCGTCGTATCCGGCGGCAAGCACGGCATTCACGACGTCGTAGGCAAAACCTCGAACGTCGCGGAGGTAAAACTCAACGCGTTCGCGGAAGAAAGTAATCAGCTTCTCAGACTTCTCTTGGAACACGTCGGAGAGTGTGAGAGGCAACGTGGAGTCGGCAAGGACTTTCACGATGCCGTTTGCCGCGCGCCTCAACCCGAACGGATCCTTCGAACCGGTCGGTTCAAGTCCGATGCCGAACATTGCCTCGATGGTCTGAAAACGGTCGGCGATGCCAAGAATCTGGCCTTCGACGGTCTGCGGAATCGGATCCTCGATGGCTGCGGGCGAGTATTGCCAATAGATCGCCTGAGCAACGGCCTCGCCAAGTCCTTGAGCACGAGCGTAGAGGCCTCCGACAATGCCCTGAAGTTCGGTGAATTCTTTGACGAGCTCAGTAGTGAGGTCAGTCTTGGCGAGTTCTGTTGCGGTGCGAAGAGCAGCGGTATCCATCGTGGTCCCTCGCTGCTGAACAAAAGTAGAGAGCTGACCGGCGACGCGAAGATTCGCTTCGGTCTTCTCATAATAGCTGCCCAAATCCTTCTGGAAAGTCACGGCCTTCAGCATTTCGACGCGATCGACCAGCGGAATCTTCTGGTCCACCGTCCAGAAGAACCTGGCATCGTTGAACCTCGACCGCAGAACGCGCTCGTTGCCCTGGCGAATAATCTCGGCGGCCTGTTCAGCGGGCTGGGTGTTGAGAACGGTCAGAAAATAAGCCGCGAGCTTGCGCTGCGCGTCCTCGACGGCGAAATACTTCTGGTGATCGCGCATCACCGTGACCAGCACTTCCTCCGGCAGCGTCAAATATTCCGGCTCGAAGCTGCCCAGCAGGACTGAGGGCCATTCTGTAAGGTGCGTCACGGTGTCGACCAGTGGCTCGTCCCCGCGCCAGCGCGCTCCCGGAACTGTCCGAGTCGCGGCGTCGAGGCCTTTGCGGATGCGGTGGCGCCGCAGTTCGACATCGGCGATAACGAAAGCTGCTTCAAGCTTTCCGAGGTAGTCTCCGGCATGCTCGATTGTCACCGCACCGTCGCCATGCAGAATGCGATGTCCGTAGGTCAGGTTCGAAGCATGGACGCCGGCGAACTCGACAGGCACGATAGCGTGATCGAGCAGCGCCAGCAGCCACTTGATGGGGCGAACAAATCGCTCCGGCTTGCCGGCGCGCCAGTACATGTTCTTCGGCCAGTAGAGTGCGGCAAGCTCCTTCGGCAACTGTTCGGCCAGAATGGCCGACGCCGTGCGGCCTTTGCGCTCCACGACTGCAGAGACATATTCACCCTTTTGTGTGGTGATCTTCTGAAGCGCTGAGACTTCGACTCCGGCCTTCTTCGCAAAGGCGTGCGCAGCAGGCGTGGGCTCTCCGTTTTTGAAAGCAACAGCGCAGGAGGGTCCTGTGAGTTGTTCCTGCGCATCGGCCTGGGCCGCTTCAACGCCGCTCACCAGCACGGCCAACCGCCGCGGAGTGGAGCAGCTGTGAATCTCGTGGCCCGGGCTCAGGAGCCGTTCTCGCGTCAGGACCCCTTCAACGCGCCGCGCAAGTTCAGCCTGAGCGGCGGCGATCATGCGGGCGGGGATTTCTTCAAGTCCAACTTCAAAAAGAAATTTCATGTCTGGCTTCTAGCTGTCCGGTATTTCCTGCCGCTTTGCGTTGTACGTCAGTGTCCGAAATCCACGCCCGGCTATGCGCTCTGTTGCGCGACAAAAGCCTTCGCAACACCGACCGCCAAAGCGCGGATGCGTGCCATAACTCCCACGCGCTCAGTGACCGAGATAGCGCCGCGCGCGTCGAGCAGGTTGAATAAGTGCGAGCAGCGCAGACAGAGATCGTAAGCTCCCAGAACCGGGAACCTGCGTTGCTGCGCCTTAGGGTCTTCAGTCATGGAGTCTTCGACGGCCGGAATCGCAACAGTCGCAGGCTCGCTCTCGTCTCCCTCGTGCACAACCCGGTCGTGGATCTTCTGGTGTCGCTGGTTCTTCTTTTCAGCGGGAGGAGAGAAGGTATCGTTGTAGCTTGCCAGCAGCGCCTGGCATTCGGCTTCATAGAGCCGCAGGTGCTCCCAGAGCTTTTCGACCTCGGCGGCTTCAAAGTTGTAGACGGAGAACTGGATCTCCTCCTGGAGCCGGATATCGCCGTAGGTGATGGCTTTGCCGGTCTTCGTGTCACGGGCCCACACGATGTCGTAGAGCGAGTCGACGTTCTGGAGAAAAGCCGTGAGCCGCTCGAGCCCGTAGGTGATCTCGCCACTAATGGGGTCGAGGTCGATGCCGCCGCATTGCTGGAAGTACGTGAACTGCGTGACTTCCAGGCCGTCGAGCATCACCTGCCAGCCGATGCCCCATGCACCCAGGGTGGGCGACTCCCAGTTGTCTTCTTCGAACTTGATGTCGTGCTGGGCGAGGTTAATCCCAATGGCGGCCAGCGATTCGAGATAGACCTCCTGAATGTCGGCCGGCGGCGGCTTGAGAATGACCTGGAACTGCGTGTGCTTGTAGAGCCGGTTCGGATTTTCTCCGTAGCGGCCATCGGCGGGGCGGCGCGAGGGCTGCGCGTAAGCAATGTTGATCGGCTTCGGGCCGAGCACGCGCAGGAAGGTGTCCGGGGACATGGTGCCGGCGCCAACCTCAACGTCATAGGGCTGCTGAAGGATGCATCCGCGTTCGGCCCAGAACGTCTGCAGCCGGAAAAGCAATTGCTGAAAGGTGAGCGGCTCGGTGCGGATGGGTACGGGCGAAATGGTTGCAGGCACAGTAACTTTCCGTAAATTTAGCGCTATCAGGATTCTACCTTGTGGCA
>Ga0335075_10011846_pt1 | contig 13180 bp, 13 predicted proteins | sample Lox_Sample_24_FD_206723 | JGI IMG/M metagenome (GOLD analysis project Ga0335075, IMG submission 206723) | Soil microbial communities from Loxahatchee National Wildlife Refuge, Florida, United States - Lox_Sample_2.4 | ecosystem: Environmental > Terrestrial > Soil > Wetlands | place: USA... | reverse complement strand
TTCTTCAATAGCCGCATTCAAAGCCTCAATGTTAGTTGTGAAATTCCAATCAGATACTCTTAAATTCTCAGCCACGAAGTTTCCTTCCAGAATGACTTCGTTAAATGTTTCTTCTGAACATACTTCAAATTGTTGTCTTGAAACAGTGAGAAATTCTCTGAATAGTCGTTCTCTCGGTCTTAGTGCACTAGAACATCCACAGAATATAGTAAATATATTCTTCCACGTTTCGAATCCCGAGAAGTTGTTCATGTATAACACTGTGAGGAAACTTAGTTGCAGTTCTCCGAGGATAGAAAGTTCGTCGGGAAGATTTTGGAGAAGGGATTCGAGGTAATAGGATTTATCGAGGATTTGGTCTGTGCGATCACGTCCGATTGCGTTCGGGTTGAATGTTCTCTTTGGATCCACAGGGGTGAAGTTCAATTTTTCCTCAGATCTGGAACTTGGGAGGTTGGAGAGTTGGTCTGCTGAGGCGTCGCTTGTTGAAGGTGTTTGAGATGTAAACGTCCAACTTGCCGGGAGAATTCGATTTAGTATGTCTGGTGTGATATGTGAAGTCAAGTCAGTCCAGGAGGTTTGGATGTCTTCAGATTCGGAGCGAAAGGTGGTTAGATAGGGATGCAGAGATAATAGTCGTTCTTCGAGAGCGTGACCTTCAACTCGTTCTTCCAGCCTCACCAATTGTTCGGTGTTCTTGTCCCATTTGAGAGCTAGTACATCTCCTGGTTTTGCTTTAAAGAAGAATCCTGTTCGCATCCCTAGCTCGCTTTTGTCAAGGCCGTAGGTGAACAGATGAAGTCCTGGTTTGAGATATTTGATGCCACGGAAAGAAGCTGTTGAGGAGAAAGCCATGGCATCCAGAGTCATAGAACTGCCAGAAGGCACATCAAGCATTATCAGTGTAGTTGTTGACGAATATAGCTCCATTGTTCCTCTGTCGAAGGAGTAACTCCGATGATCGATCCTCGCTGAATTTGGGTTTGAGGTTATCAAAATTCGCTTCTTTACCGACTTAACTCCGCCATCTATCCAACTTGACTGTCTCGTTCTCTCAAATTAAAACTGAATTCCGACACTGCTTTCCCGGTAGAACCTTCTACGTCCTCGGAAAAGGCTCGGAAAAGGTCTCAATAATGAGCACTGGAGAGAAGAAGCCGATCTTCGAGAGAAATCCCAAGTCATTGCACCAAGGTTAAAACTTAACATCTGCAGCGGATCACGTGATGAAAGTGACAGCCCCTAACGGACTACCCTAAATATTTAATGAATCTGCACGACAGTCACAGAAATCGCTGCCTGTTCAAGTTTCAAGACTCAAGAGTATCGTTGTGCGTCGTACAATTTACACCCTCCATCACCCGGAAACTAAATGGTACGTCCCACTCTCCTTGCCTTCCATGTAAACTAACGCTGTGTGATTTAGCCTCCCAAAAAGAAGGTTGAAAAGAAGGAAGAACCCGTCAATCTAGGCCCTCAAGTCAGAGAAGGCGAAAATGTTTTTGGCGTCGCCCATATCTTCGCTTCTTTCAATGATACCTTTGTCCACGTAACAGATTTATCTGGAAAGGAAACTATTGTCAGAATCACAGGTAATGCCACAATCCCCCCTCTACTCCCCACAAACTTGGCCATGTTTCTTGATAGTGCCGTTTTGCAGATTGCTGATTTGGTCTAGGAGGTATGAAAGTCAAAGCTGATCGAGACGAGAGTTCTCCTTATGCAGCCATGTTGGCTGCTCAAGACGTTGCAACACGCTGCAAAGAATTAGGAATTACAGCACTACATATTAAAATTCGTGCGACTGGAGGAACTGGATCAAAGACACCTGGACCTGGTGCTCAATCGGCTTTGAGAGCTCTTGCTAGAGCTGGAATGAAGATTGGAAGGATTGAAGATGTTACTCCTATTCCTACGGATAGTACGAGGAGAAAGGGAGGACGAAGAGGTCGTCGATTATAGTTTACAAATGGAGTGCCATTTTGTTTGTGTGTAGAGTAATGTTGCTGTGGCGTCTTGGATAGAGAAGCCGTGGAAATTGAATCGATTATGGAGATGCATGGCATGGTTCTGTCGACTTGAACGTGATGAGGCAAGAAGGATGGTATAGTTAGTCGGTGGATAGAGACAGATCTCCATCATGAAAGAAATGACTAGAGATTACCAAACTTTCTATCAACGCACACCTATGAGATTTTGAAGATAGTAACTACAACCCTCGTATAGCTTCAATCATCATTGGGATTTGTGATAACTACTTCATAGAAAGTAAGAGCGTTGGGTTTCTCGTGACCCGTCCGAGCTTCTCGTGCCTGGGAAATGATCAGCAGTCACAATTACCCAAAAGTCTATCCCGCCTGGTTCGATTGTCCAACTTCCAGGGGCTCTTCAGTTCATTCATCTCAGCCAATTTTCATAGCATTTTAAGATGGCAGACGCTGCTGCAGCGGCACCTGCGCCAACAAGAGGTGGTTTTGGTGGAAGAGGCAGAGGAGGGGACAGAGGAAGAGGAGGTCGCGGACGAGGAAGGAGAGGACCAAAGCGAGATGAAGAGAAGGAATGGGTTCCAGTCACTAAACTCGGTCGTCTTGTCCGAGCTGGGAAAATCAAATCAATGGAGGTATTCCCGCTCTCATTCTCTAGAATGTCGTCTAATGATGCTAGGAAATCTACTTACATTCTTTGCCAATCAAGGAATACCAAATTGTCGACTTTTTCCTTCCTAAACTAAAAGACGAAGTTATGAAGGTAAGATTCTTTGCCATTCGATAGTTAATATCTTAGATTTGTCCCGTACAGAAACAAACTCGTGCTGGTCAACGTACTCGCTTCAAAGCTTTCGTTGTTATTGGAGATAGTGATGGTCACGTCGGTCTAGGTGTCAAATGTTCCAAGGAAGTCGCAACTGCTATTCGTGGAGCTATGATTCTTGCAAAACTCAGCGTTATCCCTGTTCGTAGAGGTTATTGGGGTGCTCGTATTGGGGATCCTCATACAGTGCCTGTCAAAGTAACTGGGAAATGTGGCAGTGTTACTGCGCGTTTGGTGCCTGCTCCTAGAGGTACTGGTATCGTTGCTGCTCCTGTGCCGAAGAAGGTGTTACAATTGGCTGGAATTACAGATTGTTATACTGCTAGTAAAGGAAGTACAAAGACTCTTGGAAATTTTGTCAAGGCTACGTTTGCTGCGATTGGAAATACATACAGTACGCTGTCGTCCAAGGTTTGTACTAATTGATAGGTTTTCTGACGCCCGATCTTTGGAAGGAGACCGGCTATACACCTTCTCCATATGAGGAATTCAGTGACGTGCTGAGAGATCAGAAGAAGCCTACTTACTAGACTCAAGTTGTCATATATTCTGTAAATCAAATCAATCAAATGAAACCGATGTCGTGTGATGAACAGTTGGCCTTCGATCGGATCATATACTCCATAGATTAAGATAGCTAACTTGGGTGCTACTTTTGTTGTGCTACAATATGCTTTGTCCGTTCCGCGGTATAAGGTACAGTCCCAGGTTTTGAATGTTTCCTCCTGTTGTCCTCTTTCCTCTTGATACTCTCCAACTCAACCCTCTTAATTTCGCCAGCCTTTTTGATAGGTTTCGGAACATGTCGTCTCTTTGCAATACGCCGTATCTCAGGCATATGTTTATATTGCTCCTTGAGATATTCGTCATATTCCAGTTTTTGTTTTTCTCTTGATGAGCGGACGGTTGATCGGTCAGACGCATTGGATCGCCATAGTCGTACGTTTCCATCGTCACTGCCGGAGAGAATGTATTTTGCATCCATACTGAATTTTACCGAAAATACACTACAACAGTTAATACGAGACATTAAGTTTGAGGGGATGTGTACCGTTGCATGCGTTTTGTATGGTATACATCTCGACTGTGTCCCTCTCGGGACTTGAATATCCGAATTGAACGGTCGTAAGATCCAGTAACTAATTCCTCACCAGTAGGACTAAAGTCCACATCCAACACCGCCGAAACATGATCCTTCAGTACATTCAAAGCTCTGTTCATCTTCCTCATGTCATAAATGTAGACATTATGATCTTCACCCGCAGTTGCAAAATTAAAGGCTTCCATAGGATTCCAGCTTATCGCATTTGTCTTGAGGGATGTGACAAGTTTGGATATGGGTGTTGTTGTGCGTAGGTCGTAGAGAATGAGCGTGCGATCGGTACCAGCGCTAGCAAGTACTGAAGTCTCGGTCTGATTAAATTTTAGAGAAGTGATGGTATCGGCGCCCCAGGTGAGTGTTGCGGTGGGTTGAGTACGACGTTCGTCCCAGAGTTCGATGATGGAAGACGCTGTTGCGAAGATGGCGTCATTACGATGATGGTCAATAGCGTTGAATCCCATTGTTCCAACGTATGTTTGCACAGGCTATGGATTAGACACCATAACGAGATGAGGGCCACACCTGTTTAGATGTTAAATCCCACAGTTTGACGAATTTGTCTGTCGAACAGGACAATAAACGTCCATCCACTGTATAACATAGCCCCTTGACCATCATTTCGTGAGCTCGCAGCGAAACAAGTTCGCCTCTCGTAACTACATCCCATGCTTTGACCACGCCGTCTCCACTCGCACTTGCCACTGAAGCTAATTTCCTGGAGTCCTTAGCTATACAATAAACTCCGTCCCGATGACCATCTCCTAACTGCGCTATGAAGGGTTTAGCAAAGTATCGTTCCAGTTTAGTTGCGTTTAGCGCTCGCGTATATTCTCGGGCTTTGGCAAGCGGGTGGATTGCCGGATCAAGGTTTCGTGGGAGACGGGCGATGTCACCTTTCTTGGCCAAGTAGGTGTCGGAGGACCGACTCAGAGCTTTGACTTTCTACCCATATTAGCGAGAAAAAGAGGAAGAATTTACCATCGCGGTCAAAGGATCATAGTTTCGAGTCCAAAGTCATAATCATGGTTAAGGAGAAGATTTTTTTTATTTATTTTTTTCCTAAGATCGCCGCATCTACTAATGCGAACGGAAAATCCGCGATTGCGTCGAGGGTAATATCCATCATTCAGTGATCAGAAACTCTACAAGTAAACGTCTTTTGGGTATTCATTGTCTCTGAAATTAGATCTAGACAACCTCCGGACTTGTTATGCTTCGATATCCCAGTCTGTTGTACAAGCTTTTCATTCTACAGAGTTTTCAACTTTATCCGATTTCCGCTCGCCTTTGCTATTAACCCACGTCATGATCATGGATTTACTTAGGCTACCCCTCCCCCTTGACATCGATGTTAACGGCTCCTCAGCTTTCCTTGTTTGCAATCTTGTCCTGAATTCTTTTGCCTTCTGCTGAAAATATTCGGAATCCTGTTGCGCCAGCTCTGGCAGATTCGCAAGCCGCTCGAGTAATTCAACGAATGTAGAATAAGGAACCGTATCAGAAAGAGTCTTTTCCACTCTCACCATACACCATCGTAAGTTCCCTATTTCCACTTTTGCTTTCCGTGCATATGCTCGCATGAGAATTGTCCATGACGACCATCCCAAATCATGCTGTGTTTCCAAATCCTCAAATAACCCCGATCCATGATAACGAGACTCCAAGATTTCAATACAGAGGCGTGTATTTCCGGTTTCCAGAAAAGCAATTGCGATGAGATTAGTGGCCTTTTCAGTGAGTTGCCTCTTCGCTTGCGCGGAGAATTTTAACAAATTATCAATGCTTTTCATGACCCTGTCCAACTTATCCTTCCTCTTGTTACGAACGGTATCTTTATAGATTGCCAAATCGAGTCGAAGCTGAGTTTCTCGCGCAAACAATAGATCGTCCCTGTCGTCCGAAGAAAGGATATCAACGATGGCTTCCTTACATTTCTCGTATCTTTTCTCGGAGATAAATGCTTTCGTTATGATCCTGTAAAACCATCTATCCATCTTCACATTTCTTTGCTTTATGCCATCATACAGCTTCAGAAGCTTCTCTATCTGTATAGCACCTCTACAATATGAAGCAGCCAGGCTGGCCACTGTGTCCAGCGTCCATTGGGGCCGCAACTGGGAAATATTAGGAGTTGAATCACGATCGTGCGAACCGCTCGACAGAACTCGATGCAGGAGAACCTTAATGCTGACTCGAGAGACCATATCGGGATTCTTTTTGACTTGCGCTTCCAATACTTCTTGGACCCGTCGCGCATTCTCATTTTTGCGACCGTATTGATACAATAAAATCTCAAAAGTAGAATGATTGGGGGATATTTCAAGTTTTGCCAATTCCTCGAAATGTTTGTTGAGATCTTCCATCGTGAATTCTTGCCGCTTGAAAATCCCGCGTAATATGAGGTTTCCGGTATAGACATCTGGTTTGCATCGGTAAGGTGAGAAAAGCTCTGGAAGGTCTGTCAGCGACAAATGCCGTCGTCGATCAATCAGGGAACCCAGCCAAACGTTGAGATGTCTGATATCTGGTTCGATGCCCTGCTTTTTCATTGAATGGAGTATTGCGGCAACTCCTTCGGGTCCTGCCTTTTCCGCTTGGTGTTTCAAGAGTGCACGATACGACTCAGCGCTAGGCTGGTGGTTGGATTTTGCCATGTCGTCGAGGAGTGCTCTTGCCCTGTCTGGTCTATCACGCCTTAAATAAGCATCTAGGATAGCATTATAGCATTCCATATTCTGAACATCGATGCCATGAGAGGACACAAGCTCTAACAAGGCATCGACCGATCCAATTCTAAATGCGTATCGAGTCTCGGTCTTCAGGAGATTTATCATCGTACCGCGGCCGATCTTGATGTTCCGAATTAACATCTCCTTTAGCAGACCACGAGCCTTACTCATGTTGATAGATTTGAGATAGGCTTTTAGTAAGAGCTCATAGGTACGCTGGTCAGGATGTAATTGAGATGCATTGTCGTAGTATACCACTGCGTCTTCTACCTCCTGTATATATCCCAGATGGATGAGAGACAAGAGGTAATTGTTTAGAATTAGTGTAGATATATGTCCGGGAATAGGTTCGGAATCGGGTTTCGCGATCGAGGTCGTTGGAGAGTCCCCAGTATGTCCCTCAAATAACTGTATCACACGGTAGTACGATTTTCGCCGCAGAGCTTGATCCATTTCGGCGAGAAGATCTTCTGATTGTGGTAGTATTGATGGCCGATGGCCGACATTGTCGAATCTAGGTGTCTCGTGTTTCAGGAATGGTTTCCCAGTGCTGTTGGAAGAGGCTAATTTCACTGATTTCCGGGGTTCAGCTTGAGAATCCTTAGAGAGTAAGCATGAATCAATTGCATTGAGAACCTTGCCGAGACTCTGCTGGTCCGTGTGACCATCATTATGTGATCTCTCATCATCCGTTTCTAACTCTGGAACCGCATCTTGTTGGACGAAGGCAGAATGATTGAATGTCCTAGTAGACGTCTGGGTAAGTCGAGGTCGCGGAAGAGCTGCTGCAGGAGAGAGAATTGAGCAATGCCGCTTGCACTTTAAGCGTATCGGTGGAAGGAAGTGATGGAAGGACCATCTTCCACGGTATGACGACCGGCGCATCAGCTTCTTACAGCTATCGAGTTTATTGTCATGTATGGATTATCATGTCGTTGGTTGTTGATCTGGCAAAAAAGCTTCGGGAACTCTTCGCAGCGCGAAAATCACTAACGTGAAATCGTGAATTGACCCAGCAACATAGCCAATGGCACTTTCGCGAGACTCAGTCTTGGGAGTTTTTCTTTCCAAACTATGAGGTTTCCTATGATCGTAAAACTGCAGTAATAAGCTGCTTTTATTTGTACACACTATAGCTAATGAATCGTTGAACAAACCCACGCCCGTTAAGGCATCTCATAGCACACCTTTCCTGAAACACTTTCTTTGCTTCAACATTGGTTCGATACAGCAGGCCAACGACATAATGAAGATGCATTGGGATCCTCTTGGACCACCTCTAGCTCTTCCACGCTTTCCACACCCTCCCCCCTTCCCCGAGAAATCCGCGGACATTCGCTCTCCTCAGTTGAAATCTCTACCCATTAGAAATATCCCTCGGGATAGGTTGCATACACAAGTGTCCGAACAAATTGGTCCAGTGCAATATGAAAAGTCTCGACCCCAACAGGGCCCTCAACGTCCCTCAAAGGATTCTTAACCACAAACTCAACATACAAACTGACATATATTTGATGCAATACAATTCTCTTATTATCTGTTCGTGGATCCGTAGTCATGACGAATTTGAGTCCCGTTGGAGTCTCATAGTAATGTAGTTTATACTTTGACGTACGGTACGAAACAAAGTTGTCGTCTCTGGAACACCGTTAGCTCAGGTTTGACAAGGAAGTCCAACTGTGTTCCTAGTTTACGTGTCATGTTCCGTAGAGAGTAGATTACTCCGAAGAGTAGTTTGGCATCGTCCTCATGTTTGTTCGGTGTGGGGATTAGACGATTGAAGTCTCCTTGGGGTTGTGCGACTGAACCGGGTGTTGTGAATATGGGGATTTTAGGTGGATTTGTTGGCGTGTTCCATTGACGATGGTATGCTATTTGACCTCGATTATTAGCACTCTCGACAAGATTCATAGGAAGGTACAATGTCTGTCAAAGATGGAGAAGGAGTAAAGAACCATCGTCACAGACCCGGTCTAACTCGTCCACTGTGGTTATTCATGAATGGTGGTCAAGTTTGGATTGACGCAGATCTCGGCAGTTTCTTGATTGATAACCATCGCCCCTGAACGACTGGACGATTGCGCCATGTCCGATGCCACTTCTCTTGACAGAACCATTCCAAACGCAATAGGCACAGAAGACGATGAAGACTCATTTCAGAAGCACGTCTCGGTATGGTACGCCTGCTACGGATCGAATTTATTGCAAGCTCGGTTTAATTGCTATCTTCAGGGAGGCCAAGTCCCAGGGATGAGCAAACCTTGTGTCGGTGCCCGAGATCCTACGCTGCCGTCCGCCTCATTCTTCAAGTGGGTGCTGTATTCAGTCTTCTTTGCTTATGCAAATGAATCTACTTGGGGATTTGGCGGTGGAGTCATGTTTGATCTTTCAAGCAAGCATAAAGACGAGGAGAATGGTGTCAATAAGCATGGAAAGACCTGTATGCGGTTCTACAAGGTGACATTGCAACAATTCAACGATGTTGTTGCTCAAGAAAACGGATATCATCCACCGATGCCTGCTCGGAATAGACTTACCCGAGCCCTGTTGGAGGAATTTAAAAAAGGAAAAGAGGGAAGTTATAGACGTATGTTTGACGAGGGAGAGTATCCCGCTGTTGCGTATTTGGGAGATCATGATGGATTGCCTATTCTCACATTCACTTGTCCTACGGAGGATGTGGAGAAGTTTTTAAGTGGAGAAATACCCTGTGCACCGCCCGCAAAGAATTATCTCAAGGTATTGTGTAAAGGTCTGGTGGAGGGTGGGTTTAGTGAAGAGGAAGCAGAGGAGTATTGGAAGCAAGTCATTGAAGCTCAATTCGGTAGTGAACACCTACCAAACTAATCTGCTTCTAGAAGGATTCTATACAGAAAGTAAAGGAACATCATACAAGACAGTACTCCAGAATAGAGGAATTTATGAGATCCGTTCAGCACGTATGCTCATCTCACACTTTCCAAAATCATACAACATGAATCCCATGTCACTGGGGATCCCGCACAACAGGCTGATTCATCAACTTGATCTTTTCGCCAATCAATACCATTTGATGTCGTCTTGCCTTCTCATCCTTTTTCAAAATGTCAAGTTCCTGTTTGAGATGCTCCATCTGTCGAAAGTAGTGCGCTAGTTGCTCTGTCGTAGATGATGTCCGGAATTCAGCCGAAAGTCTTGTCTGAACCTCTCCCCAATACTTGACTACATAGCGCTCCGTCTCTGTAGGTTCTGTTGGCGGTGCTTGCGGATTTATAGTTTGAGAAAGTGATTCGAGGATGGTGGTATGCGATGCTTGTGGTCGAGAGGCTTGGGGTCTAATTGGGGAAGACATGACTCCGGGAGATACTTTATATCTTTTTGCTGCAGATGGAGCAGGTAATGCTCTCTTTTTGGTTGCCACTTGACTTGCTTCTTTAGCTGAATTTGAAAATGAGGAACCCATACGCTCCAATTTCGATCGGGGTGGACATGCGAGAGAATGCGACGGATTAATTCGACGAGCAGATCTTTCATCTTTCACCCCCTTTGGCATTGTTTCATGAGATCCGGTTAAAGGGGCTACTCTTATAACATTCTGAATGGGAGAGGTCTCTCTCGTAGTCTTTGTGGTAACCGTCTGAGGGGCCATTGAGTGGTGAGAGAGAGTTCCCAGTGTTGTGGACAAGTGGGCAGGCCGAATTGAGGTAGGAGTACGAGATGTTGATGATTTCGACGGCGTAGGAGGTGCAGGTGTATTCAACGTCCTTCTAGGCCTTAGAGTGATAGGTCTCACTCTACCACCCTCACTATTCCCGCCATCAGATTCCGAATTAAACAGACTTCCCTCAGAACTTTCTCCATCTGATCCCCTTTGTTTCCCTTGTTTTTTTTCTCCATCAACCCAAACATCATTCGCCCATCCACTCAACACAGTCCTCATCTCCAAATCAACGGTACGCCAATGAATCTCATCCAAACATTCCTTCTTCGATCGAAAAGTGGAGAGGATTGCGTGGACAATAGGACTTTCTCGCAAAGGATCCAAATCAGATCGATTTTCTCGGTCAAGTAATTCGTAAATTCCCTGTAATGCAACAACTTTGTGTGCGATGTATCGTGATGAGGACACGGTGCACGAAACACCCTCATTAGGCCTGTAGAATTCAACGACACCGGTTGGTTCGTAAAGAAGGTGGTCCTGGCCTTTTAGTTGGAGAACTATCGTTGACGAGTGTGAGCGCTCTGCAGGAGGAAGTGGAACGGATGATGGTGGTGTAGGAGGTGTTGGAGGAATGCGACTTGGAGGGGGAGGTTGAGAAGGTATATTGGTTGAAAAACGTTCTCTTATGCGTTCCATCTGACAGGTGCGAAATGCAAATGTTGAATTGAGTGTTCCTCAATCGATGTTGATCTTGCACTACTTTGGTGGAATCAGTAGCGATCTGGTCGCACCACGAGTCAAATCGTGGAAATCCACTGTGGAGATGGAACAAGCGCTTCGAGTGGCATTCAATGTATACAAGAATAATTACGTATGTAATGTGTCATGTCAGGATCCCACGTTTCTATCATGATCCTAAATCCAGCACTCGCATTCCAGGCATCACCGACTCCCAAACCTAATCATATTTCACGGTTTTGTTGCTCGTAATTCACTAAACACCGTCATGACCGCAAATGCAGAATCTATAGTCAGATGACATTCCAAAGGTTAAGTGTTACAGAATAATGCCACTGGATAAGCAACTAATGCTCGCATTTCAGTCAGCTGTAAAACTGCCACGAAGATTGCACTTGCACTGTACGTGCACCAAGCAATTGCGCCTACTATTAAGCTTAACGTAAACGAAATTTCATACACCCAGAAATGGAGTATCCAAAGATACCACTACCATTAGTTACACCAATAAGAATGTTGTACTCTAGTGGAAGAAGGACTCCGATTGCACTCGTCAAAACAAGTGGAAGCAGACAATATCCCAAAACACTTGCTGTTCGGAAGAAGTTGATGCCAGAAAGAGACATGAGATTCAAAATGAAATGCAATGATAGAGTTCCGAGCAAGATGAATCCATAAATATATCCAAAATGCGGCTTTCCACTCAAGAACAGAAACACGGCGAACAGAAGACAAAAGATAATTGGACCTGCCAAGTCTGTATCATCCATAATGTGTTGATCCACGTTTCTTATAGGATTCAAGACTGTGAGAGTTTTCGATTTGATATGATTGAAATTGACACCCAGTTCTTCTAGAAGAGGCGGTTCTAACACGGTCAGAATTACTCTGCCGAAGGAAGTGAACCGTCTGGATATCCTCCTGTCCCAAAAGCTGCGAGCCAACCCATGCTGCCTTCCAAGGATCTATATGTCTCTGTAGAATATGCGGCAATAGGTGTACTTCGTCCACTCATCCGGGTACCCTGCATACTGCTTCTATACCCTCCGCTCTGGGGATCTGTCCAGGTTAGTCTTATATCTTCAAGAACGGGATACCATATTGATTGTAGTTTGAGGAAAAGAATTGTAGTTGTTCTGAGCCTGAAGGAGCACCGTAATTTGAAGTAGTACTATATGGTCCTACGCCTGCCATCGTTGAATCTTTCAAGTCCTTTGACCTCGAAGGGATAATGGTATATGGATATCTGGTAACGGAAAATGACGTTCAGGTACGTGGACACTTTTCGCGTTTGATTTTTGATCTCTGCGGACAGGGACATGTCCCAATGTGGCTCCAGGCCAGGGACCACAGTCTCAATCACGCAGCGGACCACCCCGCTTGTCCCACCCACCCCTTTGAACCTGGCAGCATCATCATCTGCTCGTAAGCTAAGTCAATTATCAAGAACACTTGGTAAATTATCCGTATCAAGGCTCTCTACTATGTCGAAATTACCTGGTCATGCTTTGATTGTGGATTTCCATGCACAGTCTCCAGAGAAGGCGAAGCGCGTATTCCTCCTTTATCTGATGCATCTTTTCGGAACTATCGTTAATGATTCTTTAGCTTCTCGAACTGCTGGATCCTGTCATTAAACAGTCATATTCTGAGTCAATTACCCCAACTTATCACTGGTCAGTCCCAGTAACAGGAGACGGAACCGTCGTTCATGGACTTGAATTGTACTCAACCCCCCACTTTGAATGTTAGACTGACATCGACAGGTACGCAGATCGTGCCGCCATGGGAGTCCATATGACCGGCGAAGCATTCAAAGTATTGATTCCGTAGGTGCTTCACAGTAACCTTGACTCATAACAGCACTGTCACTAAAGAGAATCTCCTTACCGAACCGCCTATATTGGAAAATGCTAAACCTGTTGCAGGATTTCTAGTCCGTCCCAACGCACCTAACCATGGCAATTATCCCGGCGCATTCATCTGGACAGGCAAGTTCGTCACTGAGAAGGGTAAAGCAGATGAAGCTATTGAAGCACTTAAAGAGAATCTTCCCTACATTGAATCTTCTGAGCCGGAAACTATCAGTTTTCTCATTCTCAAGGGACTTGATGAGGAAGATGTGGTTTATGTTTGGGAACGGTATACGAGTGAAAGTGC
>Ga0335075_10011845_pt1 | contig 13181 bp, 13 predicted proteins | sample Lox_Sample_24_FD_206723 | JGI IMG/M metagenome (GOLD analysis project Ga0335075, IMG submission 206723) | Soil microbial communities from Loxahatchee National Wildlife Refuge, Florida, United States - Lox_Sample_2.4 | ecosystem: Environmental > Terrestrial > Soil > Wetlands | place: USA... | reverse complement strand
TCCTCGGCCTCGGTGGCCGGCCGGCGCGACACGACGGTCAGGTCACGGCGGGGGAAGGTGTGCTCCGGGCGCGGCGAAAAGCCGAAGATCCGGTACCAGCAGAACTCGTCAAGCTGGTAGGAGGCCAGGCCCAGGCGCCACGGCCCGCCCGGCCGGCGCAGGCCGCATTCGATCGTAGCGCCGCGGCGCTCGAGCACGAACCGGCGGGAGGCGATGCCAGCGGCGGTCAAGACCAGCAGGACAAGCAGGGCGACGAAGAGCCAGGCGGCATCAAGCGCTAGCCCCTCGCCCAAGCCGCCGCCCCCGCGTCAGTTTTCGCTGCCCGCGGCCCGCAGACGAGCTCTGGCGTACCGGACCGCAGGTGAGTCCTCCCCGCCCGGGCCCGACTCGGCCAGCGCGGAGGCCAGTTCCTGCTTGGTCAGCGCGACGTCGACCTCGCCGGCCAGCTCCGCCTGAGTGGCCAGGATCGACACCCGGTCGCCGGTCACGGACAGGAACCCGCCGCCGACCGCGGCGCGGATCGCAAGCTCCTCACCGAGGATCTCCGCGACGCTGCCCTCGGCCAGCACGCCGAACACGGGCGAGTGCCCGGTCAGCACGCCGATATCGCCCTCGGTGGTCTTGGCGATCACCGTCGTGGCCTCGCCCGCCCACAGCTCGCGGTCGGGGACGACCAGCTCCACCCGCATCGTCACCGCTCCAACTCCCTGGCCTTCTTCTCCACGTCCTCGATCCCGCCGACCATGTAGAACGCCTGCTCGGGCAGGTTGTCGTACTTGCCCTCGGTGACCGCCTTGAACGAGGAGATCGTGTCATCCAGCGGCGTGAAAACTCCCGGCTGCCCGGTGAACTGCTCGGCCACGAACATCGGCTGGGACAAGAACCGCTCGATCCGCCTGGCCCGCTGCACGACGATCTTGTCCTCCTCGCCGAGTTCGTCGACGCCGAGGATGGCGATGATGTCCTGCAGCTCCCGGTACCGCTGCAGGATCCGCTGCACTTCGCGGGCCACGTCGTAGTGCTCCTGGCCGATGTACCTGGCGTCCAGGATCCGGGAGGTCGAGTCCAGCGGGTCAACCGCGGGGTAGATGCCGCGCTCGGTGATGGCCCGGGACAGCGTGGTCGTCGCGTCCAGGTGGGCGAACACCGTGTGCGGCGCCGGGTCGGTGATGTCGTCCGCTGGCACGTAGATGGCCTGCATCGAAGTAATCGAGTGACCGCGAGTAGACGTGATGCGTTCCTGCAGCTCGCCCATCTCGTCGGCCAGCGTGGGCTGGTATCCCACCGCCGAAGGCATCCGGCCGAGCAGCGTGGACACCTCCGAGCCGGCCTGGGTGAACCGGAAGATGTTGTCGATGAACAGCAGCACGTCCTGCTTCTGCACGTCGCGGAAGTACTCGGCCATGGTCAGCGCGGACAGGCCCACCCGCATCCGGACGCCTGGCGGCTCGTCCATCTGGCCGAAGACCAGCGTCGTGTCGTTGATGACACCCGACTCGCTCATCTCGAGGAACAGGTCGTTGCCCTCGCGGGTCCGCTCGCCCACGCCGGCGAAGACCGAGACGCCGCCGAAGTTCTGGGCCACGCGCCGGATCATCTCCTGGATGAGCACGGTCTTGCCCACGCCGGCCCCGCCGAACAGCCCGATCTTCCCGCCCTGCACATACGGCGTGAGCAGGTCGATGACCTTGATGCCCGTGGTGAACATCTGGGTCTCCGGCTCGAGCTGGTCGAGGGCAGGGGGGTCGCGGTGGATCGGCCAGCGCTCGGTCACGTTCAGCGACGAGGTGGGCACGTCGAGGGTCTCGCCGAGGACGTTGAACACATGCCCCTTGGTGACGTCGCCCACCGGGACCTCGATCGAGGCGCCTGTGTTGATCACCTCGGCCCCGCGTACCAGGCCGTCGGTGGGCTGCATGGCGATCGCCCGCACCACGTCGTCGCCGATGTGCTGCTCGACCTCGAGGGTCAGCGTGCGAGTCTCGCCGCCGTACGACACGTCCACGTGCAGCGCGTAGTAGATCTCCGGCATCTGGTCCGCCGGGAACTCCACGTCCACGACGGGCCCGATGACCCTCGCGACCCGGCCGGTGCCCGCGGCGGTTTCCGCGGCGGGCTCGCCGCCCGGGGCGGTGTTTTCAGCGGTCGTGGTCATCTGATTCCCTCACTCACTCATTGCGTGTGCCGCGGCGAGCGCGTTGGCGCCGCCGACGATCTCGCTGATTTCCTGGGTGATCTCGGCCTGCCGTGCGTTGTTCGCCTCACGGGTCAGCGTCTCGATCAGGTCGTTCGCGTTGTCGGTGGCCGCCTTCATGGCGCGGCGTCGCGAGGCCAGCTCAGCGGCGGCCGCCTCGAGCATCGCGTAGTAAATCCGGCTCGCCACGTACTGCGGCAGCAGCGCGTCGAGCACCACCTCGGGCGACGGCTCGAACTCGTATTGCGGCAGCGGCCCGTGCGGGGACGGCTCGTCGGTCTCCTCGATCTGCAGCGGCAGCAGCCGGGTCACGTTAGCCCGCTGCGTCAGCATCGACACGAAGTCGGTGGCGGCCAGATAGACCTCGTCGACGCCGCCGTCCTCGGCGGTGAACGCCTCGAGCAGCGTGTCGGTGATCTCCTGCGCGTTGGCGTAGGCGGGCGTGGCGGAAAATCCGCTCCAGGTGGCGGCCGTGTCCAGCTCGCGGAACCGGTGCCAGCTGATGCCCTTGCGCCCGGCCACGTAATTCACCGACTCGATGTTCCGATCGCTCAGCGCCTGGCGCAGCCGCGCCGACTCACGCAGCACGTTCGCGTTGTACGCGCCGGCGAAGCCCTGGTCGCTGGTCAGGACCAGCACCGCGGCACGCGACGTGTGCGCAGGCTCGGTGGTGAACGGGTGGTGGACCGACGCCGACCGGCTGATCAGCGCCTCCACCGCTCGGGTGAGCTCGCGCGAGTACGGCTCGGCCGCGCGCATCCGCTGCTGCGCCCGGACGATCCGCGACGAGGCGATCAGCTCCTGGGCACGGGTGATCTTGGCGATGGACTGGACCGCGCGGATCCGCCCCCTGACCACCCGAAGCTGTGCTGCCATGGTGCTACTTCTTCTCCTCCGGCTGCGGCTGCCGCCGGGCGAGGGTTTCCTGGTCGTGGCTCTCCAGCGCCTCGGTCTTCTCTTCCTCGCCGGTCAGCAGGGTGCCGGAACTGGTCTGGAACCCCTTGCGGAAGTCCTCGATGGCGTCCTTGAGCGCGGTGGCCGTCTCCTCGGGCAGGGCTTTGGTCTCCCTGATCGCGCCGAGCACCCCGGCGTGCTGCCGCTTGAGGTAGTCGAGAAACTCGGCCTCGAACCGCCTGACATCCTCGATCGGCACGTCGTCCAGGTACCCGCCGGTGCCCGCCCACAGCGACACCACCTGATCCTCCACCGGGTACGGCCGGTACTGCGGCTGCTTGAGCAGCTCGACCAGCCGGGAGCCGCGGTCGAGCTGGGCCCGGGAGACCGCGTCCAGGTCCGATGCGAACGCGGCGAACGCCTCGAGGTCGCGGAACTGCGACAGCGAAAGCCGCAGCGTCCCTGCCACCGTCTTCATCGCCTTGATCTGCGCGTTGCCGCCGACGCGCGACACCGACCGGCCGACGTTGATGGCGGGCCTGATGCCGGCGTTGAACAGGTCGGCCTCCAGGTAGATCTGCCCGTCGGTGATCGAGATGACGTTGGTCGGGATGTACGCGGAGATGTCGTTGGCCTTGGTCTCGACGATGGGCAGGCCGGTCAGCGAGCCGCCGCCCATCTCGTCGTCCAGCTTGGCGCACCGCTCGAGCAGCCGGGAGTGCAGGTAGAACACGTCACCCGGGTACGCCTCGCGGCCCGGCGGCCTGCGCAGCAGCAGCGAGATCGCCCGGTACGCGTCGGCCTGCTTGGACAGGTCGTCGAAGATGATCAGGGCGTGCTTGCCCTGGTACATCCAGTGCTGGCCGATGGCAGAGCCGGTGTACGGCGCGATGTACTTGTAGCCGGACGGGTCGGAAGCGGGCGCGGCCACGATCGTGGTGTACTCCATCGCGCCCGCTTCTTCCAGCGCCCCGCGCACCTGGGCGATCGTCGAGCCCTTCTGGCCGACCGCCACGTAGATGCACCGCACCTGGAGCTTCGGGTCGCCCGACTCCCAGTTGGCGCGCTGGTTGATGATCGTGTCGATGCCGATCGCGGTCTTGCCGGTCTGCCTGTCGCCGATGATCAGCTGCCGCTGGCCGCGGCCGATCGCGGTCATCGCGTCGATGGCCTTGATGCCGGTCTGCATCGGCTCCTTCACCGGCTGGCGCTGGACCACCGAAGGTGCCTGCGTCTCAAGCGGGCGGACCTCGGTCGTCTCGACCGGCCCCTTGCCGTCAAGCGGCTCGCCGAGCGGCCCGACGACGCGGCCGAGGAAGGCGTCGCCGACCGGCACAGAAAGGATCTCGCCGGTCCGCTTGACCTGCTGGCCCTCCTCGATCTCGTTGAACTCGCCGAGGATGACGACGCCGATCTCCCGCACGTCAAGGTTGAGCGCAAGGCCTCTGACGCCGTTCTCGAATACCACCAGCTCGTTGGCCATGACCGAGGGCAGGCCCTCGACGCGGGCGATGCCGTCACCGGCCTCAACGACGGTGCCTATCTCTTCCCGCGCGGCGCCTTCTGGCTCGTACTCCTGGACGAAACGCGCCAGCGCGTCCCTGATCTCCTCGGGCCGGATGGTCAGCTCAGCCATTGTCCTGCCTGTCTCTTTAGGTTCTTGTGTCGGCAACGTCAGCCCGCCAGCTCGCGCCGGACCAAGGCCAGCCGGCTGGCCACGGTCCCGTCTATAAGCTCATCCCCGATCTGGACCGATATACCACCCATGATTGTCGGATCTATCACGACGTTCAGGTGAACTCGGCGCCCGTAGGCCCGGGCCAGCCCGTCCGCCAGGCGCTGACGCTGGCTCACGGACAGTTCGCTGGCCGAACGGACGACCGCGATCAGCTGCTCCCGCCGGCGCGCGGCGATGTCGGCGCACATCTGCAGGGCGTCGGCGAGCGGCCGCCCGCGCGGATGCGTCACCATCTGCTCGATCAGGCCGAGCGTCGCCGAGGTCACCCTGCCATCGAGCAGGGTGCGCAGCAGCCGCCGCTTGCCGTCGGCGGGCAGTGACGGGTCGGCCAGGGTGGCTCGCAGATCCGGGTTCGCCGCGACCACGCGGGCGAAGCGGAACAGCCCGTCCTCAAGCTCGTCGAGGCTGCCGTCCGCCTCGGCGGCCAGGACCATCGCCTCGACCGCGAGCTGCTCGATCGCGTCCACCAGGTCGCCGGTGCTGGCCCAGTGCGCTTCGGCCGCCGCCGCCACCAGCGACTCGGCGCGCCTGGTCACCTTCCCGCGCAGCAGCGCCTCGACCACGGCCCCCTTCTCGGTCGCGGGCTTGGCCGGGTCGGCCAGCGCGCGCCGCAGCCCGTGCTCGGTGTCGAGCAGCCCGACCACCGCGAACAGCTCCTGGGCCAGCCTCGTGGCCACGCCGGCACTGGTGATCTGCTCCGCCGTCAGCCGGTCGGACAGGTCGGCGAACGAGGCCCTACTCACCCCGCGCATGCTCGCAGCCTCCCGCCCGTACTCCGATTTTTTTCTACCGAACGGACCGTGGTCTCAGCGCCCGGATTACTACTGACGTGCATCACTGGCAGGCACCTGCTCGAGCTCATCGAGGAACCGGTCCACCATCCGACTCTGTCGCGCGGTGTCGGCGAGCGACTCGCCCACGATCCGGCTGGCCAGCTCGGTGGCCAGCGCCCCGACCTCGGTGCGCAGGGACGTCAGCGCCTGCTGCCGCTCGGCCTGGATCTGGACCTGGGCCGCCTCGGTCACCCGGCGCGCCTCGGCCTGGGCCTGCTCGCGCATATCGGCGATGATCTGCGCGCCCTGCTCCCTGGCCTCCTCGCGCAGCCTGGCCGCCTCGTGCCTGGCCTCGGCCAGCTGCTCCCGGTACTGCTCGAGCAGCTGCTTGGCCTCGGCCTGCGCCTCCTCCGACCGGGCCAGCCCGCCCTCGATCTGGTCGGTCCGCTCGGCCAGCGTCTTCTGGATCCTGGGCATCAGGAAGTAGCCCAGGATGCCGAACACCAGCACGAAGGTGATGGTCCCGATGACCAGCTCGGGGGTCGACGGGATGAGCGGGTCTTCCAACGCTAGATAATGCATGATTCGCCGCCTGCCCGGTGATCAGGAGGCGTGGAAAATGAACGGGACGACGAGGCCCAGCAGCGCCAGGATCTCGGTCAGCGAGAAGCCGACCCACATGTATAGCGTGATGCGGCCGGTCGCCTCCGGCTGCCGGGCCATGGCCTCGATCGCGTGCCCGAAGACCAGGCCGATGCCAATGCCCGGGCCGATGGCCGCGAGGCCGTAGCCGACTGCGCCGAAGTTGATCTGAAGAACGGTGGGGGAGGCAGCGGCGAGAGCGCCGGCAAGAGCGGACATGTATCTAGTTCCCTTTCGGTTCGGGTCGGCGGACCGATCCGCCGTAGACGTAGTGGGCCGATGGATTCATCAGTGCTGTGGCTCCAGCGAGCTCGCTATGTAGGTGGCGGTCAGGGTGGTGAAGATGAACGCCTGCAGGATGTCGACCAGCAGCTCGAGCAGGAAGACGAACAGCACCATGACGGCCGAGCCGAAGGCGAACAGCAGGCCGATGCTGAGCGACGCGAGGTACCAGGTGGCGACCATGAAGATGGTCAGCAGCAGGTGCCCGGCGAACATGTTGGCGAACAGCCGGATGCCGAGCGTGAACGGCTGGATGATGAAGAACCGCAGCAGTTCGATCGGGATCAGGATGGGCAGGATGAAGATCGGCACGCCGGACGGCCACATGTTCCTGATGTAGCCCCACGCGCCCTGGTTCTTGAAGCCCAGGTAGATGTACAGCACGTAGACGATGGCCACCGGCGCGACCACGAAGCCGATCTTCGACATCGCGGGGAACTGGATGACCGGGATCAGTTCCATCAGGTTCATCAGGAAGATGTAGTAGAACAGCGACACCAGGAAGGGGAGGTAGGTGTCTCCCTTGCGGCCGAGCGAGGGACGCAGGATCTGGTCGCGCACGAACAGGATGGCAAGCTCGCCCAGATTCTGTATGCCGCGCGGCACCGGCTTCGGCTTCCAGAACGCCGCCGCGAAGAACGCGAGCACGAGCACCGTGCAAATCACGGCGACCAGCATCGGCTTGGTGAAGCCAAACGAGCCTACGGTGAACAGCGGCTTGAAGTAGAAGTTCTCCAGCCCGGGCGCGGGGAACCCGCAGCCGCTGAAGATGTGGCACCCGGCGGCCGCCTCCACCCGGACCTCACCGCTCATCGGTCATTCCCTTCGCCCCTTGCGCCTGCCCTGGTCCCCTTGGCCCCGCCGAACTGCTGCTCGACCGAGCCCTGCCTGCCGAAGCGGTGGATGACGTAGGCCACGGAGATCGCCATGCCGACGATCATGCCCACCGGCAGCAGCCATTCGGCGTGCACGGCCTTGCCGATACCCCAGCCGATGGCGCCGTAGGCGATCATGCCGGAGATCAAGTAGCTGAACACCGCCCACCCGGTACTCAGGCCCAGCGCCGCCGAGCCCTCATCCGCGGACGGCTGGGCCCGGCGCCGGCTCCGGCCCAGGTCAGCCGCCATGTCGCACCGCCTTGCCGTCGGGCTCGACATAAAGCATCCGCACCCGCATGGCCACGACGACCTGGGCCACGCTCCAGGTCAGGATGCAGGCGACGGCGGTGAAGCCAAGCGCCCGCGTGCTGAACGCGGTCGTCCGGTACACCGCGGACACCACCACAGCGAGCGCTATGATCTTGACCAGGAAGGTGGCGAGCGCGGCCACCATCATGGCGGCCGGGCTGATCTTCGCGGCGCGGCCGACGACCGCGATGCTGATGGCGAAGAAAACGGTGATGCCGGCCACCCCGATCAGCGCACCGACCAAGCCCTTGACGCCGACCAGGGCGGCGCTCAAGGCGACCGCGACCACGGCGACGGCGACGGTGGGTATGGCCGCGCGCCGGACGACGGTGGCGTAACTGGCCAGCATTGACTTGGCTCCTGAGGGTTCGACAGCGGCTCTGCTCACGCGAGGGGCATCCCCCGCGCGAGACGCGCGAGCCGGTCGCCGCGCCGGGGTCTCGGTGCGGGTATCCGGTTGGGTTTAGGAAACGTATCACGGGCCTCTGCTTTGCCTGTAAGGGGCTGCTCGTGAAACCTATCACAAAGTCCTTGACTCTGTCTTTACCTGAGCGCGTACAACTTATGACCAACCCTGGGAATCCTGACCCGGCGCGCCCGGCTCGAGTCCGGTCTCGCACCGCGCCACAACGTCGGCCGCGCTGGTCACGCGGGTAAAACAGCACCTAGATCCGGTTACCAGGGCGTCCGCGCGGCGTGTGATGAACCGCGCAGGTAGCGGTTACCGTCGGCAAAGTAAAGGTAAAGGCCGGGTGACAGGGAGTCTCGCGCGAGTGACGGAACGTTTTAACCGGAGTTGATAGCGATGGCGGGATTAGGAGCGCGGGTCGGGCCGGTCGGCCGGGCCGATGGTGGTGGCCGGGCCGGCCGCGGGGAAGGTCCAGGTATCCGAGTCCTGGAACCGATCCTCGCTCCGGAACCGGTCCTCGCCTGGGAAGGGGTCCTCGCTCGGGTACCGGTGCTCGGTCGGGAAGGGGTCCGTGCCCGGGAAGCGGTCCTCGCTCGGGTACCGGTGCTCGGTCGGGAACGGGTCCGTGCCCGGGAAGCGGTCCTCGCTCGGGTACCGCTGCTCGGTCGGGAACGGGTCCGTGCCCGGGAAGCGGTCCTCGCTCGGGTACCGCTGCTCGGTCGGGTACCGGTCATCGGTCGGGAACGGGTCCGCGCTCGGGTACCGGTCCGCGGGCGGGAAGGGGTCGGCGGCGGGGAGCGAGACCGGACCAGGGAACGGATCCGGCTGCGGGCCGTGACCGTTGCCGACGTGTGCCGAGCCTGGCGGCGCGCTCAGGTAGCCCGGCTCGAAGGAGTGGCGCCCCGGCTCGAAGGGGTTGGGCTCGAAGGAGCGGCCTTGCTGGTAGGGCCTGCCTTGCGGCTGGAAGGGGTTGGGCTCGAAAGTGTTGGACACGGGTTGCGCGGCGGGCAGGCGGCCCGTCCGCGGCAGCGGGTTGGCGACGCTCCCGGGCAATGGCGCGTGCGGGAACTGCGCGGCGCCTGGCGCGGACGCGCCGCCCCGAACCGGGGGACCGGCGGGCCAGGCGGCGGCGGGCGCGGTCGCGCGACGGGGTGCCGCGGGCGCGGCGCGGCGGGCGAGCAGCCGCCACGGCCGCAGCCGGGGCATGGTGACAGGCAGCAGGGCCAGAACCGCGACGACGGTCGCCGCTTCGAACACGACCAGCCGGGTCCGCACCACAGACAACGAGACGACAATGACCGAGAACAGCGCCGCCCACAGGTACATGATCAGCACGCTCTGCCGGTAGGAATGGCCGATGTTGAGCACCCGGTGGTGCAGGTGCTGGCGGTCGGCGGCCATCAGCGGCTTGCCCGCGCGGAAGCGGCGGATGATCGCGAACATCAGGTCCGCGTAGGGGATGACGAAGATCGCGGCGGGCACGAGCAGCGGGAGAAACGTCGGGAACCGGTCAAGCGGGTGGGTGTGGTCGTAGTTGGTCAGCAGCGCCGGGTCGAACGACGCGGTGCTCGAGATCGGCCCGTAGGCCAGCATCAGGCCAAGTAGCATCGCGCCGATGTCGCCCATGAAGATCCGGGCCGGGTAGAAGTTGTGCGGCAGGAACCCCAGGCACATCCCGGCCAGCAGCGCCGAGGACACCGCGGGCAGCGTCTGCGAGGAGTTACCGATGGTCTGGATGAGCGTGTAGGAGTAGACGAGGAACGAGAGCGCGGCCACCGCGACGATGCCCGCGGCCAGGCCGTCGAGGCCGTCGATGAAGTTGATCGCGTTGATCGTGACGACCACGAGCAGGATGGTGAGCGTCACGCTCAGGTCCGGTTCCAGCGGGTACTCGCCGCCGCTCGGCGTCGGCAGCCAGGGCAGCGACTGACCGCTCCAGACCAGGACGCCGGCCGCCGCCACCTGCCCTGCCAGCTTGCTGATCGCGCTGAGGCCCCATCGGTCGTCGACGAACCCGACGACAACGATGAGCGCGCCTGCCAGCAGCAGCCCCGCGGCGGTCTTCGACCCGGCGGCGCCGAACGGATCCTGCAGTGCGCTCAGCCGACTGGCGATGACCAGCCCCGCGATGAGCCCGCCGTACATGGCCAGGCCGCCGAGCAGGGGGGTCGGCTGGGTGTGGGTGTCCCTGGCCCTGGGTTCGTGGATGGCGTGGGTCGCGACCGCCACCCGCCGCACCAGCGGGGTGAGCAGGTAGGTCACCGCAGCGGTGGCCAGCAGGACAAGGACGTACTCGCGCATGCCGCCTCAGCAGGCTGGGATCGGGTCGGCCTTCATCAAGATCGCGGTGCGGAGACCCCCGGCCCGCGGGCAGGGAGGAACCGCCGCCCCTCCTTCCGCCAATCGGCGTGGTGGGTATGCAAGCACTGCCACCTTATGACACTGTCTACCCTCCGGAGGGCCGGTCGTCGGCCGGCGCGTCCGGCTTGACCCCCGGGCCGCCCTCCAGCGGGTGTGGTGCCGCGGGCTTGGCCTCCGCGGCCAGCCGCTCGTTATCGGCGACCACGGAAGCCACCGTGCGCAGCCGGTCCACGGAGATCGCTCCGGCGCGGAGCAGCGTGGGGATCGTTCCGGTCAGGTCGAGAATGGTGGACGGCGGGTTGTCGACGCACGGGCCCCCGTCCAGGTATACCGAGACCGTCTCGCCGAGTTGCTGCTGCGCCTCGTCCGCCGTCGTCGCGGGGGGCTGGCCGGTGCGGTTGGCGCTGGATACCGCGAGCGGCCCGGTCTGCTTCAGCACGTCAAGCGCGATCTGGTGCAGCGGCATCCGCAGCGCGACCGTGCCCTTGGTGTCGCCCAGGTCCCACAGCAGCGTCGGGCTGGCCCGGAACACCAGGGTCAGCGGGCCCGGCCAGAACTCGTCGATCAGGTCCTGACCGAACGCCCCGAGGTCCTCCACCAGTGCCGCCGCGGCCCGTGTGGTGCCGACGAGCACCGGCGAGGGCATGTTCCGGCCGCGGCCCTTCGCCGCCAGCATGGTCCTGACTGCCGCTGGGATGAACGCGTCCGCACCTACGCCGTACACCGTGTCCGTCGGCAGCACGATCAGGTCGCCGGCCCGCGACGCCCCCACCGCGGCCTCGACGCCCGCCGCCCGCTCGACCTGGTTCCGGCAGTCGTACCTTGCGCTCATGGGTAAATAACGCTCCTTCGCCCGGGGCCCGAGCCGACGTGACGAAACGGTCCCGCCCGGCCAGATCCCTGTTGTTGCGGGTATCCCGCCACCCTGACTCCTCAGGGAAAATCCAGTACACCGCGGAGCCCTGCTGCGCGCCGTGCTCGACGGCGACCAGCCCGCCGGGGCGGAGCAGCCGCCGCGCGGTCCGCTCCACGGCGCGGATGGCGTTCAGCCCGTCCTCTCCGCTCCACAGCGCGGCCGGCGGGTCGTACTCGGCGACCTCGGGCGGCACCGACGCCCCCACAGGGATATAGGGCGGGTTGGTGATCACGAGGTCAACGGTACCGTCGAGTTCACCCAGGGAGTCGGCGAAGTCGCCGGGATGCAGCATGATCCGCCCCGCCGTGTACGGGGCGCTGGAGGCCAGCCGGGCGATGTTGCGTTCGGCCCAGGCCCTGGCCAGCGGGTCGGCCTCCACCGCATGCACCCGGGCCCGGGGCACCTCCTGGGCGATCGCGAGCGCGATCGCGCCGGACCCGGTGCCGAGGTCGGCCACGACCGGCTCGGCCACATCCATGTCGCGGAGCTTAGCGATGGCCCAGCCGGTCATCAACTCGGTCTCCGGCCGGGGCACGAACACACCGGGCCCGACGTCAAGCTCCAGGTAGCGGAAGTGCGACCGGCCGGTGATGTGCTGCAGCGGCTCGCGGGCGGCCCGGCGCGCGACCTCGGTCCAGAACCGGGCGTCGAAGGCAGAATCGGGCACCGTGTGCAGCTCACCGCGTTTAACCCGGTGCACGCTGGCCGCGATCAGTTCGGCGTCGGTGCGGGGCGATTCCACCCCTGCCTCGGCCAGCCGGGCCGCGGCCAGCGCCACCTCGTCAAGCAGCAGGCTCATCATGGCCGGACCCGGCGGAATCCAGCTTGGCGGCCAGGTCCGCGTCGGCTAGCGCGTCGATCACCGCGTCGAGGCCGCCGTCGATGACGTGGTCGAGGTTGTAGGCCCGGTAGCCGACACGGTGATCGGAGATGCGGTTCTCCGGGAAGTTATAGGTACGGACCCGCTCCGACCGGTCCACGGTCCGGACCTGGCTGCGCCGCTCGGCGCTTGCCTTCGCGTCGGCGTCGGCCTCGGCCTGCGCCAGCAGCCGCGCCCGCAGCACTCGCAGCGCCTGCTCCTTGTTCTGCAGCTGGCTCTTCTCGTTCTGGCAGGACACTACGATGCCGGTCGGCAGGTGGGTGACCCGCACCGCCGAATCGGTCGTGTTCACGCTCTGCCCGCCCGGCCCGGAGGACCTGAAGACGTCCACCTTCAGGTCGTTGTCGTTGATCTGCACCTCGACCGGCTCGGCCTCCGGTACGACGAGCACCCCGGCGGCGGAGGTGTGGATTCGCCCCGAGGACTCGGTCACCGGCACTCGCTGCACGCGGTGCACGCCGCCCTCGTACTTGAACCTGGACCAGGCGCCCTCGCCGCCCCTGCCCTTCACCGCGACCGTGGCGTCCTTGACGCCGCCCAGGCCGGTGATCGTGGAATCCAGGATCTCTGTCTTCCAGCCGCGCCGTTCGGCATATCGCTGGTACATCCGCAGCAGGTCGCCGGCGAACAGCGCCGACTCCTCGCCGCCCTCACCCGCCTTGATCTCAAGGATGATGTCCCGCCCGTCGTTCGGGTCTTTGGGCACGAGCAGCTTGCGCAGCTGTTCCTCGAGCTCCTCGCGGCGGGCGGCCAGCTGCGCGGCCTCGTCGGCCCACGAGGCATCTTCCTTAGCCAGCTCGTGCGCCGTCTGCTCGTCCTCGGAGGTCTGCTGCCACTGCGCGTACGCGTGCACGATCGGGGTCAGCTCGGCGTAGCGGCGGCCAAGCGCGCGCGCCTTCTCCTGG
>Ga0335075_10011844_pt1 | contig 13182 bp, 11 predicted proteins | sample Lox_Sample_24_FD_206723 | JGI IMG/M metagenome (GOLD analysis project Ga0335075, IMG submission 206723) | Soil microbial communities from Loxahatchee National Wildlife Refuge, Florida, United States - Lox_Sample_2.4 | ecosystem: Environmental > Terrestrial > Soil > Wetlands | place: USA... | reverse complement strand
GAGCTACGAGCTGGAGCTTTATCTTGCCATCAATATATGCCAAGGGCTTGCCCGAGGTTTCTATCATTACGATGCTGGCGGTCACGCGCTGGTGCCAATACGCGTTCCCAAGAACGAGCTCGAAGCGTTGTTGGCGGAAGCACAATATGCGATGGGAGCACCCGCTTTACCCCAGGTCTTGATCACGATCGCAGCGCGCTTTGGCCGGGTTTCGTGGAAGTACAGCTCGATCGCCTACGCGCTGATTCTCAAGGATGTCGGCGTCTTGACTCAGACGCTCTATCTGGCCGCGACCGACATGGGGCTCGGCGGATGCGCGATCGGAATCGCGAATATCGATCTCTTCGCAAAGATGACGGGGATAAAATTCCACGTGGAGGGGCCCGTCGGTCAATTTGCGATCGGTCGAGGCGCAAAATCGGGCGCTCCCGACTGACAATCGCGTAGTCCTGGTTTGCTGGGCGAAGACCACCCAAATGGCGATGGTGCAGCTTCGCCAGAATTATCGGCGGTTCTGCGCATCGGATGGGTCGCGCAGCACATAATATCCGATAGGTTTGCGGCGGCGCCTATCCAGCAGCGCGAATAGGGCGCCTTGAGGGTCCGTGCAATGGACGATCCAAGCACCCCCCGGTACTGTGGTCGGGCCATAGAGGATTTCGCCGCCACCCGCTTCCACGCGCCCGGCTACCGCCTCGACATTGTCGACGTTGAAGTAGTAAAGCCAGAAGGGAAGCGGCAATGTGGGAGGTTTGGTGAACATGCCGCCGATCGTCTCGCCGGCCGCGGAGAACCGCTGATATGTGCCCATCACACCGACATGGGATTCCGCTCTTTGCCAGCCGAATAGCTCGCTGTAGAATGCGAACGCCTTCTCCCAGTCGGCGGCGAACAGCTCGTGCCAGCCCACGCGCCCTGGCGTTCCCGGCTCGATGGATTGCCCTTGGGCGGGCTTCCGCCCCTTGACCAATGCAAGCGTTGCCATTTGCGGGTCGGCGATGACCGAAAAGCGGCTGATGTTAGGGACGTCCCTTGGAGAGACATGCACCGATCCGCCGAGTTGCTTGATCCGGGCGACGGCTTCGTCCACGTCGTCGACGCCAACATATCCCATCCAATGCGGCGCAATGCCCGCTCTCCTCGCGTCATCCGGCAGGCTCGTCAGCCCGGTGACGGGGGAGTCTTGCTCGGTAAATAGGCTATAGGCCAAGCCGGGTACCGAGGCATCTCGCGTGCCCCAGCCAATAACATCGGCGTAGAAGGCCTTGGCGGCTTCTATGTCTGTCGTCGTCAGCTCGTACCAGACGAAACAGCCATTAGAACTGACCATGCCATTTCTCCGTTCGAACCTGAAAGGAAGTCAGGGCGACACGAAGCCCGTGGCCCCTCCGCTCCAGTTACGCCACGCCATGGGACACGATCTATTATAATTAGGTCTTAACCTAGCGCGGACAGGTTCCCGTCTATGGCAGGGTGACGCGGCGCAAGGTGAGATTGATGCGCCCACATTCCGCCAGCAGGTCCGATGAGCCCGCGAAAACCCGATCCACCCCATGGAAGATCAGCCGCGCCGGACCACCCATTACAAGCACATCGCCTGAGTGAAGCTCAAGTTTGTTAGTCTTATCGCCGCGCCGCAGGCCGCCATATCGGAATGCGCAGGAGCAACCCAGCGATATGGAAAGGATCGGCGCGGCAAACTCGGCTTCATCCCGGTCTTGGTGGAGCCCCATCTTGGCGTCTTGATCGTAGAAATTAACGAGGCAGGCCTCGGGTGGGTGAGGATAATCCGACAAATTTCGCCACGCTTGCAGGGCCAGATGCGGGATCGGCGGCCATGGCGCGCCGCAAGAGGGATGGTTTTCTGTATAGCGATAGCCCTCTCGATCCGAGACCCAGCCGTAGCGGCCGCAATTGGTCATCTTGACGGAAAAGGGCCGACCCGAACGCGGCATCGAAGGCGTGAACCACGGCGCCTGACGCACGACCTCGGCGATTTCGTGAGCCAACGCCCGCTGTCCGACAGCAAGGAAATAGCGCCGGTAAAGGATCATCCCCGGCACCAGAGACTCCCCATGATCCAGCCGTGAACCAGCAAAAAGTTCTGCCTGCCGCATTGCCGGTCCTTCACACTTTAAACAGAGCGTTCCGCTTGCACGGCATGACAAGGACATTCGCGCTTTATCGCTACCCGCAGCTGGAAGCTCGAGAACCTGGCTTGCCGGCCGTCAACAGCGTGTTGACGCCCTCACGGAAGGGGACATCGACTGGCGCGAAGCCGAGATCCTGCATCTTTCCGAGCGAAGCTCCAAGGCGCATGATGTGATCCGGCGATTCATCGCCGAAAAGATGAACGACCCATTGCTCCAACAGGTCAAAACGATTGATTTTGGCGAAGACCTTGAAATAGCCGCGTAGCTCCTCCTGCGTGTGTTTCGTATGCGCGGCCGGTTCATCGAGGGCGTAGCGATCGCCATTGACAAAGAGACCGCCCGGCCGCAGCACGCGGAAAATCTCGGCGAGAACCGCGGTGCGATAGACTTCCCGAAAATTATGGATCGCATAAGCGGAGGCGACCAGATCGAGGCTTTCGCCGGTCTGCCCCTCCAAGGCGGTCAAGGCGTCCGCTTCGACAAGACGCACCTGTCCAGTGCTGACAAAGGGGGCAAGGTTTTCACGCGCCTGGGACAGCATGGCCGGCTCGTTGTCGATCGATAGAATCTGTAGATTGGGCTCGGCCCGCACCAATGCCAAAGTGGTCACACCCGTGCCGCAGCCGATCTCCAAAACGCTGAGCGGGGCCGTGTCCTTGCCGCGTTGACGAGCAAATTGGGCGACGCGCTCGCCAACCCGCCGGCTCATCGCGGCGGCTTCCGGGACGATGAGATCGAGTGCGTCATATTCGCAACCAATCAGTCCGGAAAACAGCCGCTCCGCCTGCGGCGGCGCCTCTCCATCATCGACGTTATCGTGTTCCTTCATGGTCTTCATCTTGAGTAGGTTTGATCACGATAATCCTGGACCTTGACGATCCCCAATCATCGCGTCGTGTGGCAACCAGGCCATCCGCTTTTTCGCCTTCCATTCTTGAATATCAGCCATTCACCCGCGCGACCTTGTGGACGACGGGCCGCGCCCGTAGATGCGAGATGATCGTGTTCAGATGCTTCAGATCCTGAACCTCGATGTCGATAGTGAGCTCGCGAAAATCGGCGGACAAAGGCTTGATGATGATATTGTCGATATTGGCCGCATGGTCGCCGATCACCGTCGCGATGGTGCCCAAGGTGCCAGGCTCATTGATGGCGGTGACGCAAATTTGCGCGGGAAAGAGCTCATGGCGGCTTTCTTCGATGTCCCAGCGCACATCGAGCCAGCGCTCCGGCTCTTCGTCGAATGCGGTAAGCGCCGGTGACTGAATAGGATAGATGGTGATCCCCTCGCCCGGCGTGAGGATGCCGACGATGCGATCGCCCGGCAGGGCTCCGCCATTCGGCGCGAAGCGCACCGGCAGATCACCATGCGAGCCCTTTATGGGAATCGAATTCCGATCGCCCTCGCCATTGCCGGGGAATTTGAAAACGAGACTCGTCGCCTTCTTCATGCCGAACCAGCCGGCTTCGCCGCGCGGTCGTGGAACACTCGGCTTGTGCTCTTCCATGAATTCCGGATAGACGGCCCGGACGACATCGCCGGAAAACATTTCGCCGCGTCCAACCGCGGCCAGCGCCTCTTCAATCGTCGGGCGTGCAAGGCGAGGCAAGGCGCTTTTCAGCTTATCCTCGGTGAAGGCCTTTCCAGCTCGCTCGAAGGCGCGGGTCACGATCTGCCGGCCAAGCGCCGCATATTGAGTGCGAACCGCGTCGCGGGTCGCCCGCCTGATCGCCGAACGTGCCTTGCCGGTCATCACCAGGCCTTCCCAGGAGGGTGGCGGCGTCTGTCCCTCCGCGCAGGCGATCTCAACCTCGTCGCCATTCTGCAATTCGGAGAGGAGCGGCGCATGGCGGCCGTTGATCTTGGCGCCGACCGCCGTATTGCCGACATCGGTGTGAACCGCATAGGCGAAATCGACCGGCGTTGCGCCGCGCGGCAAGGCAATCAGCCGGCCGTTCGGGGTGAAGCAGAACACTTGGTCATGAAAAAGCTCGAGCTTGGTGTGCTCCAGGAATTCCTCCGGCGTCGCGCCTTCCGAAAGCAGAGCAACCGTGCGGCGCAGCCATTGATAGGATCGGCTCTCGTTCGTCAGGCACTCCCGGCTGCCGATCCGGCCATCCTTATAGAGGGAATGCGCGGCGATCCCGTGGCGGGCAATGTCATGCATGAGGTCTGTTCGAACCTGGAGCTCCGCGCGCTGCCGTCCGGGCCCCACGACCGTCGTGTGAATCGATTGATAATCATTCTGCTTGGGGGTCGAAATGTAATCCTTGAAGCGGCCAGGAACGACGGCCCATTTGGTATGCACCACGCCGATGACGCGGTAGCAATCCTCGACATGATCGACAATGACGCGGAAGCCGAAGATGTCGGAGAGCTGCTCGAAGGCGATCGATTTGCGCTCCATCTTGCGCCAGACCGAATAAGGCTGCTTCTGCCGGCCTTCCACCTTGGCCTCGATGCCGCGCGCGGCAAGCTCGGCGGTCAGTTCCTTCTCGATCGTCTTGATGATCCTGCCGTTCTTCTCGCGCAGGTCAGCGAGCCTCGATGAGATCATCGCATAGGCATCCGGCATGAGATGGCGGAAGGCGAGATCCTCAAGCTCGTCACGCAAGCTCTGCATGCCCATCCGGCCGGCGAGCGGGGCATAGATATCGATGGTTTCCTCGGCGATCCTGGCGCGTTTCTCGGCGGCGACGAAATGCAAGGTGCGCATATTGTGCAGCCGGTCGGCGAGCTTGATAAGAAGGACCCTTATGTCCTCGGCGATGGCGAGCAGCAGTTTGCGGAAATTCTCAGCCTGCGCCGCGCGCTTCGAGACGAGGTCGAGCCGTTTGAGCTTAGTCAGACCATCGACCAGACGGCCGATGTCAGGCCCGAAAAGCTTGTCGATTTCCTCCCTGGTCGTACCGGTATCCTCGATCGTGTCGTGCAGGACGGCTGCCACGATCGTTGCGTCATCGAGCTTCATGTCTGTGAGAATGGCGGCCACTTCGAGCGGATGCGAGAAATAGGGGTCGCCAGAGGCTCGCTTTTGCGCGCCATGGGCCTTCATCGCATAGACATAGGCACGGTTGAGCGAGACTTCATCTGCCTGCGGATTATAGCGCCGAACGCGGTCGACAAGTTCATACTGCCGCATCATGATCGTGAGGCCTGTCGGGTTCGTTCACGATCCAAATCGGGATCCTACGCCGTCCTGCAATATTCGTCTTGTATAATTTCAGGGTCAGGACTTGGTTATCGTGCTGTCATTGGAGGCGCCATAATCAGGTCCTGACCCAAGAGCTTTCCTCACTGGAACCTTAGCAGAGTTCCGCAAATTCGCCCTTCACAATTCTATTTTCGACCCAGAAGCCAGCCGATCAGTCGCCTTCATCTTCCGTTTCGGCGGGCGGCACCAGACCCTCAAGACCGCGCAAAAGATCCTCCTCGGTCATCCGGTCAAACTGGACGTTTCCCAAGCCGTCTGGTTGCAGGCTCTCGGGCGCAGAAGACAAGGCCGGCACGGCTTCGGCCTCTGGTTCATCGACCTCGACATGTTTTTGCAGGGATTGAATGAAATCCTCGCGGAGATCGTCGGGAGCGAGGGCCGCTTCGGCGATCTCGCGCAAGGCGACAACCGGATTCTTGTCCTTGTCGCGTTCCACCATGATCGGCGCACCGGAGGCGATCGACCGCGCTCTGTGACTGGCGATCAAAATGAGTTCGAAGCGATTTTCGACTTTATCGATACAGTCTTCGACCGTGACGCGGGCCATGCGTTGCGCACTCCTTGTGAAGGAAGGTTTTTTGGATTAGGTTTAAGTAATATTGCTTGCGTTTTTTGGCAACCTCGAGCATGCATCGAATTTTATTGGCAATTCCACCTACACCGGCCCTCCCCCGGGCGTAAAGCCAAGCATCAGTCTTTCGATGCCGCAGCAAGCGTAAACTTGGCTTTGCCATAATCTAATCACTTTGATGCGGAAGCTTAGCATATCGGCGGTGGATCGGCCCCTTGACGCCGAGGAAAGTCAGGACCACTTAATTTTGCTCTGATTTTCGTTGTAATGAGGGATTGAAGCGCCAGAATAAGGCTGCAAGTCCAGGAGAGATTGTAATTGCTCCTAGATTATCAGTGACGAGGAACATCACAAGCGAACTGTATGAGACATATTATGGCTGACCAGGAGCGAATTGCCCTTTTTATCGACGGCGCGAACTTGTACGCGACAGCTAAATCCCTCGGCTTCGATATCGACTACAAACGCCTGCTCAAGGAATTTCAGAGCCGGGGAAAGCTCATTCGTGCCTTTTACTATACCGCTTTAGTAGAGGACCAGGAGTATTCCTCTATACGTCCATTGGTGGATTGGTTGGATTATAACGGCTTCGCCGTAGTGACCAAGCCGACCAAGGAATTCGTGGATTCCCTCGGGCGGCGCAAGGTCAAAGGCAATATGGACATTGAACTCGCGGTCGATGCGATGGAGATGGCGGATCACATCGATCATCTCGTGCTTTTCTCCGGCGATGGCGATTTCCGTTCTCTTGTGGAAGCCGTGCAGCGCAAGGGGGTTCGAGTTTCGGTCGTGTCGACCAATGCGACCCAGCCCGCGATGGTGGCGGATGAGTTACGCCGTCAAGCCGATGAGTTCATTGACATCGTTCATCTCGCGCCGAAAATCTGCCGCGATCCCGGTGACCGGATGGAGCGGCCACAAAAGCTGCAGGAACGCCGACCCGTGACCGCCGGCAGTTTCGATCCGGCGCTTGCTGATGACCGGCCTTGATGCACGGATGAATTTTCCGGCGTGAACAAAAACTCGGCGGGCCCCAGTGGCAATCGCGCTTCCGCTTCATATGAGCCTGAGCGAGAGTGTGGATTCTGCCCTCGTCTCGTCGCCTTTCGTCAATCGCTGAGGGAAGCATGGCCCAACTGGCATAACGCGCCGGTGCCCACTTTCGGGGAGACCGACGCACCTCTTCTCGTCGTTGGTTTGGCACCTGGACTGCGCGGCGCCAACCGCACGGGGCGGCCTTTCACCGGCGACTTTGCGGGCGATCTCCTCTACCAAACCTTGCTCGAATTGGGCCTTGCCGAAGGCGTCTACGAAGGCGAGATCGACGACGGCTTGCGGTTGATCTCAGGCGCGATCACCAATGCGGTGCGTTGCGTGCCGCCGCAAAACAAGCCGCTCCCCGTCGAACTCAGCAATTGCCGACCTTTTCTCGCAGCCAGCATCGCAGCCCGGCCGGGCCTCCGAGCCATTGTGGCGCTCGGTCGAATCGCGCATGACGCCATCCTGCGCGCCTGTGGCAAAGCGCTGAAAGACTTCCCATTCGCGCATGGGGCTGAACATGTCCTGCGGGATTTGATCGCAACGAGCACCACGCAGGCGCGCGCTATCACGCTCTTTGATAGCTATCACTGCTCACGTTACAATACGAATACGGGTGTGCTGACGCCAGAGATGTTCCGTGACGTGTTCAGCAAAGTTCGGGAAAGCCTGGTCCCCCCCGGTTGAGGCCGATCCAGGTTCAGAGGTTCGGCTGCTATCCTGTTTGATGAAAAATTTGTCGTTCATCATCAATATTGATGAGGCAGCCATCGCGAAATTCGGTCAAATTCGCTCCTGAGAGTTCGTGTCTTGCTCTGCGGGGGATCTTGGGATGCAAGGAATCGCGTCGCAGGGCGAACCCGGAGTCTGGGTTCGCGAGTTTCAGAACGCCGAAACCGTCCTCCCAGACATTCTCGGCACTCTAATGGCGCGGGCCGGCTTCGGGCTCATTTTGACCAATGTTGACCGGCGCATCTTTTTCATCAATGACAAGGCCGAGACATTCCTACGTGCCGGCCATGGCTTGCGCTGCGAGAGAAACTGCATCTCGGCTGGGGATTTTGCGACTTCAAAAAAATTGGAGTCGCTCATCAGGGAGGCTTCGCGGCGATCCGATCAACGCCTGGGCGCTGGCTCGCTCCTGATCCGAGATGAAGGGGGGGCCGCCGCGCTCGCTGTGCATGTCATGCCGATCGACTTGTGCCATCTTGAGCATCAGCCTACGGACGAGTATCCATGCGCCGCCCTTGTCCTTGTGGACTGCCGCCCAGCGCCCGTCGAACGCATGCAGCTCTTCGCCGACCTCTTTGCCTTGACAGCGGGTGAAGCGCGGGTTGCCGCCGAACTCATCCAAGGTGGGGGCGGTCTCAAGAAGGTTGCGGCCCGCCTGAAGATTTCACCGGCGACCGTGCGGACGCATCTCACAAGCATCATGGATAAAACAGCCACTCATCGACAGGCGGAACTCGTCAAACTCTTCTACGAGGTGACGCTTCCCGGATCCTGGGGATCGGGCAACATGGGCCGCAAACCGCAGCACGAGAAACACGGTGGCCGGCAATCAACGACCGGAAGGCGGGATCGCGCTGCTATGGCATCGATAGCGGGCACCTGATGACCGCAGAACAATAACGCGAGACGCGAACAAAAGCGGAGGCTCGTTTCTTGCCTCCTTCCCTTCCGTCTTCACGATCACGTTTCATGATTTTGGATCGATTCGATCCAAAATCATCGTGATCTAAAGCTGGCCCAAATACTCGGTCGTCTCCGCCTTTTGAGCGGGCTTTTGGCTCGTGTGCGGCTTTGGCTGTTCGATGAGCTGCGCGCCGGCGCCCCTCGGCAGGCGCAGGAAAGTCATGGCGGCACTCATCGAAATGGCAGCCATCGCGATGAAGGTCCATTTGAAATTCGTCAGGGTGAGAACGTCTTCGCCTGGATGAAAATAGGCAAATCCCTGGAGCACACCAGCCCCGGCTGACACGCCGAGGCTCAAGGATAATTGCTGAGCCGCCGAGGAAAAGCTCACGGCCCGGCTCATTTGCACCGGGGCGATCTCGGCAAAGGCGATCGCATTAAGGCTCGTAAATTCAAGGGAACGCACGAAGCCGCTGGCCAACAGAACCCCCATCATGAGGAGGACTGGCGTCGCTGGCGTGAAAAAGCCGTAGCTGCCAAGAAACCCGGCGCTCAAGATCGCGTCGAAGACAAGCACAAAACGAAAGCCAAGGAGTCTCAGAAGAGGGGCTGCCGTGGCCTTCATGGCCATGGATCCGACCGAAGCGATAAAGGTGATCGAGCCCGATTGAAACGCCGACAGACCAAAGCCCGTCTGCAGCATGAGCGGCAGCAAGAAGGGAATCGAGCCGATGCCGATCCGGAAAAGCGAGCCGCCAAGCACGCTCGCGCGAAACGTCTGGATCGACAGGAGCCGCAGATCGATCAAGGGGGCCGTCGCACGCCGGGCATGCGGGATATAGAGGGCAAGCGCCAGCATCCCGAGGCCGCCGAGGAGCACCACGGCTTGCCAGGGCAGGAGCCCGCGCCCTGCCTCGCCAAATCCGAAGAGGAGAAAGGCAAGTCCAAATCCGCAGAGGAGAAAGCCCGTGACGTCGAGTGGCCCGACCACTTGGCTTTGGACCTCGTCCAAATAGAGGGTCGCGATCAAAATGCCGGCAACGCCGATCGGCGCATTGATCCAGAAGATCCATCGCCAGTGAAAATAGGTGGTAATGAAGCCGCCGAGCGGCGGCCCCATGATCGGCCCAAGCAGGGCTGGGATGGTCAGAAAGGCCAAGGCATTCACGAGATCGGACCGGTCGATCGAGCGCAAGAGAACAAGCCGTCCAACCGGAACCATCAGGGCACCACCAAGACCCTGCACGATGCGCGCCCCGACCAGCATAGGCAGGCTCGACGACATGCCGCAGAGAATCGAGCCAAGCGTGAAGATCAAGATGGCAATGCGGAAAATGGTGCGGGCACCGAAACGGTCGGCCACCCAGCCGCTCGCCGGAATGAAAATGGCTAGGGAAACAAGATAGGAAGTGAGCGCCAGCTTGAGGGATATCGGGTCTTCTTGAAGATCAGCCGCCATGGCAGGCAAAGAGGTCGCAATGATCGTCGAATCGAGATTTTCCATGAACAGGGCGAAAGCGACCGTGAGCGCAGAAATCAAATAGGTTGGCAAACCCTTCTCCCAAGGCACAGTTACAACCAGCAGCCACGCAGAAGGTCTTAGAGAAAATCATGCCCGATTCAACCGAGACGGAAAAATCCCAGTCTAACCAATATGTGAAGGCTTGCAGCGTAATTGAATACTTCGCCAGGACGGGTTCATGAAGGACTGGCAAGGTCGGCCGACACGCACCATGTCCATGCGGCAGGTGGGGGTCTTGAAGCCAAGCACAAGGCCGTATTTGCGCAGGACTTGGAGCGTGCTATGAGCGGCCCGGCAACGCTCGGCTTGGCGCAGGCCGAGTTGACACGCAGGCTTTCATATTCCCGAAACTCTCATGGATTTCGAAATGCAAAGGCCGTTGGCACCGACGCACTCCGGAAAAGATGCGCAAAAATAGGGTGCCGCCACTGCCGGGGCGCCAATGATGAATCTTTTGCGTTCGCGCCGACGCTTATGTCACGGAGTTCTCTTTGGCCCGGATCCACCAACCCCTGCAAGAAGCGCTGACCTTTGACGACGTCCTGTTGCTGCCGGGCCATTCGGCCGTCTTGCCGCGCACGGCCGAACTCAAGACCAGGCTCACCTCGACGATCAGCTTGAACATACCGATACTTTCTTCTGCGATGGATACGGTGACCGAGGCGAGGCTTGCGATCGCGATTGCCGAGGCGGGCGGTATCGGCGTGATCCATCGCAATTTCAGCCCAGCTGACCAGGCCGAGGAAGTCCGCAAGGTCAAGCGCTATGAAAGCGGCATGGTGGTCGATCCGATCACTATTTTCCCCGATGCCACGCTCGCCGACGCACTGGCCCTCATGCGCCGGCACGGAATCTCCGGCATTCCGGTGGTTGAGCGCGGCCCCGGCGACAGGAAGGCAAGGCTTTGCGGCATATTGACCAATCGCGATGTCCGCTTCGCCGATGATCCCGCACAGCCGGTGAGCGAGATGATGACCAAAAACCTGATCACTGTGCGGGAAGGCGTCAGCGAGAATGAGGCGCGCCGCCTGTTGCATCAGCATCGGCTCGAAAAATTGATCGTCGTCGACGAGGATTTCCGTTGCGTCGGACTTGTCACCGTCAAGGACATCGAGAAGGCGAGCCTGCATCCGGACGCCTGCAAGGATGCCGAGGGCCGCCTCAGGGTGGCCGCCGCTTCGAGTGTAGGCGACGCGGGTTATGAGCGAGCGCTCATGCTGATCGATGCCGGCGCCGATTGCATCGTGATCGACACGGCGCATGGCCATTCGCAGGCCGTGCTCGATCAGGTCTCGCGGGTCAAGCGAGCCTCCAATAAGGCCGGGGTCATCGCCGGCAATGTCGCGACGAGTGATGGGGCCAAGGCGCTGATCGACGCCGGCGCCGATGCGATCAAGGTCGGAATCGGCCCCGGTTCCATTTGCACGACGCGGATCGTCGCCGGTGTCGGCGTGCCGCAGCTATCCGCCATCCTGAATTGCGCCAAGGCGGCGCAGGACGCCAATATTCCGGTCATCGCGGATGGCGGCATCAAATATTCGGGAGATGTCGCCAAGGCGATCGCAGCCGGCGCCGATAGCGTGATGATCGGTTCGCTGCTCGCTGGAACCGATGAGAGCCCCGGCGAGGTCTATCTCTATCAGGGTCGCTCGTTCAAGTCCTATCGCGGCATGGGATCGGTCGGCGCGATGGCCCGCGGTTCGGCGGACCGCTATTTCCAGCAGGACGTCAGCGATCAATTGAAGCTTGTCCCGGAAGGGGTCGAGGGACAGGTGCCCTATCGAGGCCCGGCCTCTGTCATTCTGCACCAATTGGCCGGCGGCTTACGGGCCGCCATGGGCTATGTCGGCGCGCGGGATATAGCGGAATTCCAGTCCCGCGCGGAATTCATCCGCATTTCTTTGGCGGGCCTGCGCGAAAGCCATGTGCACGACGTGGCGATCACTCGGGAAAGCCCGAATTATCCGACCAGCGAGTGAGCCAGCATCAAGGCGCCGCTTAGTTACCGCCTTGTCCGACGGCCAACGTAGAGTCTAAAGTATGAGCCTTAAAGCTGTTCTTCTGCCGCTTTTTTTTCAGGTCGGTCTGAGTTTTGCGCTCATTCTCTGGCTGGCCTTTGAACGGACCCATCTTTTCAAGAGCCGTATACTCAAGTGGCAGGACATCTCATTGAAGCAGAATCGCTGGCCGGATCGCGCGCAGCAAATCAGCAATTGCTTCCAAAATCAGTTTGAAATCCCGGTCTTGTTCTATGTCCTTGTCGCGCTTTCGGTCTCGACCCAAAAAGCCGGTCTTACCTTCATCGTGCTTGAATGGCTTTTCGTTGCAACTCGGCTCGCGCATGCCTATGTCTTCACGACTTCCAATTATGTGCCGTTACGTGGCCAGTTCTTTATCGCCGGCGTGCTTATTCTGCTCGGCATGTGGGGTGTTTTTACCTTCCAAATTCTTTCAGGCCCTTGAGCGCCGCGTAATGAGGATCGATCCCACATGACACCTCCGGCGCGCATCTCGGCCGCAATCGAAGTTCTGGGCGAGATCGAAACATTGAAGCGGCCGGCGGCCGATGCCTTGAAGGCTTGGGGCCTTTCGCATCGTTTCGCTGGCGCCAAGGACCGTACAGCGATCGCTTCGTTGATCTATGATGCGCAACGAAAGCGGGCTTCGAGCGCCTACCTCATGGGGGAGGAAACGCCGCGGGCAGTCATCCTCGGTGTTCTACATTGGGTCCGCGGGCTTGAGGCGGAGACGGTCGCGGCGCTTTGCACAGATGTCGCGCATGCACCGCGGCCCCTCACCGAGGAAGAGTGGGCGCGGCTCGCCAAGGCGAGCCTCGAAGGGGCACCTCCCTGGATTGCCGGCGATTTTCCACAGTGGCTGGAACCCTTCCTGAATTCGGCTTTCGGAGCGGAGACCCTGGCTGAAACGCAAGCGCTCGCGACCCGAGCGCCGGTCGATTTGCGGGTCAACACGCTCAAGACCACGCGCGCAAAAGTTCAAGCGCGCCTCGCCCATCTCGGCGCTGAGCTAACCCCCTATTCTCCGGTC
>Ga0335075_10011843_pt1 | contig 13182 bp, 16 predicted proteins | sample Lox_Sample_24_FD_206723 | JGI IMG/M metagenome (GOLD analysis project Ga0335075, IMG submission 206723) | Soil microbial communities from Loxahatchee National Wildlife Refuge, Florida, United States - Lox_Sample_2.4 | ecosystem: Environmental > Terrestrial > Soil > Wetlands | place: USA... | reverse complement strand
CCGTAAGGTCGCCAGCTGGATCATGACCAGACCCGGCGGGCGCCCTGCCCGCCGAAGAGCAGGCCAGCTTGGACGCCATCCTCGCCGTCTCCCCGGAACTGGCCGCCTTCACCGGGCACGTCCGGACATTTTCCACACTCATGACCGAACGCCGCGGCCGCGACCTCGAGGACTGGATGACCGCCGCAGCCGCCAGCGGCGAGCCCGCGCTACAGCCCTTCGTCACCGGCCTGCGCGCCGACCAGGACGCCGTCACCGCCGGGCTCACCCTCCGGTGGAGTTCGGGCAGCGTCGAAGGACACATCAACCGCATCATTCTGTGGAATCAGATTTGTCAAGTCGAGGTTCGTCAGGCCTGCCGGACGTCGATGATCGGCAGGCTGGTCGCGTTGGCTGGCGGGTCGAGCTGCCGGGGCGTTGGCCCGGCTGGCGTGGGGGGTCGGCGAGCCGGTCCAGCAGTCGGCTGAGGGCGGCGTCGCCGTCATCGACGGCGGCCTGCTCGTCGTCGGTCAGCGGGATCATCACACACATTTTCTGCAGGTTCTCCCTGGCCTCCAGGATCTGTGCCTTGCTGGAGTCCTTCGGTGTGTGGAAGTCGCATCTGGCGCAGGCCATGCGGTGCTGGCACTGCTCGAAGAAGGTGTAGGTGCAGTAGCCGTGGCCGAGGTCGTAGTGCTGCCAGGGCTCGCCGGCCGCGGCGGTGCCGGAGGCGACGGCGTCGCGGTCGAGGAGGACCTCGATGGTGCGGACGTTACGGGCGAAGTAGCCCGCGTCGTCGTAGGCCCGGGTCAGGGTGGTGGGGCTGATCTTCGCGTAGAACTGCGTCGACTGCGGCGAGCGGTGGCCGAGCCAGGCCTGCAGCTCGAACAGCGTCATCGGTTCCTTGGCGTTGTAGAGCTGGGTGGCGATCGTGGAGCGGGCCCGGTGGCTGGTGATGTTCCGCGGACGTCGGCGGCGGGAACTCGGCCTTGCGGCAGAGCACCGGGATGACCGTGTTGTTGATGTAGGCGGTGGAGATCTTCCGCGCCCGGAAGGCGAACAGCAGGTCAACCTGCTCGCTGGTGCGGTGGTCGGTGAACTTCGGCTGGGTGGGGCGGGCGGCCTGCCAGGCGTCGAGGGCCTGGCCGAGGACCGGGTCGACGGGCTTGGTGAACGCGGTGCCGGTCTTGTGCGTGGGGATGTCGAGCAGGCAGACTGCGTCGCGGGCCAGGACCTGCTGTGAGTCGCAGGACCGCGGCCCGCTCCTCCTGCGGCCAGAACCCGCCCGGATCGGCTTCCAGCGGACCCGCCGGCACCCCGGCGCTCACCGGCCCCGCTCCACACGCCGGTAACCCAGCGTGACCTCAAAGCAGAAATTGTCTCTTGCGTTGGAGGCGTGGCCAGCCCTGTTCGGCCCGATCAGCCCCGCCAGCGAGACGGCCGCGACCTCCAGGTCGATCCCGGTCACTGCTTCCTTCCCGCCGAAGTTCTTGCGCAGCCCGCATTCCTCGATCTCTTGCTCACTCGTTTGTGCTTCCTCGGCCACCGTTCCGCTGCCTGGCGGGTAGCGATGCCTCCGGGGCATCGTCGCCGGGCAGCACGATGGTGCGGACAACCCGTCGCGTGCGGTCCGGCGTGGCCGGGAGGTCCAGGTAGGGCTGGAGCAGTTTCCCGAACTCGGCGGCCAGCTCGCGCAGCTCGTCGTCGGTGAGCCACAGGGCGGCGATCCGGAAGGTGGCCCCGCCTCGCCGCACGTTGGTGTCGTCGCGCTCGAGGTAGTGGTCGATGTCCGTGAGAAGGGCGGCCACATGGCTGAGGAACACGCGGCGGAGCTCCTCGCGGCTCAGCTGCGCCAGTTCGGTCCTGGAGATGTTCAGCTGGCTGTGCTTCACGTACGTTCGCTCGATGGTGCCGCGGACCTTGCGCTCGGAGAGGACGTCGAGCACCCCCGCGTCGATGAGACGCGCCAGGTGCCGGTAGAGGCTGGCCGGCGGTACGTCGGGCAGCTCGGCGCGCAGGTCGGCAGTCGTCAGCTTCCGGTCGCCGAGGAACGCCTCGATGATCCGGAGGCGGGCTGGATGCAGGAGCAGTTTGGCGCTCGTCACCTCTCGATGCTACCGTCATCGATCACTTCTGGTATTATTCTCGATTATAAGATCAATGGAGGAGAGATGTCCGTGAACCATCTCGTCGCGTCCCCGCTCAGCGCGTCCGTCGGCTACCACGCGCCGCTGGAGATCGCCCTGCCCGTCATCGCCGTGGTCATCATCGCGAAGGTGGTCTTCTCCCTCAGAAAAGGACGCCCGGGGATCGCGGGTGAGGTCGTCGTCCGGTGCAGCAAGGGTCACGTCTTCACGACGACCTGGTCGCCGCTGGGCTCGCTGGCTTCCGTCCGGCTCGGGTCCGCCAGGTTCCAGCGCTGCCCGGTGGGTCCCCACTGGGCACTCGTCCGGCCCGTGAACGACGCGGACCTAACGGACGGCGACCGCCACATGCTCGACCACGGCAGATGACAGGTGCTGCCCGCCGCGGGCCGGCCGATCCGGGCGGGTGAGCGGCGATGACCGGTATCACAGCGATAAGGGTCGCCGGGACCGCAACTGCCCGAGGGCTGGTCGTGGCGCTGTGCGCGGCGCTCGCGCTCGTGGGGTGCTCGTCTGGCTCCGCCGCCTCCGCCTCCGGCGCGTCCACCGCCAGCATGACCCCCGCGGCGGTCACCTCAGCGCCGGTCCGCACAGTGCGCACAGCTGACGGCACGGTCGGCTACCGCTGGTTCGGCACCGGGCCGGCGCTGGTGCTGATCACCGGCTACGGCGCATCCATCGACAGCTGGGACCCAACGCTGCTCGCGCTGCTCGCCCGCTCGCACCGTGTCGTGGTCCCCGACAACGCGGGAGTCGGCAAGACCTCGCCGCTGCCGGGCCCGCTTAGCATCGACGCGATGGCTCAGCAGGCAAGCGCCTTCATCACCGCCCTCGGCCTCGGCAAGCCAGCCGTGCTGGGCTGGTCCATGGGCGGGATGATCGCGCAGGCACTGGCGGTCCTGCACCCGGCCCAGGTAAGCAGCCTGGTGCTCGCAGCAACCCAAGCGGGCAACGGCAAAGCGCAGCCCGTCCCGCCCGCGGCGGCCGCGGCGCTGTCCAGCGGCAACGGCGAGGCAATCCTGTCCGTGCTCTTCCCGGACGACCAGGCCGCCGCAGCCCTCACCTACGCCAGGTCCATTCACGCCTACCCCGGCTATTACCAGGCGCCGGAGTCAGCCGAGGCCGCGCAGAGCGCCGCGATCGCACAGTGGCAAGCGGGCAAGGACCCCGCCGGCCCGCGAGTATCAAAACTTGCCATCCCCACCCTCGTGGCCGACGGCAGCCAGGACGCGCTGGTCCCGACCGCGAACGACCGCCAGCTCGCAGCACTGATCCCCGGCGCCGCACTGCACCTCTACCCGGACGCCGGCCACGCCTTCCTCATGCAAGACGAAACCGAATTCGCGGCACAGGTCGCATCATTCACCAAATGACCAGCGGACCTGCTCAACCGGGCGACCCTGAGTCGCCACATGCGCTGCGGGCGGCCTCCGCTGAGGTGCGGGCCAGTCTGTCAAATTAAATTACAGTCCCGTTCACGGCCCGGCCCGGCCCGGATGACCGCGATGACGAGGAGCGGGTAGAACCAGGTGAGGTAGCTGTAGAACCAGTAGCCCAGGAGCAGTTGCGCGTCGGCGAGGAGCGCGGCGGCGAGAGCTGCGTGCGTGCGCGTGCCCTGTACTCCACGACGTGCCATGGGAGAGAGCGCGAGCAGCGTGAGCGCGGTGGCGAGCGTTGCCCTGGCGGCGGTCACCGCGTGCGGCAGGTAGGTCCAGATGCTGAACTGGATGCCGCCGCCGCGCTGCAGGAGCTGGTAGCCGAACGTCGAGTTGACGAAATTTGCGGGCCCGGAGGTAATGAGTGGCCAGGCGAGCATGGCCGTGAGCGAGGCGGCAAGTGTTACCGCGTAGCGTGCGCGCCCCCGTCTGATGCCCAGGAACTGCAGTGCGAGCAGCGCGGGGAGGAATTTTGTCAGGGTGGCGGCTGCCATGAGCAGCTCGCGGGCGGCCGGGCGTTCGGCCGCGATGGCGATCGTCCACACGCACAGGGCGGCGATCAGCGCGTCGTTGCTCTCCGCCATCAAAGACAGATCAGGAAACGGGTGGGCTGGCCGAGCGCGGCGGCAGTGAACGCCTCCGCGACGGCGATGAACGCCTGATCCTGGGGGGCTTCGCTTGCCCGCAGGTCGCCCAGCCCGGCCAGGGCCGCCTGGGCGGCGAGGGTATCGCCGCGCAGCGCCGCCGCCCAGGCCCGGTAGCAGGCTAGGACTTCGATGTCGGCCAGGCTGTCGGCGTCGGCGTCGGCGGCGGGGTCGGTGCCGATCACCGCGTCGGACAGGTTGAGCAGTGCGCGGCCTAGCCGGACAGGGTCGCCGGCCTGCCCCGCCAGCCGGGCGGACGCCTGGTGGTAGACGGCCGCCTGCGGGTTCCGCCCGGCGGAAGAGTGAAAGAGCCCACGAGTGTCGAACAAGCCGGCCAGGGTGGCCTCGTCCACGGCCAGGTCCTGGCCCAGGGCCAGCGCCTCGGCAGACAGCGCGTCCGCATCGGCTGACCCGGCGTGCACCTCCGGCGCTGCCAGTTCGCCCAGGGCACGGACGGTGTCCGCGTCGAGGTCAGCCCGCAGCACCGTCACAGCGGCGGTCAGCTGCACCCACGCCTGGGCGTGCCGCCCCCACCGGCGCAGCGCCCGCCCGGCGATCACCTGAGCACGGGCGGCTGAGCGGGCATCGCCGCACTGCCGGTACGCACCGGCGGCCTGGCCTGCTCGACCGCGCCGGCCCAGCCGGCACCGGTGAGAGCGGCTCCGGCGGCGTGTTCCCACAACGCTGCGGCGCCCTGCCGCCCGTCTGGGGCACCGCCCTGGCTGAGCCGTGCGGCGGCGGCGTAGCTAGCCGCGGCCCGCGCCGGGGCGCCGGTGCGGACGGCCCGCTCAGCGGCCCGGGTCAGTGCGGCGATGGCCTTGCCGCGGATCTGGCCTGCGTCGGGGTCGCCGGGGACGGCGTCCAGCGCGTCCAGGTAGTGCCGGGCGATCACGTCGGTGACTTCCTCGCCGTCGCCGGGGAAGGCGGCGCGCAGGTGCGCGGCGACCGTCAGATGCCGGGCCTTGCGGTCCCGTCGGGACAAGGTGTCGTAGGCGACCTGGCGCAGCAGGTTCTGGGCGAACCCGTAGCTGCCCCGCTCCGCTACGCCGATGACGGCGTGGTGCTGTGCCGCAGCGCGGCGCAGGCCCAGGCGGCCCTGGACGCCGTGGGAGAGATCCTCCGCAACCTGGGGCTGCGGCTGCACCCGGATAAAACGAAGGTGGCCGGCCTCCGGGACGGCCGGGAAGGGCTGGACTTCCTCGGATGCCATTTCCGCGCCCGCATGTCGGGACGCCTGTCGGAGCAGAAGCGGGTCATCCGCTACTACCTGCACCGCTGGCCCTCGCAGCGGGCGATGAAACGGCTCCGGGAGAAAGTGCATGCCCGTACCGGCCGCAACCGCGTCGGAGCGGACATCCGCGAGGTGATCGCGGATCTGAATCCGCTGCTGCGCGGCTGGGGGAACTACTTCCGCACCGGGAATGCCGCCAAGAAGTTCCGCCAGGCCGATGACTACGTCGTGTGGCGGCTCCGCACCCTGATGATCAGGAAACGGGGCCGGAACCTGCACGCTGGCCAGGCCAGTGCGTGGAACGAGGAATGGTTCAACGGGCACGGGCTCTACCGGCTCCGAGGCACGATCCGCTATCCGAAGGCAGCGTAACCATGTCAGGAAGATCATCGGTAAGCCGTATGCGGGAAAACCGCACGTACGGATTGAAAGGGGGACAGGGAAACGGGCCTGCTCAGGCACCGCGCCCCTGACTACCAATGGACGAACTAGATACGGAGATCACCCGGCTCCGGCAAGCAGATGCCCAGCCGTCGAACCGCGAACTAGCACGCCGCCTCGGCGTCGCAGCATCTGCCTGCCTTGAACGAGCGCGTGCGCTCACCCGCCGGAGCGTGATCGACGGCTACCACGCCGGGATTCGACCTGAAGGCACTCAACCGCGGTGTGCAGGCGCTGATCGCGGTCCAGGTCCGGCCGCTTAAGCGATCAGTCATCAAGGAATCCGCCGGAGTCTCGGCCTGAGCGCCGAATTAAGCCGTATCTAGGATAGAGAGCGGCGCGCTGCGCACGCCGCTGCCGCGCTCCGTCGCCGGACTCTGCGCTGAGAGCGCCCGTCCGGCACGGGCGTGCCTCGCGGGGCGGCTCCTCAGATCAGTTCGGTTCATTCGCAGCAGATTCAGTGCAGCAGGCCATCTTTTTTCGGCTGCCGTTGTCCAGTTCGCAGGCACCGCATGACTGGTCAGGTCTGTTCTGCAGCGGTTTGACCGGAGGTTGTGAGCGGGTCGGTATTGCACTCGTGCTGGGATATCAGGACTCCGCGTCGCCATGCAGCTGGAAACGTTCGACCTGGGACCGGCCGGAGAGGAACCCGGCTGCATTGATGCGAGCGACGGTGTCGCGGTAGCGAGGCGAGGCCTCAAGAGCGTCTGCGGCCGCGTCGTCCTCCCAGATCGTGATGACAACGCAGTCGCCGCCATGGCGTCCGAACAGGTGTCCTTCGAACCCCTGGTGGTCACGGAACATCGGCAGCGACTCCTCCGCGGCAAAGCGCTCGTACTGTTCGGCTTGTGCCTCATCGACCTGGGTCCGCCAGATTCGCATGATCATTGTCTTACCCTGCCAGGGTAGGCGGGCCGGGTCAATCAAGGGCTCCCGGCGGATAACTGGTCAGGTTCCGGCGATTCGGATGTGAACATTCTATGAGCCCTGACCTGCAACTTCAGGATGGAGGACCCAATGATCAGGGTTAGGGCCACGCCACCCCTTTGTCGGTCCACGTGACCCCTTCGTGGCGGCACAGGCAGAAGGGGTGCCCGGCCGGGTCGGTGTAGACCTGCCAGCCGTAGCCCTCGGGCCCGATGAAGTCCTTCTGCAGTGTCGCGCCGAGCTTGACGACGCGGCGCTGCTCGGGTTCGATTTCGTCCACTTCGAAGTCGAGGTGGTACTGCTTGGGGTGCTCGTCGTCGGGCCAGCGCGGCGGGCGGTACTCCTTGACCCGCTGGAAGGCCAGATCGACCTCGCCGAAAGTGATGAGGGCCATGCTGTCGCCACTGCCCTCCATGATGGCGCGGCCTGTCACCTGGGAGTAGAAGGTCGCCAGCTTCATCGGGTCCGGGCAGTCGATGATGAAACCCAAGAGTTGCAGCATCAGGCGATCTTGCCACGAAGCAAGACGTAGCCGATAGCGCCCTGCGCAGCGCAGCGTCCATCGTCCGGTTGAGCGGGCATAACACGTCAACCCGTTCCTCTGGCAAAATCCAGGGTCACAGCCTCATGCGAACCGAAGCAACCCGAACTCCGTGGTGTTGGGCCTGGGGCGCGGTGCCGTAAGGGGTGTTAGGCGCCATGGACGGCGTGCATCGCTGGGTGGACCGCGTCGTTGACGGTGAGCATGCCGTTCGGAACGGGGTTGGCCCTCCCCGTGAGCTTTTGCCGAAGCTCGGGGAGGGCCGTGATGGTGCATGGGAGCACCGATGCTCACGGTAGGCAACGACCAGGCCGTCGTGGAGGAACTTCTCGGCAACGGCCTGCTTTGGTTCGGTGTCCACGGTGGGGCGGGTTCCGGTGGCGGTCCGGCCGCGTCGGGCGCACTGCTCGGCATGCGGGGTCACGCACGTGCTGCTTCCGGCGTGGCCGCTGTCGCGCCGGTGCGACGGGACGGCGGCGATCGGGGACATGCTGGCGCGGGCGGCCCGGGGTCAGGGGTTCCGGGGGATCGCGGGGTGCGTCCGGGGCACCGGAGGGCACGGTGCGGTCCCGGCTGCGCCGGTTCCGCGGGTCGTTTCAGGGGCGGCCCGGGCGCGCCGGGCACGGCACGCACGCGGTCCGCGGTTCAAGAAGTTCCCTCGGCTGTTGTGTGCTCCCCGGCGGGCAGGCGGGTCAGGATGGTGTTTTGAACGCGCTGGTAAATCACCGAGGTGCGGAAGCCGATGATCTCGCCGCGCTTGCTTAGCCGGTCGAGGAGGAAGGCATGCAGGTGGTCGAGGTCCTGAACGGCGACGTGGAGCAAGAAATCGTCGCCGCCTGCTACCACGAAAACCGTCATCACCTCAGGCAGCTTTACGACGGAATCCTTGAAGTCGTCGATGACTGACCGGCGAAGCGGCCGGACCTGGACCGCGATGAGCGCCTGCACACCCCGGTTCAGCGCCTTCAGGTCAATCTCGGCGTGGTAGCCGCGGATCACACCGCGGCGGGTGAGGGCGCCCACTCGTTCCAGGCAGGTGGACAGCGCTTTGCCCAGCCGCCGGGCTAGTTCGCGGTTGGACAGCCGGGCATCTGATTGCAACAGCCGGATGATCTCCGCATCAAGTTCGTCCATGGCCTGAATTCTGGCACTTCCTCCGGGCATCTGGTCGGCAGATATACCTGTCGGCGGCTCATCTGGCTACGGTTAGAGGCGAGATTCCGATCAAGCGAGGGAGTCCTGGTGGCGAGCCTGGAGCATGAGGAAGTCATTGTGAGGGCCGGCCCGCGTTCGGGACTCCCGGTGATCGTCGCGATCCACTCGACCCATCTAGGCCAGGCGGTCGGCGGCTGCCGGATCTGGCGCTACCCCGACTGGCGGGACGGGCTCGAGGACGCCTTGCGCCTATCGGCTGGCATGACGGCCAAGCTCGCGGTGTGCGGGCTCGCCAACGGCGGCGGGAAAACCGTGGTGGCGGTGCCAGAAAGCGCCACGCTCAGTGCCGAGCGGCGCGCTGGCGCGCTCCGGGACGTGGGCGAGGTCGTCACGTCACTGTCTGGACGTTACGCGACCGGCCCCGACGTCGGCACGGCCCCTGCGGACATGGCCATCATCGGCGAGCTCACCGGCCACGTGTTCTGCAAGCCCCCGGCGCTCGGCGGCAGCGGCGACTCGTCCCCGCACACCGCTACTGGCGTCGTGGCCGCCCTGCGGGCGGCCTGCTCACGGACGTATGGGTCGGCCGATTTCGGGGGACGACTCTTCGCGGTCAGCGGCCTTGGCAGCGTGGGCGGGCATATCGCGCGCCAGCTCGCCGCCGCTGGCGCGAGCCTGGTGGTCAGCGACATCGACACCGAGAAGAAGGACCTGGCGAAAGAGCTCGGAGCGTCCTGGGCAGACCCCGGCGAAATCCTCACAGCCGAAGCAGACGTCCTGATCCCCGCCGCTCTGGGCGGCGTCCTTGCCCGCGACCTCGTGCCGCGCCTGCGATGCGCGGCCATCGTCGGCCCGGCCAACAACCAGCTTGCCGAGCCATGCGTCGCAGACCTGCTGCACGAGCACGGCATCATCTGGGTTCCGGACTACGTCGCCAGCGCCGGAGGCGTCATCTACGCCCTCAGCGTCGAGCTGCGACACCAGACCCACGCCAGCGCGCTCGCCCGCGTCCAGGCCATCGAACAAACCGTCACCCAGATCCTGCACGCCAGTCAGCAAACGGGCAGGACACCGGCTCACGCCGCGCAGGAACTGGTCCGCCACCGTCTCCGAACCCCATTTCCGCGCCGCCTCCTAAACGGCTGAGCTCATGGGAATCGCCTGACTGCAATCACGATCTTCCCCCGCTCCAGGACACCGGGGGTGTATGGTCACCCGGTTGCGAGCGTGCCAAGGTGGTAGCGCCGCTCGTACTCCGCCGGGCTCAGCTTCCCGAGACTGGAATGCCTTCCGACCGCGCGTCGCTGGAGGCGCTGTCGCGGAAGCGGACGGCGCCTCAGTCCATGGCCGAGCGTGCGCGGATCGTGCTGGCGTGCGCGGAGGATGGCGGAACCCGCGCCGCTGACCAGGGTCGCAGAGCGGGCCGGGGACGTCGCGGGAGACGGCCCGCAAGTGGCGGGTGCGGTTCATGGAGGGCCGGATGACGCCCTGGCGGATGCTCCCCGGCCCGGCGCGCCGCGGAAGATCACCGATGAGCGCGTCGAGGTGCTGGTCACCCGGACGCTGAGGGAGAAGGGGCCGGGGCAGGACACGCACTGATCGGCCCGGGACGATTGCCGCCGAGACGGGCCTGTCGCAGTCGTCGTCTCCCCGATCTGGCGGGACTTCGGGCTGAGGCCGCACCTGGTGGAGACGTGGAAGCTGAGCAGCGACCCGGAGTTCATCGCCAAGGTTCGCGACGTCGTCGGCCTGTACATGTCCCCGCCCGAGCACGCCCTGGTCCTGGCGGTCGACGAGAACTCCCGGACAGGCGCTGGACCGCACCGCCCCGTGCCTACCGATGATGCCCACGACACCGGCTTCCACACGGCGTCGCCTGCTTATCGTTCCACCGCCTGTTTGTGCGCCAGGCACCGACCACGCGGGCCTTGCCGCATGTTCCTGCCCTATGGGGCGGGCGTCCAGATCATCCCAATTCTGGCAGGTTCGCGCCTGGTTGGGGTTGCCTGGGTAAGCGCCCGTCCGGGTGTCGTTGGGGTGCCCGGGGCTGGTCTTGGGTAGTCGGCAGGCGATCCAGTGGGTGGCCTGCCGGGCACTGTCGGTGGTGGTAAGCCACACAGCGTCCGGCGACAGCACCAGCGGGCGGTGCTCGGCGAACGCCCGCCCGACCGCGCTCAGCAGCGGATGAATCCCATCGGGTTCCTGCACCGGCAGGTCTGGATCACCGCCAACCGCCAGCGCCTGTCCGGCAAGCCCGGCTAGCCGCCGCGCGGGCAGCCGGGTCCGCACAGCGGGAACGTCATCAACCCCGAAAATTGGCACCCCTCAGACAGTAGCGCGCGACGCTGCCGCCCGGCAGGCTCGACTGCTATGCGCACCGCGAACGACAGGAACCCGCAGAACATCCAGATTTGCGCGCAGCTCGCCACGGAAGTGCTCCGGGCCTTAGCGGGTCGATCACCCGGCGATCTGCCCGGATCCGGGCAGCGTCAAGTCGGGTCCGTTGCACGGCAGTGTTTCCTGTCAACTGGCTGGTTCGGATGCTCATATTGCGGCGCCGGGAAGCTGTCATATGCCTCAGTCCGTATGGGGCGGCCTGATCCGCGCCTCGCACCGCGAACTGGGCCCGGAACTCGCGCTCTAGCCGTGCCTTGGTGATCCTGCGTCCTCCCGGGGATCAGGGTCCCCGAGATTCCCGGGGCGGTCGAAGTTCGGTTTCCAGCAAGGCGGCGACCTGACGGTAGCGGCTCACGGGTACCAGGTGCACGCCGTCGAAAGCACCGCTGTCACGGATCGCCAGCACCTGCTGGCAGGCAAGCTCAACTCCGGCGTTGCGGTCACGCTCGACTGCGGTGACCAGGTCCCCTGGAATGTCGATATCGGGGATCGTCGCCGCCAGGTTCCGGGCCATGGCCGCGCTGGCCAGCACCATGACCCCGGCGTAGACCGGCCCCGGCACCTGCACGCTCTCACGCCACCGCAGCAGGCTCTCCAACGAGTAGGTGACCTGCGCGAACACGAAATCTGCCGCGGCCTTCCAGGCCGGGACCGCCCGCAAGCCGCACGTCACCCCGGCCCGGAACGGCGCGAGCCCGGTGAACACCGGGTTCTGCACGGCGGCCTGGGTCTCCTCGATCATCGCCCGTACGGTCAGTTCGCTGGTGCGACCGCCAGCAGTGGGCTTGTCACCGTGGACGTACAGGAACCGGTCCACGCCGTACGCCGCCGCCGTCAGCAGGTCCCGGCGAAACCCCAGCAGGTTCCGGTCCCGGGAATTCAGGCACGCAATCCCGCGAGCGCCCATCGCCTGCACCTCGTGGGCTACCGCCACGCTCGACACCGTGGCCCGCCCTATGTGGTTGTCGGGAATCAGGAACGAGTCAGCCACACCGCTGAGCACGCCGATCTGGTGCCGGACCCGCGTCAGATCCGGGCGAGTCGGCGGCTCAACCTCGCAGATAACCTCAAACCGGCCGGGAAGCGCTTGCGATGAACGTCTTCGCGTACCCGTTGCACTCGGCGATCCCGGTGGCCGAACCGTCGTTCTCCGGGTACCGCCCGAGACCGCGACCTGCTGGTCAACGAGTTCTGCCGGTTCGCGCACCATGCCACCTCCCGTTCGCGGAAGGCGCCCTTGGTGACCGACAGCCGTGCACGGAGCTCCCGCGCGGGGCCGAGCGTGGCGGGCGGATCGCCCGTCGCAGCGCCCCTCGGCCCTCCCTTCAGGGTACAGGGTCAGAGCCTAATTTCCCCGGCGATTTTTTGTGGCCTTCCACAGTCCGCGATAGCTGGGCCCGTTCCTCGACAGCCCGTGATCATGCCGGACCCGCGACCCGGGCGGCCAGCCGACTGCTGACCGCTTCCCACTCCGGGGCGATCACCGAGTACATCGCCGAGTCCCGCGGCGAAGTCCAGCGCCAGCAGGAACCGCTGCTCCTGCAGGCTCTCGAACCCGTGATGACGCCCCGTCGACACCAGGAACTGCAAGCCCGGCCGGTGCCGCTGCCCGGTCCGCCAGGTGAAATGACGCCACGGCACGCAGCCCCCGCCGCGACCAGCCCCAGGTCACGCACCGGGGCATCGGCGCGCGTGCCGCTCCGGCGCCAGGAGACCCCCCACCGGCTCTCCCAGCCGACGGCGCATGCCAGTTCCCGCCGTGTCGAACTGGCCAGGACCCGCGCAAAACCACGCTCGATGGCCAACTGCGCTGCAAGACCCTGGCTCTCCGGCATTACACGTATTACTCTTCTTACATCTGTAGTGCAGGTAAGACATGCAGCTCGCGGAGGACCCATGGAGAACACGCCGACGAGTCACATCGAGGAGCGGATAAGGGCGGCCTTGCCCGAGGTTGCCATCGAGCGGGTCCAGGTGCTGGCCCACGGCGACGACCCGGGGGTCGAACCCGGGCAGACCGCGGTCCGGGTCCTCCTCGGCCGGGCCGGCCGACCGGAAGGCCCGGAGGCCGACAAAGAGATCCTCACGGCATATACCGACGCTGCCGGCCGCCACGCAGCCCTCAAGCAGCTGAGCGACGAGCTGCCGTTCATCGCGTGGATCGAGTTCCTCCCCTACCTGCAGGACGAGTCGACCAGGCACGGCGGGCCCCTCGGAAGAGGGCCTGTCAGCAGGTTCAGCATCCGCGGAGGCGGCATGATGAACGCGCCGGCGGCCCGCGTCGAGG
>Ga0335075_10011842_pt1 | contig 13183 bp, 13 predicted proteins | sample Lox_Sample_24_FD_206723 | JGI IMG/M metagenome (GOLD analysis project Ga0335075, IMG submission 206723) | Soil microbial communities from Loxahatchee National Wildlife Refuge, Florida, United States - Lox_Sample_2.4 | ecosystem: Environmental > Terrestrial > Soil > Wetlands | place: USA... | reverse complement strand
ACATAAGCCTCGACGCAAGCCGCCGCGCGCAACACGATGCGCGCCTTGCGGCTCGAGCCGCTGCCGAATTCGATCAACGCGGCGCCCGGCGGCAACAAAGACGCCATCGCCAGCGCATGCTCGGTCAAAAGCGAAAGCTCGCTGCGGGTCGGATAATATTCCGCCAACTGGGTGATGCGTTCGAACAACGCGGAACCGGCCAAGTCGTAGAAATATTTGGGCGGCAGATATTTCGGCTTGGCGGTGAGGCCGGCGATAACATCGGCGGCGAACGAACTCGCCGCCTCGATCGGGCGCTGCGCGCGAACGACAGTCTGCATGCTCATGTTAGCCGTTCAGCGCTCGAATTCCGCCACACGTAGTCCGCTGAATTGCCAGCGCGCCGACGGATGAAAGAAATTGCGATAAGTCGTTCGCGAGTGGCCGGCGGGTGTCGCCAGCGACGAACCGCGCAAGACCATCTGATTGACCATGAACTTGCCGTTATATTCGCCGAGCGCGCCGGGTTCGGCCACATAACCCGGATACGGCGAATAGGCGCTGCGTGTCCATTGCCAGACCATACCGAAGGCGTCGTCGAGCGCGTCGGCCTTGGCCGCAATCTCCCATTCGGCTTCGCTCGGCAGATGCTTGCCGGCCCAGCGCGCAAACGCGTCCGCCTCGTAATAGCTGACGTGGCAAACCGGCAAGGAAGGATCGATCGGGCGTGAACCGGCGAGCGTCATCGAGAACCAAGCGCCGTCACGATGGCGCCAATAGCCCGGTGCGTCCCAGCCTTGGGTTTGCACCTCGTTCCAGCCATCCGACAGCCACAGGCTCGCTGTCGTGTAGCCGCCGTCGGCCATGAATTCGAGCCAGTCTCCGTTGGTCACGAGCGCGCGCGCCAGCCGCACCGGCTTTATGAGCACTTGATGCGCCGGCCGTTCATTGTCGAAGCAGAAATTTTGCGTCTCATGACCGATGGTATGAATGCCGGCGACCAGTGCAGCGGCGCCGCTAGCGGCGGTGTTGGCGCTACGCGGCCATTGCCAGTGCGCGTCGTAGGCCGGCTGAGTCGGGTTCTGCGCAAAGGCGTGCAGGATGTCGGTGAGTATCAATTCCTGATGCTGCTCCTCGTGATTGAGCCCGATCTCGACAACGGGAAAGACGGATTCGCCATCAGCGGTGGACTCCAGCAGCGCCATCACCGCGGAGTCGACATGAGCGCGATAGGCCGCGGTTTCGGCGACGCCGGGACGCGTGATCAGGCCGCGCTGCGGCCGCGCCTGCCGTGGGCCGGCGGCCACGTAATAGGAGTTGAACAGATAGGTGAACCGCTCATCGAACGTTCGGTAATCGGTTGCGAACGGCCGCAACAAAAACTGCTCGAAGAACCAGGTGACATGGGCGCGGTGCCATTTCGCCGGGCTCGCGTCGGGCATTGATTGCACGACCTGGTCTTCGGGGGAGAGCGGCGCGGCGCGCCGCTCGGTCTCGGCGCGCACCGCAAGAAAGGCGTCGAGCCAAATGCGGCGCGAAGCGCGTGGCGGCTCCGCGACCGCGGTGCTTGCATCGGACGATTCGTGCCGTCGAGCGGCGGGACGTGGCATCGGTGAGGCCCGGAAGCCGGCAAGAACAACGAATAGCTGAGCGTCAATACGTAAGGCTAATCAGCCCGCGAGGCGATAGTTCCATTACCCATTCACACGGCAAGGGCAATGGCCTGCGTTCGCACTAACGTGGATTTGATCGCGCGAATGATTCTCCGCAAGGGGATTGACCTTGCCGTAAAACGACCTACGGACGTGTATTCTGCGAAACGACGGAGTGGAGGAGCCTGCGATGGGCAACGCGATGCTGCCGCGTGAACGCTGCGATTTTTCGGCCATTGTCGATCGACCGCCGCTCAAGCTCCCCGGCCGGGCCCGGCTCGTATTCTGGACCGTCGTCAACCTCGAAGTCTGGGACATCGCCAAGCCGATGGCACGGCAAGTGCTCGCGCCGCCCACCGGACAAACCCGGCTTCCCGACGTGCCCAACTGGAGCTGGCACGAATACGGCATGCGCGTCGGCGTTTGGCGCTTCTTCGATCTGTTCAAGCGCTTGGGCATCCGGCCGACGCTCGCGCTCAATGCCCGCGTCTGCGAAGATTATCCGCGCGTCGCCGAACAAGCCCGCGCCGACGGCTGGGAATTCATGGGCCATGCCTACGAGCAAGGGCCCATCCATGCAGAGCCGGATCAGGCGGCGATGGTCGCGCGCGCGCTCGACGTCATCGAACGCTTCTGCGGCAAACGGCCGCTCGGCTGGCTTGGGCCAGGGCTGACCGAGACCCTCGAGACGCCAGAAATCCTGGCCTCAGCCGGCGTCAAATATATCGGCGATTGGGTCTACGACGACGAGCCGACGACGATCCGCACCGCCGCCGGACCGCTGGTGACACTGCCCTACACGGTTGAGCTCAACGACATCCCGATGATGATCATTCAACATCACGAGAGCGACTATCTTCTGCGCCGCGCCATCGATCAGTTCGACCGGCTTTACGCGGAGGGCGAAAGCCGCGCCAAAATCCTGGCGCTCGCCATTCATCCCTATATCAGCGGCCAACCGCACCGCATCAAATACCTCGAAGCGATCTACCAGCACGCGCGCGCCTGCGACGGCGTCGTGTACTGGACCGGCGAGGAGGTTTTGGATTGGTATTTGAAATCCGGCACCACATCACTTTAGCTTTTACTCGGATCGCAAGATGTGGATTTGCTCGCGCGACGAGCACGACCGTGACGGCTTTGAAAACGGAGACATTATGCGGCGAATAGTGCATGCGACCTCGTTGCTCGCATTTCTCTTCGCATCCGGCGCCGCGCATACCGCGCCGTGCCGCACCTCCGGCAGCTATGACGCCTGGCTTGGCGGCTTCGAACGTCAAGCCGTGGCGCAGGGCATTTCCCAACGCACCATTTCGGAAGCGGCGCCGTCGCTCACCTACGACCAGCACATCGTCAACATCGACCGCGGGCAGCGTGTGTTCACCCAGACGTTTCTGGAATTTTCCGGCCGCATGGCCGCGGCCTACCGCATTGAGCGCGGCCGGGCGCTGATCAAAGCGAACGCGCCGACCTTTGCCCGCATCGAGCAGCAGTTCGGCGTGCCGGCGCCGGTGATCGTGTCGTTCTGGGGGCTGGAAAGCGATTTCGGCGCCAACATGGGCAAATACCATTCGCTCTCCGCCATTGCCTCGCTCGCTTACGATTGCCGGCGCAGCGACAAATTCCGCGCCCAGCTCCTTGATGCGCTACGCCTGATCGAGCGCGGTGATTTGACACCGGACGAGATGATCGGCTCCTGGGCCGGCGAACTCGGCCAGACCCAGATGATGCCGTCGGAATACAACCGCTACGGCGTCGACTTCGACGGCAACGGCCGGCGCGATCTCATCCACAGCGTGCCCGACGTGCTGGCTTCGACGGCCAACTATCTGCACGGGCTCGGCTGGAAGCGCGGCGAGCCGTGGCTCACCGAGGTGCGGGTGCCGGCGAAGATGCCGTGGGCACAGGCCGATCTTTCGATTGCGCTGCCGCGCGCCAAATGGGCGGCCTACGGCATCATGCTCGCCGATGGCCAACCGCTGCCGGCAGATGATCTTGCCGCCTCGCTGTTGCTGCCGATGGGACGCTTTGGGCCCGCCTTCCTCACCTATCAAAATTTCCAGGTCTATCTGCAATGGAATAATTCGCTCGTTTATTCGACCACGGCGGCGTATTTGGCGACCCGCATTGCCGGCGCTCCGGCGCTGCGCAAGGGCAGGCCGCCGCCGGCGCTGCCCTTCAATGACGTCAAGGAATTGCAAGCACTACTCGTTCGCGCCGGCTACGACGTCGGCAAGGTCGATGGATTTTTGGGGTTGAAAACCCGCGAAGCGGTCAAGGCGACGCAGATCAAATACGGTCTGCCGGCGGATTCCTATCCGACGGCGGAATTGCTCGCGCGGATGCGCGGCACCCAACAGTAAGTGCAACATATCGCAATATATCAATGTATAAAGGCTTGCGGTTTGCAACATTATAACGTTACAATTCCCGAGAGGGTGTTTGAATAAGATGCTTACGGTCGCATCCCACACGCGGCTTGTCAGTCGGTTGGCGCTCGCGGCGCTGGCGCTGCAGATCGTCGTGTCGTTCGGGCACGTCCATCTCGACGGTATTCGTCCAATCCATCCGTCCGCCGCTGTCGCCGGCTTAAAGCAGCAGGCGCAACCGCTACCTGCCCAGCAGCCCGGCGATGACGACGGTTATTGCCCGATCTGCGCTTCAATCTATCTCGCCACCAACTCGTTCGTTCCGCAGGCGCCAGCACTGCCGGTGCCGATTGTTTCTCGGCTGATCGAGCATTTTGATCGCGCGACGATTGTCTTCGTCCCGCCGCAGCGCGCCGCCTTCCAGTCGCGCGCTCCGCCGCTCAGCTGATCTTTCTGGTCGTTGCTGATCGTCGTTACTGCCGCGCTTGCGCGCCGGCAATGGCGCGACGATTGAACGCGGCATTTTTCTTCGCCTTCGACGCGCCGCGACAGCGCGACCGCCAGCAAACCGGCCGCACGGCCATCCTTGGCAATCAATCCGTGGTGAAATGTCATGTTCGTTGGTACCCATCGCACGCGTCGCGGCTACCTCGTAGCCGGCGCAGCGTGCATCGCATTCTTTGGCCTTAGTGAGGCCGCCGCGGCACAAGCGAAACTTCCGGAGGTCGTGGTCAGCGCGCCGAAGCACACGCCGAAGCCGCGGCACGTCCGGGCCGCGCGTGCTCCTGCGGCGCCCGGCGCGCCGGTTACACCCGCCGCGGCGCTCAACGCCAAGGCCAACGCTTTCGACCAGTCGCGCAGCAATCTCTTCACGACCATCGGCACCACATCCGACATCATCAGCCACGAAACCATCGAAGCGCTGCCGCAGGGCGCCAACACGACAGTCGAGAAAGCACTGCTGCAGGCCCCGGGCGTGTCACAGGATTCGGCGGCGAGCGGGCTTCTTCACATCCGCAATGACCACGCCAATGTGCAATTCCGCATCAACGGCGTGATGCTGCCCGACGGCGTCACCGGGTTCGGCAGCATTTTCGACTTGGACTATATCGGCAGCATTGCGCTCGTCACCGGCGCGCTGCCGGCGGAGTTCGGCATGCGGACGGTGGGCTATGTCGACATCACGACCCGGGCCGACGCATTCAACAACTCGGGCACCGTCGGCATCTACGGCGGCAGCCAGGGCATGATCACGCCGTATTTCGATTACGGCGGCACGATCGCCGGCAACTGTTCCCCCAGTGGGGCGCCGGTCGTCGGCAAGTCGCCGCCGGGCTCGCCCGCCGACTGTTTCGGCGGCATGCAATATTTCTTCAGCGGCCGCTACTTGCAGACCAATGAGGGCATCGAAAACCCGTTGCCCTCGTATTCGCCGATCCACGATTTCTCGCAACAGGAGCGAGGTTTCGCCTACATGTCGGCCTTCATCGATCCGACGATGCGCTTGAGCCTGATCGCCGGAACGGCCAACAACGCCTTTCAGATTCCGAATGTTCCCGGCCAGCCGGTCGGCTTTGGCGGCAATCCGCCGGTCACGAGCGCGTTCGGCGTCACTTCTTTCAATTCGGCTCAGCTCAACGAAAACCAGACCGAGTTCACCCAGTACGGCGTGCTGGCGCTGCAGAAATCCGAAAACGGCTTCGACGGGCAACTGTCTTATTTCACGCGCTATAACCGGCTCAACTTTACGCCCGACCCGCTCGGGGACTTGTTGATCAACGGCATCGCGTCGAACGTCACCCGCCAGTCTTATGCCAACGGCATCCAGGCGGACGGTTCCTACAAGATCGATCCGGCGAATACGGTCCGCGCTGGCTTCACCGTCAGCGGCGAACAGGCCTTTGTCGGCAATTCATCGCTGGTCGAACCGGCGCCGGGTGGAGTGCCGGTCGACGCCCCGGAGACGATCGTCGACAATAGCTCGATAACGGGCTGGCTCGCCGGTATCTACGTCCAGGACGAATGGAAGGTCACCAACCAGTTCACGATCAACGGCGGCCTGCGGTTCGACCAGATGTGGCAGTACGTCGACGCCAATCAGCTCAGCCCGCGCATCAACTTCACCTACAAGCCGTTCGACTACACGACGTTCCACGCCGGCTATGCCCGCTACTTCACACCGCCGGTGCTGGTTGAGGCGGCGCCCGCGAATATCGCGCTGTTCGATGGCACGACGGGTGCGCCGCCGACCGGGCAGGGCAACAGTCCGGTGCAGCCGGAGCGGTCGCATTATTTCGATGTCGGCGCCGATCAGAAGATACCGTTTGGCTGCGACAAACCTGAGGCCAAGGACTGCACCGATCTCGATCTCGGCGTCGACGGCTACTACAAGATGGCGACCGATCTCATCGACAACGGCGTTTTCGGCCAGGCGCTGGTGCTCAGCGCTTTCAACTATGCCAAAGGAATTGTCGAAGGCCTCGAGTTCTCCGCAAAATTCCACAGCGGCAATTTCCAGGCCTACGGCAACATCGCCGTCGGCTCGGAGCGAGCCACTCAGCCCAATACCAACCAATATCTGTGGGATAACACCACGCCGCTTGCCGATCTCGGGGGATTGACCGCGTACCAGTACGCCATGTCGCACTGGATCTATACCGATCACACGCAGATCGTAACCGCCTCGGCCGGCGTCGCCTATCAGTTCTGCGGCCGGCCGGCCTATGCGACTGAGACGTTCAGCGGCCTGCCCGGAGGCGGCGTATCCTGGTGGTGCGGAACCAGGCTGAGCGCCGATATGATCTACGGCAGCGGCTTGCGCAGCGGCGATGACAACATCTCCACGGTGCCGCCTTACACGCAGGTCAATGTCGGGATTGCCCGCGAATTCCTGCTGCCGAACGATCCGAAGCCGATGACGGTCCGCTTCGACATCGTGAACCTTTTCGATACCTCCTACCTCATTCGCGGCAGTGCCCTCGCCTGCCCCTCCGGCAACAGCGTCTGCGGCGTCGGCGTGTTCGCGCCGCAATATGGACCGCGGCTTGGCTTCTTCCTCGGCGTGTCAAAGAAGATATGAGACGCAGTATCGGTCAAGCGCTGGAACAACTGTGTCACGGCAATCAAGAGTGAACGGGGATAGCGGTAGAAGGAACAGACAACATGCGACAAAGACGGAAAAGCGCCCGCGGCCAGAACGTCGGCGCCGCCAAATTGATTAGGTTGCAGGGAGCCGACCATCGCCTCCGGCAATTTCTCGCGTTGGCGCTCGCTTTCGGCGTCAGCGTTCCGACCGCAACATTGGCTGCCGATCTTCCGGCACCAGGTCGACCCGACGTCTACAAGGGACCCGCAGTCGTCTACAACTGGACCGGCTTCTATATCGGCGGCAATCTTGGCGCAGCTTGGAGCGGGTTGAGCGGAACAAATTTTACGGACACGCTCGGCAGCTCCATTACGGCGGCAACTAATTTTCAGTTCATCGGCGGCGGCCAAATCGGCGTAAATTACCAATTCTGGGACGGGATTGTCGTCGGCGCCGAGGCAATGTTCGATTGGCTTCCCAGCTACCAAGTCTCCCCGATTACAGCAACTGACCCCACTGGTGCTGTCGCCGCCAATATCGGGAATGTGAACGAACGTTGGTTGGCCACAGCAACCGGCCGGCTTGGCTATGCCTGGGATCGTGTCCTGTTTTATGCTAAGGGCGGCGGTGCCTGGGTCGCAACGAACAGTCCTACGATTGCGGTCGGCGGGGCGCCGACGAGTTTCGCCAGCATCAGCAACACCAACAGTTTTGGCTACACCGCCGGGGCTGGCCTCGAATGGGCTTTCGTCGGTAACTGGTCGCTGCGGGTCGAGTACGACTACATCGGACTGCCACCCAGCCAGACCTTTACGGTAGCGGCAGGAACGCCCACTTTTGGCGGCGATGCCTTCACATTCAACAAACGCAACATTTCAATCGCGACCGCTGGGGTCAACTACAAATTCGGCGGCTGGTGATGGTGGGCGCTTCGCCTCGTCAACTTTGTTCGATGCCGTTTATCTCATCCGCGACGGCATCGGTGTTTTCGCGCCACAATACGGCCCCCAGCTTGGTTTCTTCTTAGAGGGTCGCAAAGAAGATTTGAGCCGCGCGCGAGTCGACAAATCTACAATGAGGAGTAACGAGGAGTAGTGAATTGGTCAGGATGAAGATATTGCTCCTAGGCGGTGGAAACGCTGTCCGCGGTCTTTTGGCGCTGGCGGTCGCAACGGCCACGGGCTGCTCCGCCCTTGCGCAGAGCGAGCCGTCCATCAGCATCGCGGAGCTGCCGCAAGATCTGTCGCCCTGGGGCATGTTTCTGCACGCCGATATCATCGTGAAGACGGTGATGATCGGGCTTGCCTTTGCGTCGCTCGTCACCTGGACGGTGTGGATTGCCAAAAGCTTCGAACTGCGCAGCGCGCGCAACGCGGTGCGCGCCGGTCTGCGCACCCTCGGCAATTGCACGACGCTCGCCCAAGCCCATGAGCAACTGCAGAACAACACAGGCGTAGCTCGGAACCTGATACAGGCGGCGGTCGACGAAATGCGCCAATCCGCGGGTCTGCGCGGCGACGGGCTCAAGGAGCGCATCACCTGGCAGCTCGAGCGGATCGCTGCGGCGGCAGGCCGCAAAATTGCGCGCGGCACCGGCGTCCTCGCCACCATCGGCGCGACGGCGCCTTTTGTCGGGCTGTTCGGCACAGTCTGGGGAATTATGGACAGCTTCATCGGCATTTCGAAGGCGCACACCACAAATCTCGCGGTAGTGGCGCCCGGCATCGCCGAAGCCCTGCTGGCGACCGCGCTCGGGCTGGTCGCGGCCATCCCCGCCGTCATGATCTACAATCTGCTGGCGCGCTCGACCGCGCATTATCGCGCGCTGATCGGTGACGCCGAGGCGCAAGTAATGAAGCTCGTCAGCCGCGATCTCGACCGCGCCAGGCTGCCCAAATCCGAAACCAAGCCGCAAGCGAAACCCGAAACAAAACCTGAAACCGTCTCGCAAGCTGCGGAGTAAGACGATGGCGATAGGTCTGGATCAAAGCGAGGATGAGCTGGCCGAGCTGCACGGCATCAACGTCACGCCGTTCATCGATGTGATGTTGGTGCTATTGATCATCTTCATGGTGGCGGCGCCGCTCGCCACCGTCGATATTGCCGTCGACCTGCCCTCCTCCAACGCCGAACAGCGGGAACCGCCGAACAAACCCGTCTATCTCACGCTGAAATCCGATTTAAGCCTCGCCATCGGCGATGCTACCGTCGAGCGCGCCGATCTCGCCGGCGCACTCGATGCGGCGAGCGGCGGCAACAAGGATGAACGCATTTTCCTGCGCGCGGATCGCAGTGTGCCCTACGGCGAAGTCATGGCGGTGATGAACGAACTGCGCGAGGCGCGCTATCTCAAGGTCGCGCTAGTGGGCTTGGAAATCCGGCAGGCGAAATGAGCGTATTTTCGTCCTGGTTGGAGGATTACAATCCGCGCGATGTCGCGCGCTGGGCCGCGGCAGGGACGGTTGTTACCGGCACTTACGCGGCGGCCATCGCCGGCTACCTGTTCTGGCATCAGCCAACGGTCGAGATTGGCGACGAATCCGACGTCGTGACCGTGGAGCTTGCGCCGATCGATTCGACGCCCGACGCTGTGGCGCGCGATGTGGCGCCAGCACCGCAGACCATGATCGAATCGAAGGCGGTACCCCAGCCGCAGGAAAAACCGCCGCAACCGGAGGTGTCCAAGATCGTGCCGCCGCCGCCCGACGACACGCCGGCCACGATCCCCGAGCCGCTGCCGAAACCGCCGGACAAGGTCGAACAGGCGCGGCCGCCGGCGCCGCGCACCGCCGAGCAAGTCAAAGGCGGCGCGCCGCGCGTCGAGCCGTCGTGGCAGACGATGCTGGTGCGGCAACTACAGCGCGCCAAGCGCTACCCGTCGCAAGCGCAATCGCGCAACGAGCAGGGTGTAGTGCTCCTAAGCTTCAGCCTTGACCGCAACGGACACGTGCTCGCGCACCGTATCGCCAAGAGCTCCGGCTATGCTGCTCTCGATAACGAAGTCATGGCGATGATCATGCGCGCCGAGCCGCTGCCGCCATTCCCGGCCAGCATGCCGGAAGCACGGCTCGATCTCACGGTGCCGATTCGTTTTTCGCTGCGCTAAAATTCAGTCGCCGTTGCCCGGCGGCATCGCATAAGGATCCGGCGGAGCAGGTCCATTATTGAAGCCGTTACCCCAGGGCCCAAAGGGCCCCATCATCGTGCTAGATTGGGCGCCGAACTGCACGATCGGACCGTTCTGGCCGAAAGGTTGCGAACCGCCACCGAAGTTCTTGACCTGATCGTCCGGATCAGCAAACCTCGACGTGCCATCCGCATTGGTGGCGTTGAGGTTTTCCTGGGTGAACGCCCGCGCCGAAATAGCACTCAGCGCCACCGCCGCAATAGCCAGAGCCGCCGTCGCCAAATGAAGCTGCGTCAATCGAAGCGTCATGACCCCCTCATTCCGTCAATTCGAAGCGCAGTACGCAGGCTAGGAGCGCGCGCCGCCCGCCGTCAAGCCCTCACCATGCGCGCTAGCGTCACTGTTTAGGACACTGCCGCATTCCTCTAAACAAGGAGCTAACATGCGTAGCAAGCCGTCACTGACTTTGGCCGACGTGAAGAAAATGCTGGTGGCGTGTGAAGCCGAAGCAGTCAAGAACAATTGGGCGGTGGCGGTTTCCATCGTCGACGAAGGCGGCCATCTGTTGGGCTTTGTCCGCATGGACGGCGTCGGTCCGATTTCCGCACAAGTGGCCACTGGCAAAGCATTGACCTCGGCGTTGACCCGGCGACCGAGCAAGTTCTTCGAGGATCGTGTCAAAGACCGGCCGGCTTTTACCACGTTTCCCGCCGGCACTTTGATTCAGGGCGCGCTGCCGATCATGCATCAGAACGAATGCGTCGGCGCCATCGGCGTCTCGGGCGTGCAGTCGCACGAGGACGAACAGATCGCGCTGGCCGGCTTGAACGCGCTCTGAGAGCGCATCAGGGCGGGCAAAACCGCCGTACAAATCACTGGAGATTATCCGTCCAACTCTTTGAAATAGCGATAGATACCCCACTGAGAAAATTCGATCCGTCGTTCCGATGCGAGGTACGCTTTGATGCGCGGGCGCTGCGCAACGCGGTCATGCAGCGCCACGACGCCCGGTATTTTCTTCTCGAAACGCTTCATACGCGCGGGAAAGGCGTAGCGTAGACCTTCGACGATCTGAAACAGCGACAAGTCGACGTATGTGAGCCGGCCGCCGACCAGATATCGGCCGCCGTTCTTTTGCAGCACGCGCTCGAAATAGCCCAGGAATTTCGGCACGCGATAGCGCCAGAAATCCATCGTGCGCCGCTTCGCCGCCGGCCGCTGCTCTTCGTAATAGAGCCACGAGGTGATCGGGTGATGGGTGTCGTGGATTTCGACCACAAGATCGGTAATGGTGAGCTGCAATTGGTGCGCCCAAAGGCGACCGGCCTCGTCGCGTGGGGCAAGGTTAAGGCGCGGGCCGAGATAGAGCAGAATGTTGGCGGTCTGCGCGATGACGAGCTTGCCGGCTTTAAGAAATGGCGGCGCGAAGGGCGGCCGCGCGCTGCGTTTGTCGTCGATGATCTTCGTCATTGCCGTAACGCCGCCTTTGCGGCGCGCGACATCGACATAATCAGCGCCGGCCTCTTCCAGCGCCAAGCGAACGAATTCGCCGCGGCCCTGCACGGTCGGATGGTAAAATAGCAAATAGCGCATGGGGTCAGGCCCCGGCCGCCTGGTATTGCGCGTCGGTCACCTTCTCCAGCCATTCGACGTGCTTGCCATCGAGCGCTTCGTGGATGGCGATGTGGACCATGGTCGTCGCCGGCCCGGCGCCGTGCCAGTGCTTCTCGCGCGGCGCGATCCACACCACGTCGCCTGCGCGCACCTCGCGCTGCGGTCCGCCGAAAGTCTGCACCCGGCCGGTGCCGGAGACGATGTAAAGCGTCTGGCCGAGCGGATGGGTATGCCAGTTGGTGCGCGCACCGGGCTCGAAGCGCACGGTGCTTGCGCGCACCCGCGCTGGCGCCGGCGCCTCGATGATCGGATCCTGCCAAACGGTGCCCGTAAACCAATCGGTCGATACGCGCCGCGACGGCGTCGAGCCGCTAGGATGGATGTCCATGTGTTTCTCTCCCTTTATGTTCAAATAGGGTAAGATAATGGAAATCCGCGCGCGATACGCCCCCTTAATGGTCAATGCCGCAAGAAGGTCGCAGTCGACCGTTAATCGGATATCCGGAAATAATATGAACGTGGCGCAGGGAATCGGATTTTGGGACTAAAGCGAAGCATTGCGTCCATCGCCGGCGAGCGGGGCGTGCGGTTTCTCGTCATCGCGGCCTTTGCGCTCACTCTCGGCGCCTGCTCGAAATGCGACGTGCCGACTTGGCAGCCGAACCATACCCCGCAATCCTGCCACGACGACGCAGCGGTGCGGTAGCCGCCCCGTTACGCTCATCCCCACGCAAACGGGGACCGAGTTTTCGTTGGCTCCGCCTCCGCGGGAATGAGCGGGTATCCTGTTACGCCGCCAGCGTTTCCTTCACGGCAGCGACGAGTTGCTTGAGCGTGAACGGCTTGGGCAGGAAGCCGAACTGGCCGTTCTCGGGTAGATTTTTCTGGAACGCGTCTTCAGCGTAGCCGGAAACGAAGATGATTTTCAAGCCGGGATTGCGACTGCGCAGTTCCCGCGCCAAAGTCGGCCCGTCCATTTCCGGCATGACCACATCCGAGACGACAAGATCGACAGGCTTGACGGATTTCTCTAACACCTCGATCGCTTCGACGCCGTTGCCTGCTTCCAATACAGTATAGCCGCGCGAGGCGAGCCCGCGCGCATTGAGCGCGCGTAGCCCCTCCTCGTCTTCGACCAACAGGATCGTGCCCTCGCCGGTCAGATCGGTACTCGCTGCCGTCGCCGCGCGCTTGACCTGATCAGCGGCGGCAAGAGCACTGGAGATTGCCGGCGCTTCGAGCTCTGCCGCCCAATCGGCGACCTCCTGCGCGCTGGCGACGTGACGGGGCAGGAAAATACGGAACGTGGTGCCTTCATGCAGCACTGAATCGACGTAAATGAAACCTCCGGTCTGCT